>Ga0214921_10006767_pt1 | contig 15523 bp, 18 predicted proteins | sample LL1505_MetaG_FD_177992 | JGI IMG/M metagenome (GOLD analysis project Ga0214921, IMG submission 177992) | Freshwater microbial communities from Lake Lanier, Atlanta, Georgia, United States - LL-1505 | ecosystem: Environmental > Aquatic > Freshwater > Lake | place: USA: Georgia | collected...
CCGGTCGCACAAAGGGCACATCAGCTCAGGCTGAGTAAGCACTGGCCGTTCCTGTTGCAGTAAGCGTCTGATGCGGCCCATACGCAAATCTTATGCAAGCTTTAACGATTGGAACAAAAGCAACAAAGAAGTTTGTCTAGGGTGTGAGGGCTCTAAGCCCATCCGTTGCGACTTCATCCATGCTCAACGCACACCCAGCGACCCGGTCCCCAATCGCACGGGTAGCTTTTTCAGGCTGATCTCAATGGTTCTAATTGCCGGGTACGCGGCGCATGCAATTGCAATCCGCGTGATGAGGCGTTCTTGCGTTTCATAGTGGCCATCCCCTGCGTGCCTATCGATCTCGGTGATGAGTGGGTCGTAGTCGAACACATGCTCCATGCCGTCTTGGCTGATCAGAACCTGATCAACAGCAATCCCAAGGGTCAAATCGAGAAGGTGAATATCCGGCTTGGTGTCATCTGGACCATACGTTCCGATGTCTGTCGTTAACCGCACATCACGCAGTTCGACAACTGCTGTTACAGATCGTTTCATGGCCCTACCTTGGGTAATACAAATTTGACAAGACCTTCGGCTCCTTTGATCGATTTCAAAAGCGGGCCACGTTCCCCATTCTCCACCCGGCCCGGAATCTGATGGGAAACCGCAATGTCCCTAACAAGCAAAGGGCCAGCAGTGGGTAAGATCCTGTGAATTCCGAAATTTCAGTCATTACTGAAAATTCAGTATACTTCGGAGATGAACTTACCACCTCTTACGCAGCGTTTTGTCATGCACTTCGGCGAAATGGGAAGTAGATGGGGCATCAACCGCACGGTGGGCCAGATCTACGCTCTGTTGTACGTGTCCTCGAAACCTTTGAACGCGGATGATGTGGGGGAAGCGCTTGGGTTTTCACGTTCCAACGTGAGCATGGGCCTGAAGGAGCTCCAGTCTTGGAATCTGGTTCGATTGATTCACCAGCCGGGCGACAGACGCGAATACTTTCAAGCCCCCGAGGACATGTGGGCCATTTTTCGAACACTGGCGGCTGAGCGGCGCAAGCGAGAGATTGACCCGACGCTCTCGATGCTACGCGACGCTTTGATGGAACAACCCAGCGTTGCCGCTGACATTCACGCCCAAGAGCGCATGCGCCAAATGCATGGATTCATTGACCTGATGACGAACTGGCTTGACGATGTATTGAAGATGGACTCCTCAACACTCACCAGCCTCATGCAAATGGGCTCGAAAGTTCAAAAGCTTTTGGACATGAAAGGCAGGGTCAAAGAAGTCTTTACGGGCAAACGGCAAGCTGATACCGCAGCAATGACTACCAGCCCAAAACCTCAATCAGATTGATCTCAGAAATGCAAACTAGCGAAAAATTCTTCATCATGTTCTCCCACGGTTCTTTCCCCTTGTGACTTGTTTTTTTATATTACTAAGCTATTTCATCGAAGGTAATCATCATGTTAATTTCAAATCAAACTATCGGCTTCAATATCAAAAATTATTGGCATCAGTTGCCCGACTTGAGCCTTAGCCATATTCTTTTGAGAATACCGTTGTCTTTATTGTTTATAAATCAGGGGCTTAGCAAGTTCCCGTTCGATCCTGTCGTCGGGCAAGCCATGGGTATTCCTGCGCTTGTTTGGTGGTTCGTCTGTTACGGAGAAGTCGCTGCCGGGTTAGGCTTGCTGGCTGGCGGTTTAGTCACAATCCCAAAAATAAGGGATATTGGTTTTTTAGCGGTGTTGGGAGATATGGTTACACGATTCAGCGGTATCGTGATGTGCTGCGTCGTAACCGGAGTCATTTGGACCGTTATCAAACCGGAAAGTTTAATTACTTTTATCTTGACAGATTACATGCATTTTTCCTTATGGGCTGGTGGCCTTTATTTTGGATTGAGAGGTAATTGGGCAGTGGCAGTCGATAAAAAACCATGACAACAAAAAACGCCGGTCCAGTTCCCGCTGCACCCAATCAAGCGGCACACGCCGCTTATTGGGTGAGGGAATTACGTTCTGACCACGCCGGTGAAACAGGTGCTGTTTGGATCTACAGAGGACTCGCTGCTGTCGCAAGAATGGCAAACGACGCTGAGCTCCTCAAGCTCGCGAGGCACCATGGCGATACCGAGAAACAGCATCTCCAGCTCATTGAGTCGGTGTTGGCGAAGCATCTGCAAAGCCGTTTGCTGATACCGTGGTGCGCAGCGGGGTGGCTGACTGGCGCACTCCCTGCCCTGTTTGGACGCAGGGCTGTGTACGCAACGATTGCCGCTGTTGAAACATTCGTTGAGCGGCACTACCAAGACCAGATCGATTATTCGCGCACGCACGGCGCACCAGACGGGCTGCTGGAAATGTTAACGCGCTGTCAGGCGGATGAGATTACTCATCAAAATGAAGCACGATCGATGATTCCTACCGCTTTACCACTCATCCTGCGAGTGTGGTGCGCAATCGTTGGCCGAGGGTCCGAATGGGCTGTCATGTTAGCCAGAAGGCTTTAACAAGGACCCCAGTTGACATATGGTCAAGCCGTAGTGCAAAAGTTATTCACGGTTAGCAGTATTGCGAGGTATCAGATGCGTTTCTTTCGGTGTCTAACAATGGTGGGCTTATGGACTTTGGCATGCTTTTTCGGGGCATGCGCGCAGGCTTCTGAGCCCTTGCCGTCAGACGACAGAGCTGCTGTGCGCCTGGTCATTGAAGGGCAATTGGCCGCTTTTGCCGCTGACGACGCAGAGCAAGCGTTTAGCTATGCCTCGCCAAGTATTCAAGAGATATTTACGACGGCGCGCAATTTCATGGAGATGGTGCGCATTGGTTATCCCGTGGTATACCGACCGGCGAGTCTGAGTTTTCAGGTCCCCGTTACGCGGGATGGGGAAGCATGGCAGATCGTTCAGATGCGTGATGCGGCTGACGTGAATTGGACGGCGCTCTACACGCTTCAGCGCCAGGGCAATGGCGCGTGGAAAATCAACGGCTGTGTGTTGCGGCGGGGTATCGATCAGTCTGTCTAAGGCACTGAACCACGCTGGATATTTCGGGATTGGACTTGGCACAATCCGGCGATTGCCTTGCGGCGTCAATCTGGTTTTCACCAAGTGTTCAGAGGCTGAAGGAATGCCGCGCTGACGTCCGAGGCGTTATGTTCCCCCGATGAGCGAATCCACGTTGTGCATTCTTTGCACGGGGTCAAGTTCGCAAAGCAGATTTATTTTTTCCGCTGGGCTGATGCTCATCGCTTCTGCGTATCTGTTGGCTACCCAGCCACATTGGTCCAAGTAATACGGCGCAAAGATGGGCAACCGATGCATTTGTCCTTGCTGCTGGGCGGTTGCGATGACCTTACCCAGCCGGTCGGCGTGCGGCTGTAAAGATGTCGGTATCTGGGCTTCTGGATCGTTAGGGAGATAAGTGACTTCTCCCTGCCAGACGCCAAGTGGTCCGGGTTGCGTGTCGTGTAAGGTGAATCGCGTACCTCCTTGGCAAACGACGCGAAACAAATTTGCTTGCACTTGCTCAAACTGTCGAATGTGAGCAAGGCATCCGAAGGCGTGTAATGACGGCGTCTCGCTTGGGACCTGGACTTCGCTACCTGTTTTCAGCCACACGACACCGAACGGCTGATGCTGTTGGTTGCAACGTTTGATCAAATCAAGATAGCGAACTTCGAATATCTGGAGTTCGAGCATGCCGTCTGGGAATACGCCATGGGATAAAGGAAAAAGGGGGATTTTATTTTCCATAATGAAAATATTTCAACTCAATAAAAGCCAGAATTATCCTTCTACCGGTCCGCAACACTCGGTGCAGCATGAGGCGCATCAGAAACCGACAAGCGGCAGTTGCTGGATACAATGCGGCGCTGGCGCGGTCAAAAGTGCAAAGACCGGCGAATCATTCATTGGTGATAAGCGCGGCGGGTGTATTCATTAGAGCCAGCGAGTTGGTTTGAAATTACCTAGGCTGAGTTGTTTATTGCATCGTTGTTTCAATATTTACTGGAGATTGAATAATGAATATGAACAAAGCAGTGAAAACAAAAAATAAAACGGTCAAAGTGTATTTAGTTTTAGGTGTCGTTTTTAGTATCATTTTTTCAGGTATTGTCCTAATATCAAAATTCATTTTTGCGCTCGACTTATAGAATCTGAGAAATAGTGTGAATGGACGGACGCAGTTCATACAGACGCGCCCAGCTTGCCTTTAAGTCCGAACGCAATCGCCAGCATGATGAGCATGCTCAATCCCACGGCAAGATAAGCGTGGCTAAAGCCGATTAGCCCGCCGCCCTCAAAGTCCGCAATGGCGCTGATGCAGGTCACAGCCAACAGCGTTCCCACCGCATTGAAAATATTGATCAGTCCTTGGGCTGAGCCGCGCAGGGCTGGCGGCGCTTCGTCAATCGCAATTGAGCGCAGCGTACCGCTGACGACTACACCCAGGCCAACACCAACCAGCACAGACGCCACCACGAAGGCAGTAAAGCCGGTCTCTGGCACCGCGCTTTGCAGGTATCCCAGCGTCAAAAGCCCAAAGCCAAAAATCACCATATTGCGCGCACCCAGCCGGTTCAGCAGCCGCCCCGCCGCCATCGAACCCACCATGGAACACAACACCAAAGGCAGCAGCGCCAACCCCGCGTTCTCGACGCTCATCCCATAGGCTAGCGTGGCGATCGTGGTCAAAAACACAATGCCACCCATGGAGAAACCCACGCCCAGAGTCAGAACATAAACAAGCGCCAGTTGCCGGTTGGCAAACAGTTCAATGGGAATCAGCGCTTGCGCTCGTTGCTTCTCAATCACCACCAAAGCGGGTAGCAGTACGCCACTCGCACCCAGAAACCAGGGCCACAGCAGCAGCCCGGTGGCCGAGTCCGGCAGGCGCGAAATACCCATCACCAAACACAGCAGAAACAACAACGTAACCGTAATACCCGCTATGTCAATCGGCCCCAGTGATGCGTCGCTGCGCCGGCCCGGCAAGCTGCGGGCACCCAAGACCAGCACGACCAGAGCCACAGGAATATTCACCAAAAACAGCCAGCGCCAGCCCAGCGTGGATGTGAGCGCGGTGGCCAGTGGCGGCCCAAGAACAAAGGCCATGCCGTGGGTGGCACCAATCAGACCCAGAATACGGCCCCGCCGCTCGGCTGTGAACACATCACCAATCACCGCACTGGCCACCGGCGCAATGCCCCCGGCGCCAATGCCCTGGATGGCACGGCTGACTAGGAGTAGGTCAAAGCTGGGTGCCGCGGCAATGCACAGCGAACCAATAGCGAAAAGCGCCACACTGACCAGATACACCGGACGGCGGCCATGGCGGTCGCTGAAGTAAGCCATCAGCGCCGTGCTGCACATCGAACTCAGGGAAAAAACGGTAGTTAGCAGTCCGACAGTGCGGTTGTCGACACCAAAGGCCGCACGCAATGCAGGCAGGACCGGCCCCACGATGGCCGCATCAAGCGCCGCCATGAACACGCCCACAAACAGCACCTGCACAAGGCGGCGTTGTATGAAATCAGCATCAGGTGAAGCAGCGGGTGCTGGGGTCTGCTGGCTCATCAGACTATGGCGACGCGTTAGTACGTCTTAATTGGGGGGTAAAACACACATCAACATGATTGACGGGAATCTTTGTCGTCCATCAGTGGGTGATACTCACCTGAAACCCACGCGGTCCAGCATTTGCTGCACCTTAATTTGGTTCATACCCACCGCACTGATGGGGAGCACTTCACTTTTAAAGTTGCCGCCGGTCATGGCATTGAGGGCCGGGTTGTCCAACTTCAAACCTTTGACCACGGGCCACTCGTTGTTGCCGTTGGCAAAGTGGTTTTGTGCTTCGGGGCTGACGAGGTACTCCAAAAATTTCACCGCGTTGGCCTGGTTACTTGAATAGCGCGCCACTGCACCACCTGCAACGTTCACATGCGTGCCCCGGCTTTGTTGGTTGGGAAACACCACGCCCACGCGCTCGATCACCGCTTTGTCGGCAGGGTTGGTGGAGCGCATCAAGCGCGCCAAGTAATAGGTGTTGGTCACCGCAATGCCGCACTCGCCGCTGGCCACGGCTTTGATTTGGTCGGTGTCGCCACCTTTGGGTGCGCGGGCCATGTTGTCGACCATGCCTTTGAGCCATGCCTCGGTCGCCGCAGGGCCGAGGTGTTCGGTCATGGCGCCAAACAGGCTCAGGTTGTAGGGATGCGAGCCGGAGCGGATACACAGCTGGCCTTTGTTTTTGGGGTCGCCCAACTCTTCGTAGGTGTCCACATCGGCCTTGTTGACCCTGAGCTTGTCGTAGACCACCACGCGCGCGCGGGTGGATAAACCAAACCAGGCGGTGCCGTCGACGGTGGGCTTAGAGCGCAACTGCGCGGGAACAGCTGTTTCCAAGATTTTGGACTTAACGGGTAAAAACATGCCGTCCACGTCGCCCTTCCACAGGCGGGAAGCGTCCACCAACAAGATGAGGTCTGCTGGCGATGCACTTCCCTCGGCTTTCAGGCGGGCGATGATGCCGGCGTCGTCAGAATCGAAGCGGTTGATTTTGATGCCGGTGGCTTTGGTGAAGTCGCTGTAGAGCACTTCGTCTGTCGGGTAGTGGCGGGCTGAGTACAAGTTCATGACTTGCTCATCGGCCAAGACCGGCGTGCAGAACAAGCCGGCGGTAATGGTAGAAACAGCCAAAAACAAAACACTGAGGGTGCGGCGCATGAAGGGACTCAAGGTGACAAAACGTGGGGGCAGTGTAAATCAAATGCGAATCGTTATCATTTGACATCGATCGCGTTCTCCTGCCGCAGGCGCGGGTTTTGTCCAGGCGACTCAATGTCGGCGCAGTGTGCGACTGAGCAAAATGACGGGCAGCAGCCCCACTAACACCAAAGCCAGCGAGGGCAAAGCGGCTTCGCCCAGGCGTTCGTCGCGGGCGAGTTGGTAGGCCATGACTGCCAGGGTGTCTGTGTTGAAGGGGCGCAGTACCAAGGTGGCGGGCAGCTCTTTCATCACATCGACCAGCACCAGCAGCGTAGCGACAGCCACCGGTTTTTTCAGCAAGGGCCAATGCACGCGGCGCACCAGCGAAAGGCCCGAGGTGCCCAACATGCGCGCACTGTCGTCCACCGAAGCCGGCACCCGCGCATAGCCGCTTTGCACCGATTGCAAAGCCACCGCCACAAAGCGCACCAGGTAGGCCCACACCAAGCCCAGCACGGTAGCGGTTAGCCAAAAGCCTGCGCCCGACTGAGGCCACGTGGCTTGCACCCAACCCACAGGCAAGAGCAAGCCCACCACAATCACCGCGCCCGGCACGGCATAGCCCAAGCTCACGACGCCCATGACCTGACGCGTCAGCCAGTTAGGGTGCAGGCGGCCTTGTGCGGCCAGCAGTAAAGCCGCGCCCGCAGCCAACAGCGCCGTCGTGCTACCCAGCGACAAGCTGGTGAGTGACCATTGCGCAAAGCGTGACCACGGCAAATCCAGCAGGGCATCGCCTTGCAACAAGGCACGGAACATGAAGAGCACGGGCAAGACAAATCCGCACAAAACCGGCAGCATGCAAATCGTCCACATCAACGCGGCAGATACGCCGCGCAACTGCAAAGCTTGCGATTCAGTGCCGTGGCGATCAACGCGTGCGCTGGAAAAACGCAAGCGCAATTGGGCGCGCTGTTCTGCCGCCAACAAAATCACCACCACAACCAAGAGCAGGGTGGCCAGTTGCGCGGCGGCTATGCGGTTGTCCATCACCAGCCACGCTTTGTAAATACCGGCAGTGAAGGTTTGAATGCCAAAGTAGCTCGACACGCCAAAGTCAGCCAAGGTTTCCATCAAGGCCAAAGCTGTGCCCGCCGCAATGGCGGGGCGGGCCAGAGGCAAGGCGACGCTCAGGATGCGGCGTGACAGCGGAGCGCCCAGCAAACGCGCTGCTTCCATCAAATGGTTGGCACGCTCAGATAGCGCCGCACGGGCCAGCAAATAGACATAGGGATACAGCGCGAGGGTGAACACACAGGCCGCACCCCACACATTACGCACTTCGGGAAACACGCGGCCCTGAAGGCCAAAGGTCTGACGAATGGTGGTCTGCAGCGGGCCGCTAAACTGCAAGTAGTCGGTGTAGGCATAGGCCACCACATACGCGGGCATAGCCAGTGGCAAGAGTAGGGCCCATTCGAAACTGCGGCGCATCGGAAAGTCAAAGAGCGTGACGGCTGCCGCAGAAACCGTGCCCATGCTCACCACGCCCACGCTGACCAACACGCATAGCAACAGCGAGGTGCCGGCGTAGTCGGGCAGAACCGTGCGGGCCATCTCGGCCAAGATGCTGGCCGAGACAGCGTTCCACTGCGCCCATGAACCCAACACCATTAAGACCGGCAATGCCAAAAGCAACGCGAGCACGCCCAACATGCAGCGCAATAACCAGCGTGAGCTCAAAACCATGCGGCATTGTAGGAAGCCGTACCAGGCGTGGTCACCCAATGACCCATCCCTACAATGGACACATGTTTCTCGATGTCGCCCAGCTCTCCGTAAGCTACCCAGAGCGCAGCCGCCCATCCGTGGACCGCGTGACCCTGAGTTTGCGTGCTGGCGAAATGGGCGTGCTCATCGGGCCATCGGGCTGCGGCAAAACCACCTTATTGCGCGCGGTGGCGGGTCTTGAGCCAGTAGGTGCGGGTGAAATTCGCTTGGCGCAATCGGTGGTCAGTAATGCCAGTGTGCATGTCGTCCCCGAGGCCCGTCGCATCGGCATGGTGTTCCAAGACTATGCCCTTTTCCCCCATTTAAGCGTGCACGATAACGTGGGCTTTGGCCTGCACAAACAGCCGCATATCCAGCGCGAAGCCCGTGTGCGCGCGGTACTGGCCTTAGTCGGGTTGAGCACCAGCGCCCAGCGTTACCCGCACGAGTTGTCGGGTGGCCAACAGCAACGCGTGGCCTTGGCGCGTGCCCTGGCACCCAAGCCGCGACTATTATTGCTCGATGAGCCGTTTTCTAACTTGGATGTGGAGTTGCGCGAACGCTTGGCCTTGGAAGTGCGTGGCATTTTGAAAGAAGCCCAAACCACCGCGCTCTTCGTTACGCACGACCAAATGGAAGCCTTTGCTGTTGGTGATGTGATTGGTGTCATGTCCGAAGGCCGCTTGCACCAATGGGACGATGCCTACACGCTGTATCACCGACCCGCTACACGTTTCGTGGCCGAGTTCATTGGCCATGGCGTGTTCACGCACGCAACCTTGCGCGAAGAAAACAAGCGAATCGTGGTGCACACGCCCATGGGCGATTTAGTGAACTTGACTGAATGCCCGCTGGCCTCCACGTTCGCCGCGGGCGAGTGCGATGTACTGCTACGCGCCGACGACATCGTGCATGACGATGACGCGCCGGTTAAAGCCGAAATTATTCGGAAATCATTTCGTGGCTCCGAGTTTTTGTACACCTTGCGCTTGAAGACGGGCGAAACGGTGATGGCCCATGTGCCCAGTCACCACGACCACAAGGTGGGCGAATGGATTGGTATTCGCGCCGAGGTGGACCATGTGGTCACGTTCGACCGCGGTCCCCGGATCCTTGCGCCATGAACGCCAGCATTTTTTCTGCAAACTCCTGCGGGTACTCAAAGTAGGGCATCGCGCCGGAGTTGAACACGGTGAACTGCCAATTGGCGTGGGTGGCAAAGCGTGCTTTGCCCCGGTAGTCGACAAAGTCGCCGCGTACCCCGTGGCTCATCCAGACCGGCAGGCGCAGTTGGTCGTAGATCGTGGTGATGTCGGCGCTGAACATCTGCGCTGACAAAAAACACAGGGGTGCATGCTCTGCGCCGGGCTCTCGCGTGGTCCAGACGGCATAGTCGTACATCGTTTCATCAATGGCGCGCGAACCCCAGGTCTTGTTCAGGAAATAACGGATCACGCCCGGTCGGGTGAGGCCTTTGAACAGCGCGCGCCCCCAGCCGGGGCCTTTCAACAGCGCCAACAACCAGTTCTGGCCGTAGGTGCTGCCCGGGGGCCGCTGCCGCAGCTGCAAGCCGCTAAACCCGGTAGGGCTGACCAGCGAAAGGGTTCTGAAGGTCGATGGCTGTTCAACCGCGGCGCGCGCCAGAAACTCACATGAGAGGGAAGCGGCGAGGGCGTCTATGGCCTGTTCTGGGTGTTGCGCGCGGATGTAAGCAGCCAGGTCCAGGATGGCGTCGGTCATCAGGCGCGGTGTGTACAGGCGCTCGGTGCGCTCGGAGGTCCCGTAGCCGGGCAAGTCGATGGCGTAGACCGTACGGTGCTGAGCCATCCGCTCAAAAACCGTCCGCACCTCAGCCGCGCTGGCAGCCGCATTCACGCTATGCACCAGCAGCAGGGGCCTGCCGTGTCCTGCGACATACGCGCGCAGGCCGCCGGTCTTACTGGGAATGGCGTGCAGGAGACCGCTGAGTGCTTGCATGGCTTTGATTCTTCCCGGGTTTTGTAGAGGCCAATGGGTTTAACGAGAGACAGGTGGCTCTTGGGTATTGGCAAGTTGCCGATGGTAGTGCGCTTCAGGCTTCAGCTTTGGGGGCATGCTAGACGCGCACAATGGTGTGAAACAGGCAAAAGGAAATATCTTTGGAGCCCCATGTCGCCCAAAAATCCCCCTACGCCACCCCGGTGGAGGCTGGAAAAGACGACTACTGGTGCTCCTGCGGACAAAACAAGTCGCAGCCCTTTTGCGACGGCTCGCACAAAGGCAGCGCATTCACACCCTTCAAATACCACGCCGAGGAAAGCAAGACGTTGTACTTCTGTGGGTGCAAGAACAGCGCGGCCAAGCCTTTATGCGACGGTGCCCACAAGGCGCTGGCATAAACACCGCACCTTGATTGCGGTCGCGCGGTCAATTCAGTTGCACCAACACCAAGATGTTTTTTATTCCCGCTTGCCGAGTAACAGGTATTCCATCAGTGCTTTTTGGACATGCAGCCGGTTTTCGGCTTCGTCCCAGACCACGCTTTGCGGCCCGTCTATCACGTCAGCGTCGACTTCTTCGCCCCGGTGCGCAGGCAGGCAGTGCATGAACAGCGCATCGGGTGCCGCAGCGGCCATCGTGCCTGCGGTCACCCGCCATGACGCAAACGCCTGCATGCGGCTTGCGTTTTCAGCCTCATAGCCCATGCTGGTCCAGACGTCGGTGGTCACCAGGTCTGCGCCTTCACAGGCTTGCATCGGATCTGAGAATACGCGGTAGCTGCTCTGCGCTCGCACGCCGGCAATGGACTGGTCCACTTCATAGCCGCCCGGTGTGCTCACATGCACCGTGAAACCGAGCAAATCGGCGGCCTGCAACCAGGTGTTGGCCATGTTGTTGCCGTCACCCACCCAGGCCACGGTTTTGCCGGCGATGCTACCGCGGTGTTCGATGTAGGTGAAGATGTCGGCCAGCACTTGGCAGGGATGGAACTCATTGGTCAGGCCATTGATCACCGGAACCCGGGAGTGCGCTGCAAAGCGCTCAATCTTGGTTTGCTCAAAGGTGCGGATCATCACGATGTCGGTCATACGGCTGATGACTTTGGCGCTGTCCTCGATCGGCTCGGCGCGCCCCAGCTGGCTGTCGCCTGTGGTCAGGTGGACCACGCTGCCGCCCATTTGGTACATACCCGCCTCAAAGCTGACCCGGGTGCGGGTGGAAGCTTTCTCAAAAATCATCGCCAGCGTACGGTCCAGCAGCGTGTGGTTTTTTTCGTAGGTTTTGAACTTGTGCTTGATCAGCGCGGCCCGGGCGAAAAGGTAGCTGTATTCCTCGGCGCTCAAGTCCTTGAATTGCAGGTAATGTTTCATGCCTGCGCTCCGTTTGTGGCCAGAAATTCACGGATCAGCGGCGCAAGAATCGCCACCATCGCGTCCACCTCGGCGGCGATCACGATCAGCGGCGGCACCAGCCGCACCACACGGTCCGCGGTGACGCTGATCAACAGGCCTTTGTCGAGGGCTTTTTGCATCAGTGCGCTGCAGTGAATAGCCAGCTCGATCCCAATCATCAGCCCGCGCCCGCGGATGTCTTTGACCGCACCGCTGGCCAGCTGTTCGGACAGTTCGCGCCGCAGTGCCTCGGTGAAATGGCGGCCCATGGCCGCGGCGTTCTCCGGCAGGCCGTCGCGCTCCATGATGCGGATGGTCTCAACGCCGGCACGCATGGCCAGCGGGTTTCCGCCGAAGGTGCTGCCATGGTTGCCCGGTGAAAAAATGCTGGCGGCTTTGGGTCCGGCCACGACCGCGCCGATGGGTACGCCAGAGCCGAGGCCCTTGGCCAGCGGCATCACGTCAGGGACGATACCTGCCCATTGGTGCGCAAACCATTTGCCGGTGCGACCCATGCCGCATTGCACCTCGTCAACCATCAGCAGCCAGTCGCGTGCATCGCACTCAGCCCGCAGTTCGCGCAGGTAGTCCACGTGCATGGGGTTGACGCCCCCTTCGCCTTGAACGGCTTCTAGGAATACCGCCACGATGTTCGGGTTGTTGGCGGTAGCGTCCCGCAGTGCCGCCATATTGTTCACCGGTACCCGCACGAATCCCTCCAGCAGCGGCCCGAAGCCCGCCTGGATCTTGGTATTTGCGGTGGCGCTCAGTGTCGCGATGCTGCGGCCATGGAAGGCTTTCTCGTACACCACAATTTCCGGGCGCTCAATGCCTTTGTCATGGCCGAATTTGCGTGCCAGTTTGATGGCTGCTTCATTGGCCTCCAGCCCCGTGGAGCAAAAAAACACGTTGCTCATCCCCGAAAGTTCGACCAGCTTGGCAGCCAGTTGCTCTTGCAGAGGCACGTGGTAATAGTTGCAACTGTGGATGATTTTGGTCAGCTGGTCCTGCAACGCTGGCACCAGATCCGGGTGGTTATGGCCCAGGGTGTTGACCGCGATGCCACCCAGGGCATCCAGGTACTCGCGCCCATTCACATCCCACACCCGGCAGCCCTGTCCGTGGGATACCGCCATGGCCAATCGCCCGTACGTGTTCATCACATGGGGGGAAGACGGGGCGGCTGCGCTCACAGGACTGCTCATAGGGGATGCTCCAGATGAAATCGCCCCGGTTATGACCGGGGCGGAGAGGCCGCATTCTAGGGGCCACGGGTAGAATCCTGCCGCTTGTGCAGCGGCGTTGTGTGTTTTCGCGGCAAGGCGTTCCGGTTCATGGCTCCCCCACCTTCCACTGTTCTATATATCCTGGGCAAGACCTCGGACGGCAAAACCTTCCGCCCCAGCGATTGGGCTGAGCGCTTGGCCGGAGTGATGAGCCAGTTTCGCCCCGGCGGCAGCCATATGGGCAGCCATTTGGGTTACTCCCCTTGGTGTGTTCCCAGCGCCTTGCAGGGTGTGAATTGCGTGATATTGCATCCGGATTTACGGGACCACGACGTCATGGCCTGGGATTTTTGCGTCAACTTTGCGCGCGACAACGGATTGCAGGTGGTGGATGCGGTGACGCCCTGAGGGCTGCATCTCCGTTGCGGTCCAAGCTACGAGAAACAGCATGCTGATACGAACCAGTCGCCACCTCACGCTTGTACTTTTGGGCTTGCTGCACACCGCCGCCCGGGCGCAATCCGTCACTGTCCCCGCTGCGGCGAACGGCTTGACGGTGCTGGACAGCCCATACGGCGTAATGGCATTGTGGTTGGCGTCGGACGCCGTCACCAAAGCGGTTTTGTTCCTTCTTCTTTTGATGAGTTGTGGGAGCTGGTACATCCTGCTGCGCAACACAATTGCCTTGCGATCCCTGGACGCGTATTACCGTGCCGCCAGCGCGAGCTTTTGGCAGGCCGATAACCTGGCGAAAGGTATGGCGCTTCTTGACTTGCGCAGCCCAATGCGGTTCATTGCTTCCCGTGCTCTGGACGCTGCGAAGCCCCAATCCGGCTTGCTGACCCGCGTTGCCCCCGAAGAATGGGTTTCTATGCAGATGCAGCGCGCCGTCGAGGCCGTGCAGCGGGACCTGCAGAGCGGCTTGGCTTTTCTGGCCACTGTTGGTTCGGTGTCGCCTTTTGTGGGCTTGTTCGGAACCGTCTGGGGTATCTACCATGCACTGACCGCCATCGGAATGTCCGGGCAGGCCTCTATCGACAAGGTGGCGGGCCCGGTCGGCGAGGCGCTGATCATGACGGCATTGGGGCTGGCGGTCGCAGTCCCGGCGGTGTTGGCCTACAACTGGCTTTTGAGCCGCAACAAATTGGCGATGGCGGATGTACGGGCTTTTGCCAATGACCTGCATGCCGTGGTAGCGGGAAGCCGCAACTCGGCTTGAGCTGCGCGATGGCCATGTTGATTCCGTCGGATGACGCCCAAGACGGCGTGTTGTTGGCTGGCATTAACACCACGCCGCTGGTCGATGTGATGCTGGTGTTGCTGATTATTTTTTTGATCACCATCCCCGTCGTGACCAGTTCGGTGATGCTCAGCTTGCCCAATGAGCGGATTACAGCCAGCCAGACCCGGCCGGACAGCATCATCATCTCAGTGGACCGCCAAGGCCAGCTGTTCTGGTTTGATACGCGCATGCCAAACGCCGATGCGCTGGTGCGCCGCCTGAGCGACGTGGCTGCACGGGTGCAGCAGCCGGAGGTGCAGATACGGGGCGATCGCCAGGCCAGCTTCGAGGGGGTCGGGCGGGTATTGGCAGCCTGCCAGCGTGCGGGCATTGCCAAGGTCTCGTTCATCACCGAGCCTCCCGCGTTGCCGTAGCGGCTGTTCACCATGGCCCATGGTTTGCAACGCACCGAAGCCGAGGATGAGCCACGCTTGATGCTGGACATCAACACCACGCCGCTGATCGATGTTCTCTTAGTGCTGCTGGTGATGCTGATCATCACCATTCCGGTTCAATTACACGCCGTCAAGATGGCGTTGCCCAGCGCCCCGGTGGTCGCATCCTCTGACGGTGGCGGTGTCATCGCCTTAGAGATTGATGCTCAGAGCAACATCCTCTGGCAGGGCCAAGGCGTCACGGCCGCCCAACTGGAGGAACGCTTGGCCCAGGTGGCGACGCAAGCCCAAAGGCAAAAAATCCAGCCGCAGATCCAGATACGGAGCGACAAAGCGGCTGCCTACGGCGTGTTTGTCCAAGTTCTGGCCAGTACCCGGCGCCATGGTTTGTCCCGGGTCGCGGTGCTGGGCGCCGAGGTGTTTGCGCCTTGACAGTCTCCAGCCTGCACTACCCGCTGGGCGGTGGTGTGCACCGGCTCAGCGCTGCAGTGTGGGTGGTACTCGTACACCTGGCGGTACTGTGGGCCGTAGTGGCCCTGCCGCCCCGGATGCCTCCGCCTGAAGACAAAGACCTGCAGACGCTGGTCATTCAAGATGTCGCTATCGCTGCGCCGCCGCCAAAGCCTCTGCCGATCGTGCTTGCCTCTGAGACCCCGGAGAAGGCTGTGCCCGCCAAAGCATTCGAGAAGTTTGTGGTTGCGCCTGCGACGCCCGTACCACCCCCGGCGCCGCTAGAGCCCGTACCCCCGCAGGCGCATTCTGTGGCGGTG
>Ga0214921_10006768_pt1 | contig 15522 bp, 14 predicted proteins | sample LL1505_MetaG_FD_177992 | JGI IMG/M metagenome (GOLD analysis project Ga0214921, IMG submission 177992) | Freshwater microbial communities from Lake Lanier, Atlanta, Georgia, United States - LL-1505 | ecosystem: Environmental > Aquatic > Freshwater > Lake | place: USA: Georgia | collected...
TAATGTTTACGATTCGCCCAAAACCCCGCTGTATCATTCCGGGCAGAATTGCGCGCATCAATAGATAGGGACCTCGGACGTTAGTCGCCATGATCCTGTCCCACTCCTCGATCGGAAGTTCCTGCACCGCCTTCAACCCCGTGATGATCCCGGCATTGTTGATCAGGATTTGAATCGGGCCAATCTTCTCTGCCTCTTTGAGACCTTTCCCCACGGACTGAAGATCCGTTACATCCATTTGGACTGCCGCTCCCATCCCGCCGGCCTTGACGACCTCATCAGCTGTTTGCTGGATCCGATCTTTTCTTCGACCGGCACAGACGACCTTTGCCCCCACCTGCCCCGCCGCGATCGCCAGGGCCTTCCCCAGTCCCGATCCTGCGCCGGTGATCAGGATAATTTTGTCCTTTAGGTTCATTCTTAGGTGCGGCGCGATCGAGGCCTCCTGCCAAGATCAACGTGATTCGCTTTTATAGCCCCCACCATTCTCCGGAACCAGTGCATTCGTCTCCGTCACTGCCGCTGGCGCCGATACCACCGGCTGGGGATAAGGCCAAAGGATAAACTCGCTGCGGTCAAACCAGGTTCCGACAGGCATCGCCATGGACGAACCTTCCCACTCCTTGCCCGGCTTGGATCGTACAGGAAAGTATCCCGTTGCCCCCAATAAAGCCGCCTGTTGAGATGGGGCCAAGAGAAAATCCAGGAACTTACAGGCCATCTCCTTTTTCGATGAACCGTCTGGTACGGCCAGTACTTCAAAATCCACGATCGTTCCCGTGGGCAGAGCCGACCAGCGGATCAGGCCTCCTCCGGCCTGAGGATTGAGAATCAGCCGCCACGAAGACAAAAAAGAAAAATTTGCCTGACCATCCTGCAGGGCCTTCCAACACTCATCTTCGGTGGCCGTCTTGCCGGCGAGACTTGCCTCGGACTGCTGAATGGCTTGGTTTTTAAAAGGTTCCCCACCCAGCCGGATCGATCGATTTTGGGATTTGATCCAGAGTGCTCCCAAAAGATCCGGGTCACTGGGAAAAATCCCGGAGGGCTCTGCCCACCACTTTGCAGGAGGTGCCATAGGAATTCTTGGATTTGTCCCGGGTGCTACTTTTTTCATAAAGAACCACGGACTGATTCTCCAAGGCCGACTCTGTTTTCCGGAAGGATCATAGGCTTGGGCTAGGAAAACAGGATTCACACCTTCCGAGGCAACCTTTCCGCTTAGATCCATCCAAAGCAGGTTCCGGCCCATTTCGGGGAAGGTTCGGGCCTTGATCAGGTAGACATCCCCGTCTGAAGGCCAGCTTCCATCGGAATTTCGCACCAAAGCACGCAGGTCGACCTTGGGATAGCCGGGCGCGCCAGAAAACGTATCAATCCAGATCTGGGGAAGGGCCGGCCCCTCGTGATAAACCACCAGTTTGGCCGGAGTCGCAAACAAGGAGGGAGCGGAAGGAATAGGCAGCCTCTCCGGCTCGGGAGATGCGGGGTGAAACCATAGCCCTAGACCAAACCCCAGCCCTACCACCAGCATCAATCCCAAACCAATTAAACCCGGCTTTCGAGATTCCGGCTGGTTTTCGTTGGGCCCCATCTGAATAGGCTCTCTCAAAAATCAGTTGCGGGGAAGCCGCAAGGTTGTCCCCAGAACCAAGAACAGGCATCATCTCCCCATGGCCAAGAACGATCTAAAAATTCAGGCTTGGATGGAACAACTCCGCCGGATGCGGGAGATGCAATATGCCTATCACAAGAAATTCTTCCACGGCCTCTACTTCTTTCTCGTGCTGGTGATCGGTTGCCTGCTTTGGGATAGCCCGATCTCTCTAGCCCTTGTTCCCCTCCTCGTCATCACCGCCGGAACCCAGTCCTGCTTCTATCTTCACTTTGTCGATTTTGCCCGCCTCCATGCCCGGCACCTTGAATCCCGGCTCAACAAGGACCTTGGGAAGGGGGCGCTGCTTGGATCGGAGATTGAGGATCTCTATTTCTACCCCATCGACGCCCCCAAGATCGGCGGCTTTGTTCCTTCCGTCCCTCTGCGTTTCTTCAGCCTTTTTACCCTGCACTGGGTGGCGCTCTGGTTGGGACTAGCCGCCTTTGCCCTGTGGCGCCTCCTTCCCATGATGGGCTCCTGTGGTCGGCATTATCTGGGTTTACTCGGAGTCTGGGGCGGTCTGAATATTATCTATCTCGCTTGGTTTTTTTATTGCAAACAGTCCTCTAACTCGGTGAAGCAATATCTGGAAAAAGCCCGTTAAGTCCTTTGGCTTACGCATTCGACCTTCCGGTCATTTTTGCCTAGCCTAATATCGTGAATCAGTTACGGCGCGTTCTGGCCTTTGGCCTTCCTTTTCTATGGCCTTATCGCTCCCGCTTCATGGCGGCAGTACTATTGGCACTCTTTTTCGGTGTAACCAACGGCGCCTTTGTGTTGGCCACTAAAACCCTTTTTGAACGGTTAAGCCCGCCTCCTCTGGCCCCCGGTCAGGTGGACCCGCAGGCTTTAGCCTCCCGCTTCTCGGGGGACTTTGCGAAAATCATGGAAAAAGTGCTCCCCCGCTCCGGCCAACCCATCACCCCCCTGCAGATCACCGGCGCCGTACTCTTTCTTCCCATCCTCATGTTGCTCCGGGCAGGCACCAGCTACCTGAGTGCCTACTGTATGACCTGGGTCAGTACCCGGGTCGTCCGAGATATGCAAATTCGGGTCCTTGAAAAACTTCACTCGTTGTCTCTCGACTATTTTAATAAATCCACCTTGGGAGACCTCACCACCCACATTTCCGGCGATACCCGGCGCATCTTTGATGCCATGAACAATGGCTTCAGCGACCTCATCAAGGAACCTTTTACACTTCTGAGCATCCTCGCCGGCATGATTATTATCGATGCCCGCCTCACCCTCGCAGCCATGCTGATTCTCCCATTGGTGATTCTTCCCATTCTCGTGGCTGGCAACCGTTTAAAGCGTCTGGCTCGTCAGACCCTTTCCGTGGGCATCAGCCAAGGAAGCGGCCTGATCGAGGCCTTGTCTGGCATACGTCTGATCAAGGCTTACGGCCTGGAAAATTTTCAGCTCGACCGATATCGGCGGGAAAGCCTGGAACTGGTCAACTTGGAAGTGAAGAAGACTCAGGCAGGCAAACTGGTCAACCCGGTGATTGAAGTCGTCAGCACCCTCGGGCTGGGTGTCTTCATCATCGTGGTCTTTGCCACCCACCAATCCGTCTCCGATTTTGTCGGTTTCCTCACAGGTCTTATTATGCTGCCCAATCCGGTCAAACGTCTGGCTCAGATGCACGTTGATCTGGTCTCTGCTACCGTCAGCTGCGATCGCTTGGAAAAGTTCCTCGCACTGAGCCCAAGCGTACAGGAACCCGCTACTTTTGCCCCCCTTGCTCCACTGTCGAAGGAATTAAAATTCGAAAAGGTTTATTTGGATTATGGTCACGATCACGTTTTGCAGGGAATTGACCTCCATATCCCCAAAGGCTTTAAGCTCGGCCTCGCCGGGTCCAGCGGTTCGGGCAAAAGCAGCCTGATCAATCTTCTGCCCCGATTTTACGCACCTACCTCCGGTAGAATTCTGTGGGATGGTCGGGATCTACACACCATCCACTCCCGCGATTTGCGCGCTCAAATTGCTTTGGTCAGTCAGGATGTGGTTCTTTTTGACGGAACAGTCGAGGAAAATATCAGTTTGGGTCGCTTGGGAGCGAACCACGCCGAAATCGAGCAGGCTGCCCGAAAGGCTTTTGCACATGATTTCATCCTCAATCTCCCGAGAGGTTATGAAACCCGTGTCGGGGAGCGCGGGGTCATGCTTTCGGGAGGCCAAAAAGCCAGGATTAGCCTGGCCCGGGCGTTTCTACGGAATGCCCCTATCCTTATTCTCGACGAAGCTACCGCCGCTCTGGATGCCGACTCGGAAACGGAGGTTCAAAAGACGATCGATCAGCTCGAAGAAGGGCGTACGGTGGTCTGCATCGCCCACCGACTTTCCACTTTGGCCAATATGGACGAGATCATCGTCTTGGATGCAGGCCGTATTGCGGAACGGGGGACTTTCACAGCCCTCCTCGCAAAAAAGGGCCTTTTTGCGGGAATGGCTAACCAACAAGGCATCGCCTCTGCCTGATTCCGGATGGAACTCTCCATCGTTACTCCATGCTTCAACTCGATCCGATGGATCGACCTCTGCCTCCGCTCGGTCCGATATGCTCTTCAGGGCCAATCCTATGAGCATATCGTTTGTGATGGAGGCAGCACGGATGGTACGTTGGAATACCTACGCCAACAAAATGACATCCGACTTATTCCGGGTCCGGACAAAGGAATGTACGACGCCCTGAATAAAGGCATGGCTGCCGCACGCGGTCGCTTTCTCGGGCACCTCAACGCTGACGAACAATACGACCGTTCGGGCCTAGCCCAAGCCCTGCAAAAACTAGAGCACTCCAAGGCCGACGCCGTCTTCGGTCCCACTATTATGCTCGATGAGCACCTCAACTTTCTTTACCTCTTCAAACAGATCACCGTCCCCCGCCCCATCGATGCCGACTACCAGATGCCGGTCCAGACCTGCTCTCTTCTCTACCGCCGCGATATCTGGGAAAGGGAGCCTTTCCCATCTGAGTATAAGATGGCTGGAGATCACGTATGGATCCGCCGCCAGTTTAAAAAGGGATGGAAACTCGCTTCATCCCAAATGCCCATTGGGCTCTTTGTATGGCATCCGGATCAGTTGGCTCCACGTCACATTGGCGGGAAACGGGAGAACCCCACTCCGGATGTGAATCGCAAATCCATCGGCATCAAGCTCGCCAAGCTGCGCTACCGCATCCGGAGCCTCTGGGCCGGAGTCACGATTCCACCCAGACTTCTTTACTATGAGGTAGTGACCTCTTCGGGATTTGCCGAACTGCGCCGTCAACCATGGCCCCGCCTAAAAATGGCGAGAGAGATCAAAAGAGAGCTGGCCGAATCTCGAAATTAGTTTTTTGTTTTTTTCGGAATCTGTATCCCGCTTTTGCTATCAAGCAAGGCATCTGCCACCAGTCGATGCCCTGCTTCGTTCCAGTGGGCATCGTTATGGAAATAGTACTTTTGAATGATCTGTTCCGCAGGTTCTTGATTCACGAAAACTGGGAACAGGCTGATGAATTGAGCCTCGTTTTCTCTGGCCCAGTTCACCCACTCGGTCTCCGCCCGGGAGGGTTTTGTGCCTGCTTTGACCTGTTGCGGCCACGGATAGACCACGATTGTGAGCGGTATCCTCTTCGCCTTTAGATACTGTGACAATAAGCTCATTTCACTCTTTGTTCTGACCAAGCCTTTTTCGACTAGATCCTTGTAGGGGCCTTGATAGTCCGGCCAGTTGTAAGCCCATTCCGGAATGGCATCGTATTCGTTCACTCCGCTTGAACTTGCATACTTTCGCCACGTCAGACGACTGTTCCGTACTATGGCACCCAGAATAACGAAGTTTTTCTCCACGTGACTCTCTAGCCAGTCACATATGACATCAGCACGTCGCAGTTTCTCCGCTTTCTCACGAAAGGGACCATAGGGAACCTCTCGTACTTTCCCGTCCACTCCCTCCTCATAATAAAATTCATCCTTCAGGTCAGATATATCCAAACACAAAACCACTCGGTCAACCTTCAGTCCTTTCTCCCCCAAAAGGTATCGCAGTTTCACCCTCTCCGTCGTAGGGCAGTAGGAAGCTACCCCGGCATTTAGAACCTCGATATTTTGAGACTTAAGCTTCTCCGAGACCACACCGACAAACGTTTTTACCCAGGGAATCGGCCCACCTTCAGTGAATGAGTCCCCAATGAAAAGAATACGCGGATGATCTGTATCCATGGGCACCTCTCGGATTTGTGCATCTCGAAGACCAAGAGAATTGCTTATGTAAGGCGCGGAAAACGGACCGTAAGAATCCATGGCTTCTGAGTTGGGCTTGATCCCATGGTGAAACTTTTCATCTGCCACCCTGATGGGATGTGACTCGGGCTTGGATTTGGGCTTTATGAATTTGAGATATGCTTGCCGTAGGGCGAAATCCGAAGTTAGGGCCACTAGGGTGCCCAATAGAACAGCCAGAATTTTGAATGAGCGGCGGAACGGCTTCAACAATCTGCTCGAAAAACTCGGAGATGGCTAAAACAGGGTGTAAATAAAAGGAGCCGCCCCTGTCCCTCCTGCGAGCAAAAGGGCTCCCATGAGTAGGAATGCGAGAAGGATCGGCAAAAGCCACCACTTCTTGTTTTCCTTTAGAAAAATCCAGAATTCGCTGAAAAATCCACCTCCAGCCTTGGCGGCTTGCTCTTCAAATTTGGAGGGTCCTTGATTGCTCATCTTTAACTTTGTCGAAGATAACTGGCCGCATCTGTTTTGCCAGCTGGACTTTTCCACATGGTTCGAGCCACAGGCAGCTTAAGTGATAAAGAATCGTGTCCCATCAACCGTAAAATCAATCCGATCGGGGCAACTACCCCGAAAAAGATTAATCCAAGGAGCAAGTGGGAAACTACCCACCCAATTGGATAGGTTAAAAGAATCAGACCCACAAATATGGGCCGGATAAACGGAGGGAACACCAATCCGACTAGGGAAATGACGCCTGCAACGGCCCAACCGATCTCGACCTCATGCCAATGACCCGTTTTTCGAGCGATCGACCAACCGACCAAAGCACAGAACGCGGGAAACCAGATGCCGGCAAACTGCCGTAGCTGTTTTCGCTCAGGATTCCACTGAATCGCGATCATAGTTTAGTCCAACTCAAATCCTTTGAGATATTCTGCCCGTGCTGCCCCGCTGGCAGCTGCATTCTCCTCTTTGAGAAGGAGAAAGTTTCCGATCACCAATGCATCCATGTCAGTATTGAGGAAGCAACGATAGGCCTCCTCAGCTGTGCAAACAATCGGCTCCCCCCGCACATTGAAACTGGTGTTGATGATGACCGGAGATCCTGTCTTTTCTTCGAATGCCTCCAAGAGTTTCCGATAACGTGTTCCCCATCCTACCGTCTGCATTCGAGCTGAATAATCCACGTGGGTGATCGCCGGCAGACCCGATCTCCGCTCCTTCACCCGATCCAGACCTGTCTTCCCGTTACTGGAGGACTTCTCTCTGTGTTTCTCCAATACCGGCGCAACAACCAGCATGTAAGGACTGCGATGCTTCCGGTCGATTTGAAACCAATCCGCTGCTTTTTCTTCCATCACCGAAGGCGCAAAGGGACGGAAGGACTCCCGAAACTTGATCTTCACGTTCATCTGGGTCTGCATCTTTTCGCTTCGGGCATCCCCTAAAATACTCCTGGCTCCTAGGGCGCGCGGCCCAAATTCCATTCTACCGTTCACCCACCCCACGACCTTCTCGGACGCAATTAGGTTCGCAACTTCGTTGCAAAGCCTGCCCTCTTCGGAAAAATGCCGGAACTTCGCTCCCTCCTTTTCAAGAAAGGCCTGAGTGGTTTGATCCTTAGGTTCTGGCCCCAAATAAGATCCCTGCATGGAATCCTCGGCCTTCGCAGTGCGGGGTTTTTCGAGGAGTTGATACCAAGTGAAGAGAGCGGCTCCCAAAGCTCCCCCTGCATCTCCCGAGGCGGGCTGGATCCAGATATCCTCAAAGGGCCCCTCCCTCAGAAGCTTCCCATTTCCAACACAGTTTAAAGCAACACCACCCGCCAGACAAAGATGCTTCATTCCTGTCAATTCATGCGCATATCGCGCCATCTTCAGCATCACTTCCTCCGTCACCACCTGTATCGATGCAGCCAGATCCATCTCCCTCTTTCCGATGGGGGACTCCTTCTTTCGAGGCGGTCCGCCAAAAAGTCCATGAAACTTTTTGGATGTCATCGTCAGGCCTCCCGCATAATTAAAATAGGACTGATCCATCCAGATCGATCCATCGTCAAATATTCGAACGAGATGCTTGCGGATCTGGTCGGCATAAATCGGCTCTCCGTAGGGAGCCAAACCCATCAACTTGTATTCCCCGGAATTGACCTTGAAACCACAGAAGTAGGTGAAGGCGGAATAAAGAAGTCCTAGGGAATGAGGAAAATGAAGCTCCTTGATTAATTCAATCCGATTTCCCCGGCCCACCCCAATGCTGGCCGTGGCCCACTCCCCCACCCCGTCCATTGTCAGAATCGCTGCCTCTTGAAAGGGCGAAGGAAAGAAGGCGCTGGCGGCGTGTGACTCGTGGTGGCTTGGGTAAACAAACGCTTTTTTATATCCATGCAGTTGATCCCTCATCCGCTTTGCCAGGAATAGCTTGTCCTTTAACCAGACCGGCACAGCCCTTAAGAAAGAGGGAAATCCTGCTGGCGCCAAGGCGAGATAAGTCTCAAGAAGACGATCGAATTTCCTTAGGGGCTTTTCGTAAAAAGCAACATAATCAATATCCGCTGCGTGGACCCCGGCCTCCTTCAGGCAATACTCCGCTGCTCTTGCAGGAAACGATTCGTCATGCTTCTTCCGGGTAAACCGCTCTTCTTGGGCCGCCGCGACAATCTTGCCATCCGCCACTAGCGCAGCGGCAGAATCATGATAAAAAGCGGAGATACCCAATACTTTCACAAACTATTGTTTAGGCGATTCCGGACCTGAAGCAGATGTCATTTTTTCCATAATCCAGGGAAGCAGAGCATTTGCTACGAGGTTGTTGCCCCCATCATTCCAATGAAAATCCCCCGGAATAAAATACTTTTTGTAAGTCTTTTCTGGCTCTGCCCCTTTTTCGACAAATTCAGGCGAGAGGTCCACCAAAGGCACGCCGTTCTTTAAAGCAAACTCTTTCCAAAACTTTGTATGCTCGTTATCGAACCAAGAATGAGCCATCATCACCGGATAAGGATAGACGACAAGAAGAACAGGAAAGCCGTGCTCCTTCCCCATTTGTAAAATACGTCCAACCGCCTGACTTTCTTGCGCCAATCCATCCCTTAACCAATTTTTTGCTTCCGGCTTTTCCAGCCACTGAAGCTTCCAGTTGTTTCCTTCCTGCGCCATCTCCCAATCGGTGAGAGTCCGTTTTTTGGGAAAAAGAAACCGATGAAGGGCATTCACCGTCTGAACCGTCAAGCTGTACTCGTACCATTTTAACCGAAAAAATTGGGGTTTATTCGAAGGCCTCATCTTTTGGCGACCCTCGATAAAATCCTTGTAGTCATGCGTCTCCTCCCAGGCGTCCCCGGCATCAATGAGCACCACCGCCATGTTCCATCGGACGCCCGTGTCCAGAAGCTTCCCCATCCACTTTGCCGTTAAGGAGGGACAGTAACTCGCCACTCCAAACCCCAATACCTCGATTCCCTTAGTCACCACCTTCTCCTGCAGGTGGGCGGGTAGACTTTGCTCATAAGGCAATCCCCATCCCTCTGCGAAGGAGTCCCCAAAAACCGCAATCCGTGGGCGATCCCCCACCTTGGCCACTTCCCGACAGGAGACATCCTTACCTCCAAGTGAGTTGATATACATCATCCAACGAAACGGCCCGTACTGTTCCGGTTGGCTCTCTAGCGCTCGGAATCCATGATGCGTGACGGGATCCTTGGTCCGTACCCACGGCTCAATCCGGGTGATCTTCCAGGCTACTAATGCCCCCCCAGCAAGGTCTAGAGCCAGCCACACAATGAATACGAAAAGAGTTTTTTTTTGCTTAGAGATCAAGATCGGTTAATCGTGGAAGGATTACGAAGGTTTACGAAACGTGAAGCGAATCTCCTCAAAACCACCAAACCAGAAGCACCAAACCCGAGAGCAAAGTGCAGGACATAGATTGGCAGCTACATCGAGGATCGCTCCGAAAAGAGTTCCCAAGAGCCGGATGGGCCAAGGCAAGATGGTGCTCTTTAGTTTCCGGTTTCCCCACCACACGAAAGTTTGCGAAACCAGCTCAAATTCCACTCCGGCATAACCACCAAGAAAGTCGGAATTGAAATAATAGGGAAAGGAAAGATCGAAGCAGCGTTTGTGGTCAGCGTGCGTCATGCCACGGCTGAAATGCGGAACGGATATTTTTACCATGCCACCCGGACGGAGAATGCGGTGAATCTCCCGCATAGTTCCAAAGACGTCATGCAAATGCTCCAGAACGTGATGCGCTTCAACCAGTTCAAAAGAGTCGCCGGAAAATGGGTAGGGTGTTCGGTTCAAGTTCCACACTAGATCGGGATGAGCTTGACGATCAAAATCCACATTCAGATAGCCTGCCAACGGAAATCGCCCACACCCCAGATTCAAGCGGGAAGACCGGTAGCGGGTTCGGGAATTCGTCTTTTTCATCTTGCGTAGGGACGATACAACCGAAACTCCTCATTTTGGCCATCCCAAATTGCATGGTCTTTCGTTGCAATCTTGGCGTCCCTCAAGGTCTTTGGCCACCAGTCCAGAGTATTCGAGCTTTTGGAAGATGCCCTAACTAGGATCCATGTCCGCTTTAGGGTTGCTCGGTCAAGAATAGCGATAGTTCTTCGCAGAAAATCCGTCTGATTCCGGAAAAACCAAGGCATCCCAGGGGAACGGGCACCACATAAATATACAACTCCGCACAAGCTATCGACTCCTATCAAGGGATCCCCCCCTCGAAAGCCCATCTGGCGGAATCGAGGCTCTAAAGCCCGCATTACTTGATTGGTTTCTTGAGAAACCAGCAGCCTTCCTTTTTCGGGTCCAAAAGAAAGATTTTCTGTTTGCTCAAAAACAGATCCTAGCTTGTACATCCCCAAAAGAGCCGATGAAACACGGCTGGCTTGGATCAGGCAAAGTCCCGCCAAAGAAACTGCAGCTACCGATTGAACGCAAGTTGCAGAAAGCGAGCCCAACATCAAAATCCCTGCAGCCGCAAAAAAGACTGTCCCCTGCCCCGCGTAATCCGCAATTGAAGTATTGGTGCCGATTCCACAAAGGAACGGCGTCAGCACCAAGCCCCATAAGATAGAACCTGGCACAGGGTTAAACCCCGTTTTACCTGCCCCCCACTCTTCGGTCTTACTCTTCCTGCAAACGGCCCACACCGTCCAGGCCACCCCTAAAAGCCAACACCCAGCGAGTACCGATTCTTTGCCAAACTGCTCAATCCCTCCCCGCCACCATCCCCGAACAGCCCCCAAGGAAAGGCCTGCCGCAAAAAGGATGGCTGCGATTTTTGTTGCAGGCCATTTGCCGGGATTTCGTTTGCTCAACCACCAGAAAACAAGAATCGCTGGAAGTAGCCAAACAAAGGCCCGAGCCACCCTGTAGAAATAGTAAAAAATCTCCCATCCATATTTTGGGACGATGAACCATCCGTGAGACCCAGTCGTCTTGGCAATCAGAATGCCGGCTTGAATCGTATCCCTTATTCCCGCGGCTCCTGCGTATAGGGCGAAAATTCCAGCGCCTACCAATAGGGTCGACAAAGCGGTCATCCACTGACGACGGTTCGGGCCTATGGATCTTTCGCTTAGGCTATACGAGACCCCCGCAAGCATTACCAACAGCACGAGGGCTGCCCCCCATTTGCCCAAGATTGCGATGGCCAAGCCAATCCCAAGCTCTAGTGGACCAACGCCGGAGATTCCGCTGCGTAGCCATCCCGACCAAGCAAAGATAGCCCCCACCAAAATCATCCAGTTGTAACACGGAGTCCGAATTCCTCCGCAATAGGCGGTCATGGCGGCCACCATGAGAACCGGCGCACAGAAATTCTCGACGGCCAGCTTTCCTGGTCCCAAACGAAGTCTCACAGCCCCTGCCAAACGCCATGCTGCAAATAAGAGAACCCCATACCCGATCCAACGTAGTCCGACGACGGAAGAGCCTCCTAAAAGGTAGAGGGGGCGCAAAAGAAAGCCATGAAAGGTCCCATGCCCCCAGGTGTGCCACGGATCGAGAGCGATCAGAAAATAACTGGACTCATCGGTCATCTCCAGACCCCGGTTCGCGCCCCAAAGATGCGCTAGAAGTGCAAAGCCCACGGCCATCCAAGCGATGACGACTGCTTTCATCCTCCAGCTACTCATTTCTTGCATTATAGCCATGAATCTAGTTATGCCCAGATTGCCTTAGGTACATTGTTATCGCCCGCGCAGGTCCCCTGCCTTTCGTTTTTTACATTCAGCAAAGCACTTTCACTTATTGAGTGTTTTGGCAATATGATGAAAATTACAAGAAATGAACATCCTTCTATTGCAACCCGGACACAGTCCGTTGGATTTATTCGATTCCTCATCGCCAGATGAGATAACAAGAGTTGGCGGCGGACAAAAACTATCTTGGCGAAAGATTTTTTCCTTAGCCCGATCCTTTCCAACAAAAAGCACGGATCTTTTGGTCGTCACAGAGCGTGAAAATGCTCTCTTCAATCAAAAAGACGGCTGGATCAGGGGCGCGATTCGAGCATGCAAGGTTTTCATACAAAACCCTGTTGATTTTTTGATTTTGTTACTGTTTGCGAAGGCAGTTTCCTTACGGATTCCCATCGCCATGATCAATCGCTCCGATAACGGTCGCATTTTGGCGGGGTCCGATTGGTTCTATCGTCGGTGCCATGTCTGTTTTATCCGAGAACTCCATCCTCTGCCTGAAATCGCATTACAGGATCTCTTTACCCCTTCTGGAGGAAATCCACAAAACAATAGGCGGTCACGCCAAATGATTTCCCATGTTGATCCTGGATGTCTTTCCACACGAGATATCTCCAAACTTCATCCCATCAGCTTGGGTATTCGGCCCGAAGCATTAACTGCAATATTTCCTGAAAACACCAAAACGTGGGATTTATTTTTCTCCGGCGATCTTCACGAAAAGGGCCTGCGAGGGCGCTTGATCGAGGAACTCCGATCGCTAGTCGAACGCAAAAGATGGAAAGTGCTGATTCGGGATCGCTTGCCTTTTGCCGAATATCTTCGCTGTATGGCTGCTTCTAAACTTTCTTTTTCTCCACCAGGCATGGGTTGGGATTGCTGGCGACACTATGAAGCGATGCTAGCAGGCTCGATTCCAGTCATGAGCTACCCGACCATTCTACAATACCAGCCAGCAATTGACGGCGAACATTGTTTCTACTTTGCTCCGGAGCCCGGCGGGCTCACTCGATGTCTCGAGAAAGCCATGCAACACGCCGAAAGATTCCCTTCCATGGCAGAGGCGGGGCGGAGGCTTGTTTTGGAACACCACACATATCCGAAGCTTCGTGATTATGTCATCCACAAAACGATCGCCGCCTCCAAGTCAACTTCACCGAGCTAAAGCGCTCCTTCATCTTTTCTTAGTATTTGCCGTCGCCAACATCCCTTCAAAGCTCCTCATCAACTTTGCTTGGTCCCACTGCTCTTCTGCAAATCTCCAGCATTTCTCCCGCATCTCGCGAAGCCCGCGGACATCTGCTAAAGCCTTTTGCAAATATTCATTTAGAGATTTTGCCGTCACCTCGTCCGCCAGGAATCCGTTCTCTCCGGATTGTATCATTTCCGGTATTCCGCCTACTGGGAATGCGAGCACGGGCGTCCCGCAGGCGAGAGACTCCTGAATCTGACAGGGCGCATTTTCCATCCGTGCGGGATGCACATAAAGGTCCGCAGCACGGTAGGCATCCGCCATGGCCTCATCGGTATCAATGGATCCAAGGCTCACTATCCCTTCCCTCTCCTGTCCATTCCGCCCAAACAAGACCAGAATGCCGTCTTTTCTTCCTTGGCCCCACGCCTGCAGCAAAAGATCAAAGCCTTTGCGCTCATCCTGAAGTGAGTCCGCACCGGCTAAAATCACCACTCCCTCCTCCGGCAACCCGAACCGTCTGCGGGCTGCCACCTGATCTCCCGGTGAGTAAATTTGAAAATCAATCGGGTTCGGCAAGTGCCAGCATTTTTGCCCCACCTTGAGTGCGGCCAAATCTGTCAGCCATCTCGAAGGCGCAGTCAGGGCAATCGGATACTTGGAGGTTGTCACGCAGATCCTTTGAGCCCTTGAACTATTTCCCATGTTTCCCGCCTTACCTCCTGCCCAGTAAGCCTGATCGGATTCACCTAACCCCCACATATCATGCAACGTCCAAAGGACCGGCGCATACTGGCGAGCAATGAGAACCATCTCCTCAGACCACCCCCATTTACCACCTCCCGCCAAGTTGTGAAACCAGACGAAGTCGGGCCTTTCCTTGGTCAGCAGTTCGTCCAGCCGTTGCTCAACTTCTTTCTTTCTTTTTTTTCTTTGGTCTGTGAAATTCTCAAGAACTCGGCGCCACCCACGGGGTGGCTTGCCGGTCAGGAGAAATCTGGCGGGGGAAGCCTCGTCCCCCGCAGCCTGCATCACGATTTGCCCCGCCCTGTCCAGCAGGCACGCCCACCGACCAGCCGCCCGAGCCGCGCCTCCGTTCCTAAAGTGATCTTGTACAAAAAAAACTCTTAACTTCTTCACATTTTCAATCTCTCACCCTCTGCCCAAACATTTCTTAATTGTCTTTTCTATGGGCCTAAGGATTTTTCGATCGAATCGGTAATCCTTCAAACGGCGGAGCCAGGGAAGACGGTCAATTTCTCCAGGCTGAAACAAGCCGCTGACATGGTGAATGGTGAAGGATCGGCTGGGAACATCTTCTGGTCGCAAATATCTGCGTTTGGTGTCCGGATAAAGGATATCACAATGAAAAAGCCTGATGCCCCGAACCGTGACAAAATCAAAACCCTCTGTTTCTAGATCGAATTTTCGCAACCCCTCAGCCAACATAATTTGCGTTAGCAGATCGGTTGCAAGCGGCGTAGAATCAGGATTCTGTCGAAAGAAATTCAACATCTTTGCAGGCAACCAGTGGCCAGCAGGAAATCCGAAGATTGCAGTTCCGAGGGCATTCTTACGGATTCGGTTTTGGATACATTCGAAACCCAGAAATCCCCCGCAATTTAGCACCGGATCCAACGGCTTTAGGACTTCGACATCACAATCAAAATAGACACCCCCCATTTCATACACCCGTTCCCAGCGTAGGTAATCGGAGGCGAAGCAGAAATTTCCCTTTTCCATCTGTCGGGCCACAAACCGGTTCTCCAGCGGCAGGTTATTCCGTGTCCATTCATTCAGGGTGTAATTCGACAGATGAGTTTTCCAGCTTTTCCGGTATCCTCGGAGCCGATCCGGCAAAGGTTTACTATCCAGCCAGATGGCATGGAGAATCTTGGGAACAGGATTGTCTGGGGTTCGAATAACTAGAGAAGAGTCCAGTCGCTAGGAATTCGATCCTCGATTGAGAATGCCTCTCCTGCAAACCATTTTTTTGGCGCAAACACCTGCTTTTGAGGATTCTGATTGAGCCACGCCGCCCACCAACTAAAGGAACTATTGGCGATGATCTGGTGACGGCACGCGCCCATCAGGCGGAGGTCCTCATAATTGAAAAGAGGCGAGTTGTTATCTACGTACTTCTTGTTTTCAAGGTAATCAAACTCCTGCTTCACCCAACTCGGATCATCAGAAAAGATATAAAAAATCGGTTGCTTAACATGGTCGGAGATTCGACGAC
>Ga0214921_10006769_pt1 | contig 15518 bp, 9 predicted proteins | sample LL1505_MetaG_FD_177992 | JGI IMG/M metagenome (GOLD analysis project Ga0214921, IMG submission 177992) | Freshwater microbial communities from Lake Lanier, Atlanta, Georgia, United States - LL-1505 | ecosystem: Environmental > Aquatic > Freshwater > Lake | place: USA: Georgia | collected 2015-05-28
GCAGATTTTCTGAACAGACAAGATGGGACCTATGAGCGGTTCTTTTCCCGTTGGAGCGCGTCACGAAGGGTGCACCTTATCAAGGATCTCTCTTTTCTGCGGTGGCGCCTCGGTGCCCCTGAAAGTCAATATCACGTGATCTCTTTACGACGTGAAACTCATATCGAGGGACTGGCCATCGTCCGTGTCACCGATTTAAAAGGCATCCCCTGCCTGGCGGTGCTGGATCTAATGTTGCTCGAAGACATCGAGGTCGCGTCCAAAGCTCTCGTCCGCGCCATGCAGAGCTTCGCTGAGAGTCGGTCATGTGAGGCAGTCGCGATAATGATTCGCCGCGAAAGCGCTCGCCGCGCCTACCTTCTGTGGCGCGGCTTTGTGAGAACTCCATTTACGTTCAAACTCATCATTAAGCCGCTCTCGGAGCGCGCCAACGCAGCTCAGCTCCTAGAGCCTTCGACATTTGACGTGATGTGGATCGACTCCGATGACCTCTAACCGTTCGAAGCCAGATCAAGAGATTGTCGTTTTTGTATTTGCCCACTACGACGACGAATTTTTTGTGCTTCCACGCCTTCAACGTGAGTCGGCGATGGGGCACCGATCGATCTGCGTGTATACAACGGACGGGGCGGCTTATGGAGAGAGTCCTTCTCGACGACGCGCTGAAAGTCAATCTGTGCTTAGTCCATGCGGTGTTAAAGATGCAGATATCATCGCTCTAGGAGAGCGCCTCGAAATTCGCGACGGAACCTCATTTCGTCACCTCACGTCCCTCTGGAAGGCGGTCTCGGACCTTTTTAGCGACCTCAAAATCGCACGAGTCTACGTTCCAGCATGGGAGGGAGGACACGCGGACCACGATGCCGCTCATCTTTTGGCGGTTGCACTAGCAAAAAGCAAAACAGCCCCGATTTTTGAGTTCTCACTCTATCACTCGCATAAAGCGTTTGGACCGCTCTTTCGGTGCATGAGCCTGCTGCCGTTCGAGGGCTCCATTTCCAATGATGACGTTACTTGGGGAGAAGCACTCTCGTGGATAAGGATGGCCCGACGCTATCCATCCCAGCGTAGGGCATTGCTCGGACTCCTGCCTTTTTGCCTTCAACAGATCTTGGTTCGACGGTCACTACCTCTGAGGCACGTTGGCGACAGAGACTATCGAAAACGCCCCCACGGAGGAACGCTATTTTATGAGTCACGATTTAAAGTCCCCTACTCGGACTTTCGTCAGGCGACGCTACCTTTCATTGACTGCAATATTCAAAACCAAGCGACGTTGCCGGAATAGTTGCGGCAAATCCATGGCGTCGTATGCCCTTGATATTGCTCGAGCGCTCTTCCATAATGCACAGAGTCACCGCTGACGGTCAGGAATCGAACGATGCTTTTTAGCTCCAACATCTTTCTCTTTGCCTTCCTGCCCGCCTGCCTACTCGGATACTATGCCGTGAGGGGGCTCGCCCCACAGCTTCGCAACGCTTTTCTGTTTCTGGCCAGTTGCTTTTTCTACTTTTGGGGCAGTGGACAGATCGCCGCTCTCTTCCTGGCCGCAGTCTTTGTGAATCACACGCTGGCAAGAATGCTTGACCGCTCCCCCGCTCCACGAGCCCGTGTGATATTCTGGTTCGGGGTTTGCTACAATCTTGTGTGGTTGTTCTACTTCAAGTATCTCAACTTTTTTCATGATAACATCGCGACTATCTTCCGTGGGTTGGGAATAGTCCTACCACCTATTGCGCCCATAGCCCTGCCGGTTGGGATCTCATTTTACACATTTCAATGCATCGCATATCTCTCTGAAGCCTACAACCGAGAGCATAAGCCAGCCCGAAGCTGGTTAGACTACGGCACATACCTGGCCTTCTTTCCTCATGTCGTCGCTGGTCCGATCGTGCGCTATTCGGATATCGATCGTGAGATCCGGGAGCGCACCGAAACCATCACGCTTTTCTTTGAGGGTATTTGGCGATTCGCCCTCGGCATGGGGAAAAAAGTCATAATCGCTAACACCCTGGGCGCCGTCGCTGACCAGATCTTCGCCCTGCCATCCGCGGAGCTAAACCCCACGAAAGCATGGATGGGAGCGATCTGCTACACTTTCCAGATCTACTTTGACTTCTCCGGTTATTCAGACATGGCGATTGGGCTAGCGCGCATGTTCGGATTCCATTTTCCAGAAAATTTTAATCAGCCATACCGCAGCCAGAGCGTTACGGAGTTCTGGCGACGGTGGCATATGACCATGTCGAACTGGTTTCGCGACTTCGTCTACATCCCCTTGGGTGGTAATCGCCTCGGCCCTCGCCGGACGTATATCAATCTATGGATCGTCTTCTTCCTATGCGGTCTCTGGCACGGAGCCGCCTGGACCTTTGTCGCGTGGGGGATGTGGCATGGACTGTTGCTCGTAACAGAACGGTGGGGGCAAGAACGTTTTGGCTGGACTTCAAAAGGGATCCTCGGTACCGCACTTACATTTGTTCTCGTGATTATCGGCTGGGTTCCCTTTCGCGCCGATTCCTTGACCGATGCGGTCATGTTCCTCTCGCACATGTTTGGTTTAGCCGCAGGGCCATCAGCGGCAGAGCTTCCTATCTGGTTTTACCTGACTCCCGATGTTTGGTTCTGCCTCACCCTTGCGACAATATTTTCATGGGTACCAATAGAGAGGCTCAAGGCTATCCCCGTGCCAGAGCCCCTCACCGTGTTAGCCCAAGGCTCTGTTTCAGTGTTACTCCTCATCTATTGTGCAGCGACTCTGTCAAAAGCGGCCTTTAACCCATTTATTTACTTCCGGTTCTAATGAAGGCATACCAGGAAAGCTCATTAAGGACAGCGGTACGCACGATTCAGCGATTGGTTATCTCTGTTTTCCTGGTTTTGCTGGCGCTCCCAACAATCCAGGAGCGACTGAATCTCTTCTCCTATGCTCCGGTCGTGGAGAATCGCAACAAAGAACCTCGACCTACTGGCGTCTTAGGCATCTTCGACTCGTCTAGTCGATATGCCCAACGGTACGAGGCCTACTACAACGACACATATGGACTTAGAGACTTTCTCATTAAATTGAAAAATCAAGCCGACCTGTGGATGTTTAAGGTCTCGGATGAGGTACTGATTGGTGATGACGGATGGCTGTTTTACCGGAAGCTCTACCAGCATGCGATGCGAGCGCAGGAAACCGAGAGCGTTAAACTACCGATCCTCATGGCGCGTCTACTTCGGCTTAATCAATTCCTCGCAAGCAAAGAAATCACTCTGATTATCGTCCCCTGTCCGGCAAAAACCACCCTCTACCCCGAACACGTTCCCGTTCAGTATCCCGCGTACCCAAAGAATACGGCTTTTCAGCGTTACCGCGCAGCACTGGCTCAAGCTCCTGGACTTCTATCGATTGACGTTCAATCGATCCTTGAGCAACTCAAGCCACGGATGAGAGTCTTCCACAAAACAGACTTCCATTGGACCGACCCCGCCGGTGCGGTGGTTTGGAAGGCCCTCTACAACCTCATGGCCTCTAAATCGAATCTGCAGCTAAAGACGCTCGACCGAGTGAAGATCAAGAAAGTACGCAACGTCCGCGGGGGCGAGATAAACTCCTTGGCGGTTTTCTTCCCTCCGCTTGAGACATGGCTAGATCTTAAATCCCCTCTCACGACCCCAAATGGTACAACCGAAGAGACTAAGGACCCAAATAGGTGGACATACCGCGCCTCCAACGCAGAGAGTCCGTCGTTGCTACCTTCAACGCTCCTGATTGGGGATTCTTTTTCCGATGCTTTTTTAAGGGCAGGATTCGCCTCGGCCTTTAGCACCCTCTCCAAGGTCTCCAATAATGACTTCGGAAAGGCTCTTCTCTCCATCCCAGACGGAACTAAATTTGTTGTCGTTGAGCATATTGAATCCTTTCTCCTTGCTCTCTTACTTGAGTCGACGTGGCCACCAGAATTGCTTTCCGAGATTGATCAAGTCGGAGGGCAGCGCCAGGCTGTCCCAACTCACGATGGAGTGTCCTTACCAATAGGCAACAGCGCGCCGAATTCAAAACGCTGCCCAACTCATTCAGGGTGTAACAGCTAAGAAGACCGTCGAGCAAACATATATGACGAACTCGTTGCTAGTTGAAAAAAAATTACCCTCGCCGCTACGTTGGTTTGCCATTCTCAGCGCATTCATAATGCTAGCTATAGTTGCGGTCAGAGCTTCAGAGACCTTGGCGGTTTTCCAGATCACAAGCATCACACGAGGCATACTTACACTAGCAGCGGGGGGACTTATTTCAGCGCTTCTCGTTAAAATGTTTCACCGGCCCCCAGTTGTATTGCTGGTTCCTATCCTATTCTCCGCATATACCGGACATAGCGTGGAGGTTATCGCCTGTCTCGTATTTTTATCGGCCTCGTTTTGCCTAGGATCGCTCCTAGAGAGACTCCTTGGTGTTGAAACAGACGCTTGGTTCGGGCCTATCCTGCCCTTCTTGAAACTTCTTACGGGCCTTTTCCTAAACAGCCTCCTCACCTGGGGAGCTATGCATCTTCCGATCAACCACAGCGCCGGATATTGGGCCTTTTACGGGTTGGAGATTATTGTTTGTGCAGTCATGCATGGTCTACCAAGACCCACGCCAACGAAACGATGGACGGGAGGGCAGTGGCTTGTATTTTTTCACTTCCTTCTCTTCCTACCATACGCATTGGTTCCATCGTACAACCACGACGACGTAGCCGCCCACCTTTTCATTCCCAAACAAACACGCATCTTCGGAGAGGTCGTATTTACTCCGGAAGTTATAAGCACTCTCAACCCCTCGATGCTCCCAATGGGCGCGTATACGAGCGTATTCATGCTCTCAGGGGAAGTAGCTGTCAGGCTTCTTAACTTGAGCATGTATACTCTTGGATTTCTACTTCTGGAGTGTTTTGCTAGGCGAAGATGGGGCAATCGAGTCTCTTTTCTTACAACTTTGTTTGCGGTTGTGACCCCGTTCACCCACTGGACCCTCGGCATTTGTTTTGTCGACTCCTTTCTCTTCGTTTACTCAACCCTTTTTGTCGTCGTCACAAGTCGCTTTTTGACGTATCGACAACTCTCCGTACTTCCCTTGCTCGGGTTGCTCGCCGGTATTGGCTACCTTGCGAAACAACAGATCATATTTGTCATCATCCCCCTGTCGTTACCGATTCTGATAATTGTTGCGCGGGAACTTTGGAGAGCACCGACACGCACTCTCTCATTTACTTCCCTTGCTACGTTAGTTTTTTGCGGGACCATAAGCCCCCCTCTCATTCACAACTACATACTCTCAGGCAATCCGTTATTCCCTTTTTACAATTCCATATTTAAGTCTCCTTACTGGCCTGCCGAAGATCTTGTGGACACCAGATGGAACCAGCCCTTCTCGATTGAAACTGTCTGGACAATTACATTCCACGGCTCCCGGTTCGTCGAAAACCACGATTTTTCATTCGGATTCGGGTTGTTGGTGCTTCTCCCAGCGATTCTGACCATCGGCGGGTATAGGGCCGCAAGAAAGGAAGCATGGATTTTCGGACTGCTACTACTTTGTGTGTCGTGCGCTTACGTGTGCTATTCCACTACAGGTCTTTACATTCGTTACCTCGTCGGCCTTATTGCCCCTCTGTCGCTTTGCCTAGGCTTGACGGCAAACGAACTACTATGTCGATCGAGACTCGTCGTCTGGCTGACGACCGTGCTCGTGTCCCTCTTGATAGCGGGCAACTTTGGAGCTCTCCTTTCAGGCCGACACACGGCTGAACCATATCCGATTATTGAGTCCGTCACGGGCTCCCTAGAACAATCTTCGATGGCTTACTGTGATCGGTTCAAAAAGCTTTTTCAGAAGGGAAGACATCTCTGTGGGCGGAATTCTCTTGGTCTTTTGCTTGATTCACCTGGGAATTACTTCGCTCAGACCCGGCTGATTTCGAATTCATGGCACTTCCCACAGGTCAGCATGAAGCTGGCAAGCACGAACTCGACCGAGGAGCTTGCAGCGTATGTGTTTGACCAGCAGAAAGTTTGCTACATTATCATGCCCGTAACCCCCTCCCCGTCGGGCGTCGGATCTCCTGAATTTCGTAAGCTTCTGCGCATTGTCGGGAAAACAGCCGATTTTGGACTTTTCGTGCCTAAAAAGACACCCTAAACTCCTCGTTCCTAACGATGTTAAGGCCAAAGGCTGCACTCTGGCTTTTTCGAGGCTGTTACCGTAGCATCCCAACAGGGAGAAAATAGATATGGGGAACGAATCCTGCTACTGCTGTGAAAGCACACTACGTCACTTTGCAACATCATCGGTGGTGGAGATAGAACGATGCGGGGGCTGCGGTTCCCTTTTGACCTCCTTCGCGAACACATCAGAGCAGGAGGATCCATGGGAGATGGGGTCAGTAACCGTCTCATTCCTTGAGGCCCTCAAGTTTCGACGAGACATTCAAGCTCGTGAGATGGTCGCTCACTTCTATTCCCAACTTCAAAGCGGAAGAGTGCTAGACTACGGATGCGGTCAAGGAGCATTCGTCTCATACATGAGAGAAAGAGGGATAGATGCTGCTGGTTGCGATATCTCAAAGACACACCTGGACAGCAAGCTCCTTGATTCATTCGTTCAGCTCGATGGACCGTGGTCGGTCCCGGACCTATCCTCAGTTCGGACAATTTGCTTCCTGGATGTACTGGAGCACGTGCCGGAGCCAGATCACCTGGTGTCTAAGCTTTATTGTGCAGGCGTCGATGCCGTGCTTGTCAAAGTTCCAATGCTAAACGGTCCCATCGGCGTCGCATCCCAGATACTTGCTGGATTGGGCCGACTGGACCTGCTCAAACGACTTCTTCTAGTTGATGAAATATCTCCACACTTTTCGTTTTTCACCAGCAAAGGTCTGGCAAGGCTTTTCGCTCGGAATGGATTTGATCTGGTGGATTGTCTCAGGCTCGCTGATGTTGGAAGCGAGCTTCCTAAGCGTCTCAGAGGGAAGGATGGTGAGCCATCCGCCGTTAGCAGAAACTCCGCACTTACGGCATTAGGAGCCCTTCTGGCGGCAGTCAGTCCTGTATGGTCAGACACCCGAGTGTTCCTATTTCGCCGCCAAGCCTAGTGGGCCGCGCCCGGTGAAATGTGAAAGACGGCGAAGGCTATTCTAAACAAATACGATGGATCCTGATTAACGCGAAGGCTGAGTCACCTCAAGAGGCACCGAATCAGTCAACGGATTATTGTCGGAGTCAATAACCGCCATGTTGAATTCATGAGGCACAGCGAGTAATTCACGCGGCAAGAGCGCTGAAAGAAACCTTCCCGAATTGTTGATGGCAAGAAGCCTCCCCCCAACACGAAGCTTCGCGCCCCGTGGAAGAGTGCGCGAGACCTTCATCCAAAGATAGGATTCACCATCGATTTGCACATTAAATTGCCCACCGGCGCTGATCCGGCGAGGTTCATAGGCGATGATGTGTGTCGGGCCAGTCGAAAAGGCATCATGGATAGATTCCCCGAAAAACATGAAGGTCCCCGTTCCCAGGGCGCCCCAAGACCCAAATAAAGCAAGCAAGCCAAGACAACGTAGTGGCAATCGCCTCGAATAACGACTGCGCAATAAGGGCTGTTCGATGAAATGATAGGAGAGCGAGGCGACAATTAACGACAGTGGAATGCCTACGCCTGCGGTGACATACCAGGGCATTCGCTTGAGGTACATAATCAAGAATATCGGGTAGTGCCACAGATAGAGGCCGTAAGAGATCTTCCCAACGGCCACAAGTCCCCGAAGGTTTAAAAAACGTCCCAGCAAAGTCTCGGGTCCGAAGAAACATACGAGGATCAGGATCGCCGAGCCAACAGCGGTTATCAGGCCGATGCTGGTTGTCCATTCAGACCGGAAGCACACTAAAAATAGGACCGAGAGCAGCGCAGTGGGCCAAAGCCTCACAGCACTACCGCAGGCAATTTCAACCCGAGGATTCTTCCAGACGAGCGCCATGAGGCAGCCCAACAGCAGTCCACTGCAATGAGTATCGAATCCATTATAAATCCGCTCATCGTCGAAAAGCAGGAATGAACCAAGGTAGCCCCAGGCGACGCTAACGCAAACCAGGAGGAGGGTTATCGGAACAACCAATGAGGGCTTCCTCCTATACGAAAGGAGGAAGACGCCGGGCCATAAAAGGTAAAATTGCTCCTCAATAGCAAGAGACCAACAATTTCCCAAATACATGGGCGGTCCCAGCGAATAGGCTCTGGTCCAGTTGGCAACCGATAGAAGCGCCGCTTTTGCGTCGTTCCTCACATCGCTAGGATGAGCCCAATCAGGAAAGAAACAGGAAAAGACCCCAAGAGAGATACAGAGGGTTATTAGTGCCGGGGTCAAGCGAAGAAAGCGGCGCCAGTAAAATGGTAAAAGGGAACTCTCACTGTCGAGATCCTTCTTCAGTACAAGGGTGATCAGGAATCCACTCAAAACGAAAAAGATATCGACTCCTATCCCTCCCCCTTTAAATCCGGGGATTTGGAAGTGACACAATATCACCAACAGGACCGCAATCGCTCGAAGCCCGTCAAGGCGCGCATTGTATCGTAGCGGGTGCAGAGTCTCCGGGGTGTTCATTACTTGAGGGCCCTCAATTTGTGGAGAACTTCATTAGCCTGCTTTTCGCAAAAGGCGGAGATTTTGGCAATCACAATCGCCCCGAGCTCTAGCGAACTGTGGAATCAAACGATCACTAGCGGTAGAGGCACAAGCTCCCCGAACCTACGCCGCCGTTGAATCGACATACGGGGCGCTCCCTACCCCGACATCCTGAAGATACTGAGCGATACGTTTCCGATTCGTCGCAGTAGAAAACTCCTCATCAACCAGCTTCATTCCGGCGATGGAGAGTCCTCTCCACACCGCAGGATCTGTATAAGTCCGAACGATCTGATCGGCCAATTCCTGAGCGGTAGCACCGATCAGTACCTCCTTCCCGTCTTGCACTCCCATCCCCTCCGCGGCAATGGGAGTGCAGACGACTGGGACTCCGTAACTGAGACTCATGCAAACTTTGCCCTTCACACCGGCGCCGAAACGCAACGGAGCTACGGACAACCGGATAGTGGACCACAGCGGCTCTAAGTCCTGCACGAATCCTAAAATGTCAACATTCTTTGAACAGAGAGCGTCCAACTCAGCGGGCGGCTTGCTGCCGATGACTTTAAAAACAACGTCCGGCAAGACGCGGTTAACCAGGGGAAGCACCTCCTTCACGAAGAAGTTCACCGCGTCGATATTCGGGACATGCTGAAACCCACCGACAAAACATATGTCCCTACGATCCTGGAAAGAATTCTTACAGCCTTGAACGTCGGTGATAATCGGCGACACCCGAACGTCTGCGCCGGGTATCTCACGCGCCAGCTCATCTTGCTCATAGGAGCTATGGACCAGAATGATGTCACTCTCTTTTACAACCGAAAGCTCGTCCCTCTTTGTCTCAAGGGCACTTTGTCGTTTGTCAGCCGATCCATTTAGTTCAGCTTGCCGCATCTCTCGAACATAGTGCAGGTCTATCGGAAGAAAGAACTTTTTAGGGGATAGTCCGCACGCCTCGAATGCTCTGAACACGGGCTCGGTCGATCCATACCGCAGACCTATCACGAGGTCATAAGACGCTCCAAATTGCGAGATGAAGGACTCCACCTCATGGCTCGTTGGTGGGATGAGAGCATACACACCAATTCGCTGCAATCTATCGGTGTAGTGGGAGATGTAGCCTCGATTCGAATCTGCAAAGAAGGTTACATGATATCCGAATTCAATAAGTGCCGTGAGCCAGGTGTCCGCTACGATCGACCCAGCGTCTTGGTCGGGCGTTGGAGTCAGTGCATCGACAAAGAATATTCGTCCCTTTACTTGGTAGTCACGTGCGATCTCCGGAGGGACATCAGATGACGCGTGACGGGTCAATTGGGCGGCCCAACGCGTTTTAATCTTCTCGAGGTTAGCAACTTGATACGACTTCACCCCGACCCGAACATCAGTTCCCGAAGAAACGCCCTCGAAGTGTATGAGTCGGGAGAACGGCTGATACAAAACCCGTAGACCGCGCTCTCGAACCTTGAAGGCGAGATCAACATCTTCGCAGTAGGCCGGGGCATAATGCGAGTCAAAACCGCCAAGGTCTAAGAAGAGCTCCCTATCGATCATGAGGGAAGCTCCGGAACAGAAATCAACGTCCCGAAGGTAGTTGAACTCCCCCTTGGCGGCGTCCTGATTACGACCGTAGTTCCATGCCTGACCATCTCGCCAGATAATTCCGCCAGCCTCTTGGAGGGAACCATCTGGGTACAGCAACTGGGAACCGACGAGGCCTGTGCATGGAACTGCCTCAAAGGTGTCAACCAGATTATCCAGCCATTGAGGCAGCACGTACGTGTCGTTGTTCAGAAAAACGACCCTTTTTCCGCGCGCGACCTGTGCCCCGCGATTGCAAGAATCAATGAATCCGGAGTTTTTCTCTTTGTTCACGATTCGTAATTCAGGAATAGCTCCACATGCGGTCACCGTCAGATCGGTGGAGCAATCATCGACTACGATAATCTCAAAGGAATATTTGGAACGGTGCCGCACCAGGGAGTGGATACATGAGAGGGTACTTCGAAGCTGGTTGAATACCGGGATCATAACGGATACCTCAGGGGCGTCATCATAGGGAGCTCGAAGCTGGTCTGCCTCACGGATAGCTACGTTAATATCAGCGACCTTCTGGAGAACCTCCCCCGTTCTGATGGTGAACCCGGCATCTGCGTCTTGAGACATTTCGTCCCGGAGCTTGATGACGTCAGCGCTTTCTGCCTTGAGGTCTGGAAGCATCCCCGGAATAGCGGTCAACCGTCCGTTCAGCTCCTTCACTCGATGAGCCAGATCCTGCTCACTTCGTCTATCCTCGTCGACTTGGGATATTGCCCTACCTTCGCCCATTCCGTGCTTGACGTAGTGTGCCAAGGGAGAGCAGCAGGTTGCACCTACATCTTGGTGGAACTCTCGATACCAGTTTGTGTCGAACACGGCACTGGGCTTAAGCCCCTTCTTCCATCCTAGTAGCTGGTAGTGCAGAATCGAGAGCAGCCGCCCTCCTTTTACACGTTGAAGCCCAGGTGCATAGTAACCCACGTCGAATTCGGGGCTCTGTCGTAGCAACGGAACGGCGCTAAGATCTCGGAGCAGCACCTTAACGAGCTGAGCACAGCTCATGTTTGGTCGCGATGGTTTCCTCTCTGCAACCCTCACCCCCCCGACCTTTGAGCTATCCTGAAATGCCGCTGAGATCAGAGCCTCCTGACTCCTGCTTGCGCGAGCTAGAGCCTCACCTCGTACTCTACGATGTTCCATCTCCTGCCGGACGACACCCCACAGCTCAGCAATCTGAGCTGAATCAGCTCTTCGTTGTGCGTCTCGATCGCGAATTCCATCCTTGAGCGAGCTTAACAGATGAAAGAGTTCGGACTCGGCCAATTTTGCCCCACGAGCGCTTTTATCGGACCTTAAAGATTCAACTAACTCTCTGACGCTTTCGATTGGCTTGCTGCCAAACGACTCAATTGTATAGTTAGCCCGAATTCGAGCAATTGAACTCGGTAAACCCTCCGTGAAGATGAAACGCGACGTCTCCCCCAAGACCTCGTAATCGCGATCTGTAAGATCGATTATTCCCCTGTGTTCAGAGCACCGCAGAACACTTTCACTCCCCTGGCTATCTGTCACGGTGACCACCGGCGTTGAAATGATGGCGGCGCAATTGATAGGAACAAGTTGTATGCCCCGCAATCCGGTTATAGGAGCCTGTGGTGAGTAGACTAGATCAATCGTCGTACTGGTCGGATAGGCGCGGTAGGTCAACTCATCGCGGTAGCCATCACCGGTGTCCCATGCTAACTCGACGCACAGGTCGTGAGGTTGAGAGAGCACAGTCACATCGCTCGTGTGCGCAGATAGCCTTTCATGCATCTTGGCTTTCTGTTCTTGGAGGTTCTCATGTTGCTCCCTCTTCAGCATTTCGTTCTCTGCCTCAAGAAGCACCATACGCCCTAACATAGCGAAGGTCTTCTGGGAGGACTCCATCGACAAGAGTTCATGCAGTCGTTCGTGATCTTTATCTCGATCTCCAGGTATGAACACAACTCCGAGCCCATACCCATATGAGAACTCCGCCGTCCTGTAGGATTGTTTTAGCTCGTCCCACAGACGCCATACCCCAAAATTGTTCTCACGCACGACGATATCGTGAAACAGTATGATTCCACCTGGGGCAACTTTAGGCAGCCACGTATCAAAATCTAGTTTAACGGCCTCATAGGTATGCAATCCATCGATGTGCAGAAGGTCAATTGATCCATTCTCAAACTTCGGAAGCGCCTCGTCGAAGGTCATGCGAAGCATTGAGGCGAATGACTGGTAGTTTTCCCGCTGATAGGCAGAGAGCGCGTCATAGATGCTGGAGTCATATGCACCTGCGTGTTCGTCCCCTTGCCACGTGTCAACGGCGAAGCACCGTGTCGATGAGCCGGTCCGTTGGACCGCTTCACAGAACCCGTTGAAGGAGTTACCGGTGTGAGTACCAAGCTCAACGATGACGCGCGGCCTCAGGAATTCAACAAGGAAGAACGCGAACGGAATGTGCTCAACCCAAGAAAATGGGACCTCTAATTTTCGAGGTTTTGATCGGACAAGATCAGATATAATCAATGACTCTACCATGTGACCTACCGGCAGCTTCCTATGAATGTTGTGAATGCCCTGCAGCTCATTCATCCCCGGTCGGCTCCGTAGAAACTCCGATTACCAGGATGGCACGGACCAGGCACCTTATTCTAAGCAACCGCAGCATGCCAGCGGCGGACAGCTCAGCCAATTCTGCCCGTGAAACCCAAGCGTTTCAATAGCGATAGCAAAGATATCGATGACTTACTGAAGCTAACTGCCATCTTAAATCTAGCTTACGAACCTACCCTCTGCGCACTTACCCCCTCCGCCGACTCAAGGGTAATGTCCAACATCGGAATCCCCATCAACCCCTTCTGCACATGACTCACGATTACCTCAAAGAAGAGTGAGTCATCTATCCAGTGGTGCTGGATATGGTCATCCTGCGTTCCCTCGGCGATCGCCACGTTGACGGAGTAGGCGCCTGGGGAAAGGTATGGCATTCGGAAGGTAAAGGCCGCTCTAATCAAATCAGAGGGTCCTGCCGAGACCCCACTGTCTTTGTACGTGATGTAGGTGTTATCGCCAAAAAGACGCTGCCCCAGTTTGTCCTTAACATAGAAACCGATAATCGGGTTCTTAATCGCTTTCTTCGCTTGAGCGACGATGGAGAGCGTAACGAGCTCGCCTCCCTCTGAGACCTTTACTTCGCCGGTTTCGTTGGTTTGAAGTGATACCTGAACGATTGTCGCTCCACCCTGCCCGAACCAGGGCGCATCCTGATCAAATTCAAAGACCTGAATAACGTTTTTAACGGTACTCTCTTTGAGCAGCTCGTTTCGCAGGTCCTTTTCCGTGTGAGATACCGCCGGAGGACTCTTTCTCGTTCCTCCAATCTTGAAGGAGGTATCGTTGTCCCTCTCCTCTTCAAGGGAAGCGAGGTATCGATGACAGACGTCCTTTGTATCCCCGAAATCTCGCACCATTCCGTTCTCAAGCCACAGGCACTTATCGCACAAGTTTAGGATGGAGGCGGTGTCGTGTGAGACGAACAGGATCGTCCCGGTCTCTTTGAACTTACGAATGAAGCGCATGCACCGTTGCGTGAACGCCGCGTCCCCAACCGCCAAGATCTCATCGACTATGAGGATATCCGCGTCTACATGCGCTGCGACCGCGAAAGCCAGTCGCGCGTACATGCCGCTTGAATAAATCTTGACGGGCTGGTCTATAAAGTCTCCAATCCCTGCAAACTCAACGATGGAGTCGTACCGCTCTTGGATCGTTGCGTTATCGAGGCCGAGAACGGAGGCCGCGAGAAAAACGTTCTCTCGCCCTGTGAATTCCGGATTAAACCCTGCCCCGAGCTCTAGCAACGCCGCGATTCGCCCTGTAACCGAGAGGGTTCCCATCGATGGTGACAAGGTACCGCACACCATCTGCAGGAAGGTAGACTTGCCAGATCCATTTCGCCCGATCACCCCGATCGTTTGGCCCGATTCAATCTGAACTGAGAGATCCTTAAGCGCCCAATATTCATCGTAGAGACGGATTCGCCCCCGACTGAGCATCTGCCAAAGGCGATCAATTGGGCGCTTGTAGATGTGATATTTCTTTCCGAGCCCGTGAGTCTCTATGGCGATCGCTTTTGTCATACCTACATCACATCCGCAAACGCTTTCCGAGTCTTAGCGAACCATATGCTTCCGAGCATGGCGACCACGAGACCGACACACAGAGAGAAGCTCCACTCAAGGGCATTCGGCAACGTCCCCTGAAGAATGACGTCTCTGGCAGCCGTAACAGCCATCGAGATCGGGCTTAACATGACTATCGACCGCAGAGCTGAAGGCAAAGATTCGATCGGATAGAAAATGGGGCTTAAAAACATACAACAGGTAAGCACCACTCCGATTACCTGCTGCAGGTCTCGCACGAAGACACCGAACGAAGAAAGGAAGAACGAGATCCCCACGACAAGGAGAAGGAACGGCAAGAGGACGAGAGGAAGAAGAACGATGGTCGCGGGAATCGAATTCCCAACCACGAGGGCAAATACCAGGAGGACCAAGACATTCACACACGCGTTAAATGCCGCGGAACCTAGACTGACCCACGGCAGGATCTCAAGGGGAAAGACAACCTTCTTTACGTAGCTCACATTTGAAACGATCAGCGATGGAGCGCGCGAAACGCAATCGGAAAAGACGTTGAAAACGACAAGCCCGGCGAAGAGCATGAGCGCGAAACCGAACCGGTCAGTGTCCCCTGTTCCCCATCGGGCTTGAAACACAACGGAGAATACGAAGGTGTAGACCGCCAACATGACCAGGGGGATGATTACGGACCAGAGCACTCCAAGGAGAGAGCCTTTGTACCGAGAGGCGATATCGCGCACTATCAGCCTCGCCGCCAATTTCCGATGCGTCCATATCGATGTGAGGGGTGCCAGTAATGATCTCAACACTCAACCGTCCTTGACAGTGCTTCAACCCTAGGACAGTACTCAGAAAGCTGGCTTTTATCAACCGGGAGAGGCTACCCTTATCACTGCATTATTAGATAGTTACAAGGGCATTCCGACCTGCGTGTCGCATAGCGCATCCCGCCCATCACGGCATCGGATGCTTTCACCAAGCCCTACTTCACCCAAGCCCTTCTGACCCTCGGCGGAAATCCAAAAGCGAAGTCCTCACTCAAGTTGGTAAGGTTCGGATTGTAATACGGGTCCTTAACCAAGACCGGCTGCCATCTCCCCTTCATCGCGGCGACCTCGCGCTCAAATCGAGCGAACTTCTCGGGGGTGTTCTCGTATCCCCT
>Ga0214921_10006770_pt1 | contig 15518 bp, 18 predicted proteins | sample LL1505_MetaG_FD_177992 | JGI IMG/M metagenome (GOLD analysis project Ga0214921, IMG submission 177992) | Freshwater microbial communities from Lake Lanier, Atlanta, Georgia, United States - LL-1505 | ecosystem: Environmental > Aquatic > Freshwater > Lake | place: USA: Georgia | collected...
CGCCGGATGGTCTTGCGCCGGTTGGAGGATAGGGCTGCAAGGAAGTCGTCGAACGTCTGATAGCCATTATTGTGCCAGTGATATTGCTGGTCCTGCCGTTGCAGCAGGCCCTCGCCGCCGAGAAAGTCCCAGTCGGCCTTGGACGGGAAGGTGACGTGCACGGATGAGGCTTCGAGACGTTCGCAAAGAGACACTGCCCCGCCGAGCAAGGTGCGCTTGGCGATCACCGGATCCACATCGGCCCGAACCATCATGCGTGGCCCGGTCACCGGCGAGAACGGCGCGGCACACTGAAGCTTGGGATAGTAGCGGCCACCGGCGCGGTGATAGGCATCGGCCCACGAATGGTCGAAGACATATTCGCCTTGAGAGTGGGACTTGAGATAGAGCGGCATGACCGCCGCCACCTGTCCGGCCTCATCCTCAACGGCAAGGTGATGCGGTGCCCATCCGGTCTGAGCCACAGCACAGCCGGAAAGCTCCAGCGCATCGATAAAGTCATAACTTATGAAGGGGTTGGAGGCATAGTCTGCATTAGATGTGCAGGCTTCCCAGCCCTCGCGGCCAATTTCAGCGACGCGGCGATGGACGCGAACGGCAGGCTTTAGAGCGATCATCAGCGACTGAGCCTCACGCCGCAAAGCCTTCGAAAATCATGTTGTCGCAGTGGTCCTTGACCCGCTCCCACTGTTCCGGCTTGCGCACGGTCCAGGCCACAACGGGCATACCCTTAGCGCGATAGTCATCGGCCTTGGCGCTAGGCAGCATATCTAGGCCGAGAGCTAGGAAGTGCGGCTTGGCGATGGACACATGCTCTAGCGCGGCGAAGGCCCGGCGCTGTTCCGGCGCGACATGGCTCGAATGGGCGTCGTTATAGGAATAGGAATCCAGACCACGGAGGATCTGTGGATGGTGCTGGGCAAACCAGGCGTGGCTATAGGGGTTAAAGCCGATGATGCAGGTTGGGCCATTATGATCGAGCAAGATCTCTGACACACGGCGCTCCAGCGGCCCGACTTCTCCAAACGGGGTCTTGAGCTCGATATGGACCAGAGCGCGGTGGCCGATCAGGGTCAGGGCATCGGCGAGGGTAGGGATGGTCTCATCGGTTCCTGATAGGGCCAGCTTGCCCAGGTCTGCCACGGTGCGGTCGCGCAAACGGCCTTCGATCCCACAGATCCGTTGCAGGGTGTCGTCGTGAAAGACCACCGCCTCGTCGTCAGCGCTCAAATGGACATCAAGCTCAATGCCATAGCCCGCCTGACAAGCGGCTTGAAAGGCCCCGAGCGAGTTCTCTGGCGCGCCGGTCTTCGACCATAGCCCGCGATGGGCCACGGCCGGTGCCTTTAAAAGCTCCCAAGCATCGCCGAACAGGGCGCTCATGCCACCTCGACGATGGCGTCGACCTCGACGGCAAAGTTCATCGGCAGGCTAAAGACGCCGACGGCGGAGCGGGCATGGCGACCCTCATCGCCAAAGGCCGCGACCATCAGGTCCGAACAGCCATTGATGACTTGCGGGATGTTGAAGAAATCGGGACCGGCCTGAACAAAGCCGCCGAGCTTGACCACCCGAATAACCCGGTCTAGGTCGCCTGTCGCGGCCTTCATCTGGGCCAAGAGATTGATCCCGCACAGGCCTGCTGCAAGCTGGCCCGTGGCCTCGTCGACATCGTCGCCGACAATGCCCTTGATCCCGCCGGTCTCATCCACAGACACTTGGCCCGAGATAAACAGCAGATTGCCTGAGCGGATAAACGGTGCGTAGTTGGCGATGGGCGCGACAGGGGTTGGCAAGGTGATACCAAGAGCGTTGAGGCGTTCTTCGATGGCGGACATGGCGGGCTCCCGAAACTGTGGAAATCAGCTTAGCGCCGGATCGTCCGTCCCCCAAGCCTCTGACTGAGAAAGCGGACTATGATTTGGCCTTGGGACGCATTTTTAGCGCCCGTCCGCTGATCACGGCCCCCTGACCGAACTTGGCCCTCAGCCCGTCAATGACCTTTTCCTTGGATCGTGCCGTTGCCTCCTCGGCACCGAACAGGTCGTTGGGGGCATCGGTCGCGTCGATCAACTCCGAAAGGCCCACGCCAATTAGCCGATAGGTCTGGCCACGTGCCTCTGCGGCGAGAAGTTCGCGTGCTGCGGCGAACAGGGTGCGGGCGGTCTGGCACGGTACGGCGAGGGTGCGCCTGCGGGTCACGAGCTTGAAGTCAGCGGTCTTGAGCTTGAGCGTCGCCACCCGTCCAGCGATGGCGGCAGCGCGCATCTGGCGGGCGACCTTTTCGCAGAGGGGCCAGAGCTGGTCGCTGAGGGCATCGACTTGGCTGAGATCAACCGCAAAGGTGGTCTCGGCGCTGACGCTCTTGCGGATCTGATCGGGATTGACCGGGCGGCTATCCAGACCCTTGGCCAGTTGTGATAGGCGCAGCCCATAGGCCCCGCCGATCTTGACCAGATCGCGCGGTTCAGCCCGGGCCAGATCTCCGACCGTGCGCAGGCCCGCCTTTTCCAGCGTCTTGACCAGCGCTGGGCCCACGCCGGGCAGGATACCAACCGGCCGAGGTGCCAGAAAGCTCTCAGCGTCCGCCTGTCCGATAACGGCAAAGCCGCGCGGCTTATCCAGATCAGACGCGATCTTGGCCAGAAACTTGTTGGGGGCTAGGCCGATGGAAACGGTCAGGCCGATCTCTGTCTCGATCTCGTTCTGAAGTCTGGCTAAGACAAGCGCTGAACAGCCGCCATTCAAAAGCTCGGCACCCGTCAGGTCCATCCACGCCTCATCCAACGACAGGGGTTGAACCAGGGGCGTCAGCTTGGCGAGCTTGGCAAAGATAGCGGCGCTGGCCGTACGATATTTGGCAAAGTCGGGAAAGATGACCTCGGCTTGAGGGCAAAGGGCGAGGGCCTTGAACATCGGCATGGCCGAGCGAACACCAAAGGTCCGGGCAATATAGCAGCAGGTCGTGACCACGCCGCGCTGGCCGCCGCCGACAATGACCGGTCGGTCACGCAGTTCCGGACGGTCCCGCTTTTCTACGGCCGCATAGAAGGCGTCGCAGTCCATGTGGGCAATGGTCAGATGTTCGAGCTGCTCATGAGCGATCAGGCGCGGCGATGAGCAGCGCGGGCAGCGGCGATTGGTCGGCGGCGGTCCCAGATGCAGGCAATCGCGGCAAAGGGCGCTCACCGGATGAGCCCTAGAACAGCGCCATTTCGAGCGCGGTTTGCAGCCGGTCCCAATCGTCGATCCGCTCATGGGCATGAGGCTTGCTCGGGGCCATGTGGCGAAGGCGCTGATCGGCGACCATCTGGAATCGGCCGACCTTGGGCGCGTCCGCTGCGACGGAATCGAGGTTAGGGATCATATCGTCAATAAAGACCGACGACCGGCTGGTTCGAGCCGCCAGATGGGCCGCAGCCGGGCCCTTGAGGCCGGAATTGATGACCAGCGGATAGTCCATGCCATGGCGCTTGAGCCAGCGCGCGCGCTCATCTCGGCCGTGCTCGGGCGCATTGGTCAAGATCACGACGTCGGCCCGATTCGACAGGTTCGCGAGGGCCTCGGCCGCCCCCGGTGCGGGGTCCATATGATCGCTGCCATCGCGGAAAAAGTCGTCGAACAACATTTTGCCGACCAGCATGTCGATATGGTTGTCATCGCCCTTACGATAGACATTTTGAAAGAGGGCGAATTTGTCGAACCGCATCTCATAGCCATGCTGGCCAACAAACCGTTCAAATCCCTCAACAAAGAGCGCCAAGACCTCGTCAACATCAACGATGACTAGCGGACGATCCGGTGCGACCTTGGCGGCAACCAGGTCTTGGGCGGGTTTGAAGGCGGAACTTGAGGACAGGGGACTTCTCTCGGCTAACGCGGGCTTAAGGATATCTGTGGGAAGAGGGAGGATGATACGGGAACGACGAGTCGCTTCAAGATCGGATCCCGTGGCCACGAGTTGAGATCAAGATGGCGAAAAAGGTCCTCATCGTCGAGGATAATGAGCTGAACATGAAACTGTTTCATGATCTGCTCGATGCTCAGGGCTACGAGACCTTGCAAACCCGTGAAGGTTTGCAGGCGCTTGGTCTGGCGCGCGAACATCTTCCAGATTTGATCCTTATGGATATCCAACTGCCCGAGATTTCAGGACTTGAGGTCACCAAGTGGCTGAAAGAGGACGATGCCTTAGCCCATATTCCTGTCGTTGCCGTAACCGCCTTCGCCATGAAAGGTGATGAGGAACGGATCAGAGAAGGCGGTTGCGAGGCCTATATTTCCAAACCCATTTCTGTCGCACATTTTCTGGAGACGATTCGCCGCTTGATAGAGTAAGTACTTTATTATGACCGCACGTATTCTCATTATTGATGATATAGACGCCAACGTTCGGTTGCTCGAAGCGAAAATGTCGGCGGAGTACTATGAAGTGCTCATGGCCTCTGACGGCCATACAGGCATTGCGTTAGCAAAATCACAGCTTCCGGATATTATTTTACTTGACGTGATGATGCCGGGCTTGAGCGGCTATGAGACTTGCCGCCGTCTGAAAGAGGATCCGGATACGCGCCATATTCCGGTGGTCTTGATAACAGCGCTCGACGGTCGTGACGATCTCTTAGCCGGCCTTGACGCTGGGGCGGATGATTTCATGACCAAGCCCATTGATGACGTTATGCTGATGGCCCGCCTCAAGGGACTGGTCCGCCACAAGCTGATCATTGATGGTTTGCGCCTGTTGGAGGCCTCAGGCCGACGAATGGGCGTCATCGCTGGCACCTCAGCGCGTCTTGGCGGCTTTGGCGGCCGCATCTTGATTGTGGATGACAATCCCAGGCAAGCTCAGCGAATGGTGTCGGAGTTGGGTCTAGACCATCGGCCGATTGTTGAAAGTGATGCGGAAAAGGCGCTGCTATCGGCGCGGGGTCCGATTGACCTGATGATCATCAATATGGATGCGACGACCTTTGATGGTCTGCGCTTGGCAGCGATGGTGCGCTCGGAGTCTTCCACCCGGTTTATGCCCATCCTTGCGATCATAGATATGGATCAACGCGACCGGTTGGTGAAGGCCTTGGAACTGGGCGTGAATGACATTCTCGCCCGGCCCATTGATCTGCAGGAACTGTCCTTGCGTGCTCGCACGCAAATCAAGCGCAAGCGCTATACGGACCTTTTGCGCAGTAATCTCGATCAGTCCTTAGAGTTGGCTGTGACCGACCAACTGACTGGTCTGCACAATCGCCGCTATATGGTGACCCAACTGAGCGCGCTGGTCGCCCGGGCCATCAAGGGCGGTGACCCCGTCTCCATTCTGATGATCGATATTGATCACTTTAAGACGATCAATGACAGTTTCGGGCATGATGTCGGCGATATGGTCCTTCGCGAATTCTCGGTCCTGTTGGCGTCCAACGTGCGGGCAGTTGACCTTCCCTGCCGCTATGGCGGGGAGGAGTTCATCGTCGTCATGCCCGGCACCGATCTCGAGGCCGCATTAAGGATCGCTGAGCGGATCCGGAAAAGTGTCTCAGAGACCCCTTTCAATCTGGGATCAGAGGGTGAAACCCTTGCGGTCACCGTCTCCATTGGCCTTGCCTGCGCCGATGGCGAAATGGATACGCCTGAAACCCTGCTTAAGCGCGCCGATGACGCGGTCTATCAGGCCAAGGCGGGCGGTCGCAATCAGGTCATTGTGCGCCCGATCTGAGCCCGGCTTCGCCTACAAACCCCTTTTTCCAATCTTGGTGCCTGCGGCAACGCCTTTTGTAGCGACGGGCCGTCTTATGGCCTATATTGGGTCCTAAGAGAGAGCCGGGGCATCCGGTTTGGTCCCTAATATGTGAGGCGCACCATGGGGTCTATGAGTTGGGTTCATTGGTTGATCGTTATTGGCGTCGGTGCTGTTCTGTTCGGCGGTGGCGGTAAGTTGTCTGCGCTGATGGGCGATGCTGCCAAAGGCATTCGCGCCTTTCGTGATGGCCTAAAGGGTGAAGATGCGCCGAAGCCCGCCGATACCCCCGCCGCACCCCTGCCGCGGACCGATAAGGAAGGCTGATCTTCGGATCACGTCTCAAGGCTTCTGCGGCCACGCGGCTTTGGAAGCATGCGCCTAAGTATGGTGGAATTTGATGTTACCTGAGATCGGAGCCACCGAACTTATGGTCATTGCGGCGGTGGCCTTGATTGTGGTCGGGCCCAAAGACTTGCCGGTATTGATGCGTAAGTTGGGTCAGTTCATCGCCCGACTACGCGGCATGGCCAACGAATTTCGCGCCAGCTTTGACGACATGGCCCGTCAGTCTGAGCTTGATGATCTTCGCCGTGAGGTCGAAGCCATGCGTAATGCGCGTTTTGCCGATATCGTGCCGGAAGCTACATCCCACGTCGGCGTTGATGCCTCTGAGGTGATGCAGGAGATCAACCGGTCCCTCACTGCGACCGATAGCCAGGTGCAACTCCACCCATCGGTTTCGCCACAGTCTGCCGTCGAGAATGAGGCTCCCAAGCCATGAGCGCGGCCCGTGACGATGATCATATTGAGGCCTCGCGTGCGCCCTTGATGGAGCATCTGGTCGAGCTGCGTCAGCGCCTGATCATCTGCGTCGCGGCCCTGTTTGTCGCCTTTGTGTTCTGTTTCAGTCAGGCAGAGCCGATCTACATGTTCTTGCTCCATCCCTTTGAGATGGCAGCAAGGCTGCTAGCCATGCAAAAGCAGACCGGCGTCCATCACGGTTATTTTGACCTGATGTTGGTGCTGACGGGCTTTAAAGAAGCCCCGGCCATCGTTGGTCAGAACCTCAAACTGATCTATACAGCGCCGCTGGAGTTCTTTTTCACCAAGCTCAAGCTGGCCGGTTTTGGCGGGGTGATTATCGGCTTTCCCGTGATTGCGTGGCAACTCTATCGGTTTGTCGCGCCGGGGCTCTATGCCAAGGAACGCAACGCCTTTCTGCCGTTCCTGGTTGCTTCGCCAGTCCTGTTCATGATGGGTGCGGCGCTGGTCTATTACATCATGCTGCCGTTCGTCCTGTGGTTCTCACTGTCACAGCAGATTTTTGGGTCGGGCAATATCACGGTCGAGCTGGTGCCCAAGGTGTCGGACTATCTGACCCTCGTGACGACCTTAGTGCTCGCCTTTGGGCTCTGTTTCCAGTTGCCGGTCATTCTAACCCTGTTGGGTCAGGCTGGGATTGTCACATCCAAGCTTCTGCGCAGTGGTCGGCGCTATGCGATTTTGGGTATCTTCGTCGTGGCGGCCATCGTCACGCCACCTGATCCGATCAGCCAGATCACCTTAGCCATGCCGCTGATCCTGCTCTACGAGGTCTCAATCTGGTGCGTTTGGATGATTGAGCGCAAGCGCATCAAGGCTGAAAAGGCGGCATCGACTACGGATGTGGCCTTGACCTAGGCGGCAAATGGGCCATGGCGGTTGCCGCCATGACCCAAGGGCTCGGTTAGTCGTGAGCGGGCTTGGCCGCGCCGGTTTCAACCATCAGATAGGCGATGACGTCAGTGCGGTCCTTGGCTTCCTTGAGGCCGAGGAACGTCATCTTATTTCCGGGCAGCATGGCCTTTGGATCGGTGATCCAGGTGTCGAGATGGGCTGGATCCCAAACATAGCCAGCGGCCTTGAGAGCGTCTGAATAGGCATAGCCTTCATGCGAGCCAGCCTTGTGCCCGATGATCCCATAGAGGTTCGGGCCGGTCATGTTGGGGCCGCCCTCGGTGATGGTGTGGCACGAGCGGCAGAGGGCGAACTTGCGCTTGCCATTTTCCATGTCGGCGGCGTTGTAAGGGGCAGGCAGGGACGCCAGCATCTTAAGCTTGTCAGCGTCGCTGACCTCATGAACTTCTGTTGCTTCAGAGGCTTCGGGTGCTTCTGCGCTTTCGGTCTTTGGCGCGGGCTTGCTGCAGCCAATGAGCAGGGCGGCGAGGCCAACAGCGGCCAATAGGGCAGTGGGGTTACGCACGTGTCTATTCCTTGTCCGGCGAGGGGTGGGGGAGGGTGTCGTTGAAGCCGGAGACTAGCCCCGTTCGATGATTTCGCAAGATCAGTCTGAGGATGTCGGCCGCGAGCGGGTGGATTTCAAGTCCCCGCGCCGAACCTTGGAGTCCACCCGCCTGACCTTTGAGGCCTTGGTTGGCTTGGTCGGGCGGCGCACCGGGGGGCGATAGGCGGCCTTGCGGATCAGATCGCTCAATCGCTCGATCGCATCGGCGCGATTGAGCGCTTGGGTACGAAAGCGATCGGCGGTGATGACGATAATCCCTTCGAGGGTCAGGCGACTGCCCGCCAGAGCTTGCAGGCGAATACTCACAGAATTGGGCAAGGATCGTGACCGCCGCGCATCAAAGCGCAGTTGCACGGCGGATGAGACCTTATTGACGTTCTGCCCGCCGGGGCCGGAGGCGCGAATGAATGTGATGTCGAGTTCGTCATCCTGAAGGCTGATGGCATCGGTGATGGGGATCATGTCGTTGCCCCCTAGGTCGGAATAACGGTCTTACCGACCGGGGCCATGGCGATGCCGGCGAGCTTAAAATGCTGCAGGGCAAAGGGAATGGTGATGATGGGCAGGCATAGAAGCGCCCCGATGATCACGTGAGCCAAGGCCACATACCAGCCGCCCAGAACGAACCAGATGATGTTGAGCAGGCAGCCCGCAGGCCCGGTACCGAGGTCGCCATGGCCGGTGATGGTCTCGCGATCAACAATCTTTTGGCCAAACGGGAAGAAGGTAAAGAGGCCAATCCTTGCCGCTGCCATGCTCCAGGGCAGGCCAACAATAGTGATGCTGAGCAAGAGCGCAGCGAGCAGCCAAGCACATCCCGACACGAACCCGCCAAGGACAAACCAGATCAGATTGAGGATCACGGACATGGCAACGGTTCCAACGCGGGCTTGAGCTCGTTCTACAGGAGATTGCTGATTTCTCCGAATGAACTGTGGCGCGCGCGCGATCATGATATTTGGCCTGATAATGGCCTAATTCGGGGGTAAACTCGGATGAAGTGACGAGGCCGCTATCGGCAGAGCGTGGAGGGCTATCCATTGAGGCAGGGTCTAATGCTCTTGGCAATCAGCCTGCTCGTGGCGGCGCAGTCTGCCTGCGCTCAAGAAATCGCCTCGCCCAGCGACACAAGCGCCGTTGTCGAGGAGTTGATCATTGAGGGGCGGCCTACGGGGCCAGCGCTTTGGAGGGTGAAACGCGGCGAGGCGGAAGTGGTTGTGCTCGGCGGCTTGGCCCCCTTGCCCCATCAGCTTCAATGGACGTCGCCGCGATTGGAGCGCGCCTTGGGGGTAGCGGACTTGCTGCTGGTGCCGCCGCAGGGCAGGCCGCGCGTGACCGACCTTCCAGGCATGACATTGCGACTTGCCAGCCTTCGCCAAGGCTGGGGGCAGACGCTGGAGCCCAACCTATCGCCCGCCCTTCGGGGGCGCTTTGTCCAAGCCCGTGAGCGCCTCGGCATAGGGCCGGGACGCTATGATTATTGGAAACCCGCCATTGCCGGTCTGATGTTGCTGGCGGATTTCCGGGAACATGAGGGCCTGTCGACGGGTAAGCCTGCCACGACGGTTCAGCGAATGGCCAAGGCCCAGCGCGGTCGGCGCCTCAAGATCGAGCCAATGGCCGACATCTATCTAGGGGCCATGGTCAAATCCGCTGCCAGCCTGACTCCGGCCCAACATGAGGCCTGCTTGGCCGCCGCTTTGAACGACATTGAGGCTGAGACGGCCCGCGCCCGAGCGGCGGCCCAGGCTTGGGCTGTGGGTGATCTGGCGACGGTCCGCGCCAATGCTAGCGCGGATCTCTTGGATCGGTGTCTTTTACAGTTGCCCAGCCTGACCAGTCTGCTGGAACAGGATACGGCCCAATCAGTCAGGTCTCTGGATCAGGCCTTGAGCCACCCGGGCACCACCGTTGCTATCATCGACCTGCGACTCCTATTGCGGGCCAATGGTGTGCTGGACCGTTTGAAGGCGCAGGGGGCTGAGATCAGCGTGCCGAAGGATTAGGTTTAATCCCTGCCTCAAGCGCTTGGCGCGCAAGGTCCTTGATCTGAGCTGGCGATAGGGGGCTGAGCGGGTCGGAGGTGGCGGGTTGGATCGTACCGACCATCTCTCCAGCGTTCAGGGTCACCACATGATCGGCAAGCCGCGCAACCTCTTCGGCGTCATGACTGACATAGAGCACCGGAATGGACAGGGTGCGATGCAGGGCTTCTAAAAAGGGCAAGATGTCAGCCCGGCTTTCGGCGTCGAGGCTGGACAGCGGCTCATCCATCAACAGAAGGCGCGGTTGGGACAGAAGCGCCCGGCCTAGGGCCACCCTTTGCCGCTCGCCGCCTGAGAGGTTGTCGGTGGACCGCCCGATCAGAGGCTCTAGCCCCAGCAAGGGCACGACCTCATCCAGGCCCATGGTCTTGGGCTCCGTAGAGCGGCGATAACCAAACAGCAGATTGTCCTTCACCGACAGGTGGCTGAGCAGGCTGGACTCTTGGAACACCATCCCCAGAGCGCGTTTGTGCACGGGCACAAAGCGCCGTCCCTCTTGCCAGACCTCGCCATCCATCACGACCCGGCCCGGCAAGCGGGTGAGGCCTGCTATGGCGCGCAGAAGACTGGTCTTGCCTGCGCCAGATGGGCCAACAAGTGCGGTGATACCCTTTGAGGGAATGGTTAGGCTAACCTTCAAACGAAAGCGTCCCAGCAGGCCGTCGAACTCCGCCTGAACTCCGCCTTGGTTCTTCACGCCACTCATGGGGCGGTCTTTCGCGCGCGCCGTTCGGTCAGGAACATGGTCAAGAGCACGACAAAGCTAAAGACGAGGAGACCCGCTGCGAGCCTATGGGCCTCATCGAACTGCAGGGATTCGACCAGTTGATAGAGCTTGACTGAAATGACTTCGGTTTGGCCCGGTATGCCGCCGCCGATCATCAGGACGACGCCAAACTCTCCGACCGTATGGGCAAAGACCAGAACGGCAGCAGTTAGGAAGCCTCGGCGGGCCTGCGGCAAGGCGACGGTGAAGAAGGCGTTCAGAGGTGTGGCGCGCAAGGTGGCGGCCACCTCCATCGGGCGTTCGCCCATGGCCTCAAAGCCGTTGCGGATTGGCTGGACCGCGAAGGGCAGGGAATAGACGAGCGAGCCGATCAAGAGGCCTGGGAAGGTGAAGGCAAGGGACTGGATACCGAACGGATGGAGCAGGGCCATCAGCGGACTGCTGGGGGCCAGTAGCAGCAGCAGATAGAAACCCAAGACGGTCGGGGGCAGAACGATGGGCAGGGCTGCGACGGCAGCGATGATCTCTTTCCACCAGACCTTCTGCCGCGCCAGCCACCAGGCCAGCGGGGTTGCCAGCACCAGTAACAGCAGGGTCGTCAGGCTCGCCAGCTTCAGGGTCGTCCAGATCACATCAGACATGGACTAGGGCGTCTCATAGCCATAGCGGCGAATGATGGCGCGGGCAGTCTGGCTTTTCAGGAAGGTCATGAAAGCCTTGGCAGCCGGATTGTTCGCCCCGGTCTTGAGCAAAACGGCCTGCTGATCGATGGGGCTGTGGAGCCTTGCCGGGACGACCCAACGTGATCCATCGGTGCGGTTGATCACCTGTGAAAGGGCCACAAACCCGACCTCAGCCGCGCCGGTTTGAACAAATTGGAAGGTCTGGACGATGGAACTGCCCTGAACGATCTCAGGCTTAAGCCGGTCATAGAGGCCCAGCTTGCCAAGGCTCTCAACCGCCGCGAGCCCATAGGGGGCGATGGCGGGATCGGCGATGGCCAAATGCTCAAAGTCTCCGTGCGCCAGAACCTTGCCATTGGCATCAACAAAGCCTGGCCTCGCGGAATAGAGTGCCAATCGTCCTACCGCATAGGTGAAGCGAGTTCCATTGACGGAAAATCCATCTGTTTCAGCCTGTTGCGGGCGTTCCCTATCTGCCGACAGGAAGACCTCAAACGGTGCCCCATGGGTGATCTGTGTATAGAACTGCCCGGATGGGCCAAAGCTCAGCGTTGCTTGATGTCTGGTTTTGGCTGTGAAGGCCGCGGCGATCTCTTTGGCGGGTTCCATGAAGTTTGAGGCCACGGCGACCTGTACCGTCGCTGCCGAAGCCGGGGCAACGGTCAGCGCGCAGACGACCGCGATCAGGCCTAACAACTGCGCAAACACCCTCAATGGGTTCATCGATCCAAGCCTTTACGCACCAAGACGCAGGGGCAGGTCGCGCAGTCTCTTGCCCGTGGCCGCATAGATGGCATTGGCCAGAGCCGGGATGACCGGCGGCAGGGCCGGTTCACCAAGGCCGGTCGGCGGCACGTCCGTCTTAACGAAGGCCACCTCGATCTCTGCGGGAGCCGCATCTATGCGAAGGAGCGGGAAGTCACTGAAGTTCTTCTGCGTCACCGCTCCATCGACCTGTTGGATCTTCTGACCGGCGATGGCTTGGGCCAGGCCATCAATGACCGCGCCTTGGACCTGCTGCTCGGCGTGGAGCGGGTTGATGATGTGGCTGCCGATGTCACCGGCCACATAGACCTTCTCGACCTTGATGCGGGTGCCTTGGGTCACGGTGATATCGACAATCTCCGCAAAGTAACCGGAATGGCTGAAATAGAAGCCAAAGCCTCGGCCCTTGCCTTCGGTTCCCTTGGTCCGTCCGGTCCAACCGGCCATGGCGCAGACCTTGTCGATGACGCCGCGCGCGCGACCCGTGTCGAACACAGGGCCACGGTCATAGAGGGGTACTGCACGTGCCGCGCCCATCGTGCGCCGCATGAGTTCTGGTAGGTCCATGCCGCCCGCCTCGGCGACCTCATCAAGAAAGCCTTGGAAAACAAAGGCCATGGCATTGGAGGTCGGTGCGCGCAGATAGCCGGTCGGCATATTGCTCGGCACCATCGACTGGCCAAACAGAACGTTGGACACGAACTTGGCGGGGAATTCGGCCGGGTTCATTTCGCCAGCGCGCACGGGCCATCCCTTGTCGCTGGGCGTAACGAAGTGATCTTTCAGGGCCACAATCGCGCCATTGGCATCGAGCCCAGCCTCAAACTGATGCCAACCGGCTGGGCGATAGAAGCCATGCTGCATATCGTCAGCGCGGTTATAGATCAGCTTGACGGGACGGCCGGGCAGGGCCTTAGCGATCTGAGCCACCTGGACCATGTAGTCGTTCATCAGGCGCCGACCAAAGCCGCCTCCGGCCTTGGTGATGTGCACGGTGATCGCGTCTGGGGCGAGCCCAAGCACTTGGCCGACCATCTTGCCGCCCGAAGCGGGTGTTTGGCTGGGAGCCCAGATCTCAATCTTGCCGTCGCTAAAGAGGGCCGTACAGTTCTGTGGCTCCAATGTCGCGTGGGCGATGAAGGGGTAGCTGTAGCGGGCCGAGATCGTCTTTGCAGCACCGGCCATAGCGGCGGCGGCATCACCGATCTTCACCAGATTCTTTTGTGGCGCGGTCTTGTGGAGTGCGGCAGCCGCCTGCTCATAGCCCGCCGTCGAGAAGCCGGTCAGACCGTCTGTCTTCCATTGAGCCTTGAGGGTTTGGCGCGCCTTGTTTGCGGTCCACCAACTGTTGGCCACGATGGCGACGGCATCGGCAGCGCCAGTAGGATTTAGGCCGCTATTGAGCGGAACAATCGCGATAATGCCGGGCAAGGCCTTGGTCGCGGCCTCGTCCATCGAGGCGAGCGTGCCGCCAAAGACGGGGCAAAGCTCAATCGCGGCATAGACCATGCCGGGCAGGCTGACATCGATGCCGAACACGGCCTTGCCCTTGACGACGGCGGCGGTGTCGACGCCGGGGGTCGGTTGGCCAATGATCTTGAAGTCCGAACTGGCCTTCAATGGCACGCTGGCCAAGCTTGGCGAGGGCTGGCCCGCCGCCTGCTGGATGAAGGCGCTGTAGGGAGCCGAGCGTCCGCTGGCCTTGTGGTGAATATGTCCCGAAGCGGTGGTCAGGCTTGAGGCCTCGACCGACCAGGCCTTGGCAGCGGCTTGCAGCAGCATCTGACGCGCTGCCGCACCGACCTGGCGCATGGGCATCCAGTTGACGGGGGTCGAGCGACTGCCGCCCGCTGATTGCGGGCCATAGAGGGCTTCATTGGCCAGAGTCGGCTCAATGGTCACTTGCGACCAGTCGACGTCCAGCTCCTCAGCGATCAGCATGGGCAGCATAGTGCGGATGCCCTGACCGATCTCGGGGTTCTTTGAGCCAATGGTCACGCGATTATCCGCATCGATGCGGATAAAGGCATTGAGCACGACGGGCTTGGCCTTGGTGCCCGCCGCCAGTGCCATATCGGCGCTGAAGGTTACGGCTGTGCCAGCGGCTAGCGCGACGGTGAGGAAGGCGCGGCGGTTCAAGGTGGATGTGCGGCTCATGCCTTTGCTCCGTCTTGACCAGCGGCAGCCGCCGATTGGATAGCCTTGCGGATGCGCAGATAGGTGGCGCAGCGGCAGAGATTGCCGCGCATGGCCGCGTCGATGGCGGCGGCATCAGGCTTGGGCTGGGCGGTCAAGAGGGCGGTGGCCGACATGATCTGTCCTGCTTGGCAGTAACCGCACTGTGGCACGTCCAGTTCGACCCAGGCCTCAGTGACGCGCTTGCCGACGGGTGTCGTCGCGACATGTTCGATGGTCGTCACATGCTTACCAGCGGCGGCGCTGATCGGGGTCATGCAGGCGCGGACCGTCTTGCCATCAATCATCACCGTACAGGCACCGCATAGGCCTGCCCCGCAGCCGAACTTGGTGCCGGGCAGACCGAGATCTTCGCGAAGGACCCAGAGCAGGGGCTTATCAGGATCGGCGGGGACGGTCCGCTTGGCATCATTGACGGTCAACTGCACAGCCATGGGCGATCATCCTGTCCTAATGTTTCGATGCGAGGTCGAACCTGCTCAAAGGGTAACATAGGCTGAGATCACCGTCATCGCCAACAGGGGAGATTTGCGGTCTGGGCGGCAGGGTTCTATAGACGCGTTTCTTGTTTCTGTTGCGCCGCTTCGGCGGCTTGAGGCCTTTACATGTCCCGCATTCTGATCACGTCGGCACTGCCCTATATTAATGGCATCAAGCATCTGGGCAATCTGGCCGGATCGATGTTGCCAGCCGATGTCTTTGCGCGGTTCCAGCGGGCGCAGGGGCGTGACACGCTGTTCATCTGCGCGACCGACGAGCACGGAACGCCGGCTGAATTGGCGGCTGCGGCGGCGGGGCAGGATGTGGCCGATTACTGCGCCGAGCAGCACCAACTGCAAAAGGATATCGCCCTTCGGTTCGGCCTGTCCTTCGACTGGTTCGGACGGTCTTCATCCCCCCAAAACCGCGACCTCACACAGCATTTCGCGTCGGTCCTAGAGGCCCAAGGCCTGATCGAGGAGCGGGTGGATCAGATGATCTATTCGCTGGCCGATAAGCGGTTCTTGCCCGACCGCTATGTCGAGGGAACCTGTCCCAAGTGTAGCTTTGAAAAGGCGCGGGGAGACCAATGTGACAACTG
>Ga0214921_10006771_pt1 | contig 15517 bp, 11 predicted proteins | sample LL1505_MetaG_FD_177992 | JGI IMG/M metagenome (GOLD analysis project Ga0214921, IMG submission 177992) | Freshwater microbial communities from Lake Lanier, Atlanta, Georgia, United States - LL-1505 | ecosystem: Environmental > Aquatic > Freshwater > Lake | place: USA: Georgia | collected...
AACGTTTAAACATTAACTAAGTAATAACTTATATATTGGATTTGAAATTGACATTTCAAATTTAAATGTTTTCTTTTCTAACTTTTCTATATGCTCCACCGCATAATCTAACAAAATATGACGATATAATCTAAATTTTAAATTTTTATGACTATTGACACAAACGTGTAAATGTAGATGATAACAAGATGGATGATAATGAAAGAAAAAATATAAATCATTTTCTTCAAAATTTCTTTTCTTAGCTATTTCTATTGTTTTTAATTTCATTAATTTTAATAATTCTTTATGGTGTCCTCTTAAATCTCTAATGGTTCTTAATTCTTCGTGAGGTATTGCCAACAAATAGAAATCATTTTTTGTATCGTAACCAATATTTTTAACTACAATAAATTTTTCACCCTTAAATAAAACCTTTTCAGTTTCATTTTGAAATGCTAAAATATTTCTTATCCATTTTGTATTTGATTCTAATATTGAATTTATATATGGTTCAACCTTATTTTTATAATCAATATGTGTTTCTGTAATTATTTTTATTTTATTTCTATATGATTCTATTAAATCATTAGAAGCTGGATAAATTAATTTTTTTTGTTCTTCTATTGTTATTTCATCAGGAATATTCTTTTCAGCAATTAAAATTGTAGGTACATTTTCTATTGTTCCATAATAGACATTTGTACCATTTTTAATTTCCAAAATTTCTATTTTTTTAAATTTCATTAATATTAATAATTAAACTAATTAAATCTTTATCTAAATATTTAATTCTAAAATATTATATTAAATGTATTACCATACTGTACAAGGTAAAAGAGAATCTAATGAAGACCAACATTTCATATTTTCCAACTTAGATGGGAAAGATAGTAATAAAAATAACATTAATATGATGTGTGTTTTTGACGGACACGGGGGAAAATTAGTATCAAAATATCTAAAAGAAAATTTACCAGATTATTTTACTAAAAAATTTAAAGATAACCTGTTTTCAAAACCAGAAAAATTTTCTAAATATGTTAACAAAGTCTTTGATACATTACAAACTAAATTAATTGAAGAACATCCGAAAGCAGTTAACTACTGTGGTTCAACAGCTTGTTTAACTATTCATTGTGTAAATAAATTAGAAAAGAAAGGTTATCTTTGGATTATTAATATTGGTGACTCTAGAGCTGTTTTAAATAATAAAAATGGTTTGTCTATTCAATTATCGAAAGATCACAAACCTAATTCTCCTGACGAAAGAATGAGAATTGAAAAAATGGGAGGAAAAATAGCTTTTGATGGTGCTGATTGGCGTGTTAAAGATTTATCATTATCACGAGCATTTGGTGATATAGACTGTACACCTTATGTAACACATTTACCACAAATATATAAATATAATTTATCCAGTAAGGATAAATTTGTAATTTTAGCTTGCGATGGATTATGGGATGTAGTTAGTAATCAAGATGCAGTTGATTTTATTCAAGATTTATTGAATAAAAACTTTAAAGGAAACTTTTCTAAAATGTTATGTGATTATGCTTTAACGAAAGGTTCAATGGATAATGTTTCAATAATTGTTTATTTTTTATAATTATAAAAATATTTTATAATTATATTTATATGAATCATAATATTTCACATACTTTTCATAATTCAGAATATGAGACTGTACACTATCCCGTATATGAACAATTAAGTAATACAAGACAAAAACCCATAAATGAATCAGTAAATTATTCTCAACGTAAACGCTCATCTAAACGTGTAAATAAATCATTAATTCCTTCCGAATTTTATCCTGTTAATCAATTAGTAGATAATTCTGTACGTAAGCTCTCTCGTAAACTCTTACACAAAATAAAAAGTAAAAATATTATTCGTCCTTTAACTTATGCAGAACATAACTTATTAACTCATTCAGAACATTATCCTGTATCTAATTCAGAACATTATCCTGTATCTAATTCAGAAAATTATCCTGTAAATAAATTAGTAGATAATTCTGTACGTAAACTTTCAAAAAAAAGCTCAAAAAAACGTTCAAAAAAAAGCTCCAAAAAACGTTCAAAAAAACGTTCAAAAAAAAGTTCAAGTAAATCTGTTAATAAAAAATATATCACTTTAAAAACTGTAAAAAATATTGGATATTTAACTGGATTAAATATTACAGGAGGTAAATTACCAATTATAATAATAGGAATTAATGAAAACAAAGATATATTTTATTTTGTTCAAGATGGTAAAACTGTTAAATTTATAAACAAAAAAACAAAAAAAGGATATTCATACAACGGAAAAATTACAAAAAATTCAAAAATTAATATTTCTAATAAGAATATAAAATATCACCCTGCTAATTATTATAAATTAACTTCAATTAAAAAAAAAAGTACTATCACGCCAAGTCTAGTAACTCGTGCTTTCACACCTAGTCCTTCATACACACCTGCATACACACCTAGTCCTGCATACACACCTAGTCCTTCATACACACCTAGTCCTGCATACACACCTGCATACACACCTAGTCCTTCATACACACCTGCATACACACCTAGTCCTAATTATACACCTAGTCCTGCATACACACCTGCATACAAACCTAGTCCTGCTTACACACCTAGTCCTGCTTACACACCTAGCCCTGCTTACACACCCAGTCTTGCATACACACCTGCATACAAACCTAGTCCTGCTTACACACCTAACCCTGCTTACACACCCAGTCCTGCATACAAACCTAGTCCTGCTTACACACCTAACCCTGCTTACACACCCAGTCCTACACCAACTCCTGTTCAAAACACAACTCCTCCTGTTCAATATACACCACCTACTGTTCAATATACACCTACTTCTGTTCAAAATAAACCAACTCCTTCTGTTACACCAAGTCCTGCTCGTAAAATAAAATCTCGTAAACCAAAAACTCCTCGTGCACCAAAAACTCCTCGTGCACCAAAAACTCCTCGTGTACCAAGTCCTGCTCGTAGTTATAATCAGGCTCCCGTAATTTCTCCCCCTCTTATAACTTCTTCTCCTCTTGTAACTCCTCCTTCTCTTGTAATTTCTTCTCCTCCTGTAACTATGTATGGACCTTCAACCTTTACTACATCTACATCTAGTATAATAACATCACCAATACCACAAAAAGACAATAATATTCCTATTTATATAGGTATTGCTTTATTAATTGTATTTTTACTGATTGGAATCTATTATTTTTTTACTAGATAAAAAAATATTAAAAAAAATATTTAAAATATATCTAAATATATATAATGTCGAAAAATAGTTTAAAATTATGGAACTGTAATCCTAAATTTAAAAACACCTCAGATAGTGAAGAATCTTGGACCTGTGTAGAAAACAACAGGGAAAACTTTGAAAATATTGATCCTACTGAATCTCCTATGTTTGAATCAGTAAATAAATTTAAAAAGCAAATGTTTGGAAGCGGTAAAAATGCTGATTTATATTTTTATGGTTCAATTGCTTTAATTATTCTTTTCCTCTATTTATTACTCAAATAAGTTAAAAATTAAATAAAATTATTTAATTTTAAATTTAAAAAATTTAATTTAATTTAAATTAATAATAGTTTTATAAAACTATTTTATCAGATAATAATAATATGCAATCTTTTACTCTAAAAAATTCTTATAACATTGAAAGATTTGAAGCCGTAGGAGATGTTCCTACTGCTAACTTAGCTGCTTGGATGGAAACTTCTCAATGGAATGATGCTAAAAATAATTATGCAGCAGTACAAAATTGGACTCCTTCCAGTTCTGCACCTAGCGGTAACTTTTTCACAAACTCTAATGCTGATAAAAATCAACTCCCTTATGTTAAAACTAACGTATTAAATGGTCACGCTGTTTTACGTTTTGCTCCTAATAGAAAAATGACATTGAACAATCTCGGCGGAGCTGGTGCTGATTTTACTATGTTAATGGTTACTAGACAAGTAGGTAAATCTAATCAAAGATTTATTCAAGGTAACAACAATTCATTATTTGGTTATTGGGGTGGCAGAAAGGAAACTTATCATAATGATGCTTGGTCTTGCGGTGATGATTTTTACAAAAACTCAGATTCTAATTGGGATATTTTTACTATTAGAAGAAGTAATGATAAAAAAATGAGTTATTTTAATAGTATGGGAACTCCTATCTTTTGTAAACAAGCTGGAGGAGCATTAAATGGATTAGGTATTAATGTAGGAGGTCATCCCAATGAAACTTCTGATGCTGAAATAGCTGAATTTATTTTATACAGTACTTGTTTAGAAGATTCTGCTGTTGCTAAAATTGAATCTTATTTGGCTACTAAATATGGATTACTTGCACAAATGGACCCCAATGTTCCTGGCTCCACTAATACTGCTGCTTCCAATATTAAAGGTGCAAATGCAGCTGCTCCTTCTTCTGCATCTAACTTCCCTGTAACCAATGTTAAAGTTTGGGCTGATGCATCTGCAATTCCTAGCGCTTCTGAGGGAGCTGCTATTACTAATTGGGCTAGTAATACCACTGACAAAGAATTCAATTTTAATACCAGTGCCGGCAAACCTATTGTTAAAATGAATGTATTAAATAAAATGCCAGTTCTTCAATTTGATACAAGTGCAAGAATGAAATTAAATAAATCACCTGCTTTAGCAGAAAATAAAACTTTTTCCCTTGCTTTTGTTGCAAGACAAACCGGTGCTACTAATGGTAGAGTAATTACTAATGGTGAAGACGGTAATACTCTTTATGGTTATTGGGGAGGACAGAAAAATATATTTCATACAGACGGTGTTGGTTGGGTTTATGGACCTGGTGCTCCTAATTCTTCTCCTTCTAATACTGATTGGGATATTTATATAATTACTAGAAATTATAGAGGTTTAGCTACTATGATGAGAAATAATAAAGTAATTTTTGCAGGAAAACCTGCTGGTGGAGAATTCAGGAGTTTAGGTATTAATGGACAACACGAAACTAGTGACGCTCAAGTTGCTGAACTTATTATGTGGGACAGATGCTTAAATATGAAAGAAATCCCTATTGTATCTACTTATTTAATTAAAAAATGGAATCTTCAATTATTTTTGGATAAAACTGATCCATTATACGAGGAAGGTCTTCAAATTAAACAAAAAGGTGATCAAGAAGCTGCTGCTGCTGCTGCTGAAGCAGCAAGACTCAAAAAAGAAAAAGATGATGCAGCTGCTGCTGCTGAAGCTGCCAGACTTAAAGCTATTGCTGACGCACAAGCTGCTGCTGAAGCTGCTGCAGCCAAGAAACAAGCTGAAGCCCTTGCAGCAGCACAAAAGCAAATTGATGATGCAAAGAAAGCACTTGCTGATGCACAAGCCAGAGATAAATTAGCTGCTGAACAAGCTGCTGCTGCAGCTGCTGCTATTGCAGCTAAACAACAAGCAGCACTTGAAGCTGCTAAAAAACAAGATGAAGAATTAAGAAAACAATTAGCAAATGAACAAGCAAGTATGGCTCAAATTTTAGCAGCCTCAAAAGCTTACGCTGAACAACAGAAAAAACTTCAAGAAGAAAATCTTGCCTTATGGACTAAAAAATTAGCTGCTGCTGAAGAAAGTTTAATAAATAAAGGTAAATTATGTAGTTCTCAATTATCTAGTACAGTTTCAGAAAGTCAAACTCAATTAAAATCTGCAATTGCTACTGCAGAAGCAAATTTAGAAAAAGCATTAAGAGAAGCATATATAAGAGAAGAAAAACGTATTAAAAGTGTTAAAGATGAAGATTCTCAACTATTAACTATCAAATTAACTGCTCAAGAAGAAGCATATCAAAATATGGTTAATAGAATTATTTCACAAAAGAATAAAATGCAAGAAACAAACAGTCAAATGTTAAAGGATGCTATTGCTAGTGCTCAAGAAACTTTAGATAAAACAATAGCACAAAATGCAGTAATAGCTAAAAAACAATATGCTTCCTTACAAGAAGATAGTACTATTAAACAAACTGCTTTAGCCGAACAATTAGTGAATTTACAAAATAAATATAATAAAGATATCTATACTATTGCAGAAGATGCCAGTAGAAATTATAATGCATTACAAGCATCAGATATTATTAAAATTACCAACTTACAAAATCAACTTGCTGTGGCATCTGCATCATTGGCTGATTCATATTCTAAATACAAACGTTTACAAGAAGAAACTATAATTGGAGGTAATAAGGAAGCAGCTGAAAGAGAAAAAATTAAAGCTATGAATGAAGCTGCAAATATTGCTTTGAGAAATGCGATGGCAGAATATAATTCATTAAAAGAATTAGATAGTTCTAAATTTAATGCAATGCAAGAAGCTTCTAGAATGATTGCAAATCAAGCTATTGCAGAATATAATGCATTGAAAAAATCAGATGTCCCCTCAGACCCTAAACAAGTACTTGCTGCTACCAAAGACATTGCTACTAAAATTGCAAAATCATTGGGTAAGGGTAAGAAGGGTTCTAAATCCAAATCCAAATCTAAATCTAAATCCAAATCTAAATCTAAATCATCTTCTAAGAAATCTTCTAAGAAATCTTCTAAGAAATCATCTTCTAAGAAATCAGGTTCTAAGAAAAGTAAAAAAAAACGGTAAACTAGTTAAAATTTATTTAAAAAATAAATTTTAAATAAAATAATTTTATAACACTAATTATATAATGATTAAAATAACATTACAACCACAAGAAGAGACATATCAAGATAAAATTAATAAATTAAAAAATCAAAATATAGAACTACAACAATCAAATGAAGCGGTAATAGAAGCACAACAAAAATTACAAAAAACAATAAATCTAAATAAAAATATTGTTGATAAAACAAAAGCTTTAACTGAAGCAATAACTATTACTGCAAATAAAGAAATTAATAAGAATAATGAATTACAAAAATTACAAGAAGCATCAAAAATAATAGCATCTAAAGCTGTTGCAGAATTAAATTCTTTACAACAAAAATCAAAATTAGAACTTAAAAAAGCTGATGAAAAATATAATACATTAAAAGAAGCAAAACAGATGATAGCATCAACAGCTATTGCAAAATATAATTCTTTGCAAGAACAATCACAAAATTTACTTAAAAAAGCTGATCAAAAATATAAAAACTTAGAAGAAGTTAGTACTGTAAAACAAAAAACTTTATCAGAACAACTAATTAAACTACAAGATAAGTATAATAAAGATATTTATGCTGTAGCAAAGGAAGCTGGTCTAAAATATGATTCTTTACAAAAATCTCATATAATTAAAATTGAAAATTTACAAAAACAATTAATGACTGCTTCTAATGCATTAGCAACATCATATAATAAATATAAATATTTACAAGAAGAAAGTATTTCCTCTGGATTATTAAAAGAAGAAAGAATAAAAGCTTTAACTAAAGCAGCAAATATTACTGCAACTAAAGCGATTAATAATTATAATGAATTACAAAAATTAAATGATAAAAAATATAATACTTTACAAGAAGCATCACAAATGATAGCATCCAAAGCAGTTGCAGAATATAATTCTTTACAAAAACAATTGCAAATATCTCTTAAAAAAGCTGATCAAGAATATAAAAACTTAGAAAAAACAACAATTATTAATCTTAAAAATACAGATGCTATGTTAAAAGAGTTGCCAAAAAAATCCTCAAGTTTTATTCAAGAAGCATATACACAATATAAAGCATTACAAGAAGCTACCATAAATGCTTCTATGAAAGCTTATAAAGAATTTCAAGATTCTCAAAAATCTACTGCATTAGCAAGTAAAATAGCTTATCAAGAATTTAAAGAAAAAGAAAAATCAACTGCTTTAGAAAATAATAAGAAAATAGATGATTATACAGCAGCTCAAGCAAATTTAATAAAAAACATAATTGCAACTACTAAAAGCGAAGCTATAGCAATAGCAAGTAAAATACCTTATGAAGAAAAACCAGCTACTGTAGATGAGTATAAGAAAATTCAAATAAATGAAATAAAAAAAGTCGCCGAAACTAAACCTTATCAAGAAAAAGCAGCTACTATAGATGAGAATAAGAAAATGCAACAAAGTAAAATGAAAAAAGTCACAGCAACTACTAAAAAGGAAGCTGTTAAAATTGCAAAATCAACATCTACTAAATCTTCCAAACAAGCAACACCTAAAACAACTTCAAAACCCACAAAAACTTCAAAACCTACAACAACTTCAAAACCCACAACAACTTCAAAACCCACAAAAACTTTTAAAAAATAAACTTCAGATCATCTTAAACAATAAGCCTCTCTAAAAAACATTAAGAAAAAAAAAATAAAAAATTAAAATATATATTTATTTAATGCAATTATATAAAATAGAAGGTTTTGAACAAATGTCAGATGTACCCACTGATAATTTAGTATCTTGGATGGAAACAACACAATATAATAATGATAATTATAAAGCAATAGACAAATGGACTCCTGTTAGTTCTGCTCCTGGTGGTAATTTTTTTGAAAATACTGGTAATGATAAAAATAGATTACCTTTTGTAAAAAGTAATGTGCTAAATGGTAACGCTGTATTACACTTTACTCCAAATAGAAATATGTCATTAAATAATCTTGATGGGGCTAGTAATGATTTTACTATGATAATGGTTACTAGACAAGTCGGTGGTAAAAATGAAAGATTTATTCAAGGAGGAACTGGAAATAAGCTTTTTGGCTATTGGGGTGGCAGAAAAGAATGTCTTCATTCTGAAGGTTGGGCTGTTGGTGATGATTTTTGGAAAAAATCAGATTCTGACTGGGATATTTTTACTATTAGAAGAACTACTGATTATATGATGTATGGTGATTGGATTGGAAATAATCTTACTATTCAAAAAACACTAGTATTACCAAGCAAACATATTGTTTATGCAATATTTGATGGTAAATATGTAAAAATGGTAGTTAATGATCAAAATAATAAATATGTAACATCAAGATATTACGAAGATAAGAATATTGACAATTTAAATTCAAAAGCAGGAAATATAAATCAAATAAATTCTTTATCAGATGCAACGGGACATTACCTTCTTAAACAAATAAATACTAAAAATTATTTTAATAGTATGGGAACTCCTTTATATTGTAAACCAAATAGTCAAGGATTGAATGGATTAAATATAAATAAAGATCCCGGGGGTGGCAATGAAAATTCAGATGGACAAATAGCTGAATTTATTTTATACAAAACTTGTTTAGGAGATGAAGATGTTTCTAAAATTGAAGCCTACTTGGGTAAAAAATGGGGATTACTTGATAAAATGGACCCTAATGTTCCTGGTTCTACTAATACTAAAGGTGCAAACGTAGGAGAAGTTAATGCAAAACCTCCTACTTTAGAACCAAAATTACCTGTAACCAATCTAAGAATTTGGGCAGATGCTTCCACACTTCCAAATACAGCAGGTAATCTAGGAAGTAATTGGGGAGCAAATACAACAACAGATAATGCTTATTTTTTTAATACAATTTCACCACCTAAAATTATACCAAATGCATTAAATAAATTACCAGTGCTACAATTTACTCCAACTTCAGTTCTAAGCAATAATAAAATTCTCGTTCCATCGCAAAGACAATTTACTTTAGCTTTTGTTGCTAGACAAATGGGTGGAAGTAATCAAAGATTAATAGTAGATGGTGTACCACAAGGTAATCGTAATGTTTATGGTTATTGTTACGGAAATAAAAGTGTAGTATATATGGGTTCTGATTGGAACTGGGGACCTGGAAGACCAAATACAGGTCCTTCTGATTCAAATTGGGATCTTTATATAATTATGCAAAATTATAGACAACAATTAACTATAATGAGAAATAATCAAATTATTTGTCAAGGTGTAAGTACTTTAGGAGGAACATTTAATGGTATAGGTATTAATTGTAATGGAATTCCCGAACAATCTAGTGATGGACAAGTAGCTGAAATTTTAGTCTGGGATAGAGGTTTATTAAACTCTGAAATTTCTATTGTATCTACTTATTTAATTAAAAAATGGAATCTCCAATTATTTTTAGATAAAAAGGACCCCTTATATAATGAAGGTGTTGAAATTAAAAAACAACGTGACCAAGAAGCTGCTATTTATGCTATTCAAGAAGCACAAATCAAAGCTCTAAAAGAAGCCGCAGAATCTGCTGAAATAGCTAGAAAGGCTAAAGCAGATGCTGATGCAAGAGCTGCTGCTGATGCTGCCATATTGAAAAAGCAAAAAGATGCAATTGCTGCAGCTGAAAAACAAATTGCAGATGCTAAAAAAGCTTTAGAAGATGCTCAAAGGAAAGAGAAGAAAGCAGCTGAAGAACAAGCCATTGCTGCAGCGGCAATCGCAGCTAAACAACAAGCAGCTATTGATGCTGCAAAAAAACAAGATGAAGAATTAAGAAAACAATTAGCAAATGAACAAGCAAGTGCTGCTCAAATTTTAGCAGCAGCAAAAACTTATGCAGAACAACAAAAGAAAATTCAAGAAGAAAATGCATTATTATTTAATTCTAAATTAGCTGCAGCAGAACAAACTTTAGTTAATAAAACAAATCTATTTAATAGTAAATTAGCCAGTACAATTTCTGAAAAGGACACTAAATTTAAATCAGCTTTAACTTTAGCGGAAACTAATTTACAAAAAGCATTAATGGAAGCAGAAAGAAGAGAAAATAGTAGAGTTAAAAGAATAATAGATGAAGACCAACATTTATTAAAAATTAGATTAAATACTCAAAAAGCAACTTGTCAAGAAATGGTGAATAAAATGAACAAGCAAAAACTACAAATGCAAGAATCTAATGCATCCATATTAAAAACTTCATTATTAGAAGCACAAAAAAAATTAGCACAAACAGTATCTCAAAATGCAACTATTGCTGATAAAAAATATAAAACATTAGAAGAAGTTAGTTATAAAAGACACCATACTTTAGCAGAACAATTAATTAAGTTACAAGATAAGTATAACAAAGATATTTATAATATAGCAAAAGAAGCTAGCTTAAAATATAATACATTACAAGAAACTGATATAATTAAAATTACTAATTTACAAAAACAATTAATGATTGCTTCTAATTCATTAGCAAATTCACATATTAAATATAAAACTTTACAAGAAGAAACTCGTAGTTTAAGAATCAGTACTAAAGAAAAAATAAAAGCTCTAACTGAAGCAGCAACTATGGCTGCAAATAAAGCAATTAATAATTATAATGAATTACAAAAATTAAATGATAAAAAATATAATACATTACAAGAAGCATCTCAAATGATAGCATCTAAAGCAGTTGACGAATATAATTATTTACAAGAACAATCAAAATTAGCACTTAAGAAAGCTGATAAACAATATAAAAATTTAGAAGAAACGACAACAATTAATCTTAATAATGCAAATATTCAATTGAAATCCTTACAAGAGGGAGCATCAGATGCTGCAAAAGAAGCTTATGCACAATATAAAGCATTAGAAGAAAATACCTTAAATGCTGCTAAAAAATCATATCAAGAATTCCAAGAAAAAGAAAAAGCTGCTGAATTAGCAAATAAAAAGAAAATAGAAGATTTAAATGCAGTTCAACAAAATGCAATCAAAAAAGTTATTGCAACAAATAAAAATGAAGCTACTAAAGTTGCTAAGGGGAAAAGCAAAAAAGATTCTTCCAAAAAAGGAAGCACTAAAAAAGACAGCTCTAAAAAAGGAAGTACTAAAAAAGGAAGCACTAAAAAAGGAAGTACAAAAAAAGACAGCTCTAAAAAAGGAAGTACTAAAAAAGGAAGTACTAAAAAAAAAGTTAAAGACAGCTTTTCAAATTTAGAAGAAGCTTCAATAAGTGTCATAGCTAAAGCTGTAGAAGCTATTAAGAAAGCATTAGCTTAAAAATAATAAAAATTTAATATAAGAAAATAAAATTTTAAAAATTTTATCTAAATATTATTATATAATGTCTTCAAACAATTTTGAAATGAAATTCGTCGGAAATAATGAACTATTAGTTCCTACATCAAGCGATGTAGTTGAAATAAATAGATTTTTATTAGACAGTAATGCGGCAGATACTAATACTAATTCTTTGGACCAAGTACCTTATTTTGGTGGACCCGTTAGTTATGCAGAATCAAATAACCCTATGCCTGTATTAGGTCTTCATTCTTTAACCAAACCTATTAATGTTATTATTCCTGATAAAGTTGCACCTGACGGTCCTTTCATTTTATTAAGTAAAGCATTACAAGACGGTTCTAGATGTACTGGAACTGAACCTCCTGAAAGTAATATCACTCCTGATTTTCTTTTGAATACTCAAAATGTAATTCCTTTATCCGCTGAATATGGATTACCAAAAGTTCCTATGTTACAAGACCCTTACAATAAACTTAATAACTCTGGAGTTGTAAACGCCAGTCATCCTTTGACTAAATTAGATAATACTAATTTTACCCCTGATATGACTACTAACAGTCAATTTTCTATGATGAATAGACAACCTCCTCCAATGAACCAAGACCAAGCTATTGCAATGATGTATGCAAGTCAAGATGCTCGTGAAACTCCATATGAACCAAATTTACCAAACTATACTAGTCCTTCAATGCACGCCAGTCCCGCAATGCAAGTAATGCACGCTAGTCCTGCAATGCGCTCAATGATTGCAAGTCCCGTAATGCAATCAGTACTCGCTAGTCCCACTATGCAATCAGTTCTTGCTAGTCCAGCAATGCAATCAGTGAGCTCAATGCTCTCAAGTCCTGCTATGCTCTCAAGTCCTGCTATGCTCTCAAGTCCTGCCACACGCACTGTACACGCTAGATCTTCTAGTCCTGCCATACGCACAATACACGCTAGATCTGCTAGTCCTTCCACACGCACAATACACGCTAGATCTGCTAGTCCTTCCACACGCACCGTACACGGCAAAACATCTAATGTAAACCATCAAAAAATGATGAACAAATCTTTAATGAAGAAAGTGATAATGTATTTATCTATTGTAATATTAATTTATGTAATTTATTTAGTAATTTCTAGAAGAAGATAGATGTCTGATAAAGAAGTTTATATCAATGTAAAAGATTTAAGAATAAAAATTCCTAAAAATAAAGAAAAACAAGATGATACTCCTAAATCTCCAATGACACGATTCTACAATTTCTTTTGTAACTTATTCATAATATGGTTTAATTAATTTTTTAAAAAATTTTTTTGTAACTTATTCAAAATCTGGATTCCACATTTTTTCTCCATCTATAAAATCCTTTAAAAACCAATTAACTTTACACTCATAAGCATCTCCAAAATCAATTACAAAAACATTTCCTTTTTCATCAATTATAAAGTTATGAGGTGAAACATCAACATAATGAATATCATTGTAATACAACCTTGATATTATATTATAAGCTTTATTCCAAACACTTGTAGGAACATTATTTGGGTTGGAACCATACATTTCATAAAATGTTTTCCCTTGAATTCTTTCCATAACCATATATAATTTATCATCTTTAACAATTTCTTTAACTATTCCAGGACAGGGTACGAAATAAGTTGCCTTTCTATGAAGCTTAAATTCATTCATAGACATTTCTTTTACTAATATATCAGGTTCATTATGAACTGCGAATATTGGTTTTCCAGCTTTTAATGGTATTAACTTGTATTTATCTAAGTACATTAGTGTATTTAGATAAATTATATAAATAAAAAAATTGTCAATCTTTTATTTTATTATTTATTTAAACAAATAACTTTAATAATTTTAATGTCAGCATTATCCAGTTCTAGTATAATATTAGACCGCCTTCACGGTGTACTTTCACAAGATTATAAAGAAAAAAAGAGAAACGTTGTTGTTATTGGCTATGGTTGGGGAAGTCGCTCTTTCTGTAATAAGATTGATACCAACAAATACAATGTCACAGTTATTTCTAAAGAAAATAAAATGTTAAACCATACCAAACTTAAAAATTCTATACACACATATCATCCTGAATTATATTTAGATGATTGTCCTAAGAAAATCAACTTTATTACTGATAGTTGTGTCGATATTAATATAAAAAATAAAGAAATTAAAACTCTTAACAAAACCTATAATTATGATGATTTGATTATTGCTGTTGGTAGTGAAACTAATGATTTTGGTGTTAGTGGTGTTAAAGAAAGATGTAATTTTTTAAAATCTAGAGAAGACTTGGAGAAATTACAAGATAAGTTTACCAGGGCTTTTTCAATTGCACCTATTGCTATTTTGGGCGCCGGACCGAATGGTCTTGAATTAGCTTTTGAATTATCTAAATATTATAAAAATATCAAAGTCATTGAAGCACTACCTACTATTTTACCAATGTTTAATGAGACTACTATAAAAATGGTTAAAGAAGAATTGGAAAAGTGTAATATAAAATTATTATTAAATAATAAGGTTAAAAGAATTGCTCCTACAATTATTGAAACAGACCAATCAACACACTTTTATGAAATAGCTATTTGGACTTGTGGAATAAAACCAAATAGTCTAATTAAAAAATTAACTAATGATCGATTTTTGGTTGATTCTAATTTAAAATTTAAAGATTCAATTTATGCAATTGGAGATATTACATTATCGGGGCCGCCTACTGCACAAAATGCAAAACAACAAGGAGAATATTTAGCACGATTCTTTAATAATGATTTTATCGGTCCTGATTATAAATATATTGAAAGGGGTAAAATTATTCATACCAAAGATTGGATTATTATTGAAACAAAGTATGGGAGTTTTAGAATGCCTTATTTGTTTGAACCATTAATAAATCAAATTGTAACAAATTTATAAAATAACTTCTTTATTATCTAATTTCTTATAAAGTTTTATCACTGACTTTTTAGTTATAAAACTTTCTTTACAAACTTCTGTAATTTTTATACTTTTTAAATCTTTTGCTCTGGATAATGCCGTATATGCTTGACCCGCTGCAAAAATTTTCTCTCCAATATCAATTTCAATAGCATCTAAAGTAGCACCTTGAGAACGATGAATAGTTAGAGCATAAGCCAATTTAACAGGCATATAAGATACTTTAACTTCTGGATTTTCTGCATTAACACACGGGAAATACTTTACTTCATAAGATAATCCATTAACTCTTTTGATTGTTATTGTTTTAATATTCAAGCTGGTGATGATTCCTCTAGTTCCGTTAACAATTCCTTTATCTTGGTCAACGTTAGCAACAATAACTACTTGAGCACCAACACATAATTCAATTGATTCAGGAATTTCTATATTTTTAGCCCATTTCTTTGTCTTTTCCTTATCTTTAGACAAACAATCATATTTAATCTCATAGGTTAGTTTTTTAGCACCTGATTTAATTAATGCTTCATATTCCTTTTTATTAATTTTATCAACATCGTAATTATGAGAAAATAACTTTGTTGGTTTGATTTCTCCAAATTCCGTATTTTTCAAAGCTTGTAGTTTTTCAAAAGTTTCATCGGA
>Ga0214921_10006772_pt1 | contig 15514 bp, 16 predicted proteins | sample LL1505_MetaG_FD_177992 | JGI IMG/M metagenome (GOLD analysis project Ga0214921, IMG submission 177992) | Freshwater microbial communities from Lake Lanier, Atlanta, Georgia, United States - LL-1505 | ecosystem: Environmental > Aquatic > Freshwater > Lake | place: USA: Georgia | collected...
TCACGAGTACGCACACCAACACCGGCGAATACAGATACACCACCGAAGTTTTCAGCTACACGGTAAATCATTTCCTGAATCAAAACTGTCTTACCTACACCCGCACCACCGAATAGGCCGATCTTTCCACCCTTTACGTAAGGTGTAAGTAGATCGATAACCTTAATTCCGGTTTCAAACATCTCAGTTTTTGATTCCAACTGATCAAATGCTGGTGCATCGCGGTGAATTGGCCAACGCTCTTTGATGTCGAGAGATGAGGTTGGTACATCGAGTGACTCACCAAGTGTGTTGAACACATGGCCTTTTGTCACATCACCAACAGGAACTGAGATCGGTGTCCCTGTATCTGATACTTCTGCGCCACGGACCATACCGTCGGTTGGCTGCATCGAGATTGCACGCACGAGGTTATCGCCAATGTGTTGAGCAACCTCGAGTGTCAGGGTACGAGTAGTACCTGACATGGTTGTCTCTACATGTAGCGCGTTAAAGATCGCTGGCATTGAATCCGCGGGGAATTCAATATCCACCACCGGTCCGATTACGCGAGCTACGCGGCCCTTTTTTGAGTTCGACATCATTCACTCCCTGCACTAGCTGAGGCCAACGCGTCTGCGCCGCCAACAATTTCACTGATCTCTTGAGTAATTTCGGCCTGACGAGCCGCGTTCGCAAGTCGAGTTAACGACTTGATTAGATCATCAGCATTGTCAGTTGCTGACTTCATTGCGCGACGGCGAGCTGCATGCTCTGAAGCTGCAGATTGCAACATCGCGTTAAAGATTCGAGCCTCAATGTAACGTGGCAATAAAGCATCGAGCACCACGGCAGCATTAGGTTCGAATTCATACATGGGCAGCAAACCAGTTGGAGCTGGTGCATCGCTTTCTACAACTTCTAGTGGAAGCATGCGCTTTGCCATAGCATTTTGGATAAGCATTGACTTGAATTCAGTAAAGACAATGTGAATTTCATCGACGCCAGCTTCATCAGTCGACGAATCTGCAACGAACGCTTTGATTAATGAATCTGCAACTTCTTTAGCATTTTCATACGTTGGATTATCTGAAAAACCTGTCCACTGACCTGCAATGAAGCGCTCACGGAACTTGTAGTAACCAACTGCTTTACGACCCACTAGGTATGGCTTAACTTCAAGTCCGCGCTCACGAAGAAGAGCTGCAAGTTGCTCGCCTTCCTTGATTGCATTGTTTGAGTACGCGCCAGCCATGCCTCGGTCTGCAGAGATAATCAAAATCGCAGCGCGCTTTGGATTCTCATCTGCCGTGGTTAATGGATGAACTGTTGAAGAGTATGAAGCAACTGCAGAAACTGCACGGGTCAACTCATTGGCATAAGGAGTAGACGCTGCAACCCGTTGTTGCGCCTTAACGATACGAGAAGCAGAGATTAACTCCATGGCTTTCGTGATCTTTTTGGTCGCTTTAACAGATCGCATGCGTCTGCGATAAATGCGGAGTTGGGCACCCATGAGTTACTTCTTCACCGCCGGTGGGACGAACTTAGTGATTTGCTCTGCGCCTTCGCCATCTAGGGCTTCAGCTGGAGCCTCATTAATAGCTTGTGTTGCCGATGACTTGAACTGCTTCTTGAATGAAGCAACCGCTTCCTCCATCTTTGCAATGGTGTCGTCATCTAACTGCTTGGTTTCAGAGATAACAGCGTTGATCTCCTTGCGTTCGCGACCGATAAAGTCGAGAAGCTCTGCTTCAAAGCGACGAATATCTGCAACTGCGACATCATCAAGCTTTCCAGTTGTTCCCGCCCAGATTGAAACGATTTGACGCTCCAATGAATATGGTGAGTACTGACCCTGCTTAAGAAGTTCAACCATGCGAGCACCGCGTTCTAGCTGTGCCTTTGATGCAGCATCAAGATCTGAACCGAAAGCAGCGAATGCTTCAAGTTCACGGTACTGAGCAAGGTCAAGACGTAGACGACCAGCGATCTTCTTCATCGCCTTTGTCTGAGCAGAGCTACCTACACGAGAAACAGAAACACCTACGTTGATCGCTGGGCGAACACCGGCGTTGAAAAGATCTGTTTCAAAGAAGCACTGACCATCGGTAATAGAAATTACGTTTGTAGGAATAAACGCAGAAACGTCATTTCCCTTAGTTTCGATGATTGGCAAACCGGTCATTGAACCGCCACCTAGTTCATCAGAAAGCTTTGCACAACGCTCTAGCAAACGTGAGTGTAAGTAGAAAACATCGCCTGGGTACGCTTCGCGGCCTGGTGGACGACGAAGTAGAAGTGAGACTGAACGGTACGCCTCAGCTTGCTTTGATAAATCATCAAACACGATTAAGACGTGCTCGCCCTTGTACATCCAGTGCTGACCAATTGCAGAACCTGTGTAAGGAGCTAAGTACTTGAAACCTGCTGGATCTGATGCAGGTGAAGCAACGATTGTTGTGTACTCCATTGCGCCAGCTTCTTCGAGTGCGCCCTTAACAGCCGCAATCGTTGAACCCTTTTGGCCAATAGCTACATAAATACACTTAACTTGCTTCTTCTTATCGCCAGATTTCCAGTTTTCTTTCTGGTTAATAATTGTGTCAACAGCAACGGCTGTCTTACCTGTCTGACGGTCACCAATGATCAACTGGCGCTGTCCGCGACCAATCGCTGTCATCGCATCGATCGCCTTGATACCAGTTGCAAGAGGTTCCTTAACAGGTTGGCGCTGAACTACAGAGGGAGCCTGTAGTTCTAGTGCACGACGTGCTTCAGCTTTGATTTCACCCTTGCCATCAATTGGATTTCCAAGTGCATCAACAACGCGACCAAGGAAGCCATCGCCAACTGGTACAGAGAGAATCTCACCAGTGCGACGAACAGATGTTCCTTCTTCAATTCCTGTTGTGCTACCCAAAATAACAGTACCGATTTCACGGACGTCTAGGTTGAGTGCAAGACCTAGTGTGCCGTTAGCAAATTGCAATAGCTCATTTGCCATTGTCGAAGGTAAACCTTCAACACGTGCAATGCCATCGCCTGCCTGGCTTACTGTTCCTACCTCGTCGCGTGCTGCAACGCCTGGATCGTATGACTTAACGAAGTTCGCTAAGGCACCCTGAATCTCTTCAGGATTGATCTTTAGGTCTGCCATGTGTTTCTCCCTTTATTTGCTTCCAGCAAGAGCGCGTGCGGCTCCAGCCAAACGATTTGAAACTGATCCATCAACTATTTCATCTGCGAACTTCACTGAAACTCCACCCAACACAGTTGGATCTATCTCAATATTGATACGAACTGGTTGTCCAACCTTGCTATTTAAAGTTGCAGCTAGACGATCTTGCTGTGCTTGGCTGAGTGGGGCGGCTACACGAACCAAAGCGATAACTCGGTTACGACGTGCTGCTAACGCTGCTTGGTAATCAGCAAATGCTGACTCAATGCTGCGCCCTCTCCATGCATTCACCATCTGTGAAACCAGCTTTACAGTTGAACCAGATGCGCCCTTGAGAATGTCAGCAACTAATGTCGCCTTAGCATTCGTAGCATCTGATGTCAGCGCTTTACGTAGCTCTGTTGAGCTAGCAAATACTGCTGCAGCTGTGAAAATTTCATCTTCTACACGGTCTAGTTCTCCTGCAATGTTGGCAGCTGATGCTTCTGCCTCAATCGCTAGTTGTTCTACAACAAGTACAAGATCCTTTGGTGCTGACCAGCGCAAGCTTGATAACTCAGTAATTAAACCAAGTGCAACCGCGCCAACTCTTTTGCCAAATAGGTCAGAGTTAAAGGCTGCCTTTGCCTTTCCATCACGAGATGGATCGGTAAGTGCGCGACGTACAGCAATGTTTGTGCTGAGCACATCTGCAATAAAGAAAAGTTCAGAGCTCAAAGCAGATGCACTGTTTGCATCTACGCCTTTGACGGCAGCATCAAGTGACACACGTGAAGCCACAAGTGACTTACGGCTGCTGCCTCCGAAGTGAGCTCTCATTATTTCAATTACCTATTCTCTACTTAGATTTTTCTAGATCTTCAAGAAAGCGATCAACGATTCGTGATTGACGAGCTTGATCATCCAAAGCTTCTCCAACAATCTTTGAAGCCAGTTCAACTGCAAGTGCACCAACTTCATTGCGAAGTGATGTGACCGCTTGTTGACGTTCTGCTTCGATTGAAGCATGAGCAGTTGCTGTAATGCGAGCTGCTTCTTCCTGTGCCTTGGCACGAAGATCTTCAATAATTGCTGCACCTTGAACACGAGCTTCTTCACGAAGTGTCTGTGCTTCTGATTGTGCCTTTGATAGCTGCTCCGTGTATTGAGCCAATGCGCGTTGTGCTTCCGCCTGTGCCTTTTCAGCACGTTCGATTCCACCTTGAATTGCATGGGTTCGGGCTTCGAAAGCCTTCTCAAACATTGGAACTACAAACTTGCGAAGCGTTAAGAAAAGAAGGGTGAAGGCGATCGCACCAACCACAAGCTCAGCTGTGTGAGGTACGAGCGGATTCAACTTCTCTCCCGCTGCTAAGTTAACAAATTGCATCAGTTGTCCTTTAGTAAATTCTGCGAATTAGAGAACGAATGCTAGAACGAGACCAAAGAGTGCGAGAGCTTCAGCAAGCGCGAATCCAAGGAACGCGATTGGCTGTAGAACGCTACGTGCTTCAGGCTGACGTGCAACGCCATTGATATATGCGGCGAAGATAAGACCAGTTGCGATACCTGGACCAATTGCTGCGAGGCCGAAACCAACCAGGTTGAGTGTGCCTTCCATTTATTTCTCCTTATTTCCTATTAGTGCTCGTCGGCAAGGGCGCCGGCGATGTATAAAGCTGCGAGCAGAGTAAAGATGTACGCCTGCAAGCATTGGACCATGAATTCAAAGAAGGTCAGCACAATGCCAATTGCAAAGGCAAATGGGCTGATCAACTTCAAACCAATAACACCTTGAAGTAGATGCTCTCCACCCAAGATAAACACGAGCAACAACAAGTGGCCCGCGAACATATTTGCAAATAGACGAAGTGAAAGCGTTAGAGGGCGAACTACAAAGAATGTAAGGATTTCAAGTGGAGTGATCAAGATGTATGCAGCCTTTGGAACGCCAGGCATAAACATGATTTCCTTGAAATACTTAAATGCGCCTTGCTTTCGAATACCCACGTAGTGGAAAACCAAATAAACCGTAATTGCCAATACATACGGGAATGAAACTCGCGACATCGTCGGGAATTGAATAAAAGGGATAATTCCAAAAATATTGTTTACAAGAATAAATGTAAAGAGCGAGAAGAGATATGGAACAAAGCGCAAGAAGTCATGCCCGATAACCTCTTTAGCTAAATTCTCGCGAACAAATGAGTACACAGATTCGCCGGCAAATTGGAATTTGCTAGGAATAATCGATGCTTTGCGTGAAGACAGAATGAAAAATGTTGAAATCAAAATTACTGAAAACAAAACCAGAAAAATTGGCTTAGTTGTGTATGGGTTGTCGCCGAAAATTGGAGGAAGTTCAAAGTCATTGCTGCTAGGTGGGACGAAACCCTCACCCTCAGCGGCAGAACGCAATTGAAAGCGCACGCAAACTCCTCAAAATTGATAGGGCGGGAAGACGGGGCAACTCTATGGGAGAGGGGTTATTTTTGAGAAATCGAAATGAGCCTAGGGGCTGTGAGATTGAGCGTAACTACAGCCTTATTCTCGACCAAATCTCAGCCACACTAGGTAAATCGCGCCGCTGATTCCCACGAGTAAGCCGATCAAGGTGAACATTTCATTATTGAGCCACTTGCCCAGGCCATAACCCAGACCACCCCAGAAAACTAGTCCGGAAAGTAAGTATCCAAAGATGGACCACATTGCATTCTCTTCACGGTTAGCCATGGGAACTCCTTGCCTCGGGGTGGTAAATCTACTGCTGCTTGTTGGACTCAGGAAGGGGCAAATGTAGGCGAAGTTTCATGTAACTGGCAATTTCGCCCCAAAGCCACGCAATGGTCAGCGCTACAGCGGTGATCCCAAAAGCTGTGCGGTTGATGGTTTCTCGCTCTGTGAATTTGGAGATCGCCCACAGAAGTAAACCTAAACCAAACAACTTAGCAAAGTAGGAAAAGAGCGCCATTGCCATAGTAGAAATGGGATCTAAGTTTCGTGTCATTCGTGAAACGGCGATATGAATGACAAAGAAGATCACTACAACAAACTGCGCAAGTAAGGCTCCCCAAAAACCACTCAAGCCCTGAATGAATGAAGAGATAGCAATCGCCACTAATCCAACAATTAATGTAGGAAGAAATGCTCCACGTAGCAACTGAGATTCATTGCTTTTTTCCGTCATGCTGAAACCTTGTTCTTGCTCTTCATAACTCCCACACTCATTCCTATCAAGACAACTACGGTAATCAATGCAACCCACCATGGGGCAAATGCAAGAACAGTTACCGGGAAAGCAATCGTTGCAGTCCATAGATACAAAATCAGCGCAGTCTTATTCGTCGAATTACCTGCACTGAGCAAACGGTGATGCAGGTGCTCGTTATCAGGTGCAAAAGGTGATTTACCCGCCTTTAATCGTCTACCAACTGCCATCAGCAAATCTAAGAAAGGAATCGCAAGGACTGCAAAAGGAAGTAGCAGCGGAAGCAGAGTTGGTCCAAGAGATTCAGCTGAAATCGCGTTGGGATCTACTTGACCCGTTAAGGTAATTGCTGCGGCTGAAAGCAGCAGGCCTAACAACATTGACCCGCTATCGCCCATAAAGATCTTGGCGGGGTTGATGTTATGGGGCAAGAAACCAAGGCAAACACCCACTAAGACCGCGGTTGTCAGCGAAGGCGCACCTGCACGGCTAAAGCCGTAGTCAACGGCCAATAAATAAGCAAAAGCAAAGAATGCAATGCCAGAAATGGCCACAATACCTGCGGCCAACCCATCCATACCATCAATGAAGTTAACTGCGTTGATAACAACCAAGACAATTAAAACTGTAACGAGTTGACCAATACTTGGTGGCAAAGTAATCACGCCGTTAATTGGCAGCCATAAAATCTGAATTCCATAAATAAGCAGGATTCCCGCGACGAAAACTTGTCCTGCAAGTTTTGTCAGAGCATCTAACTGGAAACGATCATCTGCCATTCCCAACAAAACAATTGCCGTGGCTGCCAGAAAAATTCCTTGTGTTTCATTACTAAAGGATTTACCAACAAGTGGCAAATGATTAACGATTGCAAAGGTAAGTGCCATTGATGCCCACATCGCAACCCCGCCCCAACGAGCAGTTGGAACACTGTGAATATCACGGTCACGAATTGCGGCAACTGCTCCAAAGCGAATCGCTTGGGTGCGAACCAACGGAGTAATTAAGTAACACAACGCCGCTGAAATCAGCAGGGTTATTAAGTACTCGCGCATCGAAAAGGATTACGCCTGATAGATAGGAAAACGGGCAGTTAATGCATGGGCTTCAGATTTAATCGCAGCGTGTGTGGCTGCATCTTCAGTTTTGATTGCACGTGAAATCAATGACGCGATCTGCTTCATTTCTTCCACACCCATACCTTGGGTTGTAGTTGCTGGTGAACCAACGCGAATACCACTTGTGATTCCAGGCTTTTCTGGATCGTACGGAATTGAATTCTTATTCATAACAATTCCTGCAGCCCCGCAACGCTCATCTGCAACCTTGCCGGTGACGCCTGTGCTTCGAATATCCATAAGTGCCAAGTGGGTTTCAGTGCCGCCAGATACTGCGCGCATGCCTTCGGCTTCAAGTGCTGCAGCAAGTGCCTTTGCATTAACAATGACATCAGCTGCGTACTTTTGATAAGCCGCTGTTGCACACTCGGCCAACGCAATTGCCTTGCCAGCTACTGCAGACATAATCGGTCCGCCCTGCATTCCAGGGAAAACCGCCTTGTCGATTGCTGCAGCATGTTGTGCCTTAGCCAAAATCATTCCACCACGTGGGCCACGCAAAACTTTATGTGTTGTAAATGAAACAACATCTGCATAAGGAACCGGTGAAGGAATCGCCTTACCTGCAACTAAACCAATGAAGTGCGCAGCATCTACCCACATGATTGCGCCGACTTCGTCGCAAATTTCACGAATCTTTGCAAAATCAACAAGTGATGGATACGCCGTTGCACCTGAACAAATCATCTTTGGCTTGGTACGAATTGCTTGGTCGCGCAACTGGTCGTAATCAATTAATTCGTTGTCCTGGCGAACTCCGTAGGATTCAATGGTGAACCACTTACCTGAAAAGTTAACTGGTGATCCATGAGTTAAGTGACCGCCATGTGCCAAGTCCATTGCAAGGACGGTGTCTCCTGGCTTGGTAAATGCTTGATACACCGCAACATTTGCAGACGCGCCAGAATGTGGCTGAACATTTGCATGCTCTGCACCAAACAAAGATTTTGCCCGATCGATTGCTAGATATTCAGCCTTATCAACTTCTTCGCAACCACCGTAGTAGCGCTTGCCTGGATAACCTTCGGCATACTTATTAGATAGCGTCGAACCTAAAGCGGCAAGCACTGCACGCGAAGTGAAGTTTTCAGATGCGATTAACTGCAAGTTGGTCTGTTGACGCTTAAGTTCAGATAAAACAACCGCTGCGATTTCAGGATCCTGCGAAGTTAAAAGGTTGAAATCTGGGCCATAGAAGGTTTCGGACATGGCTAAACCCTATAGGGCAAGGAGTTCAAATGCCTGTTGCGTTAGATGCCTGTTGCGTTAGATGCCTGTTGCGCCGGGAACGATGGCTTGAATCTCTGCAAGTGAGATAGCCCCCTCGCGCAGGTAGCGCACACCGGTTTCATCGGCCTCAATCACGGTAGAAACCGGGCCCTTACGAAGATTTCCATTATCAAACTTCAGCGCGACATCTGATTCAAGAACCCACACATCACCTAGTGATTTTGGTGCAGGCATGCCTTTACGCGCAGCACTTGCAACTGCAAGTGGACCAGTTTGTGTAACTAACGCTTTTGCAAACTTTGCTTTTGGAATTCGAACGCTGACGCGATCTAGTTGATTGTTATCACCCAGATCCCAGCTAAGTCCTAGTTGTGGTCGCAAATTTAGTGACAACATTCCGGGCCAAAACTTTTTCATTAATGCTTTAATTTCTGGCGTTGTTTCGCGAATAATTCCATCAGTAGTTTTTACACTTCCAACAATTACTTGGGCTGCGGTAAACAGAGGATCTCCACGCAACACATGCATCGCGCGAACCGCATCTTGCCTAAAGGCATCACAAACAAACGCGTAACTATGTTCCATTGGAATAACGATGATGTATCCGTCAGCGATAGCTTTAGCAGCCTTGTTAACGTGACGAGAAAGTTCGCCTTTCTTCAAGTCAATCTCTTTAGCCATGGCTACCTCCTCACCGCACTGGTCCAACGTGGTCGACCTACTAGGTCATCATGCAGGGCAACCTCTGAAAAATCTACTGACAGCGCTGCAGCAATGGCAGACCCTTGTTCTTCTGTGTGTTCAATAACTAAAACTCCCCCGGGCTTTAATAGCCGAGCTGCAGCCGCAATAAATTGTTGCGGAATTTCCATTCCGGTTGGGCCGCCAAACAAAGCAATGTGAGGCTCAAAACCTGCAACATCTCGGGGTAGCTCTTGTGAATCAGGAACATACGGCGGGTTTGCAATAACGACATCGCACTTAATCCCTGGCAGCACATCTGCAACATCGCCTTCGACAACCCGCACATTTTCAGCGATTACTGAAACGTTTTTCTTAAGCCAGACCAAGGCTTCTGGACTTTTTTCCACTGCAATTACTCGGGTTGTTGGGGCTTCTGTCGCAATTGCTAATGACAACGCACCAGAACCTGCACCCAAATCAATAACACTTACTGGCGCTGGCAAATTTTCAATGTGCTGCAAAACAGCTTCTACCAATAATTCAGATTCTGGTCGTGGCACCAAGACACCTGGGCCGACTTCAATGTTTAAGTATCTAAATCCGGCCGTTCCAGTTAAGTACTGTAATGGTTCAAAGTTAAGGCGACGATCCAATAAATCGTAAAACTGTTCCTCTAAAACATCTTTATCTTCGATGCCCAGCAAAGTTGATTCAGTCATAACAGGGTTATGAAGATCCATACGGGATAGACCTAGAACATGTGCAAGTAAATGCTCGGCATCAACTTCAGAAATTCCAGATTCAGCTAACTGCGATTTAGCATCGCGCAAAATCTCCCTAACGTTCATTCAACTGCTGACCATGTTAGTTCGCGTTGGCCAAACGTGCTGCTTTGTCTGCATCTAGCAAAGTTTGAATCATGTCATCCAAATCGCCATTAAGGACTGCATCCAAGTTGTTTGCCTTGTAATTAACGCGGTGATCACTGATGCGGTTTTCCGGAAAGTTATAGGTACGAATTCGCTCTGAACGATCCACTGTGCGCACTTGGCTCTTGCGCTCTGCAGATGCGGCAGCTTCCGCCTTTTCCTGAGCATCAGCCAACAAACGTGCACGCAAGATACGCAGCGCAGATTCCTTATTTTGCAGCTGGCTCTTTTCGTTCTGACACGAAACAACAATTCCAGTTGGAACGTGAGTTAAACGCACCGCAGAATCTGTTGTATTTACCGACTGTCCACCAGGCCCAGATGAGCGATACACATCCACGCGGACATCATTCATATTCAATTCAACATCGATTTCTTCTGCTTCAGGCAAAATCAAAACACCGGCTGCGGATGTGTGGATACGTCCCTGGCTTTCAGTTTCAGGCACGCGCTGCACGCGGTGTACGCCGCCTTCAAACTTCAGACGCGCATACGGTGACTCGCCAGGTGCTGCAGTTCCTTTTGATTTCACCGCTACAGAAATGTCTTTGTATCCACCCATTTCACTTTCGGTGGCATCAATGATTTCAACTTTCCAGTTGTGCTTTTCTGCATATCGCATGTACATGCGCAACAGGTCACCGGCAAACAGCGCTGATTCATCGCCGCCAGCACCTGCTTTAACTTCCAAAATAACGTCGCGATCATCATTGGGATCACGTGGCAACAACAACTCTTCTAACTTTTCAGCAGCAGCATCGCGAGCAGCTTCTAGCGCTGGGATCTCGGCAGCAAATTCAGGATCAACCGCTGCTAGTTCTGCTGCAGCCAATAAATCATCTTCGGCAGATTTCCAGGCCTTGAAACCGGCAACGACTGGACCCAACTGCGCATAACGTCGTCCAAGTTTGCGCGCATTTGCTTGATCTTCGTGGATAGAAGGATCAGCCATCTTTTCTTCAAGTTCGGCATATTCGCGCACCATTTCATGAGCTGATGCAAAGCGATCATTGCTCATCGACTGCTCCTTTCTATTCGGTACCTAGTCAATTTAGATTGTGGATTGGGAAATAAAAAAACCGCGACCACAACCCGACAAGGGCTGCGATGCGGTTTCTTTAGAAAGCTACTTTGCTTCTTTTTTACCGAAGCGCTCTTCGAACTTAGCCACGCGACCACCAGTATCAAGGATGCGCTGCTTGCCTGTGTAGAACGGGTGGCATACAGAACAAACTTCAACGTAGATAGATCCGCTAGCAACTGTTGAACGAGTTACAAACTTCTCGCCGCAACCACAAGTTACTTGGGTCTCTTTGTACTCTGGGTGGATATCTGGCTTCATGGTTATTCCTTTTTTCGTGTTTGGGTCCTGCTCCTATTAATAGGTATCAGGTGAACCAAACGGACGGTTAACAGACCCCAAGGGTAGGCGATAAGCCCACATTTGAGAAATTTACGCTTACTTTGAGTCGTCTGGACCCGAAGTTGTCTTCTGGATCTGCATCAAGAACTCAACGTTGGACTTTGTGCCCTTCATCTTCTCAAGTAGCAGTTCTAGTGCTGCTTGTGGCTCTAGTGCGTGCAGTACGCGACGAAGCTTCCAGACAATGTTGAGCTCTTCTGAACCCATAAGAATTTCTTCCTTACGTGTACCAGAAGCAACAACGTTAACCGCAGGGAAGATGCGCTTATCAGCCATCTTGCGATCAAGGATCAATTCCATGTTTCCAGTTCCCTTGAACTCTTCGAAGATAACTTCATCCATACGAGAACCTGTATCAACAAGTGCCGTTGCAAGAATCGTTAGTGATCCACCATCTTCAATGTTACGAGCAGCACCGAAGAACTTCTTTGGTGGATACAACGCAGCTGAATCAACACCACCAGAAAGGATGCGGCCTGATGCAGGTGCTGCAATGTTGTATGCGCGACCTAGACGTGTAATCGAGTCAAGCAGAACAACTACATCGTGACCTAGTTCAACAAGACGCTTTGCACGCTCGATTGCAAGCTCTGCAATTGTTGTGTGGTCATCTGCTGGGCGATCAAAAGTTGAAGCAATAACTTCACCCTTTACTGAACGCTGCATATCTGTAACTTCTTCTGGGCGCTCATCAACTAGAACAACCATCAAGTGACACTCTGGGTTATTTGTTGTGATCGCGTTAGCAATTGATTGCAGAACCATTGTCTTACCGGCCTTTGGAGGCGAAACAATAAGACCGCGCTGGCCCTTACCAATTGGTGCAATCAAATCGATAACACGAGTTGTCAGCACATTGGGTTCAGTCTCAAGGCGCAAACGCTCCTGAGGGTAAAGCGGAGTTAACTTTCCGAATTCAACACGGTTACGTGCTTCTTCTGGAGACATTCCATTCACTGTTTCAAGAGTGATGAGTGCATTGAATTTTTGCTTAGTTTCACCTTCGCGGGGTTGGCGAACTTGGCCAGTTACAACATCTCCCTTGCGCAGACCGTTCTTTCGAACCTGCTGCAATGAAACGTAAACATCGTTTGGTCCTGGCAGGTATCCACCCGTGCGGATAAATGCATAGCTTTCGAGAATATCGAGCAAGCCACCAACTGGGACTAGAACATCATCTTCGCTAATGACTGGCTCGCGCTCTTCGCGGTGCCCACGATCACGGTTGCGATCGCGGTTGCGGTCACGTCCACGACCACGGTCATTGCGATCAAAGCGACCACCACGGTCGTTGCGATCGTTGCCGCCGCGGTCATTGTTTGATTGTGGAGATGAATCATCATCGCCATCATCATCTGAATCTTGTGTGTTGTTCGTTGGCTTTGATTCCTTCTTGCGGTTGTTGCGCGCTTCGCGACGTGCTTCGCGTTCAGCCTTTGCAGCTTCGCGGTTCTTCGCTTGTAAATCAGCGATCGCCTCTACGAGTGCGTCCTTCTTCATCTTTGCTGCGCCATCAACACCAAGTTGTGTAGCTACCGTCTTTAACTTTGGCAGGGTCATTGCAGCAAGCTCTGGACTGTTTGAACGAACTGGTTCAATTTCTGTTGTCATGTATATCTTTTCGCTATTGGCTCTGGGCTATAAACCCGAAAGAGCCTGGGATTTTTGTTTTTTGAAACTGTCTTTTGGGACATTGTCTGATGAGTTACTGGCTACTAGATGAGCCGTTCAGATGAGTGAAGGTTAGCAGGATTGGGCTGAAATCGGCAAAATGAGCAAAATTACGCGGTAACGACGCTGACGCCAGTGCGAGAAACACCTAGTGGAATCATCTGGAACTTCTCCCCTGCGGCCCGTTCTAATTCGGCAGCTTCGGCATCACCGCCGGTGTGAAGAACCAAAACAGTTGGGCCCGCACCAGAAATAAAGGCAGCAACGCCTGCTTTGCGCAGCTTTGTCATCAAGGCAAAGCTCTGTGGCATCGCATCGCTGCGGTAGCTCTGGTGCAAATAATCTTCAGTAGCGCTTAACAGTAGATCTGGGCGATGTTGCAAGGCTTGTACTAAAACCGCTGTGTTAATTGAGTTTCGCACCGCATCCTGATGTGGAATTGATTCGGGCAACATCTTGCGTGCCTTTGAAGTTGAAAGTTCTGATGATGGAACAAAGGCAAGTGCGCTGATGCGAGGATCAACTTCGATATTTAATGATTGCGCAATTACTTTGCCGCGCTGGTTTTCTTGCCAGGCAACATTGGCACTGCCATAAATGGCTGCTGAAACATTGTCAGGATGGCCTTCCATTTCATTGGCGATGTTCAACATATCTTCGTGTGACATGCGTTCGTTGCCGCCCAGAACCAATGCGCGAGCAAGGGCTAAACCACCGACGATTGCCGCTGCTGATGATCCAAGACCGCGACCATGAGGAATAACATTTAATTGACGAAGTGCAATTCCGCGCGGACGACCACCTAGGAAATCAAAACCTTTGTACATCGCCTTGATAACTAAATTCTTTTCTGTTGTCGGAACCGCATCCGCACCTTCGCCGGTTACATCAATATCAACGCCAGGTTCGTCCATGACCTGTGCCATGTAGCGATCATGCATGTTCAGCGCTAAACCCAGACAATCAAAACCTGGTCCTAAATTTGCACTAGTTGCAGGAACTTGCACCTGCATTGGTTGTGCCTTAAAAGTTGGCTTCATTTTAAGCAAGTCCCAAAGCTTTAGCTGCGATCTTTGCATTAACTGGAACAACAACTGGCTTCTTTGCTGCATCCAGTGCGTAAGGAATGTCTTTTAATCCATGTCCTGTCACAGTAATAACAATTGTCTTGTCCTTAGGCAGCTTGCCCGCCTTCTTGTACTTGAGCAAACCTGCAAGACCTGCAGCAGATGATGGCTCTACGAAGATTCCTTCTTTAGCTGCAATTAAGCGGTAAGCAGCCAAGATTTCGCGGTCAGTTACTGAATCAATTACTCCACCAGACAAATCGCGGGCTTCTACGGCTTGTTGCCAGGATGCTGGATTTCCGATGCGAATTGCAGTTGCAATTGTTTCTGGGTTCTTAACAACTTTGCCCTTAACAATTGGTGCAGCACCTGCGGCTTGGAATCCGTACATCATGGGTAGCTTTGTTGAAAGCCCATCCTTGTTGTATTCCTTGTAGCCCTTCCAGTACGCAGTGATGTTTCCTGCGTTACCAACCGGCAATGCGTGAATATCTGGTGCATCACCAAGCATGTCTACGACTTCAAAACTTGCAGTCTTTTGGCCTTCGATACGAAATGGGTTAACAGAATTAACTAAAGCGACTGGATAATTTTCGGAAAGCTCTTTGGCAAGAGTTAAACAGTCATCAAAGTTTCCATTTACTTGCAAAATTGTTGAATCATGAATAACCGCTTGTGCAAGCTTTCCCATAGCAATCTTGCCTTTGGGAATCAGAACCGCTGGACGCATTCCAGCTTTTACTGCATAGGCAGCGGCAGATGCTGAAGTGTTTCCGGTTGATGCACAAATAACGGCTTTAGCGCCATCTTCGGCAGCCTTTGAAATCGCCATTGTCATTCCGCGATCTTTAAAAGAACCAGTTGGATTAAGACCTTCGTATTTGATCCATACATTATTGCCAAGAAGTTCTGAAAGATTGCAAGCATAAATCAGTGGAGTTCCACCTTCGCGCAAAGAAACAATCGGAGTCTTAGCACTTACCGGAAGACGATGACGGTATTCCTCGATAACTCCGCGCCACTGATGAGCACCGCTATTTTTCTT
>Ga0214921_10006773_pt1 | contig 15513 bp, 12 predicted proteins | sample LL1505_MetaG_FD_177992 | JGI IMG/M metagenome (GOLD analysis project Ga0214921, IMG submission 177992) | Freshwater microbial communities from Lake Lanier, Atlanta, Georgia, United States - LL-1505 | ecosystem: Environmental > Aquatic > Freshwater > Lake | place: USA: Georgia | collected...
TTTTTCATCGTCGGCGAAAAGAGGACTTACGATTTCACCGCTGTGTTCGGCAAGACCATGAAGAATGCGCCACAAAAAAGGAGCCCATTCTTCAACATCGGGATAGGTTGGAAGCGGTTTTGCGCAAGGGCATGTACTCATTTTCTTTTCTTTTTAAAATCTTTATAAAATATACACGCGCGTTTTGTGATTGAATATATTTCTTTAGTTTCTTACAGGTCTAACTGCTATCGCTGTTATCGCTGTCATCTTCATCTGATGAATTATTACGCATATTATCTGCATATACCAGAAACCGCGAAAGAACGGCATTGACTTTCGTATAAGGTTCAGTTCCAGGGGTTTCAAACATCATGTCTACAAGTGGTTGAAGAGCGTTGTCGTCATCGCCAAGAAGATCTTGGACAGCCTGGAAAAGCCGAAGACGATTGCCTTCACGATCATCATGTGTCGCAAATCGCGTAAATGGATGATTGGGATCATTGGTGCTAAGATCATTTGAAATGTAAAAGAGGGGATAGATTTTCATAGTAAGACGTGTGGCAAGTTCACGCGATTCAACACCCGCTAGTGCATCCTGAAGTGCTTCTTGTGCAGTAAGGAACCGATTCATTTATGTTTTTTGAATATATGCGATACCTTCAAAAAATCATGTAGTTTATCGGTTCAGTTTTTTGACCACTTTCGCTTAAGTCGCTTTCGCTTAGATCGGTATTTTCAGTGCCGGCGGGTCGCGCATTTTACCTGCTTCGGCACCTTTGCCCCAATCCGGATTTACTGGCTGTTTGGGATCAGGGATAAACTCCAGTTTGAAGCGCAGCGCCGGTGGTTTGATGGCAAAACTATAGGTTCCAAACATTTTGGGATCCATATATGCCTTGAGTTTATCGTTTTTGTTCCAGAAGTTCATGCCTACAAATTGAATACCGGCGTCCTGCGCGGCAGTAAAGCTGTAGGAATTGGCTTCGGCGTCAGCAGATTCACTATTTGGCGCCATCCACACAAGGTGTTGTTTTGTCGTTTTAATCATTTCTGTCTTGATAGTATCGCTTGCACCACGCACATCTGCATAGGGATATTCAACGGGAATACCTGCAGAAGGCCCAATGTTAACAGAATCTACAAGAGACGTGCCTTCGCCCATTTGATTGCTGAAAACAATGACGCGACGGAAGAAGTTGGTGACGGGTTCACTGAAAATGCGATCGCTTGCCCTTCCACCATTGTAAGAAGCAGGCAGGCGGTATTTTTCAATGGTTCCGCGCAGTGCAGCGGCAGCGGCTTCAAAGGTTTCAGCACGCGGTTTGCCACGGAAGCGCAAGTACAAAAACAACGGATCTTCGGAACCAGGGCGTGCACCGATTTCAAACGCCTCTGTCATAAGAGCACGCAGAATAGCAGCAAACGATTCAGAATTCAAACTGATTCGGCGCCACAGACTGCCTTCTTCTACAACCTGGACAATAGGTGTAAATCCGGCACCAGCGCTCAGATCAGGCCACAAGTCAAATACAAATCCACGTGCACCAGCAAGCACCGCGGCACGCGCTGCCTCTGTGCTGGCAACACCATTGTAGCGCGGATAGAAAATGCCGGCAGCATTCACGCTGCTGACATAGAAATTGCTGATACCAATATGCGAGGCATCAACACCGGATGCCTGTAGGGAACGCAGATAATCACGCAATCCTTTGCGTTTAGGGTTTTGAAGGGCATAGTCAACTTGCGCCTGCGTCAGTTCGCGGCTCACACGTGTAATGTTGCCCTTTGTTTCAAATAGGCGCTGAGTGCGCGCGTACCAAATAAAGACACCGATTGCGACGACGATACCCAAGACTCCCAAGAGGAGTGTTTGATTGGAGGAAGCAGCAGTCGTAAAAGAACCGAAAGCAGCAGTAATCGCGGGATTAATGGACAACCCATCGCCTCCGCCTTTGAATTTCATTGGCATCCTTACTAAGGATCAATGAAATCGTGAAAATGAGATCGGGGTGTTTGTATTTATTTGTGGGTTTTACGGCTGTTTTTGCGGCATGTACGACGCGTCTTTCGTCGCCGCGCACTTGTTGCTGCTGCTCCTGGTACTGATCCGAAAAAGGGAGCCCATCGCACATTGATTGGCTTTATCGTTTCTTCCGTCGAAAGCAATGATTTGTCTAAGAAAAACACGTTTGCATGTCCACGGGATGAATAACGCTCTAGTTCTTCATGCATAAGAGGAACTGCGCTGGGGGTGATCAATGTTGTGATTCCTGGATTAAAAATAACTTCTAATTGTCCAGCAAACAAACGATTTAGTTCTGTAAGAGCCTTTGTTGCAAAAATTTCATTCAACGCTTCTGTTGCATTCCTTCCTCCAAAATTATGAAATCTGTATTTCTCAATTATTTCAAGCATGTACGTTCCAGAAAGGATGTTGAATTTAATTGTATGTCCAGTCTTTTCGAGTTCGCCTGAATAATTTATATTCATCATTGTTTTCGTGCCATCCTTAAATCCTAATTCGGGGCGAATCTCCAGAAGACGCTCTATTGTTTCGGCATGTCCTGAACCGAGTTCCATCTTGGAATGAACTTGGAGTGCGACAAACACCGGGTTTTCTGCTGCTGTTGCTGCTGTTGCTGCTGTTGCTGCTGTTCCTGTAGCAACTACAGGAGGATATACGAGAACCCATGTATAAATACCATCGGGTGCATCAACAAAGTTTGTTGTTCCTATAACATGCGGAAACATATACAAAGGATATGTGTGGTGGAGTGCTATCAGATTTGCCGGATTTCGTTCCTGGTGAAAATTAAAACGTACATACCCATTCTTTTCTGTATTTTTGTAGGGGATGATGGACGTCGTGCCCATTCCTTGGGTTCGAGGGCGTTTAATCGTATAAGGCTTTACCGAAAAAGAATGTACAGGTTTGATATCATTTTCGTGAAAAGGCGGTTTTACTATCACCCGTTTGGGACCTAGGAGGCTAGTAAGTAAACTGCTCATCTTAGGTTATTAATACAATATTATATATTTGTCTAATACCGACGGCGACGACGAGTTCCGCCCCGATGATTGGAACGTTTGGGAGATCTATACGTGCGATGACGGCGCGTCGAAGACTTGGGTAGAATCGCATGGGTCGCTAACAGAAGCGCAGCAGGACCCGCGGCTTGAATGGCGCTTACAAACGCAGCAGCGATGGAAACACTGCCACCCTTTTGACCAGTTAATTCACTCTTGGTATTTTCAGAGACTACGTTTGTCACGCCGCCCTGAACTCCGGGTTCCTCTGAGTTTTTAACAGGAAGAATGGTTGTTAATTCTTTCTTCATCGCTTCCTCGTCGCGCATCATTGGCATGGCATTGGTTGTTTTATTCTCGTTACCAGGCACTTTGTATGTCTCAATGGCGCCATCAGGTGATACCTTGATGACAGAAGGATAGCCTTCAATTGCAGCGTTTTTGATCGTAGGAACATTTTCCATCATGTCATGATGAACGGATGCGATGTTTGCGACACGTCCCGGCGTCTTTTCGAGATCTTTCCATGTGGGTTTATAGGTCTGGCAATGACCGCACCAGTCTGCATAAATTAGGATAAGGGTCATGGGACCCGCGTGAATCATGTTTTCCAACACGTTGGCTTGCTTGGCATTGCGAACGTCAACTGGTTTTTGTACAGAGGCGGGTAAAAAACGCCGCTTGTTGTTTCGTTGCGGCGAAGGCATTCTCTAAAAAAGGGTTTGAAATTATCTGCCCTACAAACAGAGGATGAAGCGGTTTCTTTTGCTTCTTGGGTTGATCATAGTTGCTGTTGTTGTGGCAGCCGTCCTACTTTCCAAAAACGGATCGAAAGAAGGATTTGCAGGTTCCACAGACCCGAATGCCATGTGTCCGACGTTGGCAAAACGTGATGCCGATGGCATTATTCGTGTAACGCCGGGTGACAAGAAATTCGGAACCATGTCGGAATATGTTGGGTATTTGGGCAATTTGTATGCCGCGGGTGCGACGTGCTTGGCACCCAAGGTTGAAAATGCCCGCAATCCAGTTTTTGGTGTATTTGGAGGACAGGGAACAGACACTATTCCTCCATCGGCGGTGAATCTGGAGGATACGACACGAGCTGTGTTAGACACGTCAGGCGCTGAGGAAACCAGTGTGAAGACACGCGTTGATAAATTAGATGATTATGAATATGATCGGATTAACCAATCGGAGCGTGAAGGTCGCAACAGCATCAGCAAGGCTATGAAGAATGAATTGCTGGAAGGTCGCAAGCTGGATTGGGCGAATCTGCCTTTCAATTCGGAGGAGCGGGCGCGACAGGCGGACGAGTTTATAGCAGGACGCATGGACGACATGTACCGCGATCCGAAAACCGGCGTCTTCTTTAAGAACATGGAAGGCAAGACGATTCTACCGCCGGATCAGGAGGCCGAGAAGATGCGCGAGGCCAAGATTTTGTCAGCATACAAGCCCACTGATTTGACGCAACACACAATTGACAATCGGACGGCTGCGGTCGCTAAGTTGGTACACGATGTGTACGCGAGTGACAAGAATTGGGAGCCTGTTGTGACACAGGTGGACAAGAACAAATGGGAAGTGACGGAGCTGCGCCCGAAGCCGCGCAAGGAAACGTATGAGGATGCACAGGTTATGAGCCTCGCAATGGCAGAGGAGAAGGGGATTACTCAGCCGCCAGTTCAAATAGATATCATGGATCGCTTACAGGACGATCCTTACTTTGACAAGCGTGGTGTGGGCGATCGCGACAATAACAAATTCTGGAATTACAAGGATTTCAACAAATGGACACCGGGTTTGGAGCGTATGTTTGCGCCGACATTTGACAATCGCGAATGGTATTGAAAGGAATCCATGTTGAAACGAAACGCGTCAGTAGTAGAGAAAAATTGAAGACACTGGTTCTTGAAAAAGCGAAATGTGTTTTCTTCCAATCTTTCTTCCTTCAAAATGTTTCCTTCGCTTTCGAACACTTTCGTTCGCATCGTCTCGGATATTGTTGTAATCGGCGGTGTCCGTTTCAGTCTTCACGATCGCTCCATTGGTGGATTGGACGATCATGTATACGAGTCGGATCGCGACGTTTGGGAGAACGTGCCGCGAGGTCAGACTGCTATACATGTTGACGATCGCATAGTCGCTCGCGTCAATGGGCTCCGTAAATTTGGCTACAGCAATGCCACCTACGGCCGTCCTGATAATGTGGACACAATTGTCCTTGTGGACAAGATGAATGGCGAGTGTGCACATATTGGTGCATTTGAACACGATGGCATCAAGTACTGGATAGCTGGATCCAAGCATGTCCATATCGTGTGGCGCGACGGCTTCTTTGTAGAGGATATTGTCGTATACGGCGCAGTGCGATATACATATGCACTCAAGGTCGCCGCGTTGTGGGAGAAGATGCTTACCGCGCTTCCAAAGCGTTATATGATCTTTGAATATCTGTCGTCGACCGGTTTCACGGCATGTGCCGAGGCGATTCTGGCGGAGTCAGAGCATATTGTGGAATACGAGGACAAGGATGTCCTCGTATTTTATGCACTCACCGACGGGACGCCGAGCAGGACTGGATTGACGGCGACGACTCCCCAGCATGCGATCGCGGATTTGCGCCAGTTCGGCTTGCCGACGGCGCCGGCTTCGGCTGCATTGCTGAAGGGGAGTGCCGAGTATAATGCTGCATTGGACGCCGTGGCGCGCCGCAATAACAGCGAGGGTGTTGTCGCATACGGCATTAACTCGAGCGGTGCTGTTTGCTGTATGTGGAAGGAGAAGTCCTACCCGTATGTGATGGAGCGTGTGGTGCGCGAGGCGGTTCTTCATGGCCGCACTCGCACACAAATCGTCGAACGTGTTACCGAGCGACTAGCAGATCAGGACATTTCAGTGCGTGCCTATTTTGCCGGATGGGAGGCTGAGCGCTTCCCGTGGCTGCTGGACTTTGCCGACTGGCTCCGAACGACAGGCGTTTTGCCGGCGAAGAGGGCGTGGGATGTTCAGAGTCGGTGGCTGACTCTTCAGCATCTTTTCCGTACGACGCCCGAGTGGCGGCCGGCTGCATCAGGTGGTGCTGGGACGGCCAGCAGCGCTCCCCCGATCGTAGTGATGTTTGTGGGTTTGCCAGGATCGGGCAAGAGCACTGCTTCGCGTTCCCTGTACAAGCTGTTGGTAGATGCAGGGCACTATCCATGCTGGTTGAACCAGGATGAGGCGGCCAGCAATCGGCAGCGCTTCCTTGGCGCTGTCAAGGCAGCCGCGGCGGATTCGGCGATTACGCACATCCTGATTGACAAGGTTAATCTGGACTCTGGTAACCGACGTGATTATCTGGATCTTGGTCTCACGCCGTCCTTGACGATTGTATTTACACACCCTGATGGCACGGACGCCTATAAGGAATTGTGTGCGGATCGCTTTCTTGGTCGCGGCAACGGGCACCGCTGCTTCCATTCAGCGGGTCCGAACGCCGTGAATCGCCACAAGTTCCTTCATATCTGCGACAGCATGCTGTCAAAGGCAAAGCCGGTTACAGAGGGGCGTATTCTTTCGATCGATGTGCGCAGTTCACCATCGGAGGTTGTGACGGCGATTGCGAGCGCACTTGGACTCGACACAACTTTGTGCGAAGCCGCCATCGCCTTCAGCAATGATTATGAGCGTGCATTGTCGAACGATGCCGACTCACGGCGCTCGAAGCCAATGTACGGCGCCCTTTACACACCTCAGATTTCCATTCTGTCTTCACTTCCAGCAGATGCGATTGTTGGTAAGACTCTCCGTTCCGAGTTTCATGTCACACTTCGCTACATTGGCGATATCATGGATCCTGTTTGGTACATGGCATTTCGTGAGAAGATCGGTACGTCAGTGCTGGTCAAGGTCACAGAGATCATATGGGATGATAAGGCTGCTGTAGCATGCGTTGTGCTGCCCGCGGAGGTGGCATGTGCAAATGCCATTCCCCATATCACACTTGCTCTCGCAAAGGGTGTTCAACCAGTGTACAGCAACGCACTGCTTCAGAAGAAGTCGACTGCACAACGTATGCTTGTTGATATTTCCTTCATGTCAACCTATGTATTCGGGTAGTTCACCTGAAAATCAAAATCAAAATAAAAACATTTTTTCAATTCATGCGGTTCTTTCGTTCGGTCTTTTCCACATGTTCACACAAAATGATTCGCGTTGTGATTGATATTAGGGAATCCGATTTGTGGAGTGAATTGGCGCCTTATCACACACCTTCCGAAGCAGAAGGGTGGTATGCTGAGCGTGCAACACTTGATGTTGGAGATATAGCGTTTTATCTTGAAACAGAAGCAACAGCAACTGCAGCAGTAGCGGCAGCAGAAGATCTTAGCGGAGCCAATGCTGCACCAATTCCATTGGTTGTTTTGGAACGCAAGACCGCTGACGATTTGGGCGCAAGTCAAAAAGATGGACGCTATCGCGAGCAGCGGGCGCGTCTGCTAGCACTCAAAGGCGCCAAAACAGCCGTAGGATATGTTGTGGAAGCACCGCACTGGTCTGCTTCTTTGACACGCACATGGTGTCGTGGAGCTTTTACCGAAGTCCATCTTCAACAAACGATCATTCGTATTCAAATGCGGTATGGTATTTCAGTGTTTCAAGCAGAGTCCTTGAAAGAGACTATACGATGGATTCGGCGCATAAGCAAAATGTTAGCCGTGGATCCTTCTGTCTTTCAAACAGGCGTGGCAGCATCTGCATGTGAAGCAGCAGCCGTGTACACGAAAGCAATTCATGTTAAAAAAGCGGATAATAATACACCAGAACGCATTTTTTTGTCGTTTTTAATGTCCATTCCAGGATTGGGACGCACGGCTGCGACGGCTGTAGCAGAAGTTTGTGAAAACCGCTTGACGCTACTTCAAGCAATGACGACAGAGCAGATTTCGGATATCAAATGTGGCAAGAAGCGGTTAGGTGCTGCACTCGGCAAAGTTTTGTACGAAGCACTTCATGCATAGGACTGGTGGTAACCCCCAGCACCCCCAGCAAGTAAAAAACCTAAACGCAAGATAACCTTGAAGAAATAGGAATACGATGTTTACATATCGGTTTGTGAATTTTGACAAATCGGATCCATATGACATTCCTGAAAAATACAAGCCTTGGATATCTCGTAGCGGATGGTTTTGGCTTGTGTTATTTAGATCTATTGGATGTGACACTGATTTTTGTAAGTTTGATACAGAATTGGTGCGCTACGAAGAAATCGATACAACAAATTTCAGTATGGAAACATGGTCTGAAATTTGCGAAGCATTTTTGTATTTCCGAAGTCGCGGGTTCTATATTTATATGATGTGCGAATAATCTCTAAAAACTGAATGCATTACATTCTAAAAAGATTTAAACAGAGGCTACGTTTCTTACATAAAAGATGTCTTCCGCTGCCAATCCCCAGAAGCATCAACAATCCCAGCAACCGCATCTTATCATCGCTCCAAGCCCCAGCCCTCCGAACGTCATCGAACACGACGACGTCAAAATCTACAATCCCTGGAATCTCACCAATCGTCGCATCCCGGATGCTGAGATTCTTCGTGTTCTTCGCGATTATGGCATCAAGGATAAGCCGCGTCGTTGGGAACTTTTCCGACAGGCGTGTGTTCATAGCAGTTATGTAGATCGTCCGCAGCCACCCTCCGAGGAACCTGTTCTCGTCGCTGAACGCCCTGAAGGGTGTATGCCTCTTTGTAGCGCCGACAACGAGCAGATTGAATTCGTGGGAGATTCGCTATTGGGATGCGTCGTTGCGCTGTATCTTCACGAACGTTATCCTGACCAGGATGAAGGGTTCCTAACACGACTTCGAACGCGCCTTGTTAATAACAAGCAACTGGGGGAACTTGCACAAAAGATTGGATTTCAGAATTGGATCATTCTGAGCCGACACCAGGAAGAAGTCTGTAATGGTCGTCGCAATCTGCGCATTCTGGGCAGCATGTTGGAAGCCTGGGTTGGTGCGATGTACTTGGATCTTGCCGATGCAAATCCAGGTGGCGCCTTTTATCGCATCCAGACATGGCTGATTAACCTGTTTGAAACGCAGATTGATTTTGTGAGCTTGATCGCTGAAGACAACAATTTCAAGGATCAGCTTCTGAAGTATTACCAAGCGACCTACCACACGCCGCCGCGTTACAAGGAAGTACTTGTGGAAGGTCCTCTTCACGATCGGACATTTACTATGGGCGTGCTGTCTCCTGCGGGGGAGGTGGTGGCGACGGCGACTGCGCGGAATAAGAAGGTGGCCGAGCAGGAGGCAAGTCGGCGTGCACTTGTAAAACTGGGGGCGCTTGAGGAGGAGTAGTCGAGCCTGTTGCTGATGATGCAGAAGGCGGTGCGATTTGAAGTGTGATAGTATCAGGCGATGGGCTTTGTTGCTTGATCGTTTGTTGTACAGGAGCCGTACGTGTAAACCGATCGCGGTTTTTAATATTTGCAGATCGCATATCGTTCAGTTCACATGAACAAATCCCCATCATGACGGCAGAAATGTTCAAAACGTCAACGTGCGTAGGTGATTGAATGGATTGCTCGTGTGCGACTTTTTTGCGAATAAAGTCTGGAATTTCCACTTCTGTTTGAACAAGATTCAAATATGTGTCTTTGTATTTTTTAATCATAAACAAAGCATCACGACGAAGTTCAATCGGAAGTTGAAGTTCAGATGCAATGGCTGTCGCAAACATAGTCCAGTCCAGTTTCAGTCTGATAGATTCTTCTAAATGTTCTTGAACTTTGTAGATTTTCATAGCGCCTGTTGATAAAGCAATTATGAAACTGAGTGCACAGAAAATGTAATTAACAATCGTTCCAGAAGATTCGCCATTTAATTGGCTAACCGACAATGTGCCTGACAAGGTGGAACAGATAAGACCTAAAATCATCTGATTCCGAAGAATGCTTCGATTTCTTGAAATGGTCAATTCAAGGCATCGGATATTAAATGCCGCATAGGAAATCCATTCGTTCAGCGTCGTGACATTCGTAAGTGTCCAATTGGTGCCGTACTGACGTGAAAAATCGCTTGTGGGTGCAATATCGGTCATTTGTGTATTTTCGCTGGCAGAACTTTAGGTCTGTGGCGGAGGCCGCAGCCGCTGCGATTTGAAAGTGGGCGGAAATTCTGCTGACAACATAGAATGGCGTTAGAATCAAAAGAGGATTTTGATGTGCTGCCAAACACGGGAGTAGAGGCAGAAGCATTGGTGGAAGCACCTGTTGTTGTAGAAGCGCCGCCAATGCCGCGGCGTGCTGCGGGTCCGCCCCGGTGGACAAATCCCATGCCATCCGATAAAGTCATAATTAAACGCGCACCACTTCCTGTGAGTGCCATTGAATTACTGGAAACCTTGACGGCGGCAGAACCGATTGGCATTCCTGCTGCGAAGGCAATTGGTACAGGCACTATTGCCGATATAGAGTCTTCCGTTGTCGCCGATATCGTACCCCCTGTTCGTCGTGTTGCGCCTGTGCTAGCACCGCGTGCTGGCGCCGCGACAGGCGATCTCTTGCCCCGTGCCGCCGTGGCCAAAAAGGCAACGCTGGAAATCACAGCAGATTTGGCAGTTCCTCTTCCGAAACCGCTGGCGGACTTGGGCGCGCGCATTAAGGGAACCGATTACAGCCGTGTCCAGATTCATCCCGTCAACAACGTCACATCCACACCCGATGTGTATGTACCGCAGAATCGTCGTGCGTTTAAGGAATTCATTATTCAGTCTTATTGGCGTTACAAGTTAAAAGATGTGCCGGCGATTCCTGATCCCGATGCATGTGCAAAGGCCGCAGAGGCAAGCAAAAAGGAAGTCAAGACGTTTGCCTATCAATCGTTCGTGCGCGACTATATGCAGCGCCCCAGTCCTTATCGCGGCGTCCTTGTGTACCACGGCCTTGGATCCGGTAAGACATGTACGTCTATAGCAGCATTGGAAGCGCTGTACCAGGAACAGCAGCGCCCTATTTTTATTCTGACCCCTGCATCCCTCCAGCCCAACTACCGCGACGAAATTACCAAGTGTGGTCCTTATATCTTCCGCCTTCAGAATCACTGGACGTGGATTCCTGTCAAAACGATGCGGGAGGCAACGGCGGAAGCCGAACTCTTGATCAAAGTTGTGGGATTGTCGTCGGCAAGTATAAGGAAACGCGGAGGTGGTTGGCTTCCTGATCCCGCGAAACCAGTGAACTTTGAATCTCTAACAGCTGAACAACGCAAACAAATTACGGATCAGATCAATGAAACCATGGATTCACGTTTCATCTTCATCAACTACAATGGTATCTTATCAGAGACTGCAAAGAAATGGGCGTGTGCACCGCGAAAGATGTTTGACGGCGCGACGATCATCATTGACGAAGTTCACAACTTGATTCGTACCATCAACAACTCGGGTTTATCTGATTTCTACAAGGATGAGCCGCGATCTATGTCTGAATATGCGCCGAAGTTCTGTGAAGTTGCTGCTAAGAAATACAATAAGTCGTATTTGCTGTACCGAATGCTGTGTGATGCTGTAGGCGCCAAGATCATTGCTTTGTCTGCGACGCCGATCATTAACTTCCCCCAGGAAGTCGCAATTCTATCCGATTTGCTGGCAGGCGATGGACGCATGGCAGAACTGATTACGCCTGTACTTAGCGCTGCAAAACAGGAAGAAATGAAGAAATTGCTGGCGTTTCATCCTGAAGTGGATTTCCACGAAATCCAGCCACGCAGCGACGGCAGCGGAACGTCGACGCTGCGCATAACGCCTGTGCCCAGTGGATTCCGTAAAGTCGTGAATCCTACAACGGGTGGCCTGCGTGGATTCGTTCGCATTGCCAGCGCAGCCGACGATGCTGAAATCAAACGGGAACGCGATTTGGCGGGCTGGTTCGGTCGCATTAACGATTTAGCCAAATCCAAGGGATTTGGTGATTTGGGTGCGCCGCGCTTTACGTCCTTCCAGCGTCTACCAGATGAAGAGAAGCCGTTTGTTGAAATGTTTATTGACACAGACAAACTGGAAGTCAAGGACAAGTTGAAGTTGCCTTTAATGGCGCGCTTATCGGGCTTGATCAGTTATTACAAGGGCGGAAAGGCGGATCTGATGGCGACCAGCAAAGAGTACATAGTGGATGTAGATATGAGCGATGTTCAATTGAAAGAATATACGGATCGACGCAATGAAGAAATTACGAAAGAGCGCAAGGACAAGAAGTTGCCTGCAGCGGCCAAAAAGCCGTCAGAATCCATGTTTGCACAGGCCACGAAATCCATTAATTCGACCTTTAAGATCTTTAGTCGCGCGGCATGTAATTTTGCTTTTCCTACAGACATGAAGCGCCCAATTCCTGCCGATTTCCGTGACGTGATGAAGTTGGTGGGAGCAAAGACGGGGGAATCAGGCGATGCAGTTGCAGATGAGATCGATCGGTCTACACTGGATCCTGAAGGCGTGCTGCTGGTTCAAACAGCGCCCGACGAATTACCGCCTGTTGGAGATGAAGGAACCGCGACGGAGGAAGTGGACGCTGCAAAAGAGGCACTGGCGGCCGGTGCTGCAGCAGGAGCAGCAGCGCCTGCCTCCTATGCAGACTCCATTACTGCTGCAATTCGTGAATTCCGTGCACGCGCGACAGAACTCTTTGGCAAAGGCAGCCTGAAAAACATGAGTCCTAAATTCCAGGCGATCTTGGATCGTATTGAAACGGCGCCGGGTCCTGTGCTCGTATACAGCAACTTCAAGACACTGGAGGGAGTCGGACTTTTCGGACTCGCGTTAGAGACACAACAGGCCTTCACAAAGTTGGATATCGTTCAGACGACGGGCGGTGGCTGGACGCTCAGTCCTGAGACACTGCGCAGCACACGCGGTACGCCATATTATATTACGTACACTGGTGATGAAGACCGCACAAAGCGCAACATTTTGCTTGCGATCTTTAACGGCAAATGGGCAAAAGTTCCTGGCGCTTTAGCAGCGCAAGTCCAGGATCTGACAGGTGTGCGCGACAATAAGGATGGAAAGATTTGTAAGGTGTTTATGATCACGCAATCGGGTGCAGAGGGTATTTCGCTGAGCAATGTGCGCCAGGTTCACATCATGGAGCCTTATTGGAACTACGTGCGGTTAGATCAGGTGAAGGGACGTGCGATTCGTATTTGTTCCCACATGGATCTGCCGCCGGAAAAGCGCCACGTGGATACGTTTATTTATATTAGCAAATTCAGTGACGCGCAAAAGGCCGCTGGATTGGTGGACAAGACGTTATTTAATTTTGACGAGGGCAACACCACCGATCAAAACATTTGGAATTTAATGAACGCCAAGAAGAAGTTGGCGGATAGTTTGCTAGATGTCATGAAGCGCGCTGCCGTGGATTGCGAGTTGAATTCCACAGAAAATGGCGGCTATGCATGCTACCGATTTGAAGGTGCATCCATGGAACCGCTGTTCCACCCGCTTCTCACACGCGATCTTGCAGAAGGCGCTGCAGCAGTGCGGGCGAAGGATTAGACCTGTGTTTATTATACGAAAAAGTGGAGTATTTAGAGCGTCGTTGGATATACGCCAGAACCCGATCCCTGACGCAGCAGCGGTGGATCCAGCCAATAACTCCGTGAGGAATGAAGGGTCAATTGGTAATTTAATTCCCAATCGAGCACTTCAGCAACAGGGAAAAAGGTTGACAAAATCTTTTTCAGCATATCAACCCGAAAGATCATGGCATCACATGTTCGCGTATGATAATACTGCTCTGGCGGAAGCCGAAACCATTTTAGTGAAGTATCGCCAGGAACTCTGCGCGGTTTTAGATCTGCTCCCGCCGTAATGGACAAAAAATCCCAATCGTCTTTGAGAAGTGCCATCGCTTCGTGCAACTCAGTTAAAAAGTCGCGATTGTCAAACAAAATATCACTTTCCCAAATCATGACATATTTATGACCGGCATCAACAGCTGTTTGAGCTGCATGTGCCCAATTGATACACAAGGAAATCTCAGCAGGTTTCATATTGTAGGAATTAAAACTTCGTTCTTGTTCAACAGGTTTGCGATTGACCCAGGGGTTGTAATGTTTCCATGCTTCTTCTGTCGACAAGGTAGTTCCGTAGCATTTGGAAAGGAGCGTGTAGCATGATGGATCTACCTGGTGCTTTGCGAACCATGTTTGTAAATAGGCTGCGCGATCAGGTTCCTTTACAGGATCGCACAGAATATACAAGTGATCAATTGGAACAGCCCACTTGTTCATTTGTTTTTTTTAGAACAGGATGTCCTTATATGGGAACCCATTTATTAGTATCCCAGCGATACTTTCCATTTCTCCAGGCTCCACAATTCTTCATATCCAACAAATTTTGAGAGATCGGATCTGGCGTAACAGATTCACATGTATTGGCTGTCTTACAACCGCTGAACAAATAATCGTCTCGCAAAGCCAGATTGGTGGGGTTGATGTAAACCTTGCCAGCGCGCATCTCGGACAGACTTGTTGGGCAAGTTTCGTCGAGTCTTTGACGGACGCTCTTTGCCCATCGTTGATTGGCATTATCCCACGTATAATTTCCGTTATTCCAGGCTCCACAATTTTTCGTGTTCAACAGGTTTTGAGAAATAGGATCGGCTTCTGCGACGGGTTTCTCGCATGTACTGGCTGCCTTACACCCGCTGAATAGATATTCTTCGCGCAAAGCCAGATTGGTAGGATTGATGTAGACTTTGCCAGCACGTGTTTCGGACGTGATAGGCGGGCACATCTCATCCAGTTTTTGACGAATCGGTTGAATCCATCGTTGATTGACATTATCCCATGTGTATTTTCCGTTCTTCCAAGCACCGCAACTTTTTGTGTCTATTAGGTTTTGAGAAATCGGATCGGCTTCTGCAGCGGGTCTCTCGCACGTGTTGGCTGTCTTACAACCGCTGAATAGATATTCTTCACGCAAAGCCAGATTGGTAGGATTGATGTAGACTTTGCCAGCACGCGTTTCGGATCCACTGGGCGGGCAGGTCTCATCTAGTTTCTGACGAACCGATTGAATCCATCGTTGATTGACATTATCCCATGTGTACTTTCCGTTGTTCCAAGCACCGCAACTTTTTGTGTCTATAAGGTTTTGAGAAATCGGATCTGCCGCCAACTTGTCACAACTGCCAGCGGCGGTACATCCGCTAAATAAGTAATTATCACGCAACGCGCCGTTGGTTGGATTAATGTACACTTTTCCAGCACGCGTTTCTGATCCGCTGAGTGGACAGGTTTCATCTAGTCGTTGACGAACCATCTTTTCACGGGCGACCGGTACCACGGGCGCAGCAGGTGCAGCAGGTGCAGCAGGTGCAGCAGGTGCAGCAGGTGCCGCGGGCGCTGCAGGTGCAGCAGGTGCCGCGGGCGCTGCAGGTGCAGCAGGTGCAGCAGGTGCCGCGGGCGCTGCGGGCGCTGCGGGCGCTGCGGGCGCTGCGGGCGCT
>Ga0214921_10006774_pt1 | contig 15511 bp, 17 predicted proteins | sample LL1505_MetaG_FD_177992 | JGI IMG/M metagenome (GOLD analysis project Ga0214921, IMG submission 177992) | Freshwater microbial communities from Lake Lanier, Atlanta, Georgia, United States - LL-1505 | ecosystem: Environmental > Aquatic > Freshwater > Lake | place: USA: Georgia | collected...
GCGACTTTGTTGGGCGCAGTGCTCATCATTTTATCTTTCGTAATGAAAAGTTAATTCAAGAATTCGTCCAGCAATACCAATTAGAAAGTAGATTTGAATCATGACAGTACACATTGGCGCCGAGCGCGGAGATATCGCTGAAACAGTTTTACTACCAGGAGATCCGTTGCGTGCGCAGTGGATAGCAGAAAACTTTCTAGAGGGCGCAGTTAAGTACAACACCGTGCGCAACATGCTTGGCTTTACTGGCACATATAAGGGCAACCGAGTTTCAGTACAAGGCACCGGCATGGGTGTTCCGTCGATTTCAATTTACGTTCACGAACTTTTCAATGATTTTGATGTTCAGACTGCTATTCGGGTTGGCACTTGCGGAGGTATCGGCACTTCGAAATTGCACGACATCATTATTGCGATGGCAGCATCAACGGATTCAGGCGTAAACCGCAGACTTACCGGTGGGCTAGATTTTGCACCGATTGCTGACTTTGATTTACTGGCAAATGCTGTTGAAATTGCCCGGGCACGCGGATTGAATTATCACGTAGGCGGTATTGCCACGATGGATAGGTTCTACGACACCAGCAATGCGGTTGATGTTCTTGAGAGTCTTGGAGTTTTGGGACTAGAGATGGAAACAAGTGGGCTTTACACAATTGCAGCTCAATTTAAACGTAAGGCACTTACTATTTGCACGGTCAGCGATGTTATTCGCACCCATGAGGCCACCACAGCGCAAGAACGCGAAAGCACGTTTAATGCAATGATCGAGTTGGCGCTAGACGCTGCCTTCAAATAGGAGCCGATAAGTTCTGCTCCCCCGGTTGGACTCGAACCAACAACCTGCCGATTAACAGTCGGCTGCTCTGCCAATTGAGCTACAGGGGATTGCCCGATAAATACTAACAGCCACGGGCACTGCAATGCACATATGGCTAGGCCTTTGCCAGCAGAGCACAGTTTCTGCTAGATACCGAGAGTTGAGCGCAACGCCCGCAAAGTTTCCCGAATTCGTTCCTGTATCGGCGCTGACTGCGTATCAATGGAAGTTTCGGGCACAGTATCCCAAGTAACTCCTGATGTTGTGCGACGGGCAATGAAACGGACGCGACCAACTTCAGGGACATCAATTAGGCGGTCAATCAAGATTGTGGCGCTCACGCGATCTCGCACTGCAGTTGGCACTAACCCAGGTTCCTTAATGGTCCAAGCCAAAGTCTCGGGCGAATCACTGCGCATGACTATCAAACTCAATAACGGCTGATCCCACTTGGCCGAAAGTGAATCTTGCCATAAGACGGAAATTACGCCATTTGAATCTGAACTTATTAACCGCTTGTCAGTCACCGCCAAGTTGCCATCTGAATGCATACTCCAGGCCAATAAGTACTCGTTAGTTTCCATTACAGATTTGAGGTCTGCGGGCAAAGGCTGTGGTCGTTGAAAAAATCTCATACAACATCACCAACTGCAAATTCACGCATTGCCCGGCGGTATTGTTCCAAAGCCAACAAGTCGCCAAGTAACCGCTCTTGTTCGGCAGCATCTTCTTGTAAGTCACTTCGCTGCAGAACTCCCTTTATTTCATCAATGCGCCTGCCTGCATCTAACTCCAGTACTCGCGCTAAGACTGCCTGCACATATCGTTCGTCTGGGCGATCAACCGGCAGTGGTTCAACAGAAAGCGCACGGACTTGAGACGCCGTAACTTCATCGGAAACTTCAATGACTGCTTGCACCCACTTATTTGCATCTGGATAATCCAATGGGTTGCCCGCCGCAGCGCAAGCTGCATACACGGCCGCAGCGGCCGGCACTGTAAAAACTGATTCTTCAAGTGAACCAAACCACTCGCCCACTTGATCTGGCGCTTGCAATACACACTTAAGCGCAGTTCGTTCAACCGCGCCAACATTGCTTGCCCCAAATGTTGAAGCAGTTGGCACATTCGCTGATGGTCGCTGAGTGCTCAGATTTGATTTACCAGAGCCTTTAGTCACCTCTTGCCGGATTGTGGCCTCATCAATAGATAACCACCCGGCCACCATGCGAATGTATTCAGGGCGAAGCGCCGCATCTTTGATTCCGGCTAGTACTGGTGCTACTGCTCGCATGGCTAGCACCCGGCCTTCTGGGCCGGCTAAGTCATAATCTGCAATAGTTGCTCGCATAACAAACTCAAAAAGCGGCACACGCGCGGCAATCAAATCTTTCACTGCCTGATCGCCACCTTTAAGGCGCAAATCACACGGATCCATGCCATGCGGCTCAACCGCAACATAAGTGGATGCCACAAAATGTTGATCTTCTGTGAAGGCTTTTAAGGCGGCTTTGCGACCAGCTGCGTCACCATCAAAGGTAAACACTATTTGAGCCTGAGCGACATCATCGTCTAGCAAAATTCGTCGCAGAATGCGTACATGGTCGGTGCCGAATGCGGTGCCACAAGTTGCAACTGCTGTTGTTATGCCAGCTAGATGACAGGCCATCACATCGGTATAACCTTCGACGATTACCGCTTGATGAGTTTTGGCCATTTCGCGACGAGCCAAATCTAGTCCGTATAACACCTGCGATTTGCGGTAAATAGGTGTCTCGGGCGTATTTAAATATTTTGGACCCTGATCACTTTCCGAAAGTTTACGAGCGCCAAAGCCAATTGGGTCGCCACCAGCATCGCGAATCGGCCACATTACCCGATCCCGGAATCTGTCGTAGGCTCCGCGTTGTCCGGCTACGGCAAGCCCGCCAGCTAGTGCTTCTTCTTGAGTGAATCCGCGCTGCTTAAGCACGTTGGTCAAGCCATCCCAGCCAGCCGGTGAATATCCCACCCCAAAGGTTGCCCAAGATGCTTGATCAAAACCGCGCTGAGTTAAAAAATCGCGGGCGTGCGCTGCTTCAGGCGTTAACAACTGTTGTTGGAAAAATGCCATCGCAACTTTATGCGCTTCAATTAGGCGACTGCGTTGGCCGTGCTGGCTAGGCGATTGATTTGAACCTTCTTCATATCGAAGTGAGATGCTGTATTTGTTCGCTAGGCGCTCTACTGCTTCCGTAAATGTGAGTGCATCAATTTTGCGAACATAGGTAATTACATCGCCACCCTCACCACAAGAAAAACAGTGATACAGACCTTTGCTAGGTGTGACATGAAACGACGGGCTACGTTCATCGTGGAATGGACAAAGGCCTTTGAAGCTTCCGCCACCTGCTGGTTTTAGGGTTACGGTTTCGCGAACAATCTCATCAATTTGGGCACGTTCGCGAACAATGTTCACATCTTCTTCGCGAATACGACCAGCCATAAGTCAATGCTACGCGCATAGCGTTGTGTGCCACTGAACAACGCTTACATCTGTTAGTGAGGCAACCTGGTCGATTACACACCGTGTTTTTGCACTTGGTGTTTGGGCGTTAATCCACAGATCGCGATGCAATGAATCAAGTCTGGCAATTGGGTCATCCGAAATTGCCACAACCAGGTCGGCAATTTGTTGACGCTGGTGCGCGTAAATTGAATCAGCACCTGTGCGATTCATGACAAAACGTGCTGCCAGCGCTTTAAGCGCGGTTACTTCATATCGTGCTTCATCAGGAACAACCAAGTTCGCTGAATATCGAGTTAGCGCGCCTGGCCCATATTCTTCGCGCGTAGCCTTTGCGGCAGCGATGCAGAATCTGCCAACCAAAGTGCTGGTGGTGTTTTTTAATGTAGCCATAGCACGCGTGGTTCCATCAAAAGACTGTGGCCAGCATGGCAGGTCGTACAGACGCTGTAATGCCTCATCTAGCTTCGCTGCTTCAAACTGCTCGCCATACCAGCTGCGGGCAATCTCAATCACTTCCGTTCGACCCGAAGCCGAAGCCAAGATTTCGACAGTTAAGTGGCCAGCGTGAATCGCATCTTCAATATCGTGCACACTGTATGAAACATCGTCCGACCAATCCATAACCTGTGCTTCAAAACAAGTTTCGGTGCCTGCACGACCTGCGCGCATCCAATTAAATACATCTACATCGTCGTCGTACACACCGAATTTATTGGAACCAGGTTTACGAGCCCAAGGATATTTAGACGCTGCATCCAAAGTTGACCGAGTAAGGTTCAGGCCGATACTGGCATGGGGCCGCTGCGCTTTATCGTCTGTAAAAGATTTAGGTTCGAGGCGAGTTAGCAATCTAAAAGACTGGGCGTTGCCTTCAAAACCACCAATGTCGGCGGCAAGTTCATTAAGCGCAGATTCGCCATTGTGACCAAATGGTGGGTGCCCTAGATCGTGTGACAAACAAGCTGCGTCAACTAAATCAGGATTGCAGCCAAGCGAAGCGCCAAGTTCGCGACCCACCTGCGCGCATTCCAACGAATGTGTTAAACGGGTACGTGGAAAATCGTCTTGGCCCGCCACCATCACTTGTGTTTTTACCCCAAGCCTGCGCAGAGCCGAAGAATGCATAACGCGAGCGCGATCACGAGCAAACTCGGTGCGGTCGACGCCTTTGTTTGGCTCGATTACCCAACGCTCAATGTCTTCGAGCGCATACCCAGATGGAATATTCACATTATCTACCATGCCACATCGCTACGTCATCCACCGCTGACACTGAGTTCCGCTTCGCGTACTTGCACCTGGTCTTGCACAGAAAGCTGTTCAGAATCAAGCCAACCCTCTGGCAGAACCACCCGACGACTCGGCGCAGTGCGTCCTCTAGGCGAATGCGCAATTTCTGTGCTGAGCTGCTGATTTCGATCAATCGTTGCAATTAAGGCATCAAGCTCAGATAGCGAGTCAATTTTTGCCATTGCACCGCGCACTTCGCTGCCAACTACCAAACCCTTTAAATACCAAGCCATGTGTTTTCGCATTTCGCGGCACCCATAAAATTCATCGCCATGCATCGAAGCGAGTAGTTCTGCATGTCTGCGCAATAGATTCAGAATCACATCGGCATTCGGTTCATCCGGAATGGGCAAACCAGCAAAAGCTGAGCGAATTTGGCCGAATAGCCACGGGCGCCCCAAACAACCACGACCAATCACAACTCCCCTGGCCCCAGTTTGCTCCATCATTTCTTTGGCGTTAGTTGCGCTCCAAATATCTCCGTTACCCAACACTGGTGTATTTGGCAGATGATCGACAAGTTGTGCAATCGCTTGCCAGTCCGCGTTGCCGCCGTAGTACTGCGCCGCAGTTCGGCCATGCAAGGCCACCCAATAAACACCAGCATTGGCTGCAATCTTTCCGGCATCTAAAAATGTGTGATGTTCGTCGTCAATGCCAATGCGCATCTTTACCGTAACCGGAACTTTGCCAGACGCATTTTTTACTGCGGCGGTTACGATGTCTGAAAATAAATCGCGCTTCCAAGGCAATGCGCTACCGCCACCCTTACGCGTAACTTTTGGCACTGGGCAGCCGAAATTCAAATCAATGTGGTCGGCTAAATCTTGGTCAACAACCATGGCCACAGCGCGCCCGACAATATCGGGGTCTACACCGTAAAGCTGGATACTGCGTGGAGATTCGTCTGCATCAAATGTGATGAGGTCAATGGTTTCTTGATTGCCCATTAGTAGCGCGATGGATGTAGTCATTTCGGCCACGTAGATTGTGCCATCGTTATCGGTTTGCCCAGCCGAAGTTCGGATGTCGCGCGATGCCTCTCGGCATACTCGACGAAATGCTCGGTTGGTAATCCCGGCCATCGGAGCTAACTCAATGACTGGCTCACTTGCTAATAGGTCTGCAAACATCAGCAGCCTGGCAGTCGAGCCGCTAACCACCCTTGTAGCGAATCTAGTGAGACACGGGTCTGTTGCATTGAATCGCGTTCGCGGACAGTTACTGCATCGTCTTCAAGTGTGTCAAAGTCCACAGTGATACAGAATGGTGTTCCGATTTCGTCCTGGCGACGATAACGACGACCGATTGCGCCCGCATCATCAAACTCGATGTTCCAGTACTTGCGCAAATCTGTGGCTAGGTCGCGCGCCTTTGGGCTTAAGTCTGAATTTCGAGAAAGTGGGAGCACCGCTGCCTTAACTGGAGCTAGACGCGGATCGAAGCGCATGACAACCCGAGTGTCTACGCCACCCTTAGTATTAGGCGCCTGATCTTCGTCATAAGCCTCAAGTAGGAATGCAAATACAGCCCGAGTTAATCCAGCTGCGGGCTCAATTACAAACGGAATGTACTTCTCGCCAGTCTCTTGATCAAAGAACGATAGATCTTTGCCCGAGTGCTCCATGTGTGTCTTCAAATCGAAGTCAGTCCGGTTCGCGATGCCTTCGAGTTCAGCAAATTCACTGCCGCCGAACTGGAACCGATATTCAATGTCCACAGTGCGCTTTGAGTAATGTGAAAGTTTTTCTTTGGGATGTTCGAAGTAACGCAAGTTATCGGCAGATAAACCTAAGTCGATGTACCAATTCCAGCGCTGCTCGAGCCAGTAATCGTGCCACTCTTCGTCAGTACCTGGCGGCACAAAGAATTCCATTTCCATTTGTTCGAATTCGCGCGTACGGAAGATGAAGTTACCTGGAGTGATTTCATTGCGGAAAGACTTACCTGTTTGGCCAATGCCAAACGGTGGCTTTTTGCGAGCGGACGCTGCCACGTTGGCGTAGTTAACAAAAATGCCCTGAGCAGTTTCTGGACGCAGGTAATGCTTGGAGTTTTCGTCTTCTACTGGGCCCAAATGTGTTGACAGCAAACCGTTGAACATTTTTGGTTCAGTGAACTGGCCTTTTCCACCACAATTCGGGCACGGAACTCCCGCCAAGCCGCCCTCGGGTTCACGACCTTTTCGCTCAGTGAATTCTTCAATCAAGTGATCTTCACGGAACCGTTTGTGGCATGCCATGCACTCGGTTAGTGGATCTACGAAAGCTTCAAGGTGGCCGGATGCTGCCCAAACTTGTGGGGACAAAATAACAGATGAGTCGATACCGACTACATCTTCACGGGCTTGCACCATCGTGCGCCACCATTGGCGACGAACATTCTCTTTGAGTTCGACACCTAAAGGTCCGTAATCCCAAGCTGAGCGGGTACCGCCATAAATCTCGCTACACGGAAATACAAATCCGCGGCGTTTGGAAAGGCTTACTACTGCATCTACGCGATCCATGAATTCTCTGCATTCACTCGTGTCGCCGACTGGTTGCCGGCGCCCGGAATTCCTAGTCTATCGGTCGAAGTTAGCTCTAACTCTCACTAACACTGGTTGGAAATTCAATAACTGAATCACCAGTGACTTCAATTAATGTTTCGAAAGTGCTAGGCAAATCAAGCATGGTTGCTAGGAAGGGCCAAACAACAAGTTTTGCAGCGGTGGCAGATGTGGCCCGGCGATAAGATCCAACATCTTTCCAAGTAGATGCAACCAGGTACCGATCTGTTTGATCCGGAGAATGCAATAGCTGCAAATCAACAAAACCCGCAGACTGTTGCAGAACATTCTGCACATCTGCAAGTTGTTCGCGCCATGAGGCGTAGTCGGAGACGTCAAATGACCACTGTGATCTAAAGGGTTGATCCACCATACAGATAGTCAACCAGAGTTATACGTAACTACAAATTTAAAGAGAAAGTGGCACATCGGCTACGATTAACCCATGCAGACCCAAGTGAATTACCTAGGCATTACGGTTGCCCTAATTACTGTGCTGGGCACAGCACTTGGCGGACTGCTTGCACTTCGTACTCGAGACAAGATGCACTTACTCTTAGGCTTTTCTGGCGGACTACTGCTTGGCCTTGCGGCTTTTGATCTGATTCCTGAAGTATTTTCACTAAGTACCGAAAAACTGTTCAATGTACCAACCGTGATGGTCTGCCTTGTTCTTGGATTTTTACTTCTGCACATCATCGAGCAAATTTCGGGCGCACACGAACCAGTTGAAACAGAATATGTGCACGACCATGAACATAGTCACGGAATTACTACTGGCTACATCGGCGCTTTCGCGATGGTGGTTCACGTATTTCTAGACGGTGTTGCTATTGGCCTTTCCTTCCAAGTCAGCAATGCCCTGGGTGTTGCTGTAGCAATTGCTGTGGTTGCCCACGCTTTCACCGATGGGCTTAACACAGTTGCCCTGCTGGTAAATGCTGGTAACTGGAAAAAGCAATCGGTTTACCTTTTGGGTGTTGATGGAGTTGCCCGATTAAGCGGCGCCGCCTTTGGAACCTACGTTCTGATTAATGATCGGTTCATCTCGCTTTACCTGGCACTATTCGCTGGAATGCTGATCTACTTAGCGACCTCACACATTTTGCCTGAAGCACACAGCAAACATCCATCTAGATTGACTTTAGTTAGCACAATCACTGGCGTGATATTTATGTTTGCCATTATTAACGTGGCTCACCACTAATTTGATTGGGAACTGCCCCACCGAATCTGCGATCACGCGAGGCATAAATCTCACAGGCTTGCCAAAGATGACGGCGATCAAAATCTGGCCACAGAGTTGGCAAGAAAACCATTTCAGCGTACGCACTCTGCCATAGCAAGAAATTACTAATGCGCTGTTCGCCACTAGAACGCACAAACAAATCAACATCTGGCATGTCGGGCTCATCTAAATTTCGAGCAATTGTTTTTTCTGAAATCCTCTGCGGATCAATTTTCCCGTTAGCAACATCAGTGGCTATTCGTTGAACAGCATCGACAATCTCGGCCCGTCCGCCGTAATTAACGCACATGTAAAGCGTTAAGTTGCGGTTCTTTTTAGTTAGTTCTTCGGCGGATTCAAGTTCTTCGATTACTGATTTCCAGAGCTTGGGTCGCCGGCCAACCCAGCGAATTCGCACACCTAAGTCGTTCATTTCATCGCGGCGCCGACGAATTACTTCACGATTGAAGTTCATTAAGAATCGCACTTCATCTGGCGACCTGCGCCAATTCTCGGTTGAGAAGGCATAAGCAGAAAGACTTTTTATCCCTAGTTCAAGCGCGCCATGAACACAATCGAGCAAACTTGCTTCACCTGCTTCGTGTCCTGCAGTTCGAGGCAGGCCACGTTCTCTTGCCCAACGGCCATTTCCGTCCATGACGATAGCTACGTGATTGGGCACAAACTGGCTCGGAATTTTGGGAGCCTTAACACCACTTGGATGCGCAGTTGGTTTTAGAACCATGACCTACATCTTGCCATGAATAGGGTTACTGTCGGTCAACCAGTGGCAAAGAACGAAGTCCGCGCTCAAGGTGCCACTGTGTGTAGGCCGCAATCAAACCTGATGCTTCACGCACTTGCGATTCCGTTGCCTGGTCAGCTACTTCCCAATCACCTTGCAACAAGGCAAGCATCAAGCCGATGGATTCTGCTTTCGGGGCAACACTGCCGGGCTGGCGGTGGTCAGAACAAAGTGCACCACCACTTGGCACATTGAAGAATGGTTGTGGGCCAGCCAAGCCGCAAATTGCGCATTCAGTTAAAACTGCTGCATATCCAGCAAGCGAAAGCGCGCGTAGTAAATAGGCATTAAGCACGAGCATTCCATCGTGTTCTTTTTCGGTTAACGAGCGAAGCGCTCCTACGAGAAGTAGATACTGAGTTTCGGCTGGAACAGATTCTTCTGAAGCGATGCGATCGGCCGTCTCCAAAATGGTTTGCCCAATTGTCCAAAGCGGGTAATCAAGAGCCAAAGCCTCGCCATAAACATTTAAAGTTTCCGCTTGGGTAATTATTTCTAGATTTTTCCCAGGTGCGATGAACAATTCGGCCCGACTAAATGGTTCAAGCCTTGCGCCAAATTTGCTTCGAGTTCGGCGAACCCCTTTAGCAACGGCGCGAATCTTGCCTTTTTCGCGTGTAAGCAACGTTATGATGCGGTCGGCTTCGCCCAATTTGTGCGTGCGAAGCACGATAGCCTCAACACGATAATTTTGCACAGTCCTATCGTGTCATGGGTTCGCTCCAAACTTGCGCAGGTGTCATGCATTAGCGTAAGGGACATGGCACTTAAAGGATCAGCAAGCGCATCAGAACCCAGTAATGATGGACATTCACATGTCATGACTATCTCGTTAGATCGAAATGGACTAAATCGGTCATTACGGACAATCACAATCTGGCTAGGGTTGGTTTCAGTTGGACTCTGGGTCTTCAAAAGTAATGGCAACTTTCTGTTTCTACTTCTTCTAGCCTGGCTATTCTCAATAGCAATGGACCCGCCTGTTGGCGCGTTAGCCAACCGCGGCTGGAAGCGTGGGAGCGCAACAGGACTAGTGATGCTATCTGTTGTGCTGGTGTTTGCCGGCTTTATTGCCATTTTCGGTAGTGTCTTTTTTAGTCAGACCGTGCAATTCATAAATGCGCTTCCAACAGTTATCGCTGATGCCGTTAAATGGTTAAACGACACATTTAATCTCGACCTTAAATCTCAAGAGGTGATTAACTCACTTAACATTACGCCCGCACAATTAGCCACTTGGACCTCAAATTTCTCAGGCGGCGTGGTTGGCTTTCTCACCTCAATAATTGGTGGAGTCTTCCAAGTGCTTACCGCATTACTATTTGCCTTCTACTTCTGTGCCGACGGCCCAAGACTTCGCCGCGTAATTGGCTCTTGGCTATCTCCATCAGCACAAGAAGTTTTTGTAACCACTTGGGGTTTAGCAGTACAAAAAACTGGTGGCTTTGTGATGTCCAAAGTGATTTTGGCGGCGCTTTCGTTCACAGTTCACGCCGTTTTCTTTGCAGCCATTGGAGTTCCGTACTGGCTAGCTATGGCTTTAATCACCGGATTGGTGAGTCAGTTCATCCCAACAATCGGAACCTACATCGCAATCTTGATCCCAATGCTTGTAGCTTTCTTCAATCAACCACTTGATGCACTGTGGGTCGTGATTTTTGCCAGTGTTTGGCAACAGGTTGAAAACTACGTGGTCAGTCCACGAATCAGCAAGATGACCATGAATATTCATCCGGCCATTGCCTTTGGGTCAGTAATCGTTTTCGCCAACCTCTTTGGTCCAATGGGCGCGCTTATTTCAATTCCGCTAGCGGCAGTGCTTGTGGCTGCGATCGACACTTACGGCAATCGCTATGAGTTGATTCCACAGTTGCGCGAAACCGAAGCCAAAGAGGGACTAGAAGCCGAGTCGCTGTAGCTGCTTGGGGTCGCGCTGCCAATCTTTGGCAATCTTGACCCTGATGTCTAGATGCACTTGAACACCAAGCAATTTACTGATGGATTCACGGGCCACAATGCCAACTTCTTTCAGTCGACTTCCACCCTTGCCAATAACGATGTGCTTTTGACTTTCCCGCTCAACATAAATGTGAACATAAACATCCATCAACGGTTTATCCGCAGAACGGCCTTCTCGTAACTCCATGTCCTCAACCACCACTGCGATTGAATGCGGAAGTTCGTCACGAACACCATCGAGCGCTGCTTCGCGCACGAATTCAGCAATCATCACCCGCTCTGGCTCGTCAGTTAACTCGCCATCTGGATACAGTGCCTCACCAACGGGCAACTGATCAACGAGCAAGTCGCAAAGCAAAGAGACCTGATCGTTTGCAACTGCGCTAACTGGCACCACATGCACCCAATCGATGCCTAGTTCAGCGCCAAGTTCTGAAACAGCGAGCAGCTGCTCGCCAATTTGTTGCTTGGTAGCGCGATCTGTTTTAGTCACCACCGCAAACTTCTTAACGCGTGGAACACTTGCAAGTTCAGTGGCAATGAAGTGGTCGCCAGGACCAATAGGTTCATCAGCTGGGAAACACATCGCCACTACATCAACTTCAGACCAGGTGTCAGAGACCAATGCATTCAGACGCTCACCTAACAAAGTGCGCGGACGATGTACACCCGGGGTATCAACCAACACCAACTGCGCATCGGCGCGATGAACAATGCCACGAATAACATGTCGGGTTGTTTGCGGCTTATCGGAGGTAATCGCTACTTTCTGCCCCACTAAAGCATTAGTTAGTGTGGATTTGCCGACATTCGGCCGACCAACAAAGCAAGCAAAACCGCTGCGAAAATCACTCATGAATAAAGAGTCCGCAACAAAGTGCCTGTGTTATCGACAATGTGGACTGGAATACCGACTCCGCCAGCAGCTTCTACTACATCGACATCCTTGGAAGTAACCAATACATCGTCAGCGACAACTACTACTGCTTCAATTCCAGTGGACCCAGAAGAAATGGCCTGCGCAACTATCAGTTCAATAGCCGTAATAGTCAATGGACCGCGATTTACATTGGTTCCTGAATAAGTCCGGCCCGTAGTATCGCGAAGTGCTGCGCCACTTTCGGCACTCACACGTGCTCTTGCGCCCCGGGCTAAGGTGACAAGTTTGTCGTCCTCAGTTGTCCACTCACTCATTTTCAGATTCCTCATTTTTTCCAAGGTACTCATCACGAGCAACTAATAATGTGCCGATTCGATTTCGGCGACCCGCTGCAGATTCTGCAGTCAAGATCCAGTCATTAATTCTCACATGCGCACCAGGGATTGGCACAATCCCCAACCGCTTAGCCAAAAGACCTGCAGCTGTATCAACCCCTTCGTCAGGAATCTCCTCGCCAATTAACTCAGCTAGGTCGTTGATGTGAAGTCTCGAGCTGATGCGATATTCAGATTCAGACAATGGTTGAATTTCGGGTCCAGCGACATCAAACTCATCTGTTATGTCGCCAACAATCTCTTCAAGTACATCTTCAATCGTCACCATGCCAGCTGTGCCACCGTATTCATCTACGAGTACTACCAAATGAGTACGCGCTGATTGCATGTCACTCAATAACTCATCAACCGGCCGGCTGTCTGGCACCATAAAAGCTGGTCGCATCAAGTCGCTGACTCGTTCAGAAGTTTCTGCCTCGTGGTGCTCAAATACTCGCCCGGCGATGTCCTTCACATAGATAACCCCAACGATGTCATCAACGCTCTCGCCGATAACTGGAATACGCGAATAGCCCGAGCGAAGCGCAAGTGACATTGCTTGGCGCAACGTTTTGTAGTGCTCAATCCACACCATCTCGGTGCGCGGCACCATTACTTCACGAGCGACTGTATCCCCGAGTTCGAATACCGAGTGAATCATGGCCCGTTCGTCGTCTTCGATTACCAGATCGGCGCCAGCCAAATCAACGAGTTCGCGCAACTCTGCTTGGGTTGCGAATGGACCCTCACGAAATCCCTTACCTGGCGTAATTGCATTTCCGACCAAAATCAAGAGTCGAGTCAATGGACTCAGAACTATGGTTAAACCAGCGGTAGGCCCTGCCATTAATAGTGTGATTCGTTCTGCGCGTTGCCGGCCAATGGTTTGTGCGGCAACACCCAAAATAATGTAGCCAACAAAAACCATCACAACTGAAGCTGATGCCAGAGCAACAGTGCGCTCGGGTGTGGCAAATAAGAATCCGGCAGCCACTAGAACTACTGACAAAGTGGACAAAGTTAAATTCACGAATAACAGCACATTTACATACCGCGCTCGGTCTTCAAGCATATGCAGAACCCGACCCGCGTTTTTATTACCTTTACGCTTAGCCTGTTCAATGCCAGTTTTGCTAACCCGAGCCAGCGCAGTTTCAGCCGCAACGAAAACACCTGAAATTACTACGCAAACTGCGGCCAAAATAAAGAGAAAAGTTGAGGTCACGAACCGATACCCCGTTTATTACGTTCGCCTTCCCATTGCGCAAGTAGTTGCGCTTGCAGGCCGAACATGACCTGGTGCTCTTCGGGTTCGGCGTGATCATGTCCCAATAAATGCAGGATTCCATGCGTTAACAGCAATCTGAATTCGGCAGCAAATGAATGACCAGCCGCTTCAGACTGACGAGCCGCAACTTCTGGACACAAAACGATGTCGCCCAAAATACCTTCTGGGCTCATCTGCTGATCAGTGCCTGCGCGCATCTCATCCATTGGGAAACTCAGTACATCTGTTGAGCCTGGCTCGTCCATGTACTTTTCATGTAAAACTGCCATTTCAATTTCATCGACAAGCAAAATTGAAAGTTCCGCAGCAGGATTTATGTGCAATTTTTGTAAAACAAATTCAGCTTGATAAATCAATTCGAGTTCATCGAGTTCAACGCCGGATTCATTTGACACTTCAATCGTCATTTCAGCGCTTTCCTTTTTCTGACTTATCTTTATCGCGTTTAACTTGCTTTGACTCGTCGTGACGAGCGTAAGCATCGACAATTTGCCCAACCAGCCTATGGCGAACAACATCTTGAGAAGTTAACTCACAAAATGACACATCTTCGATGCCTTCTAAAATTTCACGAACTACCCGTAGTCCACTTGTGGTTCCGGTAGGCAGATCTACTTGGGTAACATCGCCGGTTATTACCATTGTCGAACCAAAGCCGAGGCGGGTAAGAAACATCTTCATTTGCTCTGCCGAAGTATTTTGAGCCTCATCCAAAATAATGAAGGCATCATTTAATGTTCGACCACGCATGTAAGCAAGTGGGGCAACTTCAATGGTTCCACTCGTAATTAAGCGAGGTATTGAATCTGCATCGACCATGTCGTGCAGTGCGTCGTACAAAGGTCGTAAGTATGGATCTATTTTTTCACTGAGTGTGCCGGGCAGGAAACCAAGTCTTTCGCCAGCTTCAACCGCGGGTCGGGTCAAAATAATCCGACTAATTTTTTTGCTTTGTAGCGCCTGCACTGCTTTGGCAACAGCTAAATATGTTTTTCCGGTTCCGGCTGGACCGATACCGAAAACAACTGTGTTTGCGTCAATTGCATCAACATAGTGCTTCTGATTAAGTGTCTTTGCTCGGATCGCCTTTCCGCGGTTCGACAAAATGTTTGCGGTAAGAATCTCTGCGGGTTTTACATCTGAACGCAACATATTGATAGCACGCTGAATTGCATCGGGATTCAATCCCTGTCCAGTGCGTAAAACCACAATCAATTCGGCAACTAGGTTTTCAATTTGCCTAACTTGAATATCGGGACCACTTAACGCAATTTCGTTACCGCGGACTAAAACATCGACATCTGGGTAATTATTTTCAACAACACGAATTAGTTCATCGCCAGAACCAACAAGGGAGACCATCGCAATTGTGGTCGGAACAACTACTGTGCTGTGTAGTGACTCGGGTGAGGCGCTCATTAAGGCAACTCTAATCTATTTCTGCAGTTATCCTGGCGGCCAAGTTAGTTCTCGGCCACCCAAGATGTGAAAGTGCACATGGTCAACGGTTTGTCCACCATCAGGACCAGTATTTGCCACCAAACGATAACCGTGAATCAGGGTTTCCTGCTGAATTACTTGGGTAACCACATCCAGCAGGTGGCCAGCTAGAGTTGTATCGGCTCGAGTCAATTCCGTGACATTGTCGTAATGCACTTTCGGAATTACCAGAATGTGGGTTGGCGCTTTTGGATCAATATCAGTGAAGGCGAGCGCAAGGTCGGTTTCGAACACCACATTGGCTGGGATGTCGCCAACAACTATTTTGCAAAATAGGCAATCACTCATGGGTATAAGTCTGTCACTC
>Ga0214921_10006775_pt1 | contig 15510 bp, 14 predicted proteins | sample LL1505_MetaG_FD_177992 | JGI IMG/M metagenome (GOLD analysis project Ga0214921, IMG submission 177992) | Freshwater microbial communities from Lake Lanier, Atlanta, Georgia, United States - LL-1505 | ecosystem: Environmental > Aquatic > Freshwater > Lake | place: USA: Georgia | collected...
GGCGGCCTGATGGCGAGCCGGTGGTGTTTCTCCACGGCGGGCCGGGCAGCGGCTGCGGGCCGTCGCACCGACGTTTTTTCGACCCGCTGCGCTGGCGCGCGGTGCTGTTCGACCAGCGTGGCTGCGGGCGCAGCACGCCGGCCGGCCATGTCGAACACAACACCACCGCCAACCTGGTCGACGACATGGAGCGCCTGCGCGAGCAGCTTGGTATCGAACGCTGGGTGGTATTTGGCGGCTCGTGGGGCTCGACACTGGCGTTGGCCTACGCCAAGCGCCATCCGCAGCGCACTTTGGCGCTGGTTCTGCGCGGAATCTTTCTGGCGCGCAAGACCGAGATCGACTGGTTCGTCTATGGGCTGGGCCGATTTTTGCCCGCAGTGTGGGACGGCTTTGCCAAACTGGCACCCGAAGTCCACCGCAACGACCTGCTGAATTGGTACCACTCGGCGGTGTTCGGCGACGACCGTGCGCTCGCCGTGCGGGCCGCCCGCAGTTGGTCCAGCGTCGAATCGGCGGCCATGACCCTGACTCGCCCAACCGCGGCCGGCAACGAGCCCGAGCCGGACGACACCATCCTGGCAAAGGCCCGCATCCAGTTGCACTACATCGCCAGTTACGGCTTTCTGGGCGAAGCCGAGTTGCTACACGGGCTCGATGCGTTAGCGAGCATTCCGGTTGATATCGTGCAAGGCGAGCTCGACACCATCTGCCCACCGCAAACCGCGTGGGCACTGGCGCAGGCGCTGCCGCACTCGCGACTGCAGATCATCCCGCAAGCCGGTCACAGCGCCTTTGAGCCGGCCATCGCCAGCGCCCTGATCGCGGCGCTTGCCAGCCTGCCATGCCGGCACTGAGCCTGCGATTTCGCATCAATGCGCTGGTGACAGCGCTGGTGGTGGTGTTCGTCACCATCACCGCAGTGCTGATGGTCGAGGACATCCGCCGGCAGATCCGCGAGGAAATCGAGGCTACCAGCCGCGTCACCATGCAACTGCTGAGCACCGTGGTCTACAGCTCGCAGTTCGTACCGACCGCGGCCAGTCGCCGCGACATCGTCCTCGGATTCCTCGACAGCCTGGGTCGCGTTCGGGCCCACGACATCGTCATGTATGACAACCGCGGACAAGCGCTCTACCGTTCGCCGCCGTCGAAGTACAAAACCGGCCGAGCAGCGCCGGAATGGTTCACCCGCGTCGTCGGGCCTGAGGTGCATGTGTTGCGCCTGAGCGCGCCAGGGTTTCAGTTGGTGGTTACACCCGACCCAGGCCGCGCCATCCTAGACGCGTGGGACGATGTCACGCAATTGGCTTGGTTGTCCTTGGCCTTTTTCATGGCCGCAAACTTGCTGGTCTACTGGATCATTAGCCGAGCGTTCCGGCCTGTCGGCACCCTTGCGCATGGGCTCGAGCGCATGGCTGCCGGGGACCTCGACGCCCGAGTTGAGGGCATTCATACGCCAGAGTTTCGAACGCTCGGCGATGGATTCAACCGCATGGCCGAGGCGCTCGACCGCAGCGTCCGCGAAAACCAGAGTCTGGCCTTGGCGATGCGCCAGGCGTCTGACGCCATCCTGCTGACCGGTCTCGACGGCAGGGTCGAATTGTGGAACCCAGCGGCCGAACGCCTGTTTGGCTATCCGGCGGAGATGCTCAGCGGCCTCGATAGCCGCGTACTGGCACCCGACCATCTGCGTAAGGAAGTCGACGACGACCTGCAACGCTTGCGCGACGGTCAGGCCGTCGAACCGCGCGAGACTTTGCGACGCACGCGCATGGGCCGCTCGATGGAGGTGTCGTGCCGGGCCTCGCCGCTGGTCGACCCGACCTCGGGCGCGGTCATCGGCGGCATGATCGCTTTTCACGACATCACTGAACGCCGCCGCGCCGAACTGGCCACCCGCGAGCTGGCCGCCAGTCGCGAGATGGCGCAGGTGGTGCAAAGTCACCTCGAAGACGAACGCCGCGCACTGGCCATGGAGCTGCACGACGAGCTCGGGCAGTACGTGACTGCGGTCAAGACGATCGCCCAAGCGACCGCCAACCGCACCGTCGAATCCGACCCGCAGACCCATGCCAGCAGCCTCGCGATTGTCTCGGCGGCGGGGCAGATCTACGACGCCGTACACCAGATCATCCGTCGTCTACGGCCTGTCGCGCTCGAGCGTTTCGGGCTGGCCGAGACGCTTCGCGACGCCGTCGCCGAATGGCGAAAACAGTACGCCGATTTGAGTTTTGAGCTCGACATCGACACGGCACTGCCGACGCTGTCGTCTGAAGCCCAGATTGCGCTGTTCCGGGTCGCGCAGGAGTGCGTGACCAATGTGGTGAAGCACGCCAACGCCAGCGTGGTGAACCTGCAACTCAGCGCGAGCGATGACGGCATCCGTCTGCGCGTGCGCGACAATGGCGCAGGCATCGCTGCCGACCGGGTTCAAGACTCTGGCCGCTTTGGGCTGGTCGGCATGCGCGACCGTCTGCAAGCACTTGGCGGCACGCTGGCAGTGGGTCTGGCGCAGAATGCAGGCACAGAAGTGTGCGCTCACATACCACTGAAGGAGTCCTGAGATGGGCAAGATCCGGGTGATCCTCACCGACGACCACGCCGTGGTGCGCATGGGCTTTCGCCTACTTCTGCAAGGCACCCACGACATCGAAGTGGTGGGCGAGGCCGAAACCGGGGAGGACGCGGTCAAGCGCTTTGTCGAGCTCCGGCCGGACGTTCTGGTGATGGACCTGTCGATGCCTGGCATGGGTGGCCTGGAAGCGGTGACGCGGGTTTTAGCCAAGGACCCCGCAGCGCGCATCCTCATCCTGTCGGCGCACGAAGACACCATCCATCCGAAACGGGTGCTTAAAGCCGGCGCGGTGGGTTACCTGTCCAAGCGCAGCGCGGCCGAGGAGCTGATCCAAGCGATCCGGCAGGTGGCTGGCGGCAAGATGTACATGGAGGCAGCCATCGCGCAGCAGATGGCAGTGGAGCAGATCAGCGGCGATAAGAGCCCCGTCGACATCTTGTCCGCGCGCGAATTCGAGGTGTTTCTGGCACTGGCCAAGGGGCAAAGCGTCAACGACATCGCCGAGGTGCTGCACTTGTCGCCGCGCACAGTGGGCACTCACCTCTACAACATCAAACAGAAGCTCGGCGCGTCCAATCAAGCCGAAATCGCGATCATCGCGGTGCGAGCTGGTTTGCTCGACCCGTAACGCTACTTCGGGATGACCGCTTGTGGCAGGCGCGCGAGGATGATGCCGGTCCGCTTCTCAAGCCCCGGCGTGTTGCGGACGCGGTCGTAGAGTCGCGGATTCGGCACCATCGCCGCCAAGCGCGCTGCCTGTGATGGCGACAGTGAGCGCGCACTAACTTTGAAATAATGCCTCGCTGCGGCCTCGGCACCGAACACCCCGTCGCCCCACTCGATGACGTTGCAGTACAACTCGAGGATGCGCCGCTTCGGCAGGATCGCCTCCAACATCACGGTGATGACGGCTTCCTCGGCTTTGCGCACGATGCTGCGCTCGTCCGACAAAAACAGGTTCTTGGCAAGTTGCTGGCTGATGGTCGAGCCCCCGGCCACTACCCGTCCACGGCGCAGATTCTTTTGCAGCGCCGTCTCCATCCCGTCCCAGTCAAATCCGTTGTGATTCAGAAACTTGGCGTCCTCTGCTGCAACCAGCGCCCGCTTCAAGTTGGGCGAGATCTGCGTGTAGTCGACCCAGCGGTAGTCGATCGCCGGGGCGCGGTCGTCCTCGCGCATTTCATCGAGCCGCAGGTCCATGAAGGCCGTCTCGCCGGGCGCACGGTAGCTCCACCACACGAGACAGACCGCGACCCAACCATGCCACAGGACCACCAGCAAAGCCGCGACGCCAAGCAGGCGAACCGCCAACCGTCTGGGTGAGAGTGCGCTCACCGAGGTTATCGCACCGCGGCGATCACCGGCGCGGTCTCCGGACGGACGCCGCGCCACAAGTAGAACTGCTCGGCGGCTTGCTCGACCAGCATGCCCAAGCCGTCGACGGTGCGCGCGCCAAGGCTGCGGGCCAGGGTCATAAACGGCGTTTCATGGCCGTAGACCATCTCGTAGGCCAGCGCATCGTCAGCAAAACACTCTGGCACCAGTGGCAAATCGCTATCGCTCAGACCCGCGCTGGTGGCGTTGATCAGCAGGTCCCAGCTGCCCTCGATCTCCTCGAAGCCGCCGCCGTCCACGCGCGCGTCAGCGAAATGCGCCGCCAGAGCGGCAGCCCGGTCGCCGTTGCGATTGGCGATGAACAGCGCCTCCGGCTGTTCAGCTAGCAAAGGCGCGATGACTCCGCGCGAAGCACCGCCTGCGCCCAAAAGCAGAATGCGCCGCCCGCCAAGAGTGATTCCGAGGTTCTCGGTGAGGTCGCGCAACAAGCCGATGCCGTCGGTGTTGTCGGCCAGCAGTTCGCCGTCTCGCAAAGCCAAGGTATTGGCAGCCCCCGCCAGCTGGGCCCTTAGGGTTGCGCTGCCAGCCATGGCCAGCGCCTCGGCCTTGAACGGCACGGTCACCGACAGCCCGGAACCGCCATCGGCAAAGAACTGGCGGGCAGTGGCCAGAAACGCATCCAGCGGCGCTTCCAGACGCGTGTAGTCGACCGCAAGGCCCGTCTGGGCGCCAAAGGCAGCATGGATCTGGGGCGAGCGACTGTGGGCAACCGGGTTGCCGATCACGGCAAAACGCAGCGTCATGATTCGGCGTGATAGCGCACGATGCGCTCGACCTCGTTACGCGATCCCAGCACTACCGGCACACGTTGATGCAGACCCGTGGGAACGAGGTCCAGCAATGGTGTGAGTGCATCGGTGGCCATACCGCCGGCCTGCTCCACCAGCATGGCCATCGGATTGGCCTCGTACATGAGGCGCAGTCGCCCCGCTTTGGGCGGCTGCTTGGTGTCACGCGGATACAAGAACACACCGCCTCGCGACAACACACGGTGCACGTCACCCACCATCGACCCGGTCCAACGCATATTGAAATCGCGTTCGCGCGGACCGGTACTACCGGCTTGGCACTCGGCGATGTAGCGCTGCACCGGCGACTCCCAGAAACGCTGGTTGGACGCATTGATCGCGTACTCACCGGTGTCGGCGGATATCGTCAGCTCGGCGGTGAGTACGTACTCGCCATTCTCCCGACTCAGTGTGAATGCTTGGACGCCCTTGCCGGTGCTCAACACGAACTGCGTCGCCGGGCCGTACAAGGCGTAGCCCGCTGTAACTTGTTGGCGTCCAGCCTGCAAGAAACTAGCGTTGCTAAGCGCCCCCATCGGGGCCTTCAGCACCGAAAATATGGTGCCGATCGGCGCGTTAATGTCGATGTTAGTGGAGCCATCAAGGGGGTCGAACAGAGCCAGATACTGCTCGTCGGAAGCCTCCGATCGCTCGGGCAACGGCAGCAAGTCGTCCATTTCTTCCGACGCCAAAGCGCGCAAGTGGCCGGTGGCTGACAGGCCATCGATCATCATCTGGTTACTGATGACGTCGAGCTTTTTCTGCACCTCACCCTGAACATTCTCTTGGCCGGCGCTGCCAAGGATATCAATCATGCCGCCCTTGCCGACCGCCGCTGCGATGCGCTGAGTGGTTGCGGCGATGGCCAGAATCACGGTGGCCAAGCCTTGGCCGATGCGGCCGGCGTCGATCTCAGCAATAAGATGGCTGGCAAGGGTGGCCCGTGGAGCACTGTGGACAGTCATAAGGGACTCGGGAGCGTGGTGGCGGTATTGTGCATGGGCCGACGGCGGATTTGTACAGGGTCTACTGCGACTCTGCATGCAAGCGCTGGTCGCGACTGAAGGTCCACGTGCGGATCACCTCGAGAATGTCGGTGTCCTTTCGCAAAGCGTCGGGGAACGGCGCATAGGGTGCGCCCAGCTCGACGATGCGCTGTGCGGCTTCGTCGAGAATCGGTTGGCCGGATGATCGACGCAATTCGATACGCTCAACCGTGCCGTCGGCGCGTAGCGCCACCAGCAGCTGCAAAGTCCCGCTGAGGTTCTTGTCACGGGCCTGTTGCGGATAATTGAGGTTGCCAATGGCCTCCACCTTGGTTCGCCAGTCTTCAACGTAACGGGCGTAGTTGACGCCGACCGCCGTGGCGCCAAAAACCTTGCGACGGGGGCGCTTCTGGTACGTCTCGGCGTCGCGGGCGATCTCGGTTTCGAGCTTGGCTAACTTGCTGCCCTGAGCCAGCAGCTCGGCGCGGTTGAAGGTGGGCGTTGCCGGCGATTCGGGCGCGGTCTGTGGCGGCGGCGGCTCCGGGGTCTGCTCGGACAAACGGCGCAGCTCTTGCACGCGACGCTCAAGCGTATGGACGGCCTGCTCGGCCTGTGTGACCGGCGTCGCCTCCGGGGCTTGGGCAATGCGTGCATTGGTCGCCCGACGGCCGCGGTCACCGCCGTCCGAGTCGGCCTGCGCCACCCGAGTGGCCTTCTCCGGGCGGGCGTGCGCGGTGTCCGGAGCAATGATCACCGAAAGGGCGCGGAGGGGTTCTGGCTCCGGCTTGATGCGTGGAAACGTCGTGCCTAATAACAGGCCATGCAAGGCCAGCGACAAGCCCACAGCCCACCACAGGTGGCGGTCAGAATGAGCCCAGGTCGGCGTCAGCCAGCGGGGCACGTATGCTGCCTCAGGGTCCGTTGGCGAGCGTCAGACGACAGGTGACGTCCAGCAAGTCGATGTCGTCTACCGTGAGGCGCAGCGGGGCCCCGGGTTCAAGCAGCGGCAGGCCCCGCGCGCGCATGACCAGAGGCAGATCGTTGAGCCGCACCAGATCGTCGCGAATCAAGGTGGCCTCCACTTCGCGAATACCCTCCTGGATCAGGTAGCGTAGGCACCAATACCGCTCCATGTGGCGTTGGAAATCGGCGTAGGCGTCGTAAGCCAACTCAAAATCACGCACAAGCGCAAACAGCGCGTCCTCGCGGGCACCGTAGACGGGCGGCTCGCCGGTCGCCCAAGCGATGATCTGGCGCTGATTCACCAAGTCAGAATAGCGCCGAAGCGGCGAGCTGGACCACGCGTAGTGGCTGACGCCCAGCCCCTGGTGCGGCGCAGCTTGCGTGCTCATCCGAGTCTTGCCAAACGACTGACTGCGATAAATCGCGGCATATCCTGCTTCGTCAAGCTGACGACCCCATTCACTATTGGCGAGAATCATCAGCTCCGAGACCAAGGTGTCCAGCGGCGACCCACGCCGGCGCGGCCGAATGTCGACACGGCGGCCATCAGCTTGGCTGGCGTCGTCGCTGATGCTAAAGCTGTAATCAACCTTGTCTGGCTGGGTATTGGCCTGCTTGCCCCGCCGGGATTCCAGCGCCAGAGCCAACCGGTAGACGTGCAGCAATTCCTTGCGCCATGGGAAATCGGGGGCGTCGTCACGGTCGACCGTCGCCTGGTTGAAGACGGGATCGAGTGCGTCCAGTCGCAGATTGACGGCAATGGCCACCGACTCGATGCGGGTCTCGCTGCGACGGATGCTGTAGTCGCTCGGGTCGCACCAGACGTACAACGACACCGCCGGCGCGCAACGGTGCTCAGCCAAGGTATACGCATCGACCCAACCCGCCGGGAGCATGGTGATCTTGTCGCCGGGCAGGTAAACGGTGGACATCCGCTCGGCAGCAAAGCGGTCGATCTCGCTATCGCGCAGCAAGCCAAGGGCAGGCGCCGCGATGTGGATGCCAAAACGCAGCAAACCCTCGTCCTCAGAGACGGAGAAGGCGTCGTCGATTTCGGTGGTGCTGGCGTCGTCGATGCTAAATGCAGCGACCCCGGCCTCGGGCAGCGCGCCCGGAAGCGTCGGCGGCGTGTCCGGGTGACCGCGCCCCTGCGGAAAGAACTGCAGCAGAAATCCGTCGAAATGATGCTGAGCCGTCGAGGGGATGGCCCCACAGCGCTGCAACAGTCGAACCGCCGACACGCCGGCCTCGGCTGCCGCCGCGTCTAATGCCTTCCACTCGAGGGATGCTTTATCCGGCTGGTGAGACAGTTGAGCCACGTGCGGGCGAAACGCGTCCGGCAACTGGCCGGCCAGCAACTGGTCTTGCCAGTCACGCACCTGCGCCGCCTGTGCCTCGCGACGCGCCTGGCCGGCCAGCGCTGCTTTCAAGGCGTCGGCTGGCGCGGCCTTGTATCGCCCTCGTCCTTTTCGGTAAAAGTACATCGGTGCGCTATGCAGGCGCAGGGCAATTGCTGCCATCTGGTGTGGCTTTGGTGCTGCGCCAAAGTATTCGCAAGCCAGTTCATCGAAACCGAATTCGGCCTCTCCGCTAGCCTCCCACAAAAATTCCAGAGGAATGGCGCCGGCTTCGTCGCTGGCTTGCGCCAACAGATCGGACGGCGATGGGCTGGCGAATCGGATCAATACGTGACTTGCCTTGATCTTGCCGCGCTTACCGTGCGGCGTCTCGATCTGAAATGACGTGTTCTGGTCAGCAAGCACGGCAGCAGCCTTCAGGGTGCCGTCTTCCTCATAAAACACGTTCATCGGGCGCCGCTCCAAGGTCAGGCCCGTGATTATACGGCGCGCGGCCCGGTCGAAGCGGCCGGCCAGTCCCGCCCCCAAGCATGTTCCACGTGGAACATGCCCGGCCGTCGCCGTCGCGGCGCCGACGGCCTATACTTGCCCTCCCCTCGACACTCTCGGCCCAGCGCATGTCGCAATACGTCTATTCCCTGATCCGCGTCGGCAAGGTGGTTCCGCCCAAGCGCCAGATCCTCAAAGACATTTCCCTTTCGTTTTTTCCCGGCGCGAAGATCGGCCTCCTCGGCCTTAATGGCTCCGGCAAATCGTCGCTGATTCGCATCATGGCGCAGGTCGATAAGGACTTCGATGGCGAGGCGATCCCGATGCCCAACCTGAGCATCGGCTATCTGCCGCAAGAGCCCGAGCTCGACGCCGATAAGACTGTCCGCCAAGAGGTGGAGTCCGGCTTGGGCGAAGTCATGGAGGCCAAACAAAAGCTGGAGGCGATCTACGCCGCCTACGCCGAACCGGATGCCGACTTCGACAAACTCGCCGAAGACCAAGCCCGCTATGAAGCCATCATTTCCGCCAGCGGCCAGGACGCCGAGACCCAGCTCGAAGTTGCGGCGGACGCACTGCGCCTGCCGGCGTGGGACGCCGTCATCGGCAAGCTGTCGGGCGGCGAAAAGCGACGCGTAGCGCTGTGCAAGCTGCTACTGTCCCGTCCCGACATGCTGCTGCTCGACGAGCCGACCAACCACCTGGATGCCGAATCGGTGGAGTGGCTGGAGCAGTTTCTGGTGCGCTTCCCCGGCACAGTAGTGGCCGTGACCCACGACCGTTACTTCCTCGACAACGCCGCCGAGTGGATCCTCGAGCTCGACCGTGGTCACGGCATTCCCTGGAAAGGCAACTATTCCAGCTGGCTGGAGCAAAAAGAGACTCGGCTCAAGCAGGAGGAGTCCTCAGAATCCGCTCGACAAAAGACCATCGCCAAAGAACTCGAGTGGGTGCGCCAGAACCCCAAAGGGCGGCAAGCAAAATCCAAAGCGCGCCTGGCCCGCTTCGAGGAACTCAACTCGCAGGACTACCAAAAGCGCAACGAAACCAACGAAATCTTTATTCCCGTCGCGGAGCGCTTGGGCGACAAAGTCATCGAGTTCAACGGTGTGACCAAGTCTTTCGGCGACCGCTTGCTCATCGACAATTTGAGCTTCACGGTGCCGCCCGGAGCCATCGTCGGCATCATCGGCCCCAACGGCGCCGGCAAATCGACACTGTTCCGCATGATCACCGGCCAAGAGCAACCCGACTCCGGCAGTGTGGTGATTGGACCGACTGTCAAGATGGCCTACGTCGACCAAAGCCGGGACGACCTCGACGCCAAGAAAACCGTGTTCGACCTGCTCGCTCAGGGGCGCGATATGTTGCAGATTGGCCGATTCGAAATGCCATCCCGCGCCTACATTGGCCGCTTCAACTTCAAGGGCGCAGACCAGCAAAAGCCGGTGGGAACCCTCTCCGGCGGGGAACGCGGACGCCTGCACCTGGCCAAAACGCTCATGGAGGGCGGCAACGTGCTGTTGCTGGACGAACCCTCCAACGACCTTGACGTAGAGACCCTGCGCGCCCTCGAGGATGCCCTGCTCGAGTTCGCCGGTTGCGTGCTGGTGATCAGCCACGACCGCTGGTTCCTCGACCGCATTGCCACGCATATTCTTGCGGCGGAGGGCGACAGCCAATGGACCTTCTTCGCTGGCAACTATCAAGAGTACGAGGCGGACAAGATTAAGCGCCTGGGCGAAGACGGCGCCAAACCGCGACGCATTCGCTACAAACCGATCGCTCGGTAACCCGCAGTGGCCAGTTCGTCCGTAACCGCTTCGCATCAGCCCATGGCCGCCCCAGCTCCGGCCACCGCCACAGCCGTGACGCCGACGCCCGCGATGCTCGTCAAGCAATTGCATGACGCAGGCTTCTGCTTCATGCCGGGCGCAGCGTTGCGCACCGCACTGTCGCAACTGCACCCCGACTGGGATGCGGACTGGCCAACATTTGCCGCAAGCTGGGACCAGCTGGTCCTCGACCGCTACATGGCCGACGGTGGACGCTACCGCCGCCGTCGCTACGCAACCCTGAGCGCCAATGCCGAGGGCGTGGTCACGGTCGAGCCACACCAGCCGCACTACCAAAGTCTCGATTACAACCGGCTCAATGGCGGCGTCGCCCGATACTTCGAGCCGATTCTCGACGCGGTCCTCCACGGCTCGGTGCTGACAGGCGTTATCGCCTATGGACAGCACATCTTCCGCACCCTATACCCCGCCGACGCCACGCACATCGAGGTCCACCAGTTCCGCATTGAGGCGCGGCCCGGCACGGAAGGCTTACCGACACCGGAAGGCATGCATCGTGATGGCGTCGACTTTGTGTTGGTGATGATGGTGCGACGAGAGAATGTTCTTAGCGGCACCACGGAAACGTTCGACCTTTCAGGTCAGCGTCTAGCAGCATTCACGCTCACCGATCCCGGTGACACCGCATTGGTTGACGACCAGCGCGCCATGCATGGGGTTACGCCCATCAAGCCCAAGGATGCAAGTCATCCCGCTTGGCGGGATGTTCTGGTGGTCACTTACCGACGTAAATCAGCCGTTACCGGATCGCCGAATACCTCGGCATAGGCCGCATACAGGCTACACACCATCAGCGGCACCCATAGCAGCAGGCCTAACATCATCGGCAAGGTTGCCAGCAGCAGCAGAACGGACATCACGATGCCGTTGACCAAACACGCCTTCCAATGGAACAAGCACGCGGCCATGCTGTAACGCATGGCAGGCCACACCGCCATATCCCGTAGCACCACCAACGCTGGCGCAAACCACATCAGCAAGGTCAACGGCACCGAAAGCAACAGCGCCGCCAACATCCACGGCAATGCGTCCGCATCTGGAGGCGGTGGCGCGACGCCAGGCGGAGTCAGCCCAGGTAGAACCCCGCCGCCCGCCGTGGCCAACAACAACAGTAGGATCTGCGCGGTGGTATAGACCAAGCCCAAGCGCAACAGCGGCCGCAAATGGCTCCGGAAGCCTGCCACCAAACACTGCGGCTCCATCACGCCGGATGCGACCAAAGACTTGCACCCCAGCAGTGCGCCGGCGAGCAGCCCAGGTGACGCCACGTACAGCAATACGGCACCCATCGCCGGCAGCAGCGTCGAGGCCAAAGCCAGCGTGACTAGCAACGCCGTCACGAGCAGCCAAGCCGCAGGCGCTCGACGCAGCACAGCGAAACCACCGGTCACCCAGCGCCAGCCGGCGATCGCGGGGAGAGACTCCTTGGCGCTCACGCGAGCAAGGGTGCAACACCCGCCCGGTGTCGCACCAACAAGCGTTCAAAGTGCGCCGGGTCTTTGGCGTGCACCATTTCCCCCGGACGTGGCAGGTGAAAGTCGCACAAGCGCGACAGCCAAAACCGCAGAGCGCCTGCACGCAACATCAGCGGCCAGAGTTGGCGCTCCACCGGCGTGAACGGCCGCACCGCCTGATAGGCCTGCAACAGCGCCGTCCGCCGCGCCTCGTCAAAGCTGCCGTCAGCCTCGATGCACCAGTCATTGACGGTGACCGCGACATCGAATAACCAGACGTCGGTGCACGCAAAGTAAAAGTCGATCAAACCACCCAGTGCGTCGCCATCGAACAGCACGTTGTCACGGAACAGATCGGCGTGGATCAGGCCACGAGGCACGTCGCTGGCGCGAACCGCATCCTGGAACGCCAACTCACTCAGCAGCAGGCCCCGCTGCGCAGCCGTCAGAAACCCATCGATCTGTTGCGCAGCCTCGTGCCACCAGCGAGGCCCCCGCGGATTGGCCATCGTCAGCGTAAAGTCGGCGCCGGCCAGATGCATCCGTGCCAACGCCGCCCCCACCTGAGCGCAGTGCTCGGCTTGCGGGTCCATCACCCATGCGCCCGCGAGGCGGGAGACGATACACGCCGGACGGCCATTCACCTCTGTAAGTGAGCGCCCACTATTGTCTCGGACCGGCGCCGGGCATTGCACGTCCCGCTCAGCCAAGTGGCTCATCAACCCCAAGTAAAACGGCAGCTCTGCGGCCGTCAACTTTTCAAACAAGGTCAGGACGTAGCGCGCCCGATCGGTGTCCAAAAAGTAATTGGTGTTCTCGATTCCCGCCGATATGCCCTGCAGGTCCTGCAGTGCGCCGATGCTGTAGCGACCGAGCAGAGATTCCGCATCAGCGCGGGAGACCGGAGTGAAAACCGACATCGCCTAGAACTGGTAGATGCGCCATTGCGCTGGCGCCGTCATCGGCAAAGGCCCGTCGTGCCGCATGAAACGGCCGTCTCCCGTGTTGTCGATCAGGTAATACGGACGGCCGACCCGAGGCGTGACCTTGATCATGTAGACCCGCCCCTCGCGCGTGTACTGCTCAATGGTGTTCTCGCCCTCGGTTCGGATGCTGATGTCCGGATCCCCAGGGCCTTGCGGCACGATTAACGGAACCGCACCTTCATCGTCGGGCACATCAACCAGACCCGGCGGCTTCGGCGCCGCGGGCGTGACAGCCGCTCCGGTCCCAGGGATCGCGAGACCAGACAATCCGACCAGAATCAACAACACAGGGTACAGGCGCGGCATTGGGCGATCCCCGACAATCAGTGAGATCAGTTTATCACGCAGCCTTTGACGCCTCTCCCACCTAAAATGACACTCTTCTGACAAACATCGAGCCCTACCCATGGACCTAACCGCCCTGCGCCGAGATTACCGGCAGGCCCGTCTCGACGAAGCCGACCTCCTGGCCGAGCCGATGCAACAATTTCGCGCATGGTTTGAGCAAGCGCTCGCCTCCGGACTCGACGAGCCCTACGCGATGACGCTCGCGACCGTGAGCGGCGATCAGCGACCTGCCGCGCGCATCGTCCTGCTGCGGGGTTTTGATGAGCGCGGATTTGCCTTCTTCACCAATTTTGACAGTCGAAAAGGCCACGAACTGGCCGCCGCGCCACACGCGGCGCTGTTGTTTTACTGGGCGCCACTGGAACGCCAAGTGCGCATCGAGGGTGTGGTCGCCCGCGTACCTGACGCCGATTCGGACGACTACTTCGCCAAGCGACCGCGCGGCAGCTGCATCGGCGCCTGGGCCAGTCCGCAAAGCCAAGTCATCCCCGACAGGGATTGGCTACGTCAGCGGGTCGACGCCTTTGATGCGGAACATGGTGACACCGTACCGCGCCCGGATAACTGGGGCGGATATCGGCTGATCCCGGACTATTACGAATTCTGGCAAGGTCGCGAGAGCCGTCTTCACGACCGGCTGGTGTACCGCATGGACGGAGATGCTTGGCGCACCGAACGGCTAGCGCCTTAGCCGATCAGCCAGTCTTTTGCAGATGCTGCGCCACGGCCCACAGCACCCACAGCATCAGCACCAGCCCAGCCGCGCGCCGGACCGCCGGGCGTCGCCAGACCAAAAAACGCCCAGCCGATCCAATCAACCAGACATTCGGTAAGGTCCCCAACCCAAACGCGGCCAAGGTCAGCGCACCCGCCGGCCCCGAACCGCTGGCCAATGCGCTGACCACCAGACTGTAAACAAGGCCACACGGCAGCCAGCCCCACACCGCTCCAGCGAGCAGGGCCTTACGCGGTGTATCAGTAGGCAAGAGCTTTGGCAGACCCGGCGATACCGCGCGCCACACGCGACTGCCCACCCCCTCGATGTGCCGCAAGCCGCGCCAGACGTCGGCCAGATACAAACCCACCGCGAACAGCATCAACTGCGCCAACCACCACAAGGCCTGCTGAACCGGAAGGATGTGATCAGCGAACAGCGCCACCTCACCGCAGGTGCCCGCCACCCAACCGATCAACGCATAGCTGCCAATGCGCCCGAGGTGGTGACACAAAACCAATCGCCAACGCCCCGGCCGGTGTTGCCCGGACAGCATCCCGGCAATGCCCCCGCACATTCCGGCACAGTGTCCGCCACTCAACAAACCGGCCAAAAACGCGCCGGCCACGCCAGCCTCAAGCATCCGGCGTCACCGTGCGGGTGCGCGGCCATAACCACGCGAGCAGCAGAAGCGTGGGCACAACCGACACCGTGCTCAAGACAAAGAACGCGCTGTAGCCCCACGATTCGGCCATCCATCCTGACGCCCCTGCAACCAATTTCCCCGGCAAATTGGCCAACGAACTCAGAAGCGCGTACTGCGTCGCCGTGAAGCTGCGATTCGCCAACGACGACATGAACGCGACCAGCACGGTGCCGGCAAATCCCTGCGCCAGATTGTCGCCACAGATGGTCAGCACGAACACCGACAGCTCGCCTGGGTGGGCAGCCATCAGGACGAACAGGAGATTGGACACGCCCACCGCAGCTGCCGCGACCGCCAGAGGGCCCCGGAGACCGAATCCAGCGACTGCCAGACCGCCGAGGAACGTCCCGGCGATGCCCACCCACACCCCGAACACTTTGCTCACTGTGGCGATCTGGCTTTTGTCGAACCCACTGTCGATATAGAACGGGCCGGCGATCACGCCCATCATCTGGTCGGGCATTTTGAACAGGCCGACGAACGCCAACAGCGCCAAGGCGAGGACCACCCCGTTACGCCCAAAGAACTCGCGGAATGGCCCAACAAAACTCTCGGCCCAGTCTGGACGATCGCGCACCGGCGCACTTGGCTCGCGCGCCGCGAGCGTCGCGACCAGCGGCACCAGCAGCAGGCCGGCCATAACCGCGTACGCCGCCGTCCACCCAGCAAAATCAGCCAAATAAAGGGCGCCCGCACCCGAGGCAATTAGCGCCAGCCTGTAACCAAAGGTGTATGTCGCGGCCAATGCCGCCTGCGCCTCGACCGGCGCGATCTCAATGCGGTACGCGTCGACCACCGTGTCTTGCGTCGCGCCAGCAAACGCTGCCACCCCCACCAGCGCGACAAACACATCGATCGAGGTCTGCGGACCGGTGAACGCCATCGCCA
>Ga0214921_10006776_pt1 | contig 15510 bp, 10 predicted proteins | sample LL1505_MetaG_FD_177992 | JGI IMG/M metagenome (GOLD analysis project Ga0214921, IMG submission 177992) | Freshwater microbial communities from Lake Lanier, Atlanta, Georgia, United States - LL-1505 | ecosystem: Environmental > Aquatic > Freshwater > Lake | place: USA: Georgia | collected...
TGCGTCTTACATTTGACCAGTTATGGCGTCTATTATGGGGAGATTATACGCGCGGGAGTCAGTATAAAAATGAAGAAAATGTATCGTTTGAAAAATATCGCCAAGTTCTTGGAGGCATTCGTTTGAAGGATGGGCGTATCAAAAACCTCCAACAATTCATCGATGATTCAACGACGCGATGGACAGAAACAGAATGGGGGTTTCCAAAAGGGCGGCGAAATTACAATGAGAAAGACTTGCCGTGCGCGTTGAGAGAATGCTTGGAGGAGACCGGATACGATATCACTGCGGACAACGTTATCCAAAATATTGCGCCGTTTGATGAGATATTTATGGGGTCAGACGCGAAGTGTTATAAACAAAAGTATTTCTTAGCAATGGTGGATTTAGATAAGAAGCCGAAGAAGGCGCACGACATTATGGAGGTCGGATTAATGAAATGGATGTCGTTTGATGAGTGTATTCGCACAATACGACCTTATAATTTAGAAAAAATCGGGATTGTTTGTAAAATCAATAACATATTATCCCGCTACAGAATCTTTTGACGCAGGATTCTTCGCTTGTAGTTCCTTTTTATTTCGTATAGTTATATAAAGGATAACTGATTCTAACATACAATGGAAAATCAGGATATCAATGAAGGTATATTTGTTCCAACCCATCTATCAGGACTAAGGGCTAAGTCGTTTCCGCAACCGCAATTACCGACGGAGAATGTTCCATCCTCTGATGTAGTAGGGTTCAATGAAGAAGAAGAAAATATACCAATCGAAATGTCGGTTGCGTCGGTTGCGTCTGCCGCACTTGCTGCGATGCCCGAACCATCATCGTCTTCGACACAGCCAGTGGATGCCGCTCCTGATAAAAAGAAAACACGCACGATTAAACCGAAAGCAGCAGCATCCGGAGCGGCAGTAGGCGTTGTCCCCGCAAGAGCGTCAACCATCGAAAGAATGAAACGTGACTTGGAAGAAGGGCGTAAACGCCTCAAACCCGAAGAACTCAATAATCCATTTAGTAAGGAGTTCAACGCTTTATTACTGAAAAAGGAACTGCTTGAACGAGAGATGACATTACACGATATTGGGATATTACGGAGCGACGCAAGCGACGCAAGCGACGCGGACGAGGCGGGCGCCGCCGCAAGCGCCGGTCTCTACCCCACCCTAAATGACCCAAATTTTAATACCAAAATCGCCCTTCGGAAAGAGTTCTTTGATACCAAGATGGATGTTGACAATACCAAAAACGTGGAAGAAGAGGCCGAGATTCTCTGTAACGCGCAAATCGAACTCGCGCCCAATCAGCAATTCGTCCGTAATTTTCTCTCCGTAGAGACGCCGTATAACAGCCTTCTATTATATCACGGACTCGGAACGGGGAAGACGTGTTCGGCAATTAGCGTAGCAGAAGAAATGCGCGATTATATGAAACAAATGGGGATAACACAACAAATCATCGTGATTGCGTCGCCCAACGTTCAAGAGAATTTCCGACTCCAGCTGTTTGATGAACGCGAACTCCGAGAGATTGAGCCAGGTGTATGGAATATTCGCGCATGCACCGGGAATAAATTCATCAAAGAAATCAACCCGATGAATATGAAGGGGCTCACGCGCGACAAGATTATTAAACAGATTCGGCGTATTATTTCGTCGCATTACACCTTTTTCGGTTACAATGAGTTCGCGAATTATGCGCGGGCAAACGCATCAAGTGTGGGGATTTCACAGGATGACGCAGTGATACAGGAAGTCAGGCGGAAAGGCAAAGGGGCCGCAGCGGCTCCGGCGGCGGCTCAGGCAGCGGCTGCGGCAGCGGCTGCGGCGCGTAAAGGCCGTAAATCCGCAGCCGACATTGCCAAAACAGCCGAAATGGAGACACTCGCGATTGAAACCTTATCCGTCACGAAATTGCGTAAATTATTCGCGAATACACTGATAATCATTGACGAGGTTCATAATATCCGTATCACCGATGATAACCGTGATAAACGCGTGGCAAAGATTCTTTTTCAAATTGTCCAGAAGGTCAACAATGTGCGCTTGTTGCTTCTCTCAGGAACGCCAATGTATAACAGTTATAAGGAAATTGTGTGGTTGATAAACTTGATGAACTTGAACGACCGGCGCGCGACGATTGATATTGCGGATGTCTTTGATGACCGTGGCAATTTTCGCGTGGACCCCGATGGCCGAGAGATTGGCAAGGATTTACTTATTCGAAAGGCGACTGGATATGTTTCATTTGTGCGGGGAGAGAACCCGTATACATTTCCATATCGCATCTTTCCGAGAGAGCATACACCGGAACACTCGCTGCTGGCGGGAGTGTCAGCGGGAGCGGCGGGAGCCGGATACCCGCGAACCCAATTAAACGGTCGTCATATCGACCAACCTATTGAGCATATTGATGTATATATAACCCCTGTAGGCGATATTCAGGAAGCAGCATATCGATTTATTATAAATGATATGAAGGCGATGTATATTTACAAGAAGACGGCGATGGTGAAGCGCAAAAAAGCCGCGATAGCGGCGGCGGCGGCATCAGCGGCGGTGGCTGCCGAGGCAATATCGGAAGCGGAAGGCAAAGGCAAAGGCAAAGGTAAAAAGACTGCCGCCGCCGCCGCAGATGCCCCCACCGCCGCCATCGACGAAACCACCGTCATCGAATCCGTGGATTTTCCATCGTTTGAAAATATGGATACCATTGGATATGCTGCCGTCCAACGCCCCCTTGAAGCATTGAACATCGTATACCCGCATCCATCTCTCATCGAGTATATGAATAACCCAGACGACGAGTTTGATATCACCGCTTGTATCGGAAAAGAAGGACTCCGAAATATTATGTCCTATGAAGAAGTCGGCAATCCTCCAATGCGCCAGAATTTCGAATACCGCCCTGAATTCACGCGCGGCTTTAAGTTGCCGGGTGGTGAACCTATGACAAAGGTGTCCTCCAGAATCTTCGCACCCGACAATATTGGACGTTACTCTGCGAAAATCAAGAATATTTGCGACCGCGTTCTTACAAGTGAAGGTATTATACTTGCGTATAGCCAGTATATCGACGGCGGTGTCGTCCCCATCGCACTCGCATTAGAAGAGCTTGGGTTCACGCGGTATAGCGCAGCAGGCGCGAACTCTTCATTATTCCGCAGCAAGCCGGGTCCCAGTATCGACGCGATTACGATGCTTCCTCAACGCCAGCATCAAGCACAATTTCCCAACCAACCATTCCGTCCTGCGCGATATTCCGTGATTACAGGCGACCCCACCATTTCCCCCAACAATCTCTTCGAATTAAAAGCACTCACGAGCGAAGATAATACGCACGGTGAAAACGTAAAAGTGGTGATTATTTCAGTAGCAGGAAGTGAAGGCTTAGATTTCAAGAATATCCGCCAGGTTCATATCTTGGAACCGTGGTATAATATGAACCTCCTGGAACAAATTATTGGTCGTGCTATACGCAACTGTAGTCACAAACGTCTGCCATTTTCGCAACGGAATGTTGAATTGTATTTATACGGGAGTAGACTCACAAACCCCGACATTGAAGCGATTGACCTCTATTTGTATCGTCTATCGGAATTCAAGGCATTAAAAATTGGCGAAGTGTCTCGCGTTCTTCGCACCTCCGCAGTGGATTGTTTACTAAACGTTCAGCATAATACACAAACTGCGGCACAATTGAACCAAGTCGTTAAACAGAATCTCTCATCCCGCAAACAAATTGACTTCCAGGTCGGCGCGCGTCCTTATTCCGCATTATGTGATTATATGGAACGATGTGAGTATACGTGTCGCCCGACGTTTTCAAATGGGCGGCCGATTCAAGAACAGGAGGAGTTATACGGACTCGGTGACAGCGACAGCGACAGCGACGCCGACGGTGGTAACGGTGGTAACGGTGGCCAGGCACGCGACCGTGGAAGAAGAGGCGACGTTCGCTTGGATACATTTAATGAAAAGTTTATGTCAATGAATCTAGATAAAATCATCCACAAAATCCGCGAACTATTCAAAGAAGGATTCTTTTATAAGAAAACCGGACCAAACGGTATTATCGCACACGTAAACGCGATTCGACATTATCCTGTCGCGCAAATCAATCTCGCATTGACACAAATGGTGACTGACCCCAATGAATACGTCAATGACAAATATGGGCGTCTGGGGCGCGTTATCAATGTCGGGGATTATTATCTATTTCAACCGATTGAAATGACCGATAAACGTATTAGTATTCACGAACGAAGCACGCCGATTCCGTATAAACATACCGCGGTGGAATATCCTCTTCCAGCTGAAGTGACGGAAGACTACTTGAATATTCGACCGGATGCTGCGGCAGCGGTGGCGCCTGTAGTTCCGAATAAGATGATTGTGGATAAATTGGCGCAAGGTTCATCTGCTACGAAAGTGTCACTACCGGAAGAGGCGGCGGCGGCAGGGGCAGCGGCGCTACCAGCGCTACCAGCGCTACCAGATACCGAATCCGCAATAGATGCGCTGATTACTACTCTTACGAATACATTTGAAACGTGTCAGACGGTATACGAAAAACCGACGAAAGACCAAGAAGAATGGTATTATTATTGTGGTAAAATTCTGAACCAAATCTCTCAAACAGAAGAATTCCAAATCACAAAGGATCAGCTATTGGAACTATTGATTGCGAATCTCTTGGAACATTTATTATACGATGACAGTGTGATGTTAATCAAATATTTATATGAGAAAAATCAATATTCGATGTCGACGGCAACGCCGGCGATGGCGGCAAGCGGCGGTATTCAGTTACTCACACCCTTTGAGAGAATGCTCCTGAATTATTACACACAACAAGTGATTGCGCGACCCTTGGTTGGAAAACGAGCACAAGCCGCAGCGGGAGCAGCCGCTGCCAGTGCCGCCGCCCCCATTGACCAAGCCATTCTTCTTTTTCACGAAAAGAAAGAACCGCAATTTTCACTCATTGTATTGCGTCACGAAACAAATGAGTGGCTACCGGCTGAACCTGAAGATGAACGAGACTATAAACTTATTTTAGGCAATCTACAGACCAAGTATATCCAAAGTATGAATATGATTATCGGGTTCATTTCGTTATTCAAGAAAGAATATTTCATATTTAAAATCAAAATGATGTCAAAGAAACGCGATAAAGGCGCGCGTTGCGACCAGTCTGGTAAAACCGAAACCATTACAATGATTAACACGTTGCTCGCACTTCATCCACCAACCTCTCGCGACGAATATAAACTCACGATTGAAAATACGAAATTGCGAACCCAGAAAGAATTGTGTGTGTTTCAAGAATTTATTTTACGCACGTTTCATCGTAATCGCGTAAATGGACATAAATGGTTCTTCACACCATCAGAAGCAGTATTGTGTAATATTGAAAAGTTGTATATAGAGAAATAAAGTATACAGTTATAGTAGTATATCCTATACAATGAGTATTAGTTCAAAAGGAAATACAGGTGCTCTACTACGGCCGGAACAGGGAATTCAATCCAAACCAAAACTCGGTATATATACAACAATATTACTCACGAGGAAGATAAAACTACCTTTTCACCTCATCGGGCGGAATGTGAAAGACACGCTGGAGCATATTCTCTCGAAAGTTGTAGAGGGAAAGTGTATGGCTGAAGGATTTATCCGCCCTGGCAGTGTGAAAATACTCACGTATTCCAACGGTTATTTATATGGCAAATATGCTATTTTTGACGTGGTATATGAATGTCTTTCGTGCTCACTCGTAGAAGGAGTCGTATTTTCGTGTGTGATTAAAAATATTAGTTTGGCAGGCATTCGCGCCACACTCAACGAACCAAAGACCCCAGTCGTCGTTTTTATTGCGCGTGACCATCATTATGACCGTGTGGATTTTACACGTTTACAAGAAGAGGAAGAAATACGAGTGCGTGTCATCGGACAACGGTTTGAAATCGGAGACGAAGCAATATCCGTAATTGGGGAATTGGTATAATCCATAAATGCTAGTATTATACGATAGTATTATACGATAGTATTATAAACACGCAATTATGGATTATACATTTACGTGCCTTCATTGTCACGAACCGTTTGTAATATCACACAACGACTTCAACTGCCGGATATTGCGCCACGGCGTTTTCAAGGCGACACTTGAACCGATTCCACCTCACGCCACGAAAGAAGAATGCGACGCATTGATACAGTCGGGGACAATATATGGATGTGCCTGTCCACTTCAAATTGTAGAGGCGCCTGATACCACAAATATAGATTCGCGTTACAATGTTATCATATGTGATTATATCTGAATAAAATTGATAATGATATAAACATAATTCTTGAATAGTTATAGCTATCGTCACAATCGTAAATGGCTGCTGTCGCTACTTCTACGAAACGTATAATTCATCCAAAAAAAAAGGTGGAAAAGACTGCGTTGAAAGACGTACCTGCGCCTGCGCCTGCGCCTGCGCCTGCGCCTGTCCCGGTCCCGGTCTCTGCACCGACCTCTTACTGCGACCCATCCCTCTTTACGAAACGAACTATCATTCGAACACTGACGATTCCATTCTATCATATCAAATACGGTATTGATATTCAACAGTTACTCACAAGTGAACTTGCCAAACGTATTGAAGGGCACTGTTCGGTAGAAGGATATATATGTCCGAAATCGATTTGTATTCACTCGCACTCGGGTGGAACCCTTGCTGGAGCAAACATCGCGTTTGATATTATAGCTGATTGTTTGGTCTGCTTTCCTGCCGAACATAGCGTTATTCAATGCGTCGCCAAGACAGTTACTCAGGCAGGTATTCGCGCAGGTGCGACACAATTAACACCGGGGGCTATCTCTCCGATTGAAGTGTTCCTTTCGCGCGATATGAATATGAAGAATAGCGTTCTGTTCTCTCGGATTGAAGAAAATGACATACTTACGGTGGAAGTCATCGGTCGTCGTTTCGTGTTACACGATACACACGTGACGATTATTGCGATGTTACTTGACGCGGTTTCGCAACCGTCGCCACCGTCGACGTAGGTAAAGGGCATAAAGTTTAGTGCGTGAATAGAATATACATATAAATAACAATGACATCTGTAGCCTCCTCATTCGTTTCCGTGCCCGCTCCCGACGCGGCAATTGCGAGCCTTTCCGCGATGAATGAATTACAGCATATTGCGTTACAAGTAGAAACAAAAACGAACTATTTGATGAACCTGAAGGATGGAATTGAAAATATGCCAGTGGTTCATCAAATTGAGATTTTGCGGATTCTTCACAAGAAACAAACGCAACTCAATGAAAACAAAAATGGTGTATTTGTCAACATATCCAAGTTAACTAACGCTACTTTACAGGAATTAGAAAACTATATGAAGTATGTAATACAGCAAGAAAAGCAGTTAAATGAAATCGAGACACAGAAAGAGATTCTGTCAAAGGAATACTTTGAGAATAAGACGCATAAAGATAATTAGCGATAGATAATTAGCGATAGATAATTGTATGTCAACTCGATTCGAAGATGTCGTGATACCTTGTTTGTATAATTCTTTTTCTTTTACACCTGAAAACAATTCCATTGTTTATTATGATACTTCGAACTATCGAATGCGTAACGTTTCTGAGGATACGTATACTCCAACCGTAGCAGTTTCAGTGCCGGTGGTTGTCCCGATGGACGACACGGACGACACGGACGACACGGACGACACGGAAGACACGGAAAATAAAACAACTACGCCACAACCTGAATTTCATCCAGAAATAATGGAGCGTTATGTTTACAACGTATTGTCTTCTACAACAGATAGTCTTCTATGGGCCGCTTATATTATGATACACGGGACCGAAAAATATGAAACCATTGAAAATCATTATACTGAAGCAAATCGATTTAAATTTGTGTGGATTGAAACATTGCGAAAGTGTAAACCGATATTGAAAGCAAATAAAATCAAAATTAGCGAAGTAGAGGAATCATTGGTTCATAAACCGTTTATTCATTTGGAAACGTTTCGTGCGATTGTTGTATGTAGTGGAATGTCGGCGTGTATTGTAAACGACCGTAAGTATTATGAAATACAGGGCGGCAGTGGCAGTGGCAGCGGCAGCGGCGGCGTCGTCATTGAAAAAATAAAAGGAAAATACACATTGTATGTTTGCTCTGACGAGATAAAGAATAAGTATTTGAATTTTATTCGCCAGAACTACTGGTTGATGGAAAGTATATCCACGCCGATTCGTCCTATCTCTGCGTATAAATTACAAGACCTGGTTGATATTTCCAACCGCTTAGGTCTACCTATCGCATATGTTATCCCAGGTAAGTTTGGTTCAATGGGAACTGAAAAACGAAAAACGAAACCCGAGTTATACGAAGCGATAAAATTGAAAGTATATCTATGAATTAACGTATAAATATTATCCGATTCATATATATACAATGCCGGTAAACAGAGGGCGCGGGTCGTCGTCGTCGTCATCGGGCGCGTCGTCTGACTTGTCGTCAGATTTCACACGCATCGTCTCTCAATATTTAGAAGGCTTACTTGATAAATCAGAAGGAATACCTGAATTAGAAATACGATTTGGAACGCGCGGTAATGCGCCTACGACGCGAGAAAACTTTGACGGTGTTCTTCAAAAGTTAATCTCTTCGGGATTCACATTTATGAAGAAGAACGCATATTCTCTAAAAATTCAGAACGAATTCATTGACCAGAAAACCGGACAAACGAAACTCTCCTTGATTCGCGCAGAAATCCACGGCATCAATGACGTTCAGAATTATTGTAAGACAAATATGCCGGATGAGAAATATGTTCTCTTCACACAGAAAATGTATGCGAAGACCGGCGGCGGCGGAGATACCATTCATCCCGTCATCTTTCACGACTTCAATTTCAAGGTGAGTTATCAACGTGAAAAGCGTATCGCAAATACAAGCACACTTGCGCGGTCTATTCTAAAAACGTGGAATGACAATAAGAAGACATTCCGGTATATCAACCGCAGCACTCTAAAACACCCCGATTTTCCATTTCAGATTGATATGAGTGTTGTCAAAGAGTCGCATAAAGACCAGACCGGTTATATTTCCGCTTCTACATTTGATGCGGCTCGTGTGCTTGACAGCCCCATACGGTATGAGATTGAGATTGAAGTCATCAATGACCTTGTTGGGCCTGGAACTGCGTTCAATCATCACAAACACCTCCTTGATAATCTGCGCAAAATGATTAAAATCGTGATGTCGGGATTCCAAGGGACAAACTACCCGGTATCATTGTCGGAGACGCGGAGAGTTCAACGCCAATATTATGACCTTCTTTATCCGGAAGAAGGTCGCGGGCGCGGGCGCGGGCGCGGGGGTGACGGTGACGGTGACGATGACAATGATGATGCGAGTGACAGAGACGGAGACAGAGACGACCGCGACGCACCTCCCGTAATTCTACGCGGTAAACATTTCATCGGTCCTGCGTCATATACGCTTCAAATGGAAAATATTCGCCCTCTGGATTCAGACTCACGCGCCCCAAATATTCGTATGAATTATTCTGTCACAGAAAAAGCGGATGGACAGCGGAAACTCCTCTTCGTCGCACCAAAAAACGGCCACGTCTACCTCATCGATATGAATATGAATTTTCAATTCACGGGCGCCGTTTCATTGAACACGAAACTATATAATTCACTCCTCGACGGCGAACACATTCTTCACAACAAAAGCGGACAATTCATTAATTTGTTCCTCACATTTGATGTCTATTTCGTCCATAAAGCGGACATTCGGTCACGTCTCTTCTTTCCTGCTTCTGTCAATGAAGACGAAGTTCTCACAAACTTCCGCCTTCCTTTAATGGAAAGTCTCGTGAAGAATCTTCAACTGAAGTGCGTATCTGGTGGCGCGGATTCATTACCGCCGATTCGTATTGAAACCAAGAAGTTTGAAATTGCGTCGTCACCGTCGTCACCGTCGTCACCGTCGTCACCGTCGATATTTGATTGTTGCGCGGCAATCCTGCGTAAATGTGACGAACATCAGTTCGAGTATCATACGGATGGTCTAATATTTACGCCAATTGACTTCGGAGTTGGAAGCACAGTGCGAAATGATAATACTGTAGCCGGTCCGCTTTACAAATCCACGTGGGAGTATTCATTTAAGTGGAAACCGGCGCATATGAATACGATTGATTTCCTTGTGACAACAAAGAAAGCCGAAGATACAGAAGACCTTGTCAGTAATATATTCAAGTCAGGTGTGGATATGTCGCGATGTGTCCAGATTCAGCAATATAAGACACTCGTATTGCGTGTAGGATATGACGAGAAGAAACACGGGCATCTGAATCCGTGTGTCACAATGATTGAAGGCGGTGGTGGCAGTGGCAGTGGCAGTGGCAGTGGCAGTGACAGCGGCAGCGGCAGCGGCAGTGACGCGTATAAACCCGCGCCATTTTACCCAACTTATCCATACGACGACCAAGCGCATATTTGCCATATTATGTTGCACCCGGATGAAGCCGGTGTAAGTCAAATGATGACCTTGGAAAATGACGTATTCCAGGATGAAACCATTGTGGAGTTCAGTTATGATGCATCACAACCGGTGAATTGGCGGTGGTTACCACTTCGTGTTCGCCACGACAAGACCGCGGAATATCGTAGTGGAGGGAAGAACTACGGAAATGCGTATCACGTGGCAAACAATAACTGGCATTCCATTCACAATGCGATTACGCCAGAAATGATAATGACAGGGAATGGAATTCCAGAGGAACTTGTAAGCAACGACATTTACTACAATCACACCGAGACAGCATCCGCCGCATCAGCGTTGGGTGGACGTGGAGGCGGCGGTGGCGGCGGACGAACCCTCGCCAAAGGAATGCGCGATTTCCACAACCTCTTTGTGAAACGCAAATTAATAATGAGTGTGGCGCGACCAGGCCATACATTGATTGACCTCGCTGTAGGAAAAGGCGGAGATTTACCGAAATGGATTGCGGCCAAGCTAGGATTCGTCTTCGGAATCGACTATTCCAAAGATAATTTGGAGCATAAATTTGACGGTGTATGTGCACGGTATTTGGACGTGAAGCGCAATAAGCGCAATATTCCTGAGGCTATCTTCATCCACGGAGACAGCAGTAAAGAGATTCGCGCAGGACAAGCCGCAATCAGCGAGAGATATCGTCTCATCACGCGCGCAATATTCGGTGAAGGTGCGAAAGATGCGAGTCTTCTTGGCCGCGGTGTTTACCCCCATTATGGTCGCGGTGCCGATGGATTTGACATCTGTTCAGTTCAGTTCGCAATCCATTACTTCTTTGAGAATATTGTGAAGGTTCACACGTTTCTTCAAAATGTGGCCGAGTGCACCAAATTAGGCGGATATTTCATCGGAACGTGCTTTGATGGTGCGCGGATATTCCAGGCGTTGGCGCGGTTAGAGACAGGCGATGAACTCACGGTTCTTCGTGGCGGCAGCACAAACGCAGGTCCAGGTGGTGCCAGTAGCGACCCCGAGAAAATGTGGTCAGTGCGTAAGAAGTATCATCAGACTGAATTTGAACCGGATAGTAGTAGTATTGGATATGAAATAGAGGTTTACCAGGACACCATCAATAAGGCAACGAAGGAATATCTGGTGAATTTCGACTTCTTGACGCAACTTCTAGAGAATTATGGATTTGACCTTGTAACACCGGAAGAAGCAGCGACAACGTTGGCATTTCCAATGCCGGATGGAACTGCTACCTTTGATGGAATGTTTCACCATATGGAAACAGAGTGTCGGTTAGCTGCTGGTGCTGGTGCTGGTGCTGGTGCTGATGAATGGTCGAGACAGTGTCACCAAGAATACGGGTCGGCTATGTTTATGTCTGCGCAAGAGAAACAAATATCATTTTATAACAGGTATTTCATCTTTCGCAAGAACCGAAATATCAATGCGAAGCAACTGAAGAATAGTTTCTTGAGTTATGCGGGATTACAAGAAGAACAAGACCGGGCGGCGGGTGGACCTGGTTCCACACAGGAGAAGAAGGGTGAAGATGAACTTGCCGCGGAACAATTAGCACTCGAGAAGATTTCCAAAGCATCACGGCCGATTGATGTTGCTACAAAACCGGCGATTGCGGCGCATATTCTCGCTGAAACGGCCGCAACATCGGCAGTAGCAGGGACGGCTACTGTAACCGGAACGGGAACGACATTGAAAATTAAACCTAAGCCAAAACCTCGGGTAAAAACGGCAAAGACCACAGCGGCGTCCGAGGCACCACAACAACCACAACCACAACCAATAGAAGAAGAGATGCCATCCGCACCCATCGCACAAATTGAGAAAAAAATACAAAAACGGACGAAGAAGGCGAAAGCTACAGAGGCGGGTGAGGCTCCGCCAGCGACTGCTCGTAAAACAAAGAAAAAAACAGACTTATAGATAATTGCTGATGATATATAGCCGATGTTTAAAAATACCAAGAACTGTTTCAAACTGTTTATAGATACTGCTAATGGAGGAAGCGCCGGTAGTGTTGCTAGTGAGGCAGGCGTGGGCGCAGGTGGAAATGGTGTAGACGCACACTCGAAATGTTGTAATGGATTATCATATTACAATCATTTTTCATTACCACAAGTTGGGATAAATTATGATAACACAACTGGTGATGTTGTCCCGATACCCATCTGTATCACTGCACTAGATTGCGCTGCGAATGGCAGTGGCAGCAGCAGCGGCAGCAGCGGCAGCGGCGTATATGTCTCTTCTTCAGTGTATACCCATTTGTGTAATATAAAACAACAGATTGAAAAATATCAGGATGCCTGGGATAATATCAAGAAATTCACGAACCCATATGAATATATCCATACCAATATATCCGGAAATAAAACGAATATAAGTAAACTACGACCATTGTCGCGTTCGTTTTATAAAATGATTGAAATCATAAAAAACTACAATATCTTGTCGCAGTATAGCAATACCATATGCGACAAGCCAAATGTTCTGATGGGAATTCACACATTTCATTTAGCGGAGGGCCCGGGTGGATTCATTGAGGCTGTCGCCTATTTACGTGGGTTAGAATATCAAACTGTAAGAGCAAATGACGCAACAAGTGTGCCAGCGCCGGTGCCAGCAACGTCTCCACACACAGCGATAACGTCAGGTGTCCAGATTCTAAAACGCAATACCGACCTTCACGATGAAGTAATGAAAGACGTAGAGCAGTTAAAAATATCGCGTCGTATCTTTGAAAATCAAAAGTCAACAACTGCGACGGGAGCGACGGGAGCGACAGGAGCAATGGGAGCGACGGGAGCGACGGGAGCGACAGGAGCAATGGGAGCGACGGCAACCACGGCAGCGACATACGGCAATGACCGTTACTATGGAATGACACTTGTAAATGATGACCCAATTTGTCCTGGATGGAAAAAAACCCGCACATTTTTAGAACAACATCCGAATGTTATTATTGAAACAGGTGCGGATAAAACTGGTAACTTGATATCAATTCAAAATTTCCAGGATTGTGCCGCGAAATATCGCAATAAAATGGAGCTAATCACCGCGGATGGTGGATTTGATTTCTCCGTCGATTTCAACAATCAAGAAAATATGGCAGCGCAACTTATTTTATGCGAGGTGTTTTATGCTCTCGCGATTCAAAAACAAGGAGGCACTTTTATACTGAAAATATTTGACGTATTTCATAAGCCAACAGTTGATATATTGTATCTGTTATGCTACTACTACAACAATGTTTCGATTATGAAGCCTCATACAAGTCGCGTTGCGAACTCTGAAAAATATGTTATTTGCCAAGGATTCAAGGTCGCTGATTCTACGCCGATTATAGAACAAATTGTCGAGTTATTTCCTACCTTGTCATTGTCGTCGAAGGATGACCGGACCGTCAGCGAGATTATCTCAATTCTACCTGATGAACACGACCTCTTTTTTTTAAATAAGATTGAAGAAATGAACGCGATGTTGAGTTTTCAACAAATCGAAAATATCACGTCTACGCTGTCTATTATAACGAACCATCGCAACGCGGAAAAACTCGACCAGTTTAAAAAAGCGAATATAAATAAATGTGTTGCGTGGTGTGAGTATTATAATATCCCATATAACCTTCATCATCAGACAATACAATCTACAAACATCTTTCTTCATAAATCGATTACAACAGGAGCGACGATGGTGGGGGCAGATGTGTCGCCGGCTATAGTATTGGGCACACGTTGATTCTTGATAAATTGAAATGACCCGATTATTATGAATATTTATATGAATATATATATAATGGCAACCCGCCATTTTGTGTAATACACGAAGACGATATACGATTACAACCGCAAAAAACTTCTTTGGTGGAAATCCGAGTTCTGAAGACCAAACCAGAATTAAATGGACTTTCTGGAATAGTCCTTTCTAGTGCTCCTATTGGTCTTGATAAAGACAGATGGCGTATTATTGTTCAAATACCAAGTAAGCCAGGGCAGCCACCACATGTTCCTACTTTCGAAATAATAGGATTAAAAAGAGATAATTTTGAAGTACGACAAAAGACTGTAGAAACACGAGAAGAACTATCTCAATTATTTACTACAAAAGATAACCTAGATAAAGTTATTGAAGAATTAGCTGCTACCTTGGGTGGTTCCAGCAACGAAAGCACCAGCTCTAAAGAGATGCGCAAGAGTGGTCGCAAACATTATAGAAAACGCCGCACTCGGCATAGCAAAAGTACCAAACATTATAGAAAACACCGCACACGACATAGCAAAAGTACCAAACGTAGAATAATACAAAAACGTTGACGAACGTGTAAAACAGTCTAAATATATATTAGAATGTATGGTAATATAGTTCGAATGCAAAGCACATTACAATTTATCGCAGGCCAACTTAAAAAACCGAGGGAACGATTCGAGACGATATTGGAGCCGCTCCAAGCACTACTTCAAATCGGGTTTCTCTCGTATTATCCGATTGGAACGAAATTGGCGATACACAATAATATCCTTACAGTTCAAGCGCCTGGGTATACGCAAAATGTGCGGCGGTGGTATAATAACGACAAGAAGGAGGATGTGTTTTATTTATATAATGTGTTTTCTAGGTTTAATAAGTTCTATAAGACTGTCCTCGCGGGTGCGGGCGCGGCAGGCGAAAACGCCGCATTATTCGCGCTATTGAACGAACTTGCGAAAACGGGCATCAATAATCTGATACGGACCTATAATCAAACGGATAAAATCCATATTCTTCATACGCTTCAGATGTATAAAGGTATGCTGGATAATCCGGATTTGGCACGTCGTATCGCAAATCGACCGGGTGACGACGCCGCTGCCGCTACCGCTGCCGTGGATGCCGACACCGCTGACTGTAAATTGCCTTCTAGGGTAAAGTCACCGTCGTCGTCTCCGCCATTGCGCCCGATGAGTGCGACA
>Ga0214921_10006779_pt1 | contig 15508 bp, 14 predicted proteins | sample LL1505_MetaG_FD_177992 | JGI IMG/M metagenome (GOLD analysis project Ga0214921, IMG submission 177992) | Freshwater microbial communities from Lake Lanier, Atlanta, Georgia, United States - LL-1505 | ecosystem: Environmental > Aquatic > Freshwater > Lake | place: USA: Georgia | collected...
TACGACGTTGATAGGACGGGTGTGGAAGCGTGGTAACACGTTAAGCTTACCGTTACTAATAGCTCAATTGGCTTGATTTATGCACTGAAAAATTTTTCGATACAAATTACAATGTCATTTTTATTTATTTCAAAAAATATATAAGTATAAATATAATTGATGAAAAAAAAAACTGCTTATGTTGGAATAGCAGGCGATATACTTCACGAAGGACATATTAATATCTTAAAAATCGCTTCAAAATATGGCGAAGTTACAGTAGGATTATTAACTGATAGCGCGATAGCTTCTTATAAAAGAATTCCTTTTTTGAATTACAAAAATAGAGAATTAGTTCTAAAAAATTTAAGATTTGTTCATAAAGTAATACCTCAGAGCACATTAGATTATTCAAGAAATTTGATAAAAATTAAACCAGATTTTGTTATTCATGGAAGCGATTGGAAAACTGGAATTCAAAAAAAAATTAGACAAAAAGTAATAAGACTTTTAAAAGGTTGGGGGGGGGAATTAATTGAGCCAGATTATACAAAAAATATATCATCAACAATTCTAAGAAATAACATTCTTAAATTAGGAATAACTTCTGAACAAAGAAAATCTAAGCTTGTACGTTTAATCAATTCAAAATCGATTACTAGAATTATAGAGGCTCATAGTGCTTTATCGGGTTTAATTGTAGAAAACTTAAATTTTTATCAGAAAAATAAATTTTTAGAATTTGATGGTATGTGGTCATCAAGTTTAACAGACTCTACTTTAAGAGCAAAGCCAGATAATCAATCAGTGGATTATTCTACTAGACTGAGTGCCTTAAGTGATATTTTGGAGACATGTCTTAAGCCAGTAATTTTTGATGCAGATAATGGCGGGAGACTAGAGCATGTTCCTTATCTTGTTAGAAACCTAGAAAGATTAGGCGTGTCAGCTATTGTTATTGAAGATAAAAAAGGTTTAAAAATAAATTCTTTGTTTTCTAATCAAAAAAAATCACAGCAGGAGACTGTAGCTGATTTTTGTAAAAAAATTCAAAAAGCAAATGAATCTAAAATTTCTGATGATTTTTTGATTGTCGCTAGAATTGAAAGTTTAATTCTAGGAAAATCAATTAAAGATGCTTTGTATAGAGCTGAAAAATACTCAGCCGCTGGAGCAGATGCTATTTTAATTCATAGCAAAGAGAAAACACCAAAAGAAATTTTTAGATTTGCTAAATTATTTAATAAAAGTAAATTTTATAAACCAATGATTGCAATCCCTTCTACATATTCTAAAACGTATGAAAAAGAATTAGAAAAAAACGGTTTTAAAATCGTGATTTATGCTAATCATTTATTAAGGGCTTCTTACAAAGCTATGCATGAAGTAGCGAAGAAAATATTAGTTAACCAGAGAGCTTTTGAAGTTGAAAAAAGCATTACGTCAATCAATGAAATAATTTCATTAATTAGATTATGATTAATGCCAAAGATTTATTTTTTTTTTTAAGAAAAAATAAAATTAATTTTTTTGCTGGCGTTCCTGATAGTGTACTGAAAAATTTTAGTAAAATTTTAGATTTAAATAAAAAGAAAATAACTAACATTATTACAGGTAATGAAGGTAGCGCAATTGCTCTAGGAGCAGGCAATTATCTTGCCACAAAGAAAATTCCGCTAGTTTATATGCAGAATTCTGGCCTTGGAAATGCTGTCAATCCTTTAATTTCAATTTGTCATTCGAAAGTATATTCCATACCCATAATATTAATGATTGGATGGAGAGGAAGCCCAACCGATAATGATGAACCTCAACATCAGTTAAAAGGAAAGATTACTCCATCTATTTTGAAATTACTTGATATAAAGTTTTCTATATTAAGCAACTTTTCGGATCTCAAGAAAATAAAAAAATTATACAATTATGCGAAAAATAAAAAACGACCAGTTGCTTTTCTCATTAAAAATAAAACATTAGTCCTTGAAAAGGAGAAGGCAAATAATAAATCTGTAAATTACTTAACCAGGGAAATAGTTGTTAATGAATTGCTTTGTAAAATTAACAAAAATACGAGAATAATATCTGCAACTGGATACACTTCTAGAGAGCTATATCAAATAAGAAAAAATAAAAATTATAAAAAAGGAAAAGATTTTTATATGGTGGGAGGAATGGGGCATTCTTCTATGTTATCCCTCGGCTATTCTTTAAATACCAAAAATCAAGTTATATGCTTAGATGGAGATGGTTCTTTGTTAATGCACCTGGGCTCATTAATTTCAACTGGATTAAAATCTAAATCAAATTTTAAACATATTCTTTTAAATAATGGCTCCCATGAATCGGTTGGGGGTCAAAAAATTGACACTCTAAAAGTTGACTTTGAAAAAATCTCAAAAGGTTTTGGTTACAAAAATTATTTTTTTGCTAATAACCAACCTTCCCTTATTAATTGTTTAGGAAAATTTTTAAGATTAAAAGGACCAAGTTTTTTTGAAATTCATATTGATCAATATATAATCAAAAACCTTTCAAGACCTGGTAATCTTGAGCGCATTAAGCAAGATTTCAGTAAGTCATAGAAGATATCTAAAATGCAAAATATAATAGAAAATAAACTTTGCAATTTTATAAAAAAAAATAATTTTAAAAACATTTTGCTAATTAGTGGAAAAAAGTCCTTTAATACTTCTGGCTTCAAAGATCTAAAGATTTTTAAAAATTATCATCATATAATAACTATTTTTTATAAAAGAAAAACAATCCCGGAAATAAACGAGCTAAAATCTTTAATTAAAAAAATAAATACAGTTAATCCTGATTTGATAATAGCGGTAGGAGGAGGCTCTTCTATTGACTATTCAAAATTGGGGAATGCCGCATATAATATAGAAGGATTAGAAAAAAAAATTGTTAATAAGAGGATTAACTTTAATTCAAAAAAAACTAAACTATTGGCAATTCCAACAACAGCTGGCTCAGGAGCTGAGGTTACTAAATTTTCAGTTATTTATATTAATAAAATTAAATATTCAGTGGAGAACAATTTGCTAAAACCTGATTTTTATTCATTAATACCTAGATTGACTATCAGTTCCTCAAAAAAAGTAAGAGCCTCTTCAGCTTTTGATGCTTTTGCCCAAGCAATAGAGAGCATTCTGTCTAAATCTTCCAATAAAAAAAGTTTAACTTATTCTATGAATTCATTAAATTTGCTTATAAAAAATATTTCACAATTTGTAAATTATCCAAATTATAAAAATTCATATTTTATGTTGAAATCTGCCAACTACTCAGGAAAAGCTATAAATATTTCTAAAACTAATGGCCCCCATTCAATTTCTTATCCTTTTACTTCTTTATATAATTTAATGCATGGGCATGCGGTTTCAATTAATTTCTCTAGTTTTATAAATTTTATTTATTATAAAGCTAATTATCCTAAATATAATTTTTATTTAAATAAAAAATTTAAACATATCTTTAAATCAACTAAAACAGGAAGCATCTCTAATTTTACGAAATTTGTACATTACTTAATAAAAGATATGAATTTGATTAACAATCTCAAATATGGGAAAATTAAAAAAAATATTAAAAGTATATTAGATTTAGTCGATTCTTCTAGACTAAGCAATTGTCCTGTAGATGTTACCAGGAAAGAATTAAAAAATATAATTTTTGAAAGTTTTAATAAACAACATAAATCCTAATTGACTTAAATATAGCAAAAAGTGATTTGTTACTTAAAAGATTTGAGTTTAAAAAAAATTAACTAGTTGAAATTACTAATATTAAAGAAAAAAATATATTTTAACAATTGATTTGAGATGTATTAACTATGTTTTTTAAATACAAATTTAAAAAATAAATATCAAAACAAAAAATATATCCGTATGCCTCTTGTTTCCGTAGTAATGACCGCAAAGAATTCAGCTGAGTTTATTAATGAAGCTATAGTAAGTGTTGTGCACCAAACTTTTTTAGACTGGGAATTATTGATAGTTAATGACGATTCTGTAGATCAAACTTTGTCTATTGCTACAAAATGGAAAAAATTGGACAGTCGTATAAAAATATTTAGTAATAAAAAAACTAAAGGTCCGTCATACTCAAGAAATTTTGCTGTAAAAAAATCAACAGGAAAATGGATATCAATTTTAGATTCCGATGATTATTATGAACCAGAAAAATTACAACACCAAATAAACTATTTACACAAAAAAAAAAATATAGTAATAATTGGCTCGGATCATAATATTATTAATAAAAAAGGAAAAAAACTTTCCTCATATTTTTATCAAGATTCTAATAATAAACTTAAAAATAATCTTATTAACCATAGGGCATTCCCGATTCATTCATCTTTATTAATCAACGCAAAGTATTTTAAAATGATCAATGGGTATAATAATTATTTTCCTGCTGCCGAAGACTATGATTTATGTTTACGCTTAATTGACAAAGGAGTTTTTGCAAATATAAAAAAAATTTTGGTTAATTATAGAGTTCACAAGCATAATATTTCCCATAATAACAAAAAGATCACCCCATTAGATTATGCAATTATTTCTAAAATTTGTTATTTGTATAGAAAAAATAAAATGAAAGATCCATCTATTTTGCCTCAAGAGGAATGGAATATATTTTTTAATAAAGCTTGTTGTAATTTAACGGTATTAAATACAAAGGGATATTACTTATGGAGAAAAAAAATTAAAAATTATTTAAAAAGAAAAAATTTTTTTTGTAAATTTAAATTATGTTTTCAAAACTTTCTAAAAAATTATAAATATTTTTTTTTATTTTTTGTTTTAAAGTACTATAAAAATTCTTATGCAGAAATATGTTTTAAAAAATTAAATACTAAATATTAAACATATTAAATTTTATAATGAAATTTTTATTTATTTTTTGTGACATGTTATCTTCAACTAGAATAAAAACTTTTAATAAAGATGTAGAAAATAATTCAAAATTAGATCGTATTTTTAAAAAAATTAAAGGAACGGCATTTACGAATTGTTACACCCCAGCACCAGATACGCCTAGAAGTTTAGCTTCGATGTATACTGGTAAATATCCAAAAGAGAATGGTTGCGATCTAAGATATAAATGGCCAAAATATTATTTAAAAAATAATGTAGAAACTATATTTGATTTCGTAAAAAATAATAAATATAGTGTTTATTCAAATATTTCTTCCGCAAGATCTTCTGTAGGTTTTTTACCGAAAAATGCAGAAAAATTTATTGTAAATTATAATTCTTTAAATCAGTTAATTCGTAATAAAAAACATATTTTAGCTAAAAAAAAATTATTACTATTTATTGATTTAATTGATTATCATCAATCAATAGAAGACTTTGGCGGTTTATATATAGGAAATAAATTTGGAATTGAAAAAATCTCAAATGCTATTACCAAATTATTTTCCGCAATACCCCATTCAACTTTTGATTATATTATTTTTTTCTCTGACCACGGCTGTCAATTGTCAGATGATAAATCATTAAATGATTTACTGCTCTTACCTTTTGATAATCGTTCAAAGATCTTAATGTTTATTCATAAATCTGGTAACAAAAAAATAAATTTGGATAATAGACTCTGTTCTATAATGGATTTATTTCCAACAATTAAAAATATAATACATGCTAGTCACAAGAACATAAGTTCACTATTAAGTAAAAAAAAATTAGAAAAACCAATTGTTATTGAAGATCATGCTATTTTTTCTCCAGAAGATAATTTTAGACATAAGGTATGGGGAGTTAGGTCCAAAGAATGGTTTTATGTAGTATCGGAAAATAGCGATAAACTCTTCAAAGTACTATCATCTTATAAGTATAAATTAATTAAGAAAAAAATGGGAATTATTTTCGAGCTAAAAAAATATTTAAATATTTTTAGCACTTCATATTCTGATCATGTAAAATATAAATCAATATTAAATTTTTACAATCAAATGAAGATAACAAAAATAAAATATTATAATGACGACACCAAAACAAAAAATTTCTTATTTAAAAAAATAGCAAAGATTATGTTTTATATAATAAAATTAACAAAGTTGTAAAAAAAAGATTGTAAAGTTTAGATTCTTAAATTGAAATCCAATCTTTCATGAACAAATCATTAAAATGTTGATTATTATCGTTTATCCATTTTTTTGGAGCTATAATTGTTTTTTTCCTATAATTATTTTTATAAGCTGCCCACCAAGAAAAAGTGCTGTTTGATATTATATTGTGCTTGCATAAAGACATTAATTCAAGATCTTCCCATGGCTCCTTAGTATACTTGGAGACAATAAAAAAATTTTTTTCTTCGACGTTAAAATTTTTTTCTGTCCAAATAATATCATTAGTAAATATAAAGAATTTTAAATTGCTTACCTTATTTTTTAAAATTTTTATAGCTCTATCAATATATTCTTTTCCATATATCGGATAAGTATCTTTGTTTAATAAATAATCTCCTCTTCTAATATGTAAACTTACAGATTGATTTTTTTTAATTTTATTAATTATATAATTAATTTTACTATTTTTTAGATAATTTATTTTGTTGATTCTAGGTAAATAATTAAATTTATGAAAATATTTAGGATTTATAAAATAACCATCCAAATAAACGGGAGTGTTTAATTTTAAAAAATTATTGTCGTAATAGTAATCTTTTATTTCACGATAATAGGAAGTCGGATTTAGTTTTAAAAAAATTATTATTCTATTTAATATTTTCAACATAAAATTTTTCTTTTCAAAAAAACCAGAGATAATTCTTTTGTCTTTTTTTTTGGCCTCTTGGCATTTTATATTGTATAGTTTAATAATATTTTTAAATTTTTTTTTTATTATTTTTTTTTCTAATTTTGTATGTAATTCATATCCAATAGCATTACTCAAATCGTAAAAAAGTTCTGCCTTTTTTATTTTTGCTAAAGTTGTCGCGGCTCCAAGTTGAAAAAAAAGATTTCCAAGGCCTAAACTTTTAATATTTATAATTATAATTTTTTTCATTATTATATATAAATTAATGTCTGTTAAATCTTAATTATTTGTTATATTTTATAATTTTTTTCAAATAAGTATATTAAAAGTATATTATGATTAAATTCTTTTCAAAAAATAAACCGGATTTATTACTGCATGTAGTTAATCGTTATAAAGATTTTAATGAAAGAAAAGATCTAGCTGACCCTAAGTATTTCATCCAGTTAGCATCATTAAAATTTAATAAAGGAAAAACTTTCAGACCACACATGCATATTTGGAAACCTTCAATTTCCAAAAATATTATCGCTCAAGAATCCTGGGTTGTTATTGATGGTTCAGTTAAAGTTTTTTTCTATGATATTGATAAGAAATTATTATGCACCGAAATATTGAAAAAAGGTGATTCAAGTATAACGTTTGAGGGTGGGCATAATTATGAGTTTTTAGAGGATAATACACATGTATATGAATTTAAAACTGGTCCCTATGAAGGCATTGAAAAGGATAAAATTTTTATAGATGATTAAGATTAATTTAGGTTGTGGCAAAAGAAATTTTGGTAAAGATTGGATTCATATTGATGGCAATAATTTTAAACATATAGACCATAATAACATAATAAATTTCCCATATAAAAATGTAGATTTGATATATGCAAGTCATGTCATTTCTTACTTCGATCAGTATGAAATTGTCGAAATTTTAATTAAATGGAAAAAAAAATTAAAAAAAAACGGAATTTTGAGACTGGCTGTTCCAGATTTTGATAAAATTACAAAGTTATACAAAAAAAAATTTCCTATGAAGAATTTTATAGGCCCTCTTTATGGAAGAATGTTTGTTAAAAAAAAAGGCTTAATTTATCATAAAATTATTTATGATAAAAAGAGTTTGACGAATTTATTAATAAGTTGTGGTTTTCGAAAAATAAAATATTGGGATTATAAAAAAGTAGATCATGGAATATTTGATGATCATTCACAGGCTTTTTTACCACATATGGATAAAAAAAAAGGAACCTTAATAAGTCTGAATTTAGAATGTATTAAATAATGTCATTTGAAACTGTATCAAAATTCGAAAATTTAATAGCAAAATTTTTTGGCTCCCCATACGCTATTGCGGTTGATAGTTGCACACATGCCATCGAGTTATGTTTGCGATATCAAAAAACAAAAGAAATTGTAATTCCAAATCGCACTTATTTATCAATCCCAATGTTGGGTTTTAAGCTAGATTTGAATTTGAAATGGAAAGAATGTAAATGGAAAGATTACTATTATATAGGTAATACAAATATTATAGATGCTGCAGTTTTTTGGAAAAGAGGCGGTTATATTAAAAATACTTTCATGTGTATTAGTTTTCAATTTAAAAAACATATTAATATAGGTAGAGGTGGGATCGTTCTAACAGATAATAAAGAAGCTTATTTGTCTCTGGTGAAAATGTCTTACGACGGAAGAGATAGAGCTTTAAATTGGAGAGACCAAAATATCACGTCATTAGGTTATCATTATTATATGACACCAGAGTCTGCGAAATTAGGAATAAAAATTTTTAAAAAAAAAAGTAAGGTCAAGCCAAGAGAGTGGAGTTATAAAGACTATCCAAATCTGCAGTCAATGAAAGTTTTTAAATGAGAAAAAAGGCTTTAATACTAGGAATAAGTGGTCAGGATGGTAGTTACTTATCAGAATATTTATTGAATCTAGATTACGAGGTTCATGGATCCCTTCGAAGACATTCAGTTACTGAAAATCAAGATAGCAGATTATTAGGTTTGGACGTAAAGACATACTATTGTGATATAAATGATGAGTTATCTTTGTTAAATTTAATCCAGAGCGTTAAGCCTGATGAAATTTATAATTTAGCCGCAATGAGTCATGTAAGAGTTAGTTTTGACATTCCTAATTTTACTATAAAAACAAACGGCCTATCAGTTTTAAATTTATTAGAATTCACCAAAAAATATAGTCCACACTCAAAAATTTACCAGGCTAGCTCTTCAGAGATGTTTGGAAATTCAGTTGATGGAGATGGTTATCAGAGATTAAGCACTCCAATGGTTCCAGCGAGTCCCTACGGATGTGCAAAGGTTTTGGCTTATAATTTAGTAAAACATTACAGAAAGGCTTATAAAAAGTTTTACTGCAATGGGATTTTATTTAATCACGAATCTCCTAGACGGGGGTCAAACTTTGTAACTACCAAGGTAGTAAAAACTGCTGTTGAAATTAAACTGGGCATGAAAAAGAAGTTAGAATTAGGGAATTTAGATTCCTCAAGAGACTGGGGTCATTCCAAAGATTATGTTAAAGCTATGTATTTAATTATGCAACATAACGAGGCAAGAGATTGGACTGTTGCAACAGGCGAGACTAGATCAGTTAGACAGCTTTGTGAATTAACTTTTAAAATATTAGGTCTAAATTATGAGGATTTTGTTGTTCAAAATAATATTTATTTAAGACCAGATGAAATAAAATATCTGAAGGGAGATTCTGCTGAAGTAAGAAAGATTTTAAAATGGAAGCCGGAGTATAATTTTGAAACGTTAATAAATGAAATGATTGAATTTTGGCTAAATAAATTGAGATAAATGAACCTATTAATTACTGACAGTTGCAGTTATATAGTTCTTCTTTTATCAACATCTTTTAAAAAAAATAATACTATTATTTTATTAGACAATTTTTTTAATTGTAAAGAAATAGTTATTAAAAAAATTAAGTTGATATTTAAATCTAAAATTATAATTATTAAATCTAATGTTAACAATGTTATTTTGTTTTTAAAATCTATAAGCGATAACACTCAATATTCTGATAAATATTTTAAAAATAATCCTAATTACGCGGCGAAAGTTGATAATGAAAAAAAAAGTCGTAAAATTTATTTTTTTAATTCTGTGAATACTATTTATCAAAAATTTAGAATCTTTTTTGTATACTGCAATAAAAATAACTAGCGTTTATAATGAGAGTTGTTTTTATTCTAGATTCTTACAATAAAAAATCCGGTAGCTTTTATTCAGTTGTTAATAATTTAGTAAAATATTTATTAAAAAAAAATATTAAAGTAAATGTATTGACGTCTGATTTATTAGAAAATAATAAAAAAATTTTTATCGATTTAATCTCACGAGCTGAAATTTGTCATTTTTTTGGAGGATGGAGTTTTTTTCATATTAGATCATTTTTTATTGCAACAGGATTAAAGAAGGTAAGAATTATTCATCCGATGGGTTTTTATGATCCATGGGCATTAAAACAAAAAATGTTAAAAAAGAAAATAGCTTGGTATTTTTATCAAAAAAGAATTCTTTCCATGGCCGATCTAATTCATTGCGCTTCTGATGCTGAAAAAAAAAATTTATTAAAATTAAATAAAGATTTTAAAGTCAAGGTTTTACCTTTTGGAGTGTCAAATAACTTTATAAAAAAAAAAAAAATTAAAAAAAAATTAAATAAAAAAGTTATTTTTTTTTCAAGATTACACAAAGTTAAAGGTATCGATGATTTGATAAAAGCTTGGAATCAATTAAATAATAAAGATTGGAAACTAGACGTGGTCGGACCAAAAGATAATAATACTTTTTATAAAAAAATTATTAAACTAAGTAACAAGAATTCATGGGGTAATGTTAGATTTTTAAAACCCATATTTAGTGATCAGGAAAAATTTAAATTATTTGATCGTTATGATTTTTTGCTTTTACCTAGTAAAAGTGAAAATTTTGGCATGGTTATTCTGGAGTCCCTAGCCAGAGGTTTACCAGTTCTAACTACAACAAATACTCCTTGGCAAAGTATTAAAAAGTATAATGCAGGGTGGGTAATTAGCAATGATTATTCAAGTTTAGTTAAAGCTATAAATAAAATTTTTTATTTCAATGAAAAAAAATTTAACATTAAATCTAATAATGCTATTAACTTAGCAAAAAATTATAAATTAAATTTAATTATAAAAAAATATTTGAAAGTTTACATACAATTAATAGCTATTAAACAAGGAACACGTTTTTAATTTTATGATAATACTAGGACTGAATGTAAATCATCCAGACTCTTCAGCCTGTTTATTGGTGAATGGAAGAATTGAGATAGCAATAGAGGAAGAAAGAATTAATAGAATTAAGCATTGGGCAGGCCTTCCCATCCTTTCTATTCGTGAATGTCTAAAGACAAAAAATTTATCTCTTAAAGATATTAATTATGTTGTAATTAATAGTAATTTTTTTTCAAATCTCATTGATAAATTTAAATTTATTTTTTTCAATAAAATTGATTATAATTTTTTTACTCATAAACTGATTAACATTAAGAAAAAAAACTCTCTATTAAAAATGATAGAGTTAGAATTAGGAAGTAATTTTAATAAAAATTGTAAATTAAATTTTATCGACCATCATTTGGCTCATGTGGCTTCCGCTTATTTTGATTCACCATTTGATAGGTCTATTAATTTATCTATTGACGGATTTGGAGATTTTGCAAGCTTAACCTGGGGAATTGCTGAGAGGGAAAAGATTATTATAAAAAATAAAATATTATTTCCACATTCATTGGGAACTTTTTATGAAGCGTTCACTCAATTTTTGGGGTTTAGTAATTGGGGCGATGAATACAAAGTTATGGGGCTTTCTTCTTATGGAAGTCCGACATACATTAAGGAAGTTGAAAAGATAGTGTATTTAAAAAAATTTGGTAATTTTCAACTAAATTTAGATTATTTTAATCACCATAAAAAAAGAGTTGTTTATTCTTGGGATAGCACTACCCCTAAAAATGAATTTTTATTTAATGAAAAAATAAATAAACTTTTTTTCCAAACAAGAAGACCTGAAGATTTTATAGAGCAAAAGCACAAAAACATAGCTGCTTCAGTCCAGTATGTTTATGAAAAAATTATTTTTAATATCTTAAATGAAGTGCATTCTATTTATAAAATTGATAATTTGACTTTGTCAGGCGGGTGCGCGCAAAATTCGTTGGCGAACGGAAAAATTTTGAATAATACAAACTTTAAAACATTATTTGTACCTGCAAATCCAGGTGATGGCGGAGGATCTGTTGGCGCGGCATACGCCTTGTGGAGTAAAATTAATAAACAAAGACCCCAAAAAAACCATAATGCATATTTAGGAAGCTCATTTAGCAACGATTATATAGATATATTGATAAAAAAAGAGAGCAACTTGTTATTAAAAAAAAATTATGAAGTTATTTATATTCCAGACGAAGAGAAATTATGTGCTTATGTTGCTAGTGAAATTTCTAATAAAAAAGTAATTGGTTGGTTTCAAGATAGCATGGAGTGGGGACCAAGAGCTTTAGGAAATAGATCTATATTATCTGACCCCAGAAATCCAAATATTAAAGAAGACCTAAATGTAAAGATAAAAAAGAGAGAAACGTTTCGGCCGTTCGCTCCTTCAATATTATTAGAGGAAGCTCAGAATTGGTTCGAAGGTTTCCACCAAGAAGAACCTTTTATGTCTAGTGTTTTAAAATTTAGAGAAGAAAAGGCAAAATTAGTTCCAGCCGTTGTTCATGTTGACGGAACAGGTAGGTTGCAGACTGTATCAAAGAAAAGTAATTTGCGCTTTTATAATTTAATTAAAAGTTTTTTTAGTCAAACTGGAATTCCAATGTTATTAAATACATCTTTTAATGAAAATGAGCCAATAGTTTTTAAACCTGAGCATGCTCTAAATTGTTTTTTAAGAACAAAAATGGATATACTTGTTTTACAAAATTATATTATTAAGAGATAATTTTTATGATAATAGAAAAAAAAATTTTTAACTTGCTAACGTATGAAGAAAAAAAAAAATATTTAACAATTACAATTTTTTTATTTTTTAATACATTTTTAGAAATGATTTCTATAGCAATAATTGTTCCTGTATTTAATATTATTTTTTTAAAAAAGATTCCTAATGTGGAAATATTAAACTTTCTTGCCGAAAACACGTTATTTAATAATTCAACGCAAATCTTAATATTAGTATTAACAATCTTTTGTTATACAATAAAAAATTTTTTTTCTATATTTTATAATTATACAACAATTAATTTTTTTTATAAATTTAATCATAGAATTACAAATAAGATTATTGATATTTTTTTAAATCAAAATTATGCATTCCATCTATCAAAAAAATCTGAGAATATTTTAGTTAAGACTTTTTCTAATACACAAGGATTAAAGGATTATCTAGTGTCATCGCAGATACTGTTGACAGAATTTTTTTTTTTACTTGGACTAATTTTTTTTTTACTATTTATAAATTTTAAGATATTTTTATACTTATTGTTAGTATTTTTTATCGTTTTTTTTTTTTATTTAAAAATTTTTAGAAAAAAAATTAAAATCTGGGCTCAAATTTCAAATGAAGATTTGTCAAAAGCTAACAATTTATTAGTTGACGGAATTAGAGGAATTAGAGATTTAATTATTTACAATTTGAATAATTACTTTTTAATTAGATTTAATAAATTTATAGCATCTATAAACAATAATAATAGTAAACTAGAATTTTTAAATATTGTAGGAAAATATTGGATAGAAATTGTCGTAGTATTTGTAATTTGTTCTTCACTAAGTTTTATTCTTATTTTTGAAAACTCCATAGACCTATACTTGCCAATATTTGCTTTATACGGAGTTGCTATATTTAGAATGATTCCTACTATAAATAGGTTATTAGCAAGTTATCAGACCATAAAATTTTGTAAATTGAGCGCAAATGAAGTTTGCAATATTTTTTCAAGCTCATCTTTTACTGAAATAAAAAATTCTGGAAAAGATTTTAATTTTAACAGTTCCATTGAACTTCATAATGTCAGTTACTCATATAATAGTAATCCATCAAAAAATATTATTAGTAATATTAATTTAAAGATATTAAAAAATGAGAAAGTTTGCATCGTAGGTGAAAATGGCTCAGGAAAATCTACTTTATTAAATCTTATTTCAGGTCTTTTGTTACCCACTAATGGAAAAATATATATTGATACCGTAAATTTACTTGAAGGTAATAATGTAAATTGGTTTAAAAATATTAGCTATGTTCAGCAAGATGTATTTCTATTAAATGATACAGTTAAAAATAACATAATTCTTTCAAATGATTATAAGTATGACGATAAAAAGTTTAATAATATAGTGGAGCAGCTATCATTAAAAAATATATTTGATGATTTATCAGAAGGATTAAATACAAAAGTAGGACAAAGTGGATCTTCACTTTCTGGCGGTCAAAAACAAATAATTTCTTTAGCGCGATCTATTTATAAAGATAGCGCTATTTTAATATTAGATGAACCTACATCAGCATTAGATATAAATTATGTTTACATATTTAAAAATTTAATTTTAAAATTGAAAGATAAAACAATCATTACAGTCACGCATGATCAATCTTTAGAGTATAATTATTTTGATAAAGTATTCAAAATAACAAATCAACAGATAGAATTAGTGTATGATAAAAAATAAAAATTTTATTTTTATCATTATTAATATTTTTTTTAATAAGAAATTTTAAGATGCGAAAAGTTCTAATAACCGGATCTTCCGGTTTCATTGGTAGTCATTTAGTAGACATCTACTTTAAAAATAATTTTTTAATATATGGGATTGATTTAAAAAAAAATAAAAACAAAAAGAGAAATTTTTTTTTTTATAAATGTAATTTATTAAATAAAGAAAAATTACGTACCCTCATTAAAAAAATAAAACCAGAAATAGTCATTCACCTAGCCTCAAAAACGGATTTGCTTGGGAAAACATTAACGGACTATAGTATAAATTATAAAGGAACCAAAAATTTAATAGATATTTGCAACAATATAAACTCTGTGAAGAGGGTTGTATTTGCATCTACGCTTTTAGTAAATAAATTCCCTTATAACACTAGTAATTTAAATTTTTATGATCCAGACACAGTATATGGACAAAGTAAGGTTATGATGGAAAATATTATTAAATCGGAAAATATAAAATTTGAATGGTGCATCATTAGACCAACTACAATCTGGGGCGATTCATTAAAAAATCACTTTGAATTATTTATAAAGCTAATTAAAAATAAATTATATTTTCATATGGGTCGCGATAAAATATATAAAAGTTATGGCTACGTTAGAAATACAGTTTTTCAAATATACAAATTAACATTAGCTCAAAAAGTGTTTTTTGATAAAAAAACTTATTATTTATTTGATTATATCCCTATTTGCTTAAATGATTTTGCCGATAAAATATCATTAATTTTAAGAGGTAAAAAAAATAATTCTATCCCATTGCTAGTTACCAAATGGATTAGTGCCATTGGTGATGTTTTTGTTTTTTTTGGGTTTAAGAATTTTCCTCTACAATCGAGAAGATTTAAAAATATGCAATCAAGTTTTGTAATAAAATCAAAAAAAATTGAAAAAATATGCGGCCCCTTACCTTATAATTATGATCAAGCTATACTTAGTTTTTTGGATAGTTATAAAAAAAAAAATAAATTA
>Ga0214921_10006780_pt1 | contig 15508 bp, 9 predicted proteins | sample LL1505_MetaG_FD_177992 | JGI IMG/M metagenome (GOLD analysis project Ga0214921, IMG submission 177992) | Freshwater microbial communities from Lake Lanier, Atlanta, Georgia, United States - LL-1505 | ecosystem: Environmental > Aquatic > Freshwater > Lake | place: USA: Georgia | collected 2015-05-28
CATCAGTATAAGTAAGTTTAAAAAGCACTTTTGTATTTGCGGGTGCATTAGAATTTATTTTTACTTTGAACGGTGCACTGTTATTGCTTATTGAAGACAAGGTAGCAAGTGAACCAATATTGAAAGTAGAATTTAGAATAGTAACATAAGGTGCATTACTCTGAGCAGAAAGTATAACATCGCAATTTGCAGTAGCCGCCAAATAGTTTATAAAATTTCCAGAAATGATTAAGGTGTCATTTGCAACAAAAGCATCATCATTACCATCAGTAATATTTATTGGTTCCATCCTAACCGATGGCATTATTTGAGTTAAGCTATTGCCCATGTTAATGCGGCCTTTACCAAGTTTATTGATAAACGATTGATTAGACGAAATGTTATAAATATTACTACAAGTAACCCTCAGTTGTTCACCCACTTGCAAGCCAGTATAGGTAGGGAATACAGATTTGATAAGCCCTGCTGCACCTGCTGCAATTGGAGATGACATTGATGTGCCACTTAATGCGCCATAACTATTATTAAATAAAGTAGAATAAATATTTTGCCCTGGAGCCGATACGTCTACAGTATAATTATATGTTGAGAAACTCGCCTTAATATCAGTATTACTTGTAGCTGCAACCGATGTTACATATTGATATGAAGCTGGATAATTAGCTTCGTCGGCGCTACTATTTCCAGCAGAAGCTAATACCAAACAATTTCTGTTAATTGTTGCATAAGTGACCGCATCTTGTCCTGTTTCGCCCGAAAAACTTCCGCCCCATGAACAGTTAATAATGTTGCAACCATGGTCAGCTGCATACACTATACCTTCATAACCATTATCAATACTAGTTGTGCTTGCTTGACTTGCACATTTTACAGGCAAAAATTTACAGTTAAAACCTGGAGCTGCAACACCAACTCCATTGTTGGTTGCAGCAGCAGCGCAACCAGAAACGTGTGATCCATGGTCGCTATTATCTATATTTGGGTTATTATCATTTTCACTCACATCCCATCCACGGTAATTATCAATGTATCCATCATTATCATCATCAATTCCATTAATTGGTTCGTTATAGTTTATTTTAAGATTAGCAACCAAATCAGGATGGTCAATATCAGTTCCTGAATCAACTATACCAATTACCACATTTGTATCACCAGTTGAAGTATTCCAAGCATTATAAGCATTTATTTTAGTAAGCCAGGCATTTTGATTTGCTTGCATGCTTGGATCATTAGGCGTAAAATGAAGGTTGTGAATGTATTTTGGTTCTGCATAAGCTAACTTATTTGTGGCAAGTAAAATATTAATTGCTTCAACAATATTAGTGTTTGTAGTGTAAACAAATTCATATGTTAAAGTTAAATCAGCGAACTTTTGCCCCAGTGAGTTAAATTCCGATTTGGGTTTTTCTGTATTTGGAAATAATTTTCTTAAACGTTGAATACCAAGTTTGTTGAATGCATTTTGTAATTCATTATCTGCAATTGCATTTTCATTACAAGCGTTTCTGAAATCTTCAAAAACCTTAAAATAAATTGTATTTGCAACATAGTCCTTTTGTTTTAAATTTTCAGGAGCTTTAAATTGTTTGGTGATTGTGCTTGCATTGTTTTTAGATTTTGCGCCAAGACTAAAAACTAAAGCAAAAAGCAGAAATGAAATTTGTAATTTATGTGTCATGTTATTTTTGTTTTAATACAAAACAACTATTTATATTTAGATTAACAAATTGCTTAAGAATTATTGATGAAAGGCATAATTAATTTTGCTCGAAAAGAATATTTTAAGAAGTACTTAAATGGAAAATCCTTTCTAAAAACAAATGGAATTTCAATCAAATTATAAATATCATTTTCAGCTATTCAAATCAAAAGTTAACCAAGTCCCAAAAAAGCAATTTTGAAAAACAGCCCGATTAAATTACATTTAGTTGATTTCTATTTACGAGAAATGTAAATTTGAATTTTTTGATTGCAGAGTTTAAAGTTTTATAAAAAATTATTACCACATATTAGAAATTACTCCAAGTGCCTCTTTATTTGAAATTAAGAAGGCATATCGGAGGCTTGCATTTCGGTATCATCCTGATGCTAATAGTTCAATTGAAAATACATCCCAATTTAATTTAATTTCTGAAGCTTATGTTGTACTTAGTGATATTGAGTTAAGAAAAGATTATGATATTAAACTGCTTTATGGGGCAGGCTTTACTAGCAAAAATAACATAACTGCTCAAGAGGCTCAAAGCAATTATAAAAAGTATGGAAATAGTGCACGAAACCCAACTGCTGGCAAATACAAGCCACCCGTAAATAAGACTAAAAATTTAAAAATTCCTGCCTTTGAGTTATTTATGTACCGAACCTTATTGAGTTTTGGAATAATTGGTTTTATATATTCAATCCGAGATTTGCTTACAAAGGAATGGGATGGATTAAACGGCCTTTCTGGATTTTTTTTTAGTATAATTTTTACAACACTATTGGTGGTTTCGTGGAGAAATTATAAAAGTGGTGATGATTAGTTAAACCTTGTACTCAAAAGGGCAATATCATCAATGTACCCATTTTTTTGTCTGAAGTTATCAAGTGCAATCATCATTTGTATGTTTATATTTTTTACAGTGGACTTAAAGTTTTTAATCACAACATTTTTCAAACTATCTACACCAAACTCCTCCTTTTCATCATTGTATTGCTCAATTAGTCCATCTGTATAGCAAAACAATAGGCTGTTTGGCGAAACATAAACAATACCTTCTTTTATCCCACTAATATCTTGAAACATACCCAAGCCCATGCAGCCAGTTGTTAATGGTTGTGTGGTATTGTTAGTAAATAATAATGGTGGGTTATGCCCTGCGTTCACGTAAGTAAGTGCTCTTGTAGTAACATTATATTTTGCTAAAAATAGTGTAATGAATTTTTCTCCTGATGCATTGTTATAAACGATATTGTTCAAATCTAAAATAATATTGCTAAGCGTATTATCGTACCTAAACATTGCACGCAAATTAGCTTGAAAATTAGCCATTAATAAGGCAGCAGAAACGCCTTTGCCTGAAACATCGGCAACGCAAAAAGCATATTCATTTTCATTTAATTTTATGTAATCGTAATAATCGCCTCCTACCTGCAAATGCGGCTGATAATAAGCACTTACTTCTAAAAAATCGTTGTTTGGCAGCTCTTGAGGAAAAAGCATAGCCTGCATTTTGCTTGCTAACTCAAGTTCCTTGTTGGAGCTAACTTGACGCATGTATTCTTTTGCTAGTTTTTTATTCTCTATAGCAACAACTATAATGTTAGTAAACGTTTGAATAAAAGGCAGATGTTTTATGATGGGACTTATTTCCACTTTACTTTCATCAACATCGCCAATAAGTAAATATGCAAGTGGTTGTGATTTATGAAATACAGGAATTACAATATCAAAAGCTTTATTACCGTCTGTTGTGATAAAATTTATTTCAGTAATTTCTTTAATTTTAAGTAAGTCTTCTTCAACATTCAGTTCGGTATAAGATTCCGATAAACCATGACTTGCAGCGCAATGCCAACCATTGTCATTATGATATAAAGCCATTTTGCCCATGTTTAATTCTTGGGTCATAATGTTTATATAGCTTTCAAATAATTTTTCAACTGAAGCGTTGTTGTTGATTAGTTTAGTAATCTCCAACAAAGAATTCAACTTTATTTGAGGAATTCTACGTTTTAGTAATTCAGCCTTGTTCAATTTATTTTCTTTATCTGTATTATCCAAAATTATAAAATATTAGCACATTAGCACACTGAATTTATTTTGCAATGATAAATTTATAATAGCAATAGAAAACTTTTTTATTTATTTTTTTAGATGAACCTAAATTACAAATCAGAATCAGCTCATGCATTAGATGCAAGCGATTCACTTACTCATTTTCGTAAAAAGTTTCATATTCCACGTCATAATAATCAAGAAGTTGCTTATTTCTGCGGTAACTCTTTGGGTTTACAACCAAAAGCTGTAAAAGATTATTTATTTCAAGAATTAGAAGATTGGCAAAATCACGGCGTTGAAGGGCATTTTTTAGCTAAAAATCCATGGGTTTCATATCACGAAATTCTTACTGAAAAAGCTGCCCGTATTGTTGGTGCAAAACCTCTGGAAGTTGTGATGATGAATCAACTTACCGCTAACTTGCATTTTATGATGGTTTCATTTTATCGTCCACAAGGTAAAAAGTATAAAATTTTAACTGAAGCAAAGGCATTTCCAAGTGACCAATATGCAGTTGAATCGCAAGTTAAATTTCACGGATATAATCCTGACGATGCAATCATAGAAATTCAACCCGATGCAGGAACTAATTATATTTCAAATCAAAAAATACTTGATACCATTAATACTCATAAAGATGAAATTGCTTTGGTTTTCATTGGTGGTGTAAATTACTATACCGGACAAGTTTTTGATATGCAAAAAATTGCAGCATGTTGCAATGAAAATAATATTGCAGTCGGCTTTGATTTGGCTCATGCAGCAGGAAATATTGAATTAAAATTACATGATTGGAATGTTGATTTTGCGGCTTGGTGCACATATAAATATTTGAATAGTGGGCCAGGAAGTGTTGGTGGAGTTTTTGTTCATGAAAAGCATGCAAACAATTTTGATTTACCAAGATTTACTGGCTGGTGGGGTCATGATAAAGCCATGCGATTTAAAATGGATAAAACATTTATACCTATTGCTGGAGCAGAGGGATGGCAACTGAGTAATGCACCAGTTTTAAGTATGGCTGCCCACAATGCTGCATTAGATATTTTTGATGAAGCAGGTATTGACAACCTAATTATAAAATCAAAAAAATTACATCAGTATTTAAGGTTTTTGATGGCAGATGTTATAGCTGAAAAACAAATTGAAATACTCACTCCGGATTCTAAAAATGAACATGGCTGCCAACTAAGCATGTTTGCAAAAAAGGATGGAAAAAAACTATTTGATATACTTACAAATAATGGTGTAATTGCTGATTGGCGCGAACCTAATGTAATTAGAATTGCGCCAGTTCCACTTTACAATTCTTTTTATGATGTATGGCGTTTGTATGATGTTTTGAAAAACAAATCTTAGTATGAGAATTCTCTATAGTTTATTCATCCATTTATTTGGTTTGGCTATTTGGTTGAGTAGTTTTTTCAATCCCAAGTCAAAACTATGGATAGATGGACGCAGGAATTGGAAAGAAAAACTTGCAGGAAAAACCCTTAAAAACAGAAAAGTGGTTTGGATACATTGTGCTTCACTTGGCGAGTTTGAACAAGGAAGAACAGTTATTGAACATTTAAAAAAGTCACAGCCAAATGTTTATATTCTTACCACCTTTTTTTCTCCTTCGGGTTATGAAGTTAGGAAGAATTATGAGTTTGCCGATGCAGTTGTTTATCTTCCTTTGGATACAAAAAATAATGCGAAAAAGTTTATCGAAATTGCAAATCCTTCACTAGTTATTTTCGTGAAATATGAATTTTGGTTCAATTATATTTTTGAGTTAAATTCTAAGAAAATTCCTCTATTAAGTATATCCGCAATATTCAGAGATGAGCACTATTTTTTCAAATGGTATGGTGCATGGTTTTTAAAACAACTTGCTACAATTCAAATGTTTTTTGTGCAAGACGAAACATCAAAACAAATGTTGCTTTCATCAAAAATAAAGGAAGTGACGGTGAGCGGTGATACAAGGTTTGACCGTGTGAATGAGATATCAAAATCTGTTTTTGTTGATGATTTAGTCGCAGATTTTTCTAAGAATAGTTTCTTGATAATTGCAGGTAGTTCTTGGCCTGAAGATGAATTGATTTTGAGAAGATTTTATGAAGTAAATCAATCACAAAATATTAAAATTATCATTGCCCCGCATCATGTTGATTCAGAAAATATTTTAAGAATATGTAATGAATGGAAAGCATTTAATCCTGTTTTATTTTCTCAAATTAATTCATCAAAACTTTCCGAAACCAATGTGATGGTAATTGATTGTATGGGTAAATTGATGCAACTTTATAAGTATGGTAACCTAGCATTTGTCGGAGGCGGATTTGGCAAAGGAATTCACAATGTGTTAGAACCTGCAACTTTTGGATTGCCATTAGCTTTCGGACCTAATTTCAATAAATTCAAAGAAGCCAATGATTTAATTTTGTTGGATGTTGCAACTGTTATAAATAGTAGCAGCGATTTTGAACAGTTTGCCGAATTGCAAAACAACAATGAATTATATATTACAAAGTCGAAGACTGCAACAAAATATGTTACCGAAAATATTGGAGCAACCGATGTTATAGTTGATTATATTGCTAAACTTTTATAAAAATCAGCTATAACAATGTGTGGTATTTCGGGCATAATTTCATTAGAAAAAATAAACGTTGCACAAGCGGTTTCTTTAATGAGTAAAACTCTTGTGCATCGCGGTCCGGATGGCGAAGGTTTTTATTTTTATGATGGAGAAACAGATGTAGTTGCTTATAGCAATGATACTCCAATTGACATACAAAATGCATCCCTAAATTATGCTCCAAAAACAAATATCACTGATATTAACAATGAGGACATTAAAGTTGGTTTTGCCCATAGACGACTTGCAATAATTGATTTAGAAGCTACCGGACATCAACCTCAATGTAATGATGATGCAAATATTTGGCTAACATTTAATGGCGAAATTTATAATTACATTGAACTTAAAGATGAATTAGAAAAACTTGGACATCAATTTATTTCTAGTAGTGATACGGAGGTAATCATAAAATCATATTTAGAATGGGGTATAAACTGCATACAAAAATTCAATGGCATGTGGGCTTTTGCATTGTTTGATAAGCGTAACAATCAAGTTTGGATTTGCCGCGATAGGTTTGGAGTAAAACCTTTATACTATTATAAAACCAATACATTTTTTGCTTTTGCTTCTGAACAAAAGTCCTTGCTTAGTTTGCGTAAGTTTGGTTTAATTGAAACAGGCATAAATGAAAAAGCTGTTTTTGATTATTTTATACACAGTCAGATTGAGTATGAAGAAGAAGGTATGTTCAAAAATATTTTTGAGTTAATGCCATCGCAGCATATTACCATAGATGTAAGGTCACTTGAAAGTAACATCGAGAAATATTATACCCTCGAAGCTGAACATAAATATTTTAAATATGATGTTGAAGAAAACAAACATTTTGCGCAACAGTTAAAGACTGTTTTTTTTGAAGCGGTAAAAAAGCGTTTACGCTCTGATGTAGCTGTTGGTGCATGTTTAAGTGGTGGCATTGATAGTTCTGCAATTGTAAGTGCCATGCATGAAATTGAACCCAACACTACATTTCACACTTTTACTACTACTTTCGAAAAGACTCAATTTGATGAAAGTAATTATGCAAAACTTGTTTCGGATAATGCCAAAACAACATTTCATAGCATTACTCCAAATTCAAAACAACTATTAAATGACCTTGAAGCTCTGATGTACTGTCAAGATGTACCTATTTGGAGTACTAGCACTTACGCGCAATTCAGCCTGATGCAATTGGCAAAGGAGAATAACATTAAAGTTGTGATGGATGGGCAAGGTGGCGACGAATTATTTGGCGGTTATCCACATCATCTATTGAGTTATGCCTCAGAAAACATTCAAAATAATTTTGGCGTTGGCATTAAATTGTTTTTTGATAATGCTTCCTACCTCACTAAAACTTATTTGAAAAGTAATTTTGCCAACAAGTTTAATCCTTCATCTATAAAGGCTTTTCTGAGAAGTTACCGTGAGGATATTGCTTTTTTCAATAATTCATTTCTTGATGAACATAAGCAGAGATTTAAGAATAATTTTTCTCAAAACTTAAATGGATTAAACAGTCAATTGCTTCAAGAGTTAAACAATTCATTGCTTAAAAATTATTTGAAGTGCGAAGACCGTTGCAGCATGCACCATAGTGTTGAGAGCCGCACGCCTTTTAGCGATGACTTGCCTTTGATAGAATTTGCTATGCACTTACCATCATCCTACAAAATACACAATGGCGTGCATAAAAGTATTTTGCGTGATGCAATGCAAGATGTTGTTCCTGCGGAAATACTTACTCGTACAGACAAAATGGGATATAGTACGCCCAATAACCAATGGATTTATGAAATAAAGGATGATGTGAAACATTACTTCGAAAATCCTGCTTTAAAGAAATTTATTGACACCGATAAATTACTTGCCAACTACGATTCTTTTTTTGATGTGCGCAGCAAAGCCGAAACCGGAAGGGTTTTTAAGTTTATCAGTTTTGCGGTGTGGCTAAAGGTTTTTGAGTTGGAGTAGCCTTTATTTCATTTTGCCAGAGTCGAATGTTATAAGTGCAACAATGCAAAAGAGCCGAGCTGATGCGGAAGCACTAAAAACTGATTATCGTATCATTTTTTGCGGATTTTGACGGCAATCAAAAATATCTGTTATGTAAATTGTAGAATTTTCATAATTATAAATTATCTTGTAATTTGATTCAACAATGTACCGATGTTCTTTTTTTAAGGAAATTAAGTTTTCTTCTATTTACCCAATTAGCGCTTGCTTTTGCAAATTTGTTACTGCTTTAAATATAGAAGACTTAATTTTTTCTGCTACCTGAGTAGTTACATTTATTTTGTAGTAATAATGAATAGTGCGTAATTCTGATACCGCAAATTCTGACCAAACAATTTTGTTGTTCATTTTACCAGTTTTTTGATGCCTTTTCTAAATCCTTCTGCGAGACAACTTTGTTTTCAACAATGTTTTTTGCCGATTTTTTTGCTCTTTTTATAAGATCATTTTTTGTAAATATTGGCATATTCAAATGCGCTGTTTGTTTGGTTTTTTCGGTGATACTTTCAATTTTGGCAAATGCTTTTTCGTCATTTAAGTTTACCAAAAAATTAATAACATTAAGTTTGCGTGTAGCGAAATTTGTATTCATCCTACTATAATTTTTTTACAAAAATACTATTTGCCAATAATAAACAAAGCATCTCGTTTAGGCTAATGCTATACTAGATGCTTTGATTTGTTGTAATGTTTATTGCCACAGGCAATTGTAAAAAGTGCAACTGGGCAAAATAGCCGATATGCTGCAGAACAGAGATGATTCAATGGCTTATTCCTTTATAATCTTCCTTACTTCATTTCCTACTTTTACAAAGTAAATACCTTTTGGTTGGGAACTTAAATCAATAATTTGAGTTTTGTGGTTACTGTTTGTTTTGTTATAAATTAGTTGCCCTGTAAGGTTTACAATTTCTATGTTTTTGTTTTGGGTGTTTGTAATAGTGAAGTTGCCTGAGGTTGGGTTGGGATAAAAAGTGAGTGTATTAGAAATACCGAATACATTTAAACCGGTTGGAGAAAATAATTTTGCAATCCAAAAATCTCTACCTGAAATATGGTTCGTTACATCGCCATCTCCATCAAATGAGAGTGTGAATCCAGCAATAGCATATCCGCCATCAGCCGATTCAACTATACTTTGTCCCATATCATTTTGACTTCCTCCGTAAGATTTTGTCCATTCTTTTTCTCCGGATGAATTAACTTTTACAGTCCAAAAATCGTTAAAGAAAGTTCCGCTATTTGCGTGATGGTCCGTAACATCTTGTCCTATAGCTGAGTTTGAGTATCCAACAATAAGATAACCGCCATCCTCAGTTTGTATAATTGATTTACCAACATCAGTATCGCTTCCACCATAATTTTTTTGCCATTCCAAAACTCCGCTTGAGTTGCACTTTATCAAACAAAAATTATCATAGGTACGTCCGCCTAATATATAGCCTCCATCCAATGTTTGTTTGACTGAATAACATTGTTCATGACCTGTACTACCGAGAGAATTTTGCCACAACAAGTTACCTGAATCATCAATTTTAATGAGCCAAAAATCTGGTGTACCAACGCCAGATACACCAACTGTTCCATTATGATTTGCAACATCTCTATCATTTGACCACGATTCACCAGCAACAACATAATTTCCATCAGAGGTTTTAACAATTGATGATGCAATATCATCATACATTCCTCCAAAACGAACATCCCAAATAATACTGCCCGAGCTACTTAATTTAAGAATTTGATAGTCATATAATGCTATATTTTGAACAGTAACATAAGGTTGACTACCAGCAATAATATAGCCTCCATCATTTGCTTGCACTAATGATGTTGCCTTAGCATAGCTATTCCCATTTCCGATGTATTGTTTCCAACTTAAATTACCAGTTGAGGTTAACTTAAGTATCCATCTATTCGTAATATAATAAGCATGATTAGGGTGTGTACCCACATCTCCATCATTCGATTTTGTGTCACCAACAACAATGTATCCACCATCAGAAGTTTGTTTAACAGCGTTTGCCACATCATCTAAACCCCCACCATAAGTTTTTTGCCATTGCTTATTACCGTTTTCATCTAGTTTTAAAATCCAAAAGTCTTTTGCACCTTTATTTAGTGCTAAATCAATATCGTTTGAAGCCGAATAGCCAACAACAATATAGCCGCCATCACTTGTTTTTTCTATGCAATTGGCTTCATCATCACTTGTTCCACCAAAAGTTTTGTCCCATTGTATCTGCTGTGCATTAGCACTTGCACCAATAATAAGTGCTAAAATTATTGTGTAAAAATTCCTCATTTTAATAAATTTTATTTTTTACCTACTTGTTTCAGGCTTATGTTTTCCTTTTTATATTAGTATTAATACCACTCCAATGCCAAATCAAAATTAGATCCATCGGTATTTATTGTACCAATAGCTGGGTAAGGTGTTTCAGATGTTGATTGCACGTAAATGCTTGGTTGTAATTGGTAGGTTGCAACTAATAAACTCTCTTCTGCTGCACTACCCATTAAAACAAAAGTATGCTTATGATATAATTTTATTTCTTTTGACAACGAAAGTGGCGTAATAACAATTGGCACAGTTAGAGTAATACTAGGATTTCCGCTTACTGGATAGGCAATTTCAGGTGATAGATATCCGTCAATTTTAAAGTAATAAGATTTTGGATACCCTGCACTACCAGAAAAATTTGGCTCTTTCAAACTACGTACAGTTATTGAACTACTTTTAATGGCAGCAGGTGATGGTAACACAATCATTTGTTTTGATAGTATATTAGATTTACCAGTTTGGTTTTTTGAAGTCAGGCTTACAGTAAACGCACCTCCATTTTTATATTGATGTTTAGGGCTTTCTTCAGTTGATGACGTACCATCGCCAAAATCCCAAGCATAAGAAACTGCATCGGTGGAAGTATTAGTAAACATTACTGTTTGCGGTGCACGTTTGCTTGTACCATCAAAACTAAAGTTGGAGGTAGGTAAGATTTCTTCTGTTTTTTTCTTGCATCCAATAATCAAAGCTGCTGCAACAATCAGTAGCGTTATACTCTTAAGATTAATTCTCATATTATTTATTTTATTACCTACTTGTTTCAGGCTTCGGTTTTCCTGTAATCCCCTCACTAGCCATCCCAAAAGGGGATGTAGCATGAAACTGATTATTATTGAAAATAGCAACGTGACTTGTGAGACCTTACTATATATGCATTGCTATTTACCTAAGTACTATTTGATTTTTTGTGCTTCTTCATTTTGATAATTTGATACCGCGAATTTTACTGAAAAAATTAAGAAAACAAATTTGTTTGTGTTTTTATTTCTTTACCCTTTTGGTCATCGCTCCCAAATATTAAAATCAATGTTTTGGCTATTGATTAATTCAAAAATATTCCGTATTTCTACAGTACCCTAAAATTGATATCCATATTTTACACAATTCCAATTATCAGTTACATAATTTGGGTATTCAGCCATCTAAATTTGATTTAACCAAAGTGTTTTCATTTATTTGAAATGTCCGTTAATATTTTAGTGTGAGATTTATTCCATTATTCATTTTAGTTTTTTTCTCACTTTCCCCGCAAGCACAGACCACTGTTAAAGGAAGGGTTTTAGATAATATTACCAATGAACCTCTACCATTTATAAACATATTTTTTAAAGCTACGCAAGTGGGCGTAACCACCGATTTTGATGGGCATTACCTTATTACTACCGATAAACCAAGCGATAGTTTGGTGTTTAATTTCCTTGGTTATTTATCTAAATCAGTAAAAATTCAAAGAGGAATTTCTCAAGAGTTGGATGTAAAACTCGAAGCCAATACCATCACACTAAAAGAAATTATTATTAAACCTGGCGAAAACCCGGCGCATCGCATCATCAAAAATGTGATTGAAAGCAAAAATAGAAATGATATAGAAAAACTTGATGCATACCAATATGAAGTTTACAGCAAGTACGAGGTGGACATCAACAACATTAACGATAAATTTAAGAAACGTAAATTGATGAAGCCTTTCGATTTTATTTTCCATAACATCGATAGTACCTCCAAAAATGAAAAACCTTATTTGCCAATGTTCATTTCCGAAACAGTTTCGGATTACTCATTCCGTAAAAATCCTAAGGCTCGAAAAGAAGTTATTAAAGCCACAAAAGTTGCTGGTGTGCAAGATGCAAGCGTTAGCCAAGCAATGGGTAACATGAATTATTATACCAATATTTACGACAATGCATTCTTGCTTTTTGGTAAAAAATTCGCAAGTCCAATATCTGATAATGCGCTTTTCTTTTATAAGTTTTATTTGATTGATAGTATGTATATTGATAATAGATTTTGCTATCAAATACAATTCAAGCCCAAGCGAAAAGAAGAATTAACCTTTGCTGGAAACATCTGGATTAATGATTCTACATGGGCTGTAAAGCGTTTTGAAATGAGTGTTTCAAAAGATGCCAACATCAACTTTATTAATGGGTTTACATTTATTCAAGAGTTTGTTTTAGTGCAAAATGCTTGGATGTTGAGCAAAGATAAAATGGTTGTTGATGCTGCACTGAACAATAAAACAATGGGAGCCTACTTACGCAAAACAACATCTTACAAAGACTTTGTTATCAACCCTAATTACGAAGAAAAGTATTTTAAAGGCGGTGAGAAGACAATTGTGTTAGATGGTGCTGAAAATCAAACCAAATCTTATTGGCAACAAAGCAGACACGACACTTTGAGTCGTAATGAAGATATGGTTTACAAAATGGTAGATACCATTCAAACCCTAAAGCGCTTTAAACGTTTGCGCGATATTGGACAAACATTTTACACTGGATATTATGTGTATAAAAAGTTTGAGTATGGCCCTTACTTTACTACTTATAGTTTTAATCAAGTAGAGGGAAGCCGCATTAGAATAGGAGGGAGGACCAGCAATGCATTTAGTAAATGGTGGGAGTTTAGCGGTTATGGAGCTTATGGTTTTTCTGATGCAAAGTATAAGGGCAGTATTGGTGTAAGAGGTTTTCTGCAAAAGAAACCAACCCGTCGCATGGTATCATTGACCTACAAAAAGGATTATGAAGTATTAGGACAAAGCGTTAATGCTTTTCAGCAAGATAATATTGTTGCATCGTTTTTCAGACGTAATCCTTTAAGTAATTTAACTGAAGTAGATAAAGTTGTCGGATATTATGACCATGAATGGTTCAGTGGTTTTAACTCACGCATCAACATGAGTTATAGAAACATAAAACCGCTTGGCTCAACCAAGTATAGATTTGTTAGTGAAAATGTTACTGATACCATTACTCAACCAAATATCATAGCTTCCGAAATTGGATTTACCACGCGCTTTGCATGGAATGAAAAGTTTATCAATGGTGAGTTTCAGCGTATGAGCCTAGGAACTACTTATCCTGTTTTGCAATTAAACTTTAGTGCCAACATCAAGGGCGTTTTAGGCAGCCAGTATAGTTTTCAACGAGCATCAATAAGTGTTAGCGACCGTTACCGCCAAAACCCAATTGGATATATTGATTATATGTTTGAGATTGGGAAAATATGGGGCAAGGTGCCTTATCCATTGTTGAACTTGCATCCTGGTAACGAAACTTATGCTTATGATGCTTACTCATTTAACTTGATGAATTACTTTGAGTTTGGCAGCGACAAATATATTATAGCTACTGCCACACATCATTTTGATGGTTTCTTTTTGAATAAATTTCCATTACTTAAAAAATTAAAATGGAGAGAGTTAATTTCAACAAAAGTGGTTTGGGGCGATATTACAAACACAAACAAAACATCATTGATTATGCCTGCAACACTTAGTTCTTTGCGCAGTAAACCATATGTTGAGCTTGGTGCAGGTATTGAAAATATTTTTAAGGTATTACGTATTGATGCTATGTGGAGACTAACTTATATCGATAAGGCCTATGTTACATCTTATGAAAGTAGAAGTCCATCTAAAATTTCAAAATTCGGAATCAGGGCAACCTTACAATTCGGTTTTTAATAGAATGTAAATCAAATTCAATATATTAGTTACTTATCCAAATAAAAAAAGCACTAAATTTTATTCAATGTAAAAATCATTTTTACCTCATTTTCATATCTTCTAAAAAAATGTAGGTTTGCCGTTCTATTGATTAGGTTTCAAATTAAAGATACTTAATTTTTTGTTAAATAATTTGATTATGATGTACGAAAAAAAATATCACGATAGTGATATTTCAAAAAAGAGTTTTTTAGTTACCGGCGGTGCTGGATTTATTGGTAGTAACATTGTTGAGTACCTGCTAAAAAATAATGCTTCAAAGGTTGTTGTTTTAGATAATCTATCTACAGGATTTAAAGAAAATATTGAACCATTCTTATTAAATCCTAATTTTACGTTTATTGAAGGCGACATCCGAAATTTAGATGATTGTAAAGCTGCTGTTGCTGGAATTGATTACGTTACACACCAAGCAGCATTGGGTTCCGTGCCTCGTAGTGTTGAAAATCCTATTGCAACCAACGAAGTAAACGTAACTGGTTTTTTAAATATGTTGGTTGCTGCCCGCGATTCAAAAGTGCAACGCTTTGTTTATGCAAGTTCATCATCAGTTTATGGAGATAGCAAAGAGTTGCCAAAGGTTGAGCAAAACATAGGAAACCCTCTATCCCCTTACGCTGTTACCAAATATTTAAATGAATTATATGCCAATGTATTTGGACAAACCTACAATATGCCAATCATAGGCTTGAGGTATTTCAATATTTTTGGTCCACGACAAAACCCAAAAGGAGCTTATGCAGCGGCTATTCCATTATTTATGGATGCACTTATTCATAACCAATCGCCTTTTATTAATGGTGATGGTGAGCAAAGTAGAGATTTTACATTTGTTGAAAATGCTGTGCAAGCCAATGTGCGTGCAATGTTTACTAGCATTGATGGTGCTGTTGGACAAACTTATAATATTGCTTGCGGTGGTAGGATAACTGTAAACGATTTATTCAACATTTTAAAAAAGCATACAGGTGCCACTGTTAACGCTGCTTATCGCGATGAGCGTGTAGGCGACATCCGAGATTCATTGGCTAATATTTC
>Ga0214921_10006781_pt1 | contig 15506 bp, 13 predicted proteins | sample LL1505_MetaG_FD_177992 | JGI IMG/M metagenome (GOLD analysis project Ga0214921, IMG submission 177992) | Freshwater microbial communities from Lake Lanier, Atlanta, Georgia, United States - LL-1505 | ecosystem: Environmental > Aquatic > Freshwater > Lake | place: USA: Georgia | collected...
GTGACCTAACAACAGACTGCGTCCACCCTACGATCTATGGATACAACAAGATGGCTGTCGCGTGGTATCGGGCGATCAAGCTGGCTACAGGGGGCCTTTTAACCGAGCCCGTTGAGATCCTTGTCAATGGTGGATTTGAGTCAGTAGAGTCGAACCCAACCTCCAATCTCTCCTTTGGTCCCTACGCGGTTGATGGTTGGTTAGCCTCTGGAACGCCGTCAGAATGGACGACATCATGGAATCCAGTCTTGTCCACGACCGAGGGGTCGAAGATTCTCTTTTTTAATGGAGGTGGAGATTCCTACGATGGCAGTATATCTCAGTCCTTCCGCACTGTCCCTGGCACAATCTACCAACTTTCATTTGATGCTGGCATTGTTGTTAGTGAGAGCTGGGCGCCAAGACAGCAAATGCTGGGTGTTCTGGTTCGAGGTTCGTCTGATCTTTTTTCGAATGACGTTACCCTTTATGGAGCGGAGGGAAAGGCGCAGTGGTTCCCCCAAAAATTCTACTTCACCGCTGATTCCGACAGCGCGACGCTACAATTTTCTGACAAATCGCGATATCTTGTCGGCCCTACGGCTCAATATTGCGACCTTCTACTTGATAATGTGCATCTTATCGTATCTCCAAACGATCCACGATTTCTGGCATATCCCCAAGCGATCACTGTCAAAACAGGTATGGCGTTTGGTACCAAACTTGGTGGGGATATAGGTTCGTCCGTCCGGCCAGAAAACTTCACGATATCAATGAAGCCAAGCCATGGTACTCTATCATCATCGGGAGATGATCTTGCATATACCCCCGAAACGGGGTTTACGGGAAACGATAATTTTGCATTTGTTGTGGGAAACGGCATCATGTGTTCAACCCCTGCGATTGTATCAATCTGTGTGGTACCGGCTGATTCGGCAACCCTAAGCAATGGAAGCTTTGAAAATGGTGTCCTCGTGGGCGGTCCGGCTGCCGGCTGCAATCTCGATGGATGGCAGGTGACTGGAAGTCCTGTTGGGCTCGGCACTTCATGGAATTCAAAACTATCAGCAACGGCTGGGGAAAGGGTGGCCTTCTTTAATCCTGGATCAGACGCCTTTGGTGGAAGCATCTCACAATCTTTTGCAACTGTTGCGGGGCTGACTTATGTGCTCACTTTCGATGCTGGAATCGTGGTGAGTGAGACGTGGGCCCCGCGCCAGCAACAACTGCAGGTAGAAGTGCAAGGAAATAATCTAATACTTTCAAATGCTGTTTCTCTAATCGGGCAAGAAGGTTCCACCACTTGGTCCTCTGGGAGGTTTGAGTTCATAGCCGATGGGAGCTCAACCAATCTATTATTCACAGATCGATCGGCCGATCTAGTTAATCCAGGATCTCGCTTAAGTGACATGCTTCTAGACAATGTCCAAATTTCCCTAAAGAAAGATCTCCCTGCGTTTAATGAATGGGCCATTCGTAATGGCATCTCGTCAAATGGTTTAGAGGATAGTGATGATGACACAATTCCAAATATTGTTGAATATATCATTGGGGGCAACCCTGTCACGAGTAATGATCAATGCCTTTTGCCTGTAGGGACTTGGGTGATTGCTGATCCCGATGGTACGTCAGGCCTCGCACGGTATTTCTTGTTCAAATACAGGAGGACATTATCATCGGCATCAGACTCAAAGGTCCATGTAAAGGTTGAATATAGCTCAGATCCTCGAGGGCCTTGGCTAGACTCTGGGGTAGATGCCCACGTTAAATCGGTGCTTACCATAGATAATCTAATCAGCGAATCAGAGCTAGTTAAAGTATATTTTCCGGCATCTCTCGAGGTGAATGGAAAGCTCTTCGTTCGCTTGGCGGTGAGCAAGTATTAGCCACAACATGGATACCCAAGTTTCTTGAACCTGCGAATTATTAGTCACGCATGTTGAAGTGTAATCAAATCAAAACTCTACGCCGCCAAACCAATGACCTGTGGATTCGCGGATGGTTACGCATGGCTGGTCCAAGTGGCTTTGGCCGGGTCTGTGGATGGATTGCGTCGCGCTCAATAGCCCCGTATCATCAGAGGGGTAACCTTGCGAGGATGTCACCACGCGGATTTGTTGCACCAAGTGCCGTAGTAACACATCCAAAACTAGTACGTGGGATTCACGTATATATTGGTGATAAGACGATGATTCAGGATGCAGGTGCGGGTGGTGAGATAAAATTGATGGACCATGTTCACATTTATGGCGATAGCTTTATTGAGAGTGGGATGGGGGGGGAGATCAGAATCGAAGATGAGACACATATCCAACCCGGCTGCCATGTTCATGCGTTCCAGTCGTGTATACAGATTGGCAGGAAGGTCGAGATTGCGGCGCAATGCGCATTCTACAGTTACAATCATATGACAGATCTCGGAACGATAATCATGGATCAACCCTTATCGAGTAAGGGTGACATTGTGGTTAGAGATGGTGCGTGGATAGGTCACGGGGTAACTGTATTAAGTGGAGTAACGATTGGGGAAGGTGCAGTGATCGGTGCAGGATCGGTCGTGACCAATGATGTGCCCGATTACGCCATAGCAGCAGGTGTTCCTGCAGTTGTGGTCAAGATCAGGGGAAATCCGAGTGGTGACAATGAGCAATAACTTGTGTTTGACCTGATACGTTAAATAATAAAATGAAAGTCGTAATATTTGCTGGAGGTTTTGGGTCCCGCATTAGCGAGGAGAGCCTCGTTAAGCCAAAGCCAATGATTGAAATCGGAGGAATGCCAATTTTATGGCATATCATGAAGATCTACTCATCGCATGGACTAAATGACTTTGTAATTTGTTGTGGATATAAAGGTTACATGATTAAGGACTTTTTTGCAAATTATCACCGCTATCGTGCCGATCTCACATATGACCTTGAGCGCAATCAGGCAATTGTGCATCGTTCAGAGTCGGAGCCATGGAGAGTTACCTGCGTGGAAACTGGGGAGTCCACCATGACTGGTGGTAGACTCAAGCGGGCTGCAGCTTACATAGGTGATGAGGAATTCTGTCTTACCTATGGTGATGGTGTTGCGGATATCGATATCACGGAAAGCATCAAGTTTCATAAGTTGCACGGTAAGTTGGCTACATTAGCCGCTGTGCAATCACCTGGAAGGTTCGGTGCCTTCTCATTGCACTCGGGAAGCGCTCATATCGGCGCCTTTGCCGAAAAGCCAAAGGGTGATGGGGCATGGATTAATGGCGGTTTCTTCGTTCTTGATCCAGGCGTTCTCAAGTATATTGAAGGTGATGATACCAGTTGGGAGCGTGAGCCGTTGGAAATGTTGGCGAAGGGAGGTGAACTCATGGCGTTTCGCCATGAAGGCTTTTGGCAGTCCATGGACACTCTGAGGGATAAGTTTTACCTTGAGGACCTTATCGCTAAGGGAACAGAACCGTGGAATGTATGGAGGCAATGTGGCGGGCATTAAGATGCATAGGTACGAACATAGCTTGCAAATATATCTAATTCTATTTTTGTATTAAGATGTTATACTCTCCCACCTAAAAAATTCTTAGTTTTAAGCTAATATAACTTACTTTTATCCTATGATAACAACCGTGATTCCGCCAAAATGTCGATCTTGTAAACAAGACTTAAGTCATGTGATGTGTGACCTCGGAACCTCCCCCTTCGCGAATTCATTTGTAAGCTTTGATGATCCACTCGCCGTTGAAAAATTCTTTCCACTTAAGGTTCGTGTGTGCGACGGATGTTTTTTATCCCAGTTGGATGAGTTTGAGGCGCCCCATACGATTTTTGGAGATTATGCGTATTTTAGCAGCTACTCATCCTCATGGGTCGAGCATGCTCGCCAATATTGCGCGATGATGAAAGAGCGGTTTGGCTTTGGACCAACGACGCAGGTTGTAGAGATTGCAAGTAATGATGGGTATTTGCTCCAACATTTTAAAGAGATGGGAATTAAGGTATTCGGTGTGGAGCCGGCTGAGAATGTCGCGAAGATTGCGTGGGAGACTAAGGGCATTCCTAGCATGTTGCGGTTCTTTGGCGTTGATGCCGCAATTGACCTTGTTGAATCGGGGCGAGCAGCCGATTTGTTAATGGGAAATAATGTCCTCGCTCACGTTCCTGATATCAATGATTTTGTTGCCGGGCTTGCGATTGCGCTAAAGCCACTGGGAGTGATTACCTTTGAGTTTCCGCATCTTCAACGTCTTATCGAGCACAATCAATTTGACACAATCTATCATGAACATTTTTCCTACTTGTCGTTGTTGACAGTGCAGCATATTTTCAGGCGTCATCGCTTAGAAATCTTCGATGTTGAAGAGATTTCGACCCATGGAGGCTCCTTGCGCATCTTTGCTTGTCATCGAGATGCGTTTGGTGGTTCGTTTGATTTATCTGATCGTGTTGCCGAGGTTTTAGAAAATGAAAGAAGTTTTGGGATGGAAGACATGCAAACGTATGTTGATTTCAACAAAAGGGTTCAAGAAACGAAAGGTAAGGTTATTGAATTCATCAGCCACGCCAAGGAGTCGGGAAAACGAATTGTTTGCTATGGCGCAGCTGCCAAGGGTGTAACGATGATCAATTCTTGCGGGATCACGGCAGATGATATCGACTATGTGGTTGATAAGAGCCCCCATAAGCAAAATCATTATATGCCTGGCTCGCGAATCCCGATATTCGGCCTAGAAAAGGTCTTTGAGACACGGCCTGACTACGTCTTGATTTTGCCTTGGAATCTGAAAAATGAAATAGTCTCGGAAATGGGGGGCGTTAAGGAGTGGGGTGGAAAGTTTGTTGTTCCGATCCCTAAGCTAACAGTTCTAGAATAGTATTAGATCGTAACTGTAGATGATTTCAAGGGAGAAGCTCGGAATGGTTGAATTGATTAAAGCTGGTAAACAAATGCATGCGCTTGCATGCGAGCTGCACCCTATTTGTCGAAGCATCACCGGAGATGGGCTGCGAGAGACATTGCAGAGGATTGCTCAAGAGGTTCCGATTCAAGTCCATGAGGTTCCAAGTGGCACCCAAGTTCACGACTGGGTTATCCCTGACGAGTGGAACATTAGGGATGCATGGATTAAGGGGCCTGATGGCCAGAAGGTAGTTGATTTTAGCGAGTGCAACCTGCATGTTGTTGGGTACAGTTTACCGATATCGGCTAAGATGCCGCTCTGTGACCTGCTGCATCATCTGCACAGCATTCCTGACCAGATGGACTGGATTCCTTATCGCACAGGGTACTATTGTCGTTCTTGGGGGTTTTGTATTGCCCAGCGGAAGATGGACCAACTGCAGGAGGGGATTTACGAGGTCTTTATTGATTCCGAGTTTACCGCTGGGTCCCTGAGCTATGGTGAACTAGTCATTCCCGGCCAGACAAACGATGAGTTCCTGATTTCGTGTCATGTCTGCCATCCATCATTGGCAAACGATAATCTCTCGGGCATCGTAGTCGCTGTTGCACTTGCTCGTTACCTGATGCTAGCGCCACGGCGGCTAACAGTTCGGTTCGTGTTTATCCCTGGAACCATTGGATCGATTGCATGGTTGGCATTAAACGGGGAGGTAATCCCACGGATTATGCACGGCCTTGTGCTGACTTGTTTGGGCGATATTGGTGACCTGACGTACAAGCGATCTCGAAGAGGGAATGCCGAGATTGATCGCGTGATGGAATACATTATGCGCCAGGCCGGGGTTAATGATCGGGTTTTGAATTTTGTTCCATACGGTTACGATGAGCGGCAGTACTGTTCTGCTGGGTTTAATTTGCCTGTAGGGGTTCTCTCCCGTTCAGTCCACGGAACATTTCCTGAATATCATACAAGTGCTGATGACATGACGTTCATCAAGCCAGAGTGCCTTGCTGACTCATTGAGCAAGGCGCTATCAGCCATTGAAATGGTCGAGTCCAATGGGACTTACCAAAACCTAAAGCCAATGGGTGAGCCAATGCTTGGACGGGTCGGGCTCTATGATAAGCGCGGAGGGGGCCGAGGAGAAAAATTCACTGAACTCGCGATGCTTTGGGTCCTGAACCTGTCGGATGGTAAATCTGATCTGTTGTCGATTGCGGAGCGTTCAGGAATTGACTTCTGTGACATCGTAGATGCTTCATTAGCCCTTGAGGCCGCAGGATTGCTACAGCGCATGGGCGTAGATTGTAATTAGATTCGATTCTGGACATCGGCCCACGAACCTGATGCTTGCGATCTCAAAAGTGCTGACATTGCATACTGAGCAGCTAAGCCATCATGAAATGATGCATCAATCTCAGGATCAAGGTTTCCGCGGATGCAACTATCCACGTAGCTATGCATCATTCGCCTAAGTGCGTTTGGCTTGCCTTCGGAAGCTTCTGGTGGGAGGCGAATTTCGGTCCAATCTGGGGAGGATGGCGTGGATCTCATGATAAAATCAATTCCTCCACGGCTGAGGGAGGCTTTGAGGGCACCCTTGTTGCCTACAATTTCAAGGTAGCCGAGGGGGCCGAATGATGGAGTGATGCGGCTGATAAAGAATTGGCCATGAACGCCATTTGCGTGCTTCATCCATGCTCCAACAAGGTCATCGGGGGCTTGGGATTCTGGCTGGGACTTCTGACAATTCGGATTACAAATAGGAATCGACAGTGTGTGTCCGATCACCGAGCTGATTGGACCTAGGACGTACCTGCTGATGTCAAATAGGTGCGACCCAAGACTGAGGAGCATCCCGGGGTCCATTGAGTGGTGGCCCTGCCTAGGTTGGGAGCACTCGTTCTGGCTCAGTCCATCCCAACGATCATATTGGATTCTTGCAAGAAAAGGCGTCCCAATCTCACCATTCGCAATCCGGCGGTGAAGCTCTCGAATTCCGTAATTGTAGCGAAAAGTAAATGCAGTAAAATGAACTTTATTTGATTGGATTGCTGCGCTCATCATCATCTCAGCCTGCTCGACTGATAACGCAAGTGGCTTTTCGCATAGGACATGTTTACCATTTTTTAGTGCTGCAATTGCATGATCCGCATGGTTTGAGTTAGCGCTGGCGATCGTCACGGCATCGATATCGTCGCGGCTGCAGAAGTCGTGATAATTATTCATTGCTGATGGAATACCATATTTGTCTGCAAGTAAATTTGAATTTGCACCGCATAATGCAACCAGTTTTGCCTTTGGGTGGGATAGAATGCATGGAATGTGACATTCATCAGCAAACTTTCCAGTTCCGATAACTCCGACGCGAATCATTTGGGATTTATGATGCATGTGATTTGATTGTGTAAATTTCAGAATAATGTTGTTAAATAGTGTGACTAATCGAACGCCATTCCATAATCTTTATCATTGAATAAATCAATCATTTAGTTTAGGTGCAACAATGCAGGTTTGGAAGGAGATTTTGTAAGGAAAAATGATTTTTAGGAATAGCGAGATTGCTGGTGCGTACGTTGTTGAATTAGAGCGCAATGTGGATTCCCGCGGGTGCTTCTCGCGTGCCTTTTGTACTGCAGCGTTTGCGCAAGAAGGAATTCATTTTGAAGTTGTTCAGGCAAATTTGTCTCTGAACCTGCTTAAGGGAACGCTACGTGGAATGCATTATCAGGAGCGCGGCACTGGGGAGTCAAAACTCGTACGGTGTATCAAAGGGGCGGTATGGGATGTGATCATTGACATGCGGGTTGAGTCCCCTACCTACTTAAGGCAAGTTGGAGTGGAACTCAGCGCCGAAAACGGACTGTCCCTGTATGTGCCTGAGTTCGTAGCTCATGGGACTTTGGCTTTGTCGGACGGAGCAGAGATTCTCTACCTTATGGGCGGATTTCATAACCCTGCAAAAGCTTTAGGATTTCGCTTTGACGACCCTGATGCTGGGATTGTTTGGCCGCATGATGTTTCTGTGGTTAGTCAGCGTGACTTGGATTGGCCAGCAATCGGATTAAAAGATGGTAAATAGAGTTTTTTCGGGAATCGTGAGTGTGTTACATCGCCCTTTCTCGCGCACCTCTCAGTCGCGTAAGCGCGTTGCGGTGGTAGTTCCTTGGTCGGATCGTGAGCACTTCACCGCAGACGAAGAGGTTTCAATTCACCATCTTTTTCACTATCTTGGTGTGCATGACAAGTACTTATTGGTGCCAAGAGGAAGCAGGTTTTCACCTCTTGGATTTCACGTAGTTCAATTGCCGAAGAGGTATTTTGGTTCTCCGTCCTCCCATGACCGTTTACTTTATAAGGCTTGGTTTTATAAGTTGTTCTTGGAGTATGAGTTTATTTTGTTTTATCATCTTGATAGCCTTGTCTTGGAAAATAATATTTTAAAATGGTGTTCAGGTGATTTTGATTTCATTGGCCCACCGTGGATCAAGTGCGAAGATAGTCCCTGGGTTGACGTTCCGAGAGTTGGAAATGGAGGGTTCAGTTTGTTGCGTGTGAGCCGAGCCATAGAGGTGCTTACGAATCGTTACAGGATGGACCCGAACACGCTTATTCACGATTGGTTTAGTGAATTCTGTCCATTGTGGTTTGTGCATGTGCTCACTCTAGCCCTTGGGAATTCTGGGCGGGTTCGGTTTATCGACCGCTTACTTGAAGAGTGGTCTGAGAGCCGATGTCCAACAAATCACGGACGAGGTAATGACCAATTCTGGGCAGATAAAGCAGTTAAATACGTGAGTGAGTTTCGTGTTGCCTCCCTTCAGGATGGTCTTCAGTTTGCCTTTGAGGTATCTCCTCGGACGTGTTATGAAATGGCAGGAAATCGAATGCCGTTTGGCTGTCATGCGTGGGCCAAGTATGATCGAGAGTTCTGGCTTCCGCATTTGCTTAACAATGGTCATGGGTCGAGTTCTATTAGTAAGGAATAGGTGCTATTATGATGAAGGTTTCAATATGTTTGCCAACCTTGAATAGCGTTCGGTATTTATCTGAAAGGCTTAGTAGTATTGTGGGGCAGAGTTATAGAGATTGGGAGTTACTTGTGGTTGATAGTGGTTCTATAGATGGAACTATTCAGATGGTCGAAGACCTTCGTGCTCAGGATTCGCGGGTTCGGATTATTCAGAGTCCCCCAGATGGGATTTACCCAAATTTTAATAGAGGGATCGAAGGTGCGAGCGAAGAGCTTATTCACATTGCTACAAGTGACGATACAATGGCAGTAGACTTTTTGGAAAAGATGGTCTTAGCGTTAGAGTCAAATCTTGATTGCGATATTGCGCATTGTCCAATGCGTGTATTAGGTGCGGATGGTAGTGTTTGCAACGATTGGTGGGGAGAAGATTCGATTTTTGCTAGAAGTTCTGGCAGACTTAGGACTGTGATGCACAAGCGGCTTGCTCCACTCGACGGAGTCCTGTGTCTGCTCGGTGATAATGTCTATTCATCAGTCACACAAATGCTGATCAGGAAGCGGTTATTTGATAAGGTTGGAGGCTATAGGTCAGGCTGGGGATCCGTGGGTGATTTCCATTGGAATTTGAGGGCGGGACTTGTTGCCAACACCGTTCATGTCCCAGATACATGGGGCGGCTGGAGAATGCATTCAGAGCAAGCTACTGCGGGGGTCCAGATTGGTTCAAAGGGCCATCAGGTATCGATTGATTCGATGATTGTTGATGTTCTCGACAGGCTCGATCTATTTGTTGGAAGGCGCGAGCAGGTTGAGATTTCGGAAAAGTTGGTGCCCAGAGCGCTGATTCTTAGGGAATATTTGCGTGAGTACGAGAGCTGCAGGTCGGTATTTCAGCGGCGAGTTTTCGTGCTTGGGCAGCTGGCTGACGGAAAGGTTGTCGCATGGAGACATTTGTGCGCTCTCCTGAGTGGGGGACGTCACTGGGTTAGGAATGCGCCTGAGTTAGTGGTGTCATGGTTTGATGATGATGTGTTGGTGCCTCTCGGGTAGGCCTTGGCTTAGAGACTGGTTACGTGTTGGAGACTAGAGCTGTTTTTCGCCATTAGGCTGAAGCATGGCAAGGTGGTTGTTTGCCAGCAACCTAGGTAACTTTTTGATGAAGATCTTATTCATTACCTCTCACGCCCTCAGTGGCCCGGATCATGGTGCACGTTTACGTGCGAGGAATTTGTGGTTGCAGCTTTGTATGTTTGGCGAGGCTCATTTGATTCTTGCAGGACCTTATGAGCCATATGTCCATAAAACAGGTGCAATGCTAGATGAATTCCAGCCAATTCGTGTTTTTGATTTCTTGCCATTGCCGATAACGAGTTTGGCAGCAAGGGTTCGATTCGAAGTTGGGTCCCGTGATTTGAATACTCACAGGGTGAGAGTTTGCTACGAGGATCAGGTTGAGTTGCGTTCTCTAATGGAGGGTTATGATTTGGTTTGGGTTCATGGTTTGCGCGTTGCTAATGGCTTCAATTTGTGGAGGTGGCCAAATACGATTCTGGATATCGATGATATTCCTAGTGAGGTTGCTAGAAACCAAATTTTAGGGTCAGCCGGGGTCATGCAGAGGATTAGGGGGTTTCGGCAGTACTTGATCTGGCGGCGTCATGAGAGGCGGCTTTGTGAACGCTTTTGTGCAATTGCGGTTTGTAGTTCTTTGGATCGAAAGCGAATTGAAGGGTCTGCAGATGTTTACGTGGTAACCAATGGGTGCAATGTGCCGATGTCTGTACCGGAGCGGCGACAATTTTTGCCATTACGCATTGGGTTTGTGGGGTCTCTTGAATACGGTCCTAACGCAGAAGGGGTGCGTTGGTTCTTGCGTGATGTTTGGCCAAGGCTTCTTGCATTATTTCCGGGGTTAACCTTACGGATCGTAGGAAAGTGTAGCGATCAGCCGGAGTGGTTGGGTTGCAGAAATGTCGATGGACTGGGTTGGATTGAAGATTTGGATTCTGAGATCGAAACTTGGGCATTAACAATTGTTCCGATTTTTGAGGGTGGGGGAACCCGTATCAAGGTAAGCACCGCGTTCAGTCGAAAATGTCCCGTTGTATCCACTGTTTTAGGAGTTTACGGATACGATGTGACCGATGGAAATGAGGTTTTAATTTCGGATTCCGTGACTGGCTTTGCTAAAGCGTGTCAGAGGATCTTGGAGGATCGCGCGGTGGGGAATTCGCTCGCTGACCACGCTTGGGATCGATTTTTGGAGAAGTGGACATGGGCAGCCAATGCATCGCGACTTGCTGAGATGGTGGATGCGGTTTTGGGTAAAACGGGTGGTCGGTGAGGTGGATAAAATGGATTGTTCTATCATCATTTGTACGCGAGGGCGGGTTGAGAGGCTCAAAAAAACATTGCGTGCCTTTGAATCTGTTAGAGTTCCTAGGGGATGGGATGTCGAGTTGATTGTCGCTGATAATGATGAGTCTGGAAGCGCTGCAAAGGTTGTTTGGTCGGCGACGCTCGACAGGATGGTAGTTCGTTATGTTCACCAGCCGCAGCCTGGTAAGAGTCGAGCGTTGAATGCAGCCGTAGCCAAGGCGAGTGGGCGGGCGCTGTTGTTTACTGATGATGATGTTGAGCCTGCTGAATCATGGTTGGAGCGGATGGCAGAACCGCTGGTTGAAGAGCGTTGTGCGGCAGTGGCGGGTCGTATCGAGCTAGCACCCTATCTTGTGAGATCATGGTTTGGCGTGATGCACCGAACGTGGTTAGCGGAGGTATTGAATCCGGCGGATGGCAAGATTGCCCTGGTTGGTGCCAGCATGGGTATTCATCGGTCTGTGTTTGAGTTGATTGGAGGCTTCGATGAAGCCTTAGGGCCTGGTGCTTCGGGTTTTGGCGAGGAGACTTTACTTGGAATGCAGATTCAGGAGGCGGGCTTACTTATTTCGCCCGTCGTTGATACATTTGTGGTTCATCACCCTGATTTAGCGAGGCTTTTGCGCCCCGAATGGGTGGTTGCCGCTGCTCGGTTTGGTGAGACCTCTGCATACATTTTGTACCACTGGGAGCATGTCGTGGTAGTGTTTCCAAGGATTCGGGCATGGATGGTTTGGGCAAAATTAGGATTTCGTCAATGGTTGATGGCGGGCTTTAGAATTGAGAATGAAGGCTGTTCAGAATGGGAGATGAGTTATCGGGTTCAGATCGCGAGGCTGAAGAGGATTGGGTTTGAATCAAAATCGTCGCGGAATTATCAGTTTCGTTCGCTACAGAAAAATCGTGTTAAATAAAGGTAAATCAAAAATGAATAAGATTACAAAAAAAATATTTTCTAAGAGTTTTAAACAGGCAGATTGTGAAAATGTGTTAGGTTTAAGATATGATATTATTTCAATCTATATTTGTATGTGTCTAATTCTTTCGGGGTGTGGCGGGATGGGTTCGTCACCGCCCCTACCGAGTGAGGCGTCGATGTCGATTCCGAATGCGAGCCTCGCGGCAGGAGATGAGGTTAAAGTGTCGTTTTCGGGTGCTCCCGATTTGAATTTGAAGCAGAAGATTCAGGTCAATGGAAATCTGAGTTTGCCGACGATTGGCGATGTTCGGGCTGTTGGGAAAAGCATTTCGGGATTTCAGTCCGAGTTGACCGCGCGCTATCAGCCCCATTTTCAAGACCCAACGGTAGTGGTATCTGTTGAAAATGCGGCAGCGGGTGTCTACGTGTCTGGGGAGGTTCTGCGACCTGGTAAAATCCCATTGGATCGTCCGATGACTGCTCTTGAGGCGGTGATGGAGTGTGGTGGATTTTCTAAACTTGCGAATCCGCGGCAAGTTGTAGTGGTCAGGAATCAGGCGAATCGCATGGAGCACTATCCACTAAACCTAAATGATGCGCTCAATGGGGGCGAGAGTCAGCCGTTTTATCTTCGGGTATATGACGTTATTTACGTTAGGCAGAGCGTTTGGTGATCTGAAGGTTCCTACGCCATGAGATGATGTTCGATGACTTTGAGGACATCGATTCGGCCAGTTCCGGTTTTGGATGAACTGGTAAGCACGGTTGAGGCAGTTGCTAAATCCGCGGTCATGGTTGCGAGGAAGGTATCGATCGTGATTCGTGTCTTTGCGGGAGATTGCTTGTCAGTTTTGGTAAACACCAAGGAGAATGGTACGGAGCAGGTGGCAAGCCAAGAGGTGAAGTCGATGTCAATGCGTTGTGGTGTCAAGCGCGAGTCGATCAAGACGAAGACATGTTTAAGGTTTTCTCGCTGCTCAATGTAGTCACCGACCGATTCGGTAAAATCGATTTTTTCACTTTTGGCCACTTTGGCATATCCGTAGCCTGGGAGGTCGACGAGGCTCCATGTTTCGTTCATGACGAAGAAGTTGAGGAGCCTAGTTTTTCCCGGAGTGGCGGATACCTTTGCAAGGTGAACCTTGTTCGATAGCATATTGATCATCGAGCTTTTGCCGACGTTTGAGCGTCCGATGAAAGCAAATTCCGGGAGGTGCCATGTGGGCGCTGCGCTGAGGTCGCGGGCACTGAGGGCGAACGTCGCTGATTTAATTTGCATGCGATCTGCTGGCGTGAAGGCCTGCGATTATTGAAAGTGAGCGAGGATCTTGGCGGCCGCATGTTCAGGGCTGATGCCATGTAGCTCTCTGAGGACTTCTGGTTTCCCGTGTTCGATGAATTGGTCTGGCCAGCCGATGCGCTCGATGGGTGTATAGATTCCGGCGGCGTGCAGGTGTTCGATGACTGCAGCACCGAATCCATTCATGATCACATGATCCTCGAAGGTGCAGACGACTTTGCACTGGGTCGCATATTTTTCTAGCACCCTAGCATCAAGAGGTTTGATGAAGCGAGGATTGATGAGTGCGACGGATAGTCCTTGTTGCTCTAGGATTTCTTTCGTGCGCTCGGCCATTTCGAATAGTGTGCCGAGGCCTATGAGAGCTACGTCGGTTCCGTCGGAGATCACCTCTGCTGTGCCGATCTCGAGGAGCTGCGGGTTTTCCTTGATCGGAGTTCCTTTGATGGTGCCTCGGGGGAAGCGGATGGCGGAGGGGCCCTCATCGTATTGAGCCATGGTGTAGAGCATGTCGACAAACTCATCTTCATCTTTTGGCTGCATGTGGATGATGCCGGGTACATGGCGGAGGTAGCCGATGTCGAACAGGCCGTGATGGGTTGGTCCATCATCTCCGGATAGGCCACCTCGATCCATGCAGAGGCGAACCGGTAGTCCTTGCAGGGCCATGTCGTGAATGATCATGTCATATGCGCGCTGCATGAAGGTCGAGTAAATTGCAAGAAACGGCTTGAAACCGTCGGTCGCAAGACCACATGCGAACAGTGCGGCGTGCTCCTCAGCGATCCCGACGTCGAAGTAGCGGTCGGGGAGTTCGTTTTTGAAAATTTCCAATTTAGTTCCGCCGGGCATTGCTGCGGTGATGGCTACAATCTTCGGGTCTTTTTTTGCGAGATCGGTGATGGTTCTGCCAAAAATCTCCGAGCAGGTTGGAGTGAGGGTTGAGTCGGTTGATCCATCCTCAATTTTATAAGTCCCGAGTCCATGGAATTTCCCTGGATTGTCGAGTGCGGGTTGGTAGCCGCGGCCTTTTTCGGTGATGATGTGTAGGACTACGGGTTCGTGCAGTGTTTTGAGGTGTTCGAAGGTGCGGACGAGTAGCGGTAGGTCGTGACCATCGATCGGGCCAAAATAGCGCAGGCCGAATTTTTCAAAAAGGACGTTTTGGAAAAATAGATTTTTTGCACCTTCCTCAACCTTATGAGCGAGGGTGCGTGCTGCCTTTCCAGCGATTTTTTCGACGAACTCTGCGGCTTGGCGTCGGACGGTTGCGTAGGCCGAGTGCGTCTGGAGCGCATTGAAATAACGGGCGATGGCTCCGACGTTTTTATCGATCGACCACTCGTTATCGTTCAGAACCACGATGAATTTTTTGGTGGTTTCTGCGATGTTGTTGAGTGCCTCGAGCGTCGGTCCACAGGTGAATGCGGCATCGCCGGCGACGGCAACGATGTGGTGGTCATTGCCAGAGAGGTCGCGGGCTGCGGCCATCCCAAGGGCGGCTGAGAGAGCAGTGCCAGCGTGGCCTGCACCGTAGGCGTCATGCTCTGACTCGCTGCGGAGCAGGAATCCGTTGAGGCCTTTGTAGGTGCGGATGGTGTGGATTTGTTTGGCGCGGCCTGTAAGCATTTTGTGGACGTATCCTTGGTGGGAGACATCGAACACAAACTTATCCTTTGGTGTTGAGAAGACTCGGTGCATTGCGATGGACAATTCCACCACCCCGAGGTTGGGGCCGAGGTGGCCACCGGTTCTTGAAAGTGAGTCAATTAGGGTATGCCGGATCTCTGCCGCGAGAGCGATTAAATCGTCATCGGCGAGTCGTTTGACATCGCTGGGCGAGAGGATCGTTGAGAGGAGTGGGCCGACGGTGGGTAGGCTAGAAGAGTCGGATCTCATTATCTTGGTCGTCGGAATCGTCCCTTGAATTTGTGATAAGGGAATTCCCTTCATCATTCATAGTTTGCGGGTCGGTATCCAGCAAATTGTCGTTTTGGTTTTGAAGTGTGATAAGGTCGATGCGCTTGCGTGCACTTTTGATCATGGATTCACAGCGGCCAAGGAGTTCTGA
>Ga0214921_10006782_pt1 | contig 15505 bp, 13 predicted proteins | sample LL1505_MetaG_FD_177992 | JGI IMG/M metagenome (GOLD analysis project Ga0214921, IMG submission 177992) | Freshwater microbial communities from Lake Lanier, Atlanta, Georgia, United States - LL-1505 | ecosystem: Environmental > Aquatic > Freshwater > Lake | place: USA: Georgia | collected...
TTCCCGAAGTTGCAGGCTTTGAGTCCGATACCGTCCGCCATGCCGAGGCGGAACAAAGTGATCATGACCGGCTGGTGATGGATCGGGAACGCCTTGGCCCGGTGAACCTTGTCGCCGAGCAAGAGCTGGCCGAAATTGAAGGCGACACCGCCCGATCCATCACGGAGCGAGATGAACTAACCGAAGCGGTGAGCCGGTTGCGCGGCTCCATTGGCAGCCTAAACCGCGAAGGCCGGGCGCGGCTTTTGGATGCGTTTGAGAAAGTGAACGGCCATTTTCAGCGGCTCTTCACGACCCTGTTCAATGGCGGGCAGGCCCATTTGGCCTTGATCGACAGTGACGATCCGCTCGAGGCAGGGCTGGAGATTTTTGCGCAGCCTCCGGGCAAGAAATTGCAATCTTTGACGCTCTTATCTGGCGGGGAGCAGGCCTTGACCGCCATTGCGCTCATCTTTGGTCTGTTCCTGACCAACCCGGCCCCCATTTGCGTTCTCGATGAAGTCGATGCGCCGCTCGACGATGCAAATATTGAGCGTTTTTGTGGCCTGCTCGATGTAATGTCGCAGGAAACCGATACCCGCTATCTGATTGTCACGCACAATGCCGTGACGATGAGCCGAATGCACCGCCTGTTCGGCGTGACGATGATTGAGCGGGGCATCTCCAAGCTCGTGTCGGTCGACCTTGGCGGCGCTGAAGAATTGCTCGCCGCCGAATGACGCCGATGGCCGCCCCGCGCATCGGCTTTTTGCTCTTTCCGGGCGTCACCCAGCTTGACCTGACCGGCCCGGCGCAAGTGCTGTCCCGCCTGCCCGGCGCGCGGGTAGAGCTTGTCTGGCACAACCTTGATCCGGTGATGACCGATTGCGGATTTTCCATTCTGCCCACCGCCCGCTTTGACGATCTTCCTGCGCCCGAAATCCTCTGCATCCCCGGCGGCATTGGTGTTGCCGATGTGATGGATGATGCGCGCGCGCTGGACTGGGTCCGCGCAGCGGGCGCGCAGGCACAATGGGTGACAAGCGTGTGCACCGGGGCCTTGATCTTGGGCGCCGCTGGTCTGCTCAAGGGCTATCGCGCGACAACACATTGGGCCTGGCATGACAGCCTCGCGCTCTTCGGTGCAGAGCCTGTGCAGGCCCGCACCGTGTTTGACCGCAACCGGGTCACCGGCGGCGGCGTGACCGCGGGCATTGATTTTGCCCTCGCGCTCGTTGCCCAAATTGCGGGTGAAGCAACGGCACAAACCATCCAACTTGCGCTCGAATATGATCCCGCCCCGCCGCTGCAATCCGGCACGCCCAGCAGCGCGGGCCCGGAGATTGTGGCGGCCTATTTGGATCGTGCGGATCGGCTGGCCCCGGATCGGATCGACAAGATAAAGGCTGCCGCCCTCCGCCTCGGCTTTTAGGCAATGGTCAGGCGGCCTGCGTGCCGACCCCATATTTGCGCATCTTTTCAATGAGCGTCGTTCGCTTGAGCGTCAGCAGACGGGCGGCCTCAGAAATCACGCCCTGAGCGGCCTCCAGCGCGCTTTGAATGCGCTCTTGCTCCACCCGCTCAATCAAGTCTTTGAGGTCGATGGGCTCCGCCATCGGGGGCGCGTCCTGTTGGGGCGGAAGTGACGCGGCGGAGGCGATGCACGGCACACCCCGCCCCGCCTTCAGCCCCAGCAACGCCTCCACCTCGCCCGCCCCAATCACAGCCCCTGCGAACAAAATATCGGCGCGCTCCACAACATTGCGCAGCTCGCGCACATTGCCCGGCCAGTCATGCGCCATCAGCCGCATCATCGCGTCACGATCAAATCGGGCGATGGGCGCTCCAGACCGCTTCTGCCGGAAGTGCGCGATCAGCAGCGGCAGATCCTCCACCCGCTCCGCCAGTGACGGAACCCGGATCGGCACCACGCCCAGCCGGAAATAAAGATCTTCGCGAAACCGATTGGCCGCAATCGCCCCATCAATATCCCGATGCGTCGCCGACACAATCCGTACGTCAGAGGCAAAGGGCGCGCCGCCGCCCACGCGCTGCACCAGACCATCTTCCAGCACCCGCAGCAGCTTGACCTGCATGTCAAAGCGCATGTCGCCAATCTCATCGAGAAACAACGTGCCGCGATGCGCCTCTTCAAACCGGCCAATCCGCCGCGCCGACGCCCCGGTAAAGGCCCCCCGTTCATGCCCGAACAGTTCGGATTCCATCAGCTCGGCAGGAATCGCTCCGCAATTGAGCGCGACAAAGGCCTGCCCCGCCCGCCTGCTTGCCTGATGGATCGCCCGCGCCACCAGCTCCTTGCCCGACCCGGACGGGCCCGTCACCAAAACCGAGGCGTCGCTCGCCGCCACACGGCCAATCAGGCCCCGTAATTCCCGGATAGCTGCACTTTCTCCGATGAGGAGTCTTGATCCATGATCGAGCGACACGCGACGATCTGTTCTGGCCATGGACACCCCCTACGCACGATACTGAACCCTCATGCTGTCGCAAGGCAGCGTATCGAGCCAGAGAAACTTGGCCCATTTTCGTCTAATTCTTGTAAGAATACGCCATTTCGGGCCGTTCCCCTCCCCCCGAGAGGAACGGCCCTGCGGCTGCCCTAGAAAAGGGCGGCCTGAGCCGGTTAGGATCCCGTCCAATTAGGCGCGCGCTTTTGCGCAAATGCAGCCGCCCCTTCGCGCGCGTCATTCGATGAGAAAACAGCCGCGGTCAGTTCCATCTGCTTGGCCCATTGGTCTGCCTGAGACCAATCTTGCTGTTCGCGGATCACCTGTTTGGATGCGGCGACGGCCAAGGGGCCATTGGCGCTGATCGCCTCGGCCAGCTCCAACGCGCCGTCCAGCGCAACGCCCGGCACAATCCGATTGATGAGGCCCATATCATAGGCGCGGGCCGCGCTGATAAAATCACCCGTCAGGGCCAATTCCATCGCAAGGCGCTGTGGAATTTGGCGGGGCAGGCGGACCAGTCCACCGGCAGCAGCAGCCAGACCACGCTTCACTTCTGGAATGCCAAATTTTGAGTCGACGTTCGCCACAATCATGTCGCAGGCAAGGGCAATTTCAAAGCCCCCGGCCAGCGCATAGCCATCCACAGCCGCGATCAAAGGCTTGCGCGGCGGTGCTTCGGTCAGCCCGGCAAATCCCCGGCCGGCAACATATGGCCGCTCCCCCGCCAAAAATCCTTTGAGATCCATGCCGGAGCAAAAGGTGCCACCCGCCCCTGTAATGATGCCAACGCGCAGATCATTGTCCGAATCGAGACGATCCATGGCCGCTGCCACACCTTCAGCCAGCGCCTTATTGGCAGCATTTTTGGCCTCTGGGCGGTTGAGCGTCACAATCAGGACATTGCCACGTACCTCTGTCAGGACGGGATCGGTCATTACAGGCTTCCTCTCAGATCTTGCCGGACCACAGCGCCGACATTTGGTTTAGCTAAAAGAAAATCGTCCCGCAAAGCAAGCCCCCGCGCCAACTTACCGCGAGTTCATTTGACCCTTTTGATCCAGACGGGTCACTGGCCGATAGTCTCACGAGAAAGGCCGTGTCACCCTCTATGCACCCAATATGATTGTCTATCACCCAGCGCGCACCGACATGGCGGACATGGCGACCAAATGGCGGCGGCAAGCGGCGCATGACCTGGCAGACCACCAACAATCAGGCCGAAGCGACCTGATCTGGCTGGCGCGCGCGGTCGCCGTGTTGGGAATTACGCCCGTTCATGCGCTGCGCATTCTTATCAGCCCGCGGGTGCATGGCGTTGGTGCACGGCTTCGTGGGGTTGCCTGCCTTGCCCAGATTCGCGGCCTGCGCGTGCGCGAGATGATCGCCCAATGGGCCGATCCGACCCATGAAGGGGCCGCAGGCTGGAACCGAGGCGCATAAAGAGGGGGCTTGCACCTGCGCGCGGGCAGATTAGAGCCGGTTCATGGCTGATACGCTTTCCATTGCGACTTGGAACATTAACTCGGTGCGCTTTCGCGCGCCCATTGTTGAGCGGTTCCTGACCGACCAGGCGCCAGATATTCTGTGCCTGCAAGAAACAAAGGCCATGGACGATGTGTTCCCGGCGGAGATGTTTCACCGGCTCGGCTATCGGCATATCGTGCTGCATGGTCAGCCCATGCACCATGGCGTCGCCACCATTTCGCGCATCCCCATTGCCGAAGACACCCGCCATGATTGGCAGGATAATGGCGAAGCCCGCCATGTCGGTGTGCGCCTGCCCAATGGCTGGCGGCTTGAAAATGTCTATGTGCCCGCCGGCGGCGATGTACCGGACCGAGAGGCCAATCCCAAATTTGGGCAGAAGCTTGATTTTCTAGACCGCATGACCCGCTGGTCAGCGTCGCTCAATGATCCGACAATTTTGGTGGGGGATTTCAACATTGCCCCGCTTGAAAGCGATGTATGGAGCCACAAGCAATTGCTGGATGTGGTCAGCCACACGGCGATTGAGATTGAAGCCTTGGCCGCCCTTCAGAACAGCCATGACTGGGTGGATCTGGGCCGCCACTTCATCCCTGCGCCGCAGCGGCTCTACACCTGGTGGAGCTATCGGGCGAAGGATTGGACAGTGGGCGACAGAGGCCGTCGGCTCGACCATATGTGGGCCTCGCCAGCTGTGGCAGCAGCCGCAGTGGCGCACCATGTGCACGAGCCCTGCCGAAGCTGGGAAAAGCCATCTGACCATGTGCCCTTGGTGACGGAGTTTCGCCTTTGAACCCGGCCCAAGACGCAGCCCGCGCCGTCGATGCGCTGCGGCGCGGCTGGCCCGTGACGCTGGACGGCGCACTCTCGCTGCTTGCTGTCGAAACGGCAGATGAAGAAAGCCTCGCCGCCTTCGATCCCGATCACAGCTCCGACATCCTCATTTCGGCGGGCCGAGCCGCGACATTGAAACTCGCCAATCAGCGCGAGGCCGCCGCCCCCGATGCGCCGGTTATGGTCGCGCGCTACCGCTGGCTTGATCTGGCAACGGCGACAGCGCTGGCCGATCCAGCGCTCGATCTGGCAACGCCGATGAAAGGCCCGTTTCAGGCGATCCCTGTCCACACGCCTGACAGTGCAGCGGCCGCCCTCATCCTTGCGCGCCATGCGGGGCTCCTTCCGGCCTTTTTTGTGGTGAAGGGGTCAGTCCCGGGCGCGACGATACTGTCACACGACGCGGTTCACGCTTATGAATCGTCTGATCGCTTGCGCATCGTGTCGCGCGCACGGCTTCCGGTCGACGCGGCGGAGCAGGCAGAGATAATTGCCTTTCGCACACCAGAGGCGGGGCTGGAGCATGTTGCCCTGATGATCGGAAGCCCCAATGGGCACCCGCCACTCGTCCGGCTGCACAGCGAGTGCCTGACCGGCGATGTGTTGGGCAGCCTCAAATGCGATTGCGGCCCACAATTGCAGGCCGCCCTGCGCCTGATGGCAGAGCAGGGCTGGGGCATTCTTCTCTATTTGCGGCAGGAAGGCCGCGGCATCGGCCTGATCAACAAGCTGCGGGCCTATGCCTTGCAGGATCAGGGATTTGATACGGTGGACGCCAATACCCGGCTGGGCTTTGCGATTGATGCCCGTGACTTTTCAGTTGCGGCGCGCATGCTGACGCTCTTGGGGCAAGACAAGATCCGCCTCTTGACCAACAATCCCGATAAGGTCGGGCGGTTACAGGCAGAGGGCATTAGCGTGGTGGAACGCGTGCCGCACAAGCTGCCGCCCAATCCGCACAATGCCCGCTATCTTGAGACCAAGCGCGACCGAACGGGCCACGCGCTTTAACCAAACAGAATTTTTGTAACCTCGGCAAAATTATGGGCAATGGCCTGAACGCCCTTGTCCATCAGCAGCTGGTCATGCCCGTCATGGCAGTGCCGCCCCGCCGCCAGACCGATGACAAAGGCGCCAGAAGCAACCGCCCCAATGGCCCCCACGGGCGAATCCTCAAGGATGGCGACCCGGCGGATATCGACGCCCAATTCTTGTGCTGCATGAAGGTAAATGTCGGGCGCAGGCTTTCCGCGCGTCACATGTTCTTTGCCCGAATAAATATGCGGCGCGAAGTTATCTTCCAGCCCCAAATGCGCCAAGTGCGTCTTGATCCAATGGGTTGAGCTGGAAGAGGCAATGGCGCGCGGCAAATCCGCAGGCAAGGTTTCGACAAAGCGGATCGCCCCGTCCACCGCCTCTATGCCTTCGCGCATCACCCGATCATCTTCGGCCTGCCGCGCCTTGAAAAAAGCTTCGGGCACCTCTCCGCCAATCCAGCGCGCAACTGCGGTGTAGAAATTGTCGCCCGACAGACCGACAAATTGCGTCACGGCATCTTGCACCGTTGTTTCATGGCCCAGTTCGGTCAGAAGATCGGCAAGGTGACGATTGCCGATAAATTCGCTTTCGAGCAGGACCCCATCAAAGTCGAAAATCAAGGCATCGAAATTCATCCGCGCGCTCCAAATAGGGCCGTGCCAATGCGGATTTGCGTGGCCCCCAGCATGATGGCCGCTTCATAATCGCCCGACATGCCCATGCTGAGTTCAGACAGGCCAAGCTCTTTGGCGATTTTGGCGAGCAGGGCAAAATAGGGCGCAGCTTCCGTGTCTGCGGGTGGCACGGCCATGAGGCCCACAACGTCCAGCCCAGCCGCGCGCGCTTGGGCCAATAGCTCAGGCACCTCAATTGCAGCACAACCGCCTTTTTGCGCTTCTTCTCCAATATTCACCTGAAGGAAATAGCGGGGGCGACGCCCCGTCTTCTCCTGCGCCCGGCCAAGGGCAGTGATGAGCGAGGGGCGATCGACCGAATGAATGACATCAAAAAGGCGCACCGCCTCTTCGGCTTTGTTCGATTGCAATTGGCCAACAAGGTGCAGTTCAATGCCCGGCGCCTCGGCCATCAGCTCTGGCCATTTGCTCTGCGCTTCCTGCACCCGATTTTCGCCAAAGACACGCTGGCCCGCCGCAAGGATCGGGCGGATCGCCGCCGCGCTCTGCGTCTTGGACACGGCAACCAGTGTCACGCTCTCTGGTGCGCGACCCGCGATTTTGCAGGCGCGGGCCATGTCGTGATGAACGGCATTCAGCCGATGCTTTGCGTCCTCAGTCATGACGCGGCTATAGAGGCGTGGATGCCGAAGCGCCACCACCCCCTGCCCCCCATATGGTTCATGACCGACGAACGTCTGGGCGACGACCTCTGGCCCGCGCTCGCAGCACTTCCCAAGGGAAAGGCGGGCATTATCTTTCGCCATTACGCCACCCCCGATCCGCAACGGCGGGCGCTGTTTGAGGCAGTGCGCCGCATTGCGCGCGCCCGCCGGCTGGTGTTGGTGCTCGCCGATACGCCCCAGCGCGCGCGTGGTTGGCGGGCCGAAGGCAGCCATGGCCGCCATATCGGGGCGCTGACGGCCCCGGCGCATAATGTACCAGAAGTGCGGGCGGCTGAACGCGTGGGCGCTCAGCTGATATTTTTATCACCGCTTTTTGCAACACGCAGTCACGCCGGGGCGCAGCCGCTGGGCCGGGTGCGCTTTGGCCTGATCGCCGAGCAATCCCGCCGCCCGATCATCGCGCTGGGCGGCATGACGGCCGCGCGCTTTGCACCGCTTACATCATCGAATCTTTATGGATGGGCCGCGATCGATGGGCTGGCCCCGCTACAACGTCAGAAGCGGAAAGCCGTGCCCAGATAGACAGCCTGACTGTCGCGGCGATTATCCTTCAGCGGCTCCAGCCGTTCGCGCTGAGATTTATAACGGACCCCCGCCGTCACATCGATATTGCGCGTCAAACGATAAGACCCGCCGACATCCAGCGCGACGCTCTCACTCGTGTCAACGATGCGCGGTGCCGTTCCCACCGGACGTTCTGCTGCCAGCTGAAGCCGGGTCGACCAGCGCTTCGCCGTATAGCTCAGGCCGAGATCCGCGGCCTGACGCCGACCGCCGGCAAGGCCCAGATCCGCCTCGCCCATATCGCCAGAGACAGCAAAGCGACGCCAGCCAACCGAAACGCCCAAATTATAGGCCAAGGGGGCAATGGCGGCCAGACTGCCTGCGCTTGCCGGACGGTCTGCACCCGGAAGCGCGCGCGTCGACCGAGCGCGCACAGCGACAGTCACTTTGCGATTCGTCTTGGCGGACGAGGCCGGGGTGAACCGGAAACCAGATGTCGCGGTTGTGCTGCGCGAAAACGCCAGCGCAAGGCGCGGGTCCGCCGATGCTGGCGTGAAATTACCGAGCGCGCGGCCCACAGATGCTTGCTGGGCAGAACCACCACGCGGCGCCGCAAAACCGACAGAAGACGCAATAAGGCTCGCCGCTGCGGCCAAAGCCACAGGTCCCAATGTCCAAAAGGAGGCGCGAGTCGTCATAGGGTCTCCATGACACAAAGCAGAATCAAGCTATAGCTTTATGTCAGTAAATCGCGCCCCTAATCATAAATTGTTTCAAGGCTGTTGCATGTCTTCAACAACCCTGTGCGCTCCTCCCTTGCGGACAGGGGATATCAGCCTATAACGCCGCTCATCTTCCTAATTTTCTTTGACGAGGAATTGCATGCGTCGTCCCCTCACCGCCATTTTTGCCCTGTCGCTTCTCGCGACCCTTCCTGCCTGCAGCATGCTGGGCATTGGCGGCGGCAAGGAGAAGGCCCGGCAACAGACCGATCAGGCCGCATCCCGCGTCACCACAATCGGCGTGAATGCCTATCTCTGGCGCGCATCGCTCGACACCCTGTCCTTCATGCCGCTGGTTCAGGCGGATGCCACAGGCGGCGTCATTTTGACCGATTGGTATAGCAATCCCAATAATATGGGGGAGCGGATGAAGCTGACGGTCAGCATTTTGGATCAGGATTTGCGTGCCGATGCTTTGCGCGTCGCGGCCAGTCGTCAGGTGAACCAAAATGGCAATTGGGTTGATGCGCCTGTGCAAGCAGCGACCGTCCAGAAGCTGGAAGAAATCATCCTGACCAAAGCACGGGATTTGCGCCGCGCGGCCATCGCAGGCTGAACCACAGCGCCTGCGGGCTTGGGTCGCGTGAAGGACTTTGAACCGGCTGGCCCCGCTTTTTGACGCAACCCAGTGATGAAGAAGATGCGGAGCTGACACGCCTATGACGACGCGTTTCAACCCTTTTAAGGCCGATGGCCTTTGGCAAAAAGCCTGGGACGATGCGGGCATCTTTACCGCGCCTGCCGCAAGCGACCCGCGCCCCAAATCCTACGTGCTCGAGATGTTCCCCTATCCCTCCGGGCGCATCCACATGGGTCATGTCCGCAACTATACGATGGGCGATGTGCTGGCCCGGTATAAGGCAATGACGGGCCATGCCGTGCTCCACCCAATGGGGTGGGACAGTTTTGGCATGCCTGCTGAAAATGCGGCGATGGAGAAAAAGGTGCATCCCGGCGATTGGACACGATCCAATATTGCGGCGATGAAAAAGCAGTTGAAGCGGCTTGGTCTTGCCATTGACTGGAGCCGCGAGCTGTCCACCTGTGAGCCGGACTATTACGGCCAGGAGCAGGCTCTGTTCCTTGATTTCTACAAATCGGGCCTGGTCTATCGCAAGGAATCATCGGTCAATTGGGATCCGGTCGATATGACCGTGCTTGCCAATGAACAGGTGATTGATGGGCGCGGCTGGCGCTCTGGCGCGTTGGTTGAAAAGAAAAAGCTCAATCAATGGTTCTTGAAAATCACCGATTTTGCCGATGAGCTGCTCGATGGGCTGAAATCGCTCGACCAATGGCCCGATAAGGTTCGGCTGATGCAGGAAAATTGGATTGGCAAATCCAAGGGCCTGAACCTCAGCTTCAATCTGGTTGGCACGCACGACGCAATCGACGTGTTCACCACCCGGCCCGATACGTTATTTGGCGCAAGCTTTGTCGCGATTGCCGCCGACCATCCACTGGCCGCCGCCCTTGCTGAAAATGCGCCGCGCCTCAAAGATTTTATCGAAGATTGCCGCCGGGGCGGGACGACCGCCGCCGAAATTGAAACGGCGGAGAAAAAAGGATTCAACACCGGCCTATCGGTCGAACATCCGCTGGATTCCAGCTGGCATCTGCCCGTCTATGTCGCCAATTTTGTCCTGATGGATTATGGCACAGGTGCGGTTTTTGGCTGCCCCGCGCATGACCAGCGCGATTTGGATTTTGCCCGCAAATACCGCCTGCCCGTCCGCCGCGTTGTGGCCGATGGCGATCTCACTGATCTCGAATTTGAAGGCGACACGGCCTATACCGGGCCGGGCCAGATCGTGAATTCGCATTGGCTCAATGGCATGAGCGTGGACGCGGCAAAGGCCGCCATTATCGCGCGGGCCGAGCAAGACGGTTTTGGCGAAGGCCAGACGCAATATCGCCTGCGCGACTGGGGCGTGTCGCGCCAGCGTTATTGGGGAACACCCATCCCCATCATCCATTGCGATTTTTGTGGCGTCCTGCCCGTGCCGCGCAGCCAATTGCCCGTCACTTTGCCCGAGGATGTAACCTTCGATCAGCCCGGCAATCCGCTCGACCGGCATCCGACATGGAAGCATGTCGCCTGCCCCAATTGCAAAGAGCCGGCCCGGCGCGAAACCGACACACTCGATACTTTTGCCGATTCCAGCTGGTATTTCATCCGCTTTGCCAGCCAGCCCGATGACAAGCCCTTTGACCGCGAAGAGGCCGAAGCCTGGCTGCCCGTTGGCCAATATATTGGCGGCATTGAACATGCGATTCTGCACTTGCTCTATGCCCGCTTCTGGACGCGTGCCCTGCAACGCATTGGCAAAATTGGGATTACCGAACCCTTTGCCGCGCTCTTCACCCAAGGCATGGTCACGCATGAGACCTATAAGTCGCAAGACGGTGCCTGGCTGTCGCCGGAAGATGTGAAGATTGCCGGAGATGCGGTGACAAGCCTGGATGGCGCACCCGTTATTCGCGGACGCATTGAGAAAATGTCCAAGTCCAAAAAGAATGTCGTCGATCCCGATCCGATGTTCGATCAATATGGCGCGGACGCCGTGCGCTGGTTCATGCTGTCAGACAGCCCGCCGGAACGCGATCTGGAATGGTCGGAAAGCGGGATCGAAGGCACATGGCGCTTCGTCAATCGTATCTGGCGGCTCTTCGACACGCTGGAAGACGGCCAAGGTGCAGACAGATCCGTCGATCAGCTGTTGCACCGCGCCATTGCAGGCATGGCCAGCGATATTGAGGCGCTGACCTTTAACAAGGCTGTCGCCAAGGTGCATGAACTGGTGAACGCGCTGGAAAAGGCCCCGGCTTCGGCATCACGCACCACCGCCATCCGTACCCTTGCCCGGCTGATCTCCCCCATGTTGCCGCATCTGGCCGAAGAGGGCTGGGCGTGCATGGGCGGCGCAGGGCTGGTCGCGACCCAAGCTTGGCCAGAGCATGACCCAAGCCTGCTGGTGGATGATGAAGTGACCATTGCGGTGCAGGTCAATGGCAAGCTGCGCGATACGCTGACCGTGGCGAAGGATCTCGACAAGGCCGGGCTAGAGGCGCTGGCGCTGGCATCGGACAAAATCATCCACACGCTCGATGGGGCGGCCCCAAAGAAAGTCATTGTCGTGCCGGGCCGTCTGGTTAACATTGTCGCATGATTTCGGCTTTCCCCCGCCTGCTGCATAGCGCCGCCCTACTGGCCCTTCTTTCGGCTCTGCCCGCCTGCAGCCTGCGCCCGCTCTATAGCGGCGGTGCACAGGGTGCGGCCGCACAGATGCTGGGCGCAATTGAGTTGCAACCGATTGCCGGCAAAGCAGGCTGGCTGATGCGCGATGCGCTGCAACAACGTCTGGCCGCTGTCTCGCAAGGCGAGGTGCGCTATCGGCTGGAAATTGAACTGGATGATCAGATCACGGGCTTTGGCTTGCGCCGCGACGACTCCGTCACGCGCGAGCGCCGGACATTGCGGGCGCGCTATCGCCTGATTGATATTTCAACAGGGGCGATGGTGCTGGATGCAACCGCAGGCTCCGACGCCGGTATTGACGTCGTGTCGTCCGAATATGCCACGATTGCCGCAGAAAACACCGCGCTTGAAAATCTCAGCGGCATCGTCGCAGATCAAATTGTCGCCCGCCTTGCCCAGCAGGCACGGGCGGCACCCGCCCCGTGAAGGCCAATGCGAACGAGATTGCCCGCGCCCTAGATGCGGCCAATGGCCCCGTCCGCTTCTTCTTGCTCTATGGCCCGGATGAAGCGGGGTCTGCCGCCCTTGCCCGTCGGCTGGAACGGGCCATGGGCCAAGAGGCCGAGCGGATTGATCTGGATGGCAGCACGCTGAAAGCCGATCCGGCGCGTCTAGTGGATGAAGCGGCCAGCATTTCTCTTTTCGGCGGGCGACGCTGGATCCGCATTCAGCCTGCTGGCGATGAAATCGCCGCTGCTGTCGCCAGCCTTCTGGACGCAGACGTGGCGGGCAACCCTGTTGTCGCCTTGGCCGGGGCACTCAAGCCCAGCTCTCCCTTGGTCAAGCTGGCGCTGGATCATAAACTGGCCCTTGCCCACCCAAGCTATGTGCCCGATGCCCGCGATGCAGCGCAAATTGCAGAGACGCTGGCGCGCGAAGCGGGGCTGAGGCTGCCCCGCGATTTAGGCCGGACACTGGCTATATCATGCAGCCATGATCGATCCATCATGGCGCAGGAAATTGAAAAATTGGCGCTCTATCTAGACGCCGCACCCGACCGGCCAGCCGAAGCAACCGCCGAAGCGCTGGAAGCCATTGGCGCGTCCAATCCGGATGGGGAATTGAACAAGCTGGTCGATGCCATCATGGGCGGGCAACCGGGCCGTGTGGGGGCCGAAATTGCCCGGCTCGGCCAATCCGGCATTGCGGGCATTCCGGTGCTGCGCGCGCTGTTCCGTCGCCTCATTCTCTTGGCGGCGTTGCGGCGCGACATTGACGGGGGGCAGTCTCCTGCCGCCGCAGTCGAAGCGCGCGGCAAGGCGATTTTCTTTAAGGAAAAACCCGCCATCACCGACCAAGCGAGCCGATGGCCCGCAGATCGGCTGGCCGCACTCGCAGACAAGCTGCTCTCGGCCGAACGCGCGCTCAAAAGCTCTGGCACGGCAGGTGAGATTCTGGCCGAAGCCGACATGCTCACCATTTCCCGCTTCGCCGCCCGCCGCCGCTAAGCCGCAAGAAAAAGCCCGCCCCGGACAGACCGGAACGGGCGTTTTTCTGTTTTGAGCCAGACGCTTAGAAGGTTCGACGAACCGTGACTCCATAAGTGCGCGGCTCGCCCAAGAACAGGCCGTACAGCTGGGTGGAGGACGTAGCAAAGCCACGGCTCACGCCATTGGTCGACCCACTGCCCTGAAGCGGCATGTCAAAGGCGATCTGCTGATAATCAACATTGAAGAGGTTCTGCGCCCAGGCTTCAATGGCCCAGCCCTTATCCCCATTGTTGAGGCCAATGCGCGCATTGACGAGCGTGTAACCATCTTGCGTCTTCTCAAAGTCGAGGTCTGATCCCGTGTTGATGGCGCTGGTGTTGCGAAAATCAATATAGGCCAGACCCTTCAGCCCCGATGAGCCAATATCTGGCGTCCAGCTTACCGCCCCGGTCGCCACATATTTTGTGGCGTTGGAGAGGCGCGCGCCCGGCAATTGGAAGAAGGCGGGGGACAAGGACCCCGTCGTGTTGGTCGGGTTCTTATTGCCGATCAGATTGTCGGTATAGCGCGTGTCGGCATAGGTCAAGCCGAGGTTGATCGACACATTGCGTGCCGGGCGCAGGGCGGCTTCAAGTTCAATCCCCTTAGAGATCACACCGCTCTTTTCCTTGCCCGTGCAGCCGCTATTGCCCGTGATGGCATCCACATCCGACCCATCGCCGCCGGCCAGCGTCGAGCAGCCCTGCACATTTTCAACGACGAAGTTCACGCCGTTAAAGGTGTTGAGCTGGAAGTTATCGAACTTCTGGTAGAAGGCGGCGACATTCACATCGATGCCGCGGCCATCATATTTCAGGCCAATCTCATAGGCGTCGACCATTTCCGGCTTAAACTGCAAGGCGTTGGTGTCGAACGCAGTGCCGTCAATCGCGCGGTTGCCATTGCTGTTGGCCGTGCGGCCGAGGCGATAAAGGCTGTTGCGATCCAAATTAAACCCGCCGGCCTTATAGCCGCGCGAGAAGCTGGCATAGGTCAGCACATCTTCGTTCGGCTTAAAGCTGATCACGCCAGTGCCCGTGAACTCATCTTCCTTGCGGGTGGCATCATCTTGCGTGATCTTGCCATTGGGGACGGACGGGATGACGCACGCAAGCTGGCCAGCGCCATAAAGCGCATTGGTCGTCGGCAGGGCAGATAAGGTGCGGCACATCACATTCGTGTCAGAAAAGCTCGCGTCGAGCGTCTTCTTCTCATTGGTGTAGCGCACACCCAAGGTGAGGGTCAGGGCATCGGTAACGGCAAAGCTATTATGTGTGAAGAACGCATAATTGCGGCTCGTCTGGCGATAGTTATCGGTGATCTGAGCGCCATTGAGAGACATGGGGGCAGTGGGGCTTAACAGTGCACCGATTGCGGCATAGCCGGGAAAAGTCGGGCTACTGAGCCGCGTAATCGCATCGGCATAGCGGGTGTAATCGGCCCCAAAAGCCAAATTGTCGTTGAGCGTCAGGATTTCATTGGCGAAATAGCCGCCAACCAACCAGTCCAATTTATCGTCCAGTGCATTGCCCTGAAGCCGCACTTCCTGCGTGAAGGTGGAGAATTTTTGGTTGGCCGTGCCGTCATCTTCACGGTGCAAAATGTCGAGGTTGTTGAAATCGGCATCCTGCCCGCGCAGCCAACGCCAGTTGCGATAGGCGGTGATTGAGGTCAGCTTGGCCGCCCCCAAATCATAATTGGCTTCGCCCGAAACGCCCCAATCGCGCACATCGCCGCGATAGGATTGGCCCGGAGTGATTGACACTTGGCGGGTGTAAGGCGTGTCGTTGATCGTGCCGCCGAGCGCCCGCAGGGTCGCGGCAATGGGGTTGGCAGACCGATTAATCGTGCCGCCCGCGCCCGCCGTGACAAGCGACGCCGGATAATAGGGGGCTGCACAGCATTCTTCAGCCCGGTCCGAATAATCGGCAATCAGGCGCAGAGAGAAATCGGTGTTCGGCTCAATCAGCATCTGGCCGCGCAACAGATAGCGATCCCGATTATTGACCGTGCGGCCAGACGTCACATCGGTCAAAAAGCCATCGCGCTTTGAATAGACGCCATCAAGGCGGGCGGAAATCGTGTCTGAAACCGGTCCGGTAATGCCGCCCACAAGGCGCATCGCATCATAATTGCCGTAACTCGCCTCTAGCGTGCCGCCAAAGTCCGAAGAGGGGCGCGCGGTAATGACGTGAATCAAACCAGCCGAAGCGTTGCGGCCAAAGAGCGTGCCTTGCGGGCCGCGCAACACCTCAATCCGGTCAATCGCGCCGAGTTCCGTCAGGCCAACGCCTGCGCGGCTGCGATAGACACCATCCACAAAA
>Ga0214921_10006783_pt1 | contig 15504 bp, 10 predicted proteins | sample LL1505_MetaG_FD_177992 | JGI IMG/M metagenome (GOLD analysis project Ga0214921, IMG submission 177992) | Freshwater microbial communities from Lake Lanier, Atlanta, Georgia, United States - LL-1505 | ecosystem: Environmental > Aquatic > Freshwater > Lake | place: USA: Georgia | collected...
AAAAAACTGGGACACAAAAGTGGAACCTGTCGATCTGAGCCAAACTCTTTTTTCTCCCGTGACTTTTTTTATCCGATGAAATAACAATACATCAACCAGTTGAGCAACTAAGAAAGCTGCTAAAGATCCAAATATCATAAGAATACCTTGTCCAAATATTACCTTGAATGAGGTTTGCATGTTTTCAACACCCTGTGCTTGGTTTTGAGTCATCCACCAGTCAGCAGGAACGAGCTGAATGGCAAAAAAAATAATTAAAAAAGCATAAGCTATTAAACCTGCAGTAAAAAATGATAATTTTCTTACTCCTTGTTTTCCAAAATATTCGTTAATAATATCAGTCATTAAAAAAACAACAGGCCAGAGCAATACACCTGCGGAGAATTGAAGTGCCCCCTTTTGTCCAAAAAGTTGAATATTAAATCTTGGAATACCCAGGGTATCCTCTAAAGCAAATATCTTTACACCGATAAATTCTGCCACGAGGGCATTGACTATAAAAAACCCTCCAAGTAAGAAAAATAAAGAGGTTCCTTTATCCATCCTTTTTGTAACATGATTAGCATTTAAAATAGGTTGCGACATGAACTTTATTTTTAGTATGGCTTAAAACAATGCAATTATGAATACGTTCTCATTGTAAAATTATCTTTTTAAAGATTAAAAAGTAGTTTTGTGTTAAAATTTAATTCTACTATGCCTAAGTATGCTATAGATTTAAAAAGCGGGTCGATTAAAAATGAGATGCCTTTAATTATAGGAATTGACCTGGGAACCACCCATTCTCTTGTTGCTTATATGGAAAATGGAAAACCTAAAGTTATAAAAGATGAATTTGGCGAACAAGGACTTCTGGCTTCTTTACTATATCTGACAGAAGATAATCATTTTATAGTTGGTGAAAAAGCAGGGGTTTATCTTGATTCGGATCCCTTAAATACGCTCTATTCTGTTAAAAGATTAATGGGTAAATCGTATGATGATTTAATATCCTATAAAGATTTTTACGGTTATGAACTTTTGGATACGGGCTCGGAAAATCTGGTTAAGGTTAAATTACGAGATAAATCATTTACTCCCATTGAATTATCAGCTGAAATCCTAAAGACGCTAAAATTAAGAGTAGAAAAACTTTTAGATTTTCCAGTCTCAAAAGCGGTTATTACGGTTCCTGCATATTTTAATGATGCCCAGCGTCAGGCAACCCGAGATGCCGGTAAATTAGCTGGTTTAGAAATACTCAGAATTATAAATGAACCTACCGCCGCGAGTCTTGCATACGGCATTGGATTAGATAAAAAGGAATTTCAAAAAGTGGCAGTATATGATTTGGGAGGGGGTACTTTTGATATTTCAGTTCTTGATATTCAGGAGGGTATTTTTGAGGTGCTAGCTACCTATGGGGATACCTTTTTGGGTGGAGATGATATAGATAAATCCATTGCAAATTATTGGTGTAACAAATATGGGTTTTCTCTTTCCAATATTCCTGCGCTCAGGAAATTAGCAGAAAGAGCTAAAAAACACTTGTCTAAAGAAGAGGTTTTTATTGAAGTGGATGGTCGTTTTGGCGAACTTCAATTATCCATTCATGAATTTGAGATTCTTGTTAAACCTTTAATTGACAGAACCATAACGGCTTGCGAAAAAGTGCTGCGCGATGCTGGCTTAGAAAAAAATGATGTTCACCAAGTTATCATGGTGGGGGGTTCTACTCGTGTACCAGCCGTTAAAAGAGCCGTAAGTTCCTTTTTCGAAAAAGAAGTTTTTGATCAGTTAAACCCAGATGAGGTAGTGGCATTAGGTGCCGCTATTCAGGCAGATATCCTTTCGGGTAATCAGGAAGACCTCTTATTACTGGATATTACACCGCTTTCTTTGGGTATCGAAACGGTTGGTGGCTTAATGGACACTATCATACCAAGAAATTCAAAAGTACCAACAAAGGTGGGTCGAAATTATACCACTTCCGTTGACGGGCAGACCAATTTAAAGGTTGCCGTTTTCCAGGGTGAAAGAGACTTAGTAGTATACAATAGAAAATTGGGGGAATTCATCCTCTCGGGTATACCACCTATGCCTGCTGGAATTCCTAAAATTGAGATCCAATTTCTGCTGGATGCTGATGGAATATTAAAAGTAAAAGCCAGTGAACTCCGTTCAGGGGTTGAGACCTCGGTAACTATCCAGGCCCAGTATGGTATTTCTGAAGAAGAAATGGCTCTTTTATTATTGGATTCTATTAAAAATGCCTCGTCTGATCTGGCTGCCAGAGCATTACAAGAATCTAAAAATGAAGCAAATAATGTATTACATCATCTGGAGAAATTTAAAAATCAAAATTTAGGTTTATTTGATGAAGAGACGGTGAATAAAATGAATCATTTAGGGGAATGCTTACATCAAAAAATATTGGAAAATGATAAAAGTGCTATCGATCAGGCGATGCATGAACTAAATACTTTTACAAGACCTTTGGCAGAAAGAGCACTCGATCATGCTGTTGCTGCCGCATTAGTGGGTAATAAACCTGTATAACATGAGCAAAAAAGTAAAGAATCGGATAGGTGTGGTTTATTCCACCAATCCAGCATTTAATTATGAGGTGGATAATGGAGAACAATTAGATACTTTGCCACCATTAAAACAAATATTAAGAATTCAATTGGACAGAAAACAAAGAAAGGGAAAAGAAGTTACTTTAATAACAGGTTTTGTGGGTCAAATAGCCGATTGTGAAGAGCTCGGTAAATTACTTAAACAAAAATGTGGCGTGGGCGGATCTGTAAAAGACAACGAAATAATTCTTCAGGGAGATCATCGAACCAAAGTACTTGCCTTTTTACAAGGGGCAGGGTATAATCAAACTAAAATTTCAGGAGGATGAATCAATTAATTAATCAGGAACCTGCTATAACATCGCATTTATTAATGATTAAACCCAAACATTTTGGATTTAATGAAGAGACAGCAACCAATAATGCATTTCAAATAAACGATAAAGTTTTAAACCTTTCTCAAATATCTGCTTTAGCTTTAGATGAGTTTGAACATTTTGTAGATATTTTAAAAGAAGCAAGATTGGATATTACGGTTATTGAAGACAAGGAAACGCCTGTTATTCCCGATTCTGTTTTTCCTAATAACTGGTTCTCAACGCACGCTGATGGCACTGTGGTTACTTACCCTATGTTTTCAAAACAACGAAGATTAGAGAGAAGAGAAGATATTTTTGATTATTTAGCGAAAAGATTTATCATTTCAAATCGTGTTCATTTTGAAAAAGCAGAGGAAAAAAATCAATTTTTAGAGGGAACGGGAAGTTTGATTCTAGATAGGTCAAATAAAGTAGTATATGCTTGTAGAAGTATTAGGACAAATGACGCTTTACTTCAACAATGGGCGAAAAAAATGAATTACAGACTTTTTGTTTTTAATTCAAAAGACAAAAATAATCTTGACATTTATCATACCAATGTAATGATGGCATTGGGGGAGGATTTTGTCATCTGGGGAGGCGACAGTTTATCTGAATATTCAGAAAGGGAATTGGTTGAAAATCAATTTATAATGTCTGGAAAAACAATAATTCCTATTTCTAACGAACAAATTGGTTCTTTTGCTGGAAATATGTTAGCTGTGAAAAATATCAATGGGGAAAAATTGATTATTATGTCCAATACAGCTTATAATTCCTTAACCAATGGACAAATAGCTCAAATCGAATCATTTTCAAAGATTATTAAAGCGAATATACCTACCATTGAAAAATACGGAGGAGGAAGTGTTAGATGTATGTTGGCAGAGATATACTTGCCGGAATCAGAATGAAAAGTAATAAGAATTTAAGGTAAAGAATAAAAAAAAAGAGGCTGCCTTATTAAAAGACAGCCTCTTTTTAATTAAATGAATTAATTGAAGATGTAACGCACACCAAGTTGGGCTTGCCATGCATTTCCGACACTAATTGTCTTAACAAATGTTTTGTCAAGTAAAATGGTATTACCATCTACTACTCTTGTTGCCATTCTGTAAGTTACAATTCCATCAGTTGAAACAGAAGCTATAGTTAAAGGACTTGCAGAGCCAAAAGATCCTGAAGTTGTTGAATAACCAACTCCCCAAGCATTATTGAGCATATTTCCGAAGTTAAGAATATCTGCTCTGAATTGAATCGTATTTCTTTTCCCGCCTACCTTAACAAAGAACTCTTGAACTACAGATAAATCTATTCTTGTTAACCAAGGAAAATATCCTCCATTTCTTTCGGCAAATTTACCTTTACGAGATAAAAGATATTCATCATTATCAACTAATAAGTTGAAAGCCTCTTGCTGTTGTTGAGCAGTAAATGTTTTGCCACCTGTAGTTAAGGTAGCAAATGTAAGTTGTGTAGCATTATTTGGGATGAAAATTAAATCATTAATTTGACCATCACCATTTAAATCATTTCCATAAATGTAACTAATCTTACTTCCACTAGCTTTGGTTCCACCAATAGTAAATGCTGTAGAACCTCCAAATTTACCTCCGTAATTTAATCTATAGTTTAGATATCCTACAAATCTATGGCGTAAATCATTATCCGTGTAAGATGGATTCAGGTAGTTTTGACCTCCAACAGTTGGAGCGTTTGCTTGAACTGTACTGCCCACAGATTGTAAATCTGTAGATTTTGCATTAGTATAGCCAATCATTCCTCCAAATCCTTTTATTGCTGGTTTTTCAATTTTTGCAGTAAATGCATATGAATATCCTTTATCTGTATTTGTTAATACAAATGCATTAGCAATTGTAGGATTTAAAAACCTTGCAATAGCAACTGTATTTGCAGCTCCTGACCCAGTACTGGTTACTCCTGAAGCTGGAAAACGAGGTCTGCCATCACTTAGTACTCTGTCTGCATTTTTTAAATTTGCATCAATATATCTTAAACCATTTAAAGTTTTACCGTAGATACCTTCAACAGTAGCCACTAATCCTAAGGGTAATTTCTGGTCAACAGCAATATTTGATTTCCAAACAGATGGATATTTTAAATTTTCATTTGAAGCATTAATTACATATGGAGGTAATTTGCTAATATCTGTTGAGGTAGGAGCAAATTTACTTGGATTTGTAGTGAATGGGTAAGCTGTTGTATTTGTTACGTTTATAACTGCAGTATTAACACCATTGTTACCTAATTGATTAGATACCAATACTTGAGGAACACGTGAAATAAATATACCTGTACCTCCTCTGACCTGTGTATTTTGTTCTCCGTCTAGGTTATAGTTAAAACCTAGTCTGGGAGATAATAAAATAGCTGGTTTTGGAAAAGCACTTGTATTGATTTTTAATGACTTTGCATTTTCATCTTTAAATGTTAAAGCTCCAACTATTGGATTATAGAAATTTGCTGCTGTTGAATTATCATAAATAACAACATCGCCACGCAATCCTAATGTTACCTTTAATTTTTCGGAAACTTGAATCTCATCTTGTGCGTATGCACTAAATGTAGATACTTTCAATGTTTGCAAAGGCTCAATTCCTCCCGGAAGAAGTGAATATCTTAAATTGTATCTATTTAAAGTAACTGGAGATGTTAAATTATTTGGATCATTTTTGAATTGCAAAGCAGCCTTTTTAAAATCATCTATAGAATTATAAACATATACACCATTAGACGCAGGGAAAAAGACATTATTTGACTGGAAAAATTCATAAGCTAATCCAAAGGTAAAATAGTTTTTACCTGATGACAAGTTAAAATTATTAGTCAAATTTAAAGTACTATAATTAAGTTTGTTATTTGGTGTAAATGGGTCGAATCCCACCGTTGTGTAGGTTGTTCCATCTTTTAATATATCCACGGTTGGAAAAATATCTGTACGATATTTTCTGTCTTCAATTTGTTTATTGAAAGTAGCAATAAAATTATTAGACTTTTTACCATCTAAAACCGAGTTTAATTCAAAAGCTAAAGATCGAGTATTATCTTGAATGATATATCCAGTATTCTCTGCAGATATTGCAAGTGCAGAATTCTGGCGATTTCCATTTCCTGCAGTATTACTACTATTGGAGCTACTGATAACCTGCTCAGATTCAGAATCATGATGAGAATAGCGAAGAGATGCCTTATGTTTTTGATTAATATTATAATCTAAACGAATTAACCCTTTTGTACTTTTAACGTCATTATTGAAATTGTCTAGTGCACCTAAATCATAATTAAAGTTAGATTTCATAAATGAAGCCAAATCTTTCAAATCATTTTCAGTTACACGTGATACGTTTCCTGTTGCACCTGCTTTATTTGTTTGCCAGCTTAAAGCTGGATTTGTTCCAGTAAATTGTTCAGCATTTGCAAAAATAAATAATTTATTTTTGATTATGGGTGCACCAATTCTAAATCCTGTAGTTTTTTCATCAATAAAAATTGAAGGTAATTTAATGCCATTAACAGTTTTTCCTACTAAATCACTCGTTCTTAAAATGTGATAAACTGAAGCTGTGACTTCATTTGTACCAGAACGAGTTATAGCGTTTACACCTGCTCCAACGAAACCTGATTGTCTTACATCAAATGGCGCAATATTTAGTTGAACTTCTTCAACTGCATCTAAAGAAATAGCTGTCGTTCCTGTCCTACCACCAGCTGCAGCAGAAGATCCTAGTCCAAAACCGTTATTGAAAACAGAACCATCAATAGTGAAATTATTAAAGCGGCTATCTTGACCTCCAAAGGAACGACCGTTTCCGTATGCGTTATACTTTGTAATGTCATCTATAGTTCTTCCAATTGTTGGAATACTATTTATAACATTAGAATTAAATTGAGTTGATGCGCCAGTTTTTGAACTATTGAATAAATCAGAGCGATTAGCAATTATATCTAATCCACTTAATTCAATAGCTTCTGCAGTTAATTCGACATTAAAAGTAGCTGCTGTACCTAAACTTAAGGTTACATTTTCAATCAGTTTTTCTTTGTAACCAGTATAAGATACGGTAATTTTGTAAGGACCACCAACACGCATACCCGGAATACGGAAATAACCTCCATCATCTGTAGAATTTCCATAAAGAGACCCAGATGGCAAGTGCTCAGCCTGAATATTAGCTCCAACAAGGGCTTCACCCTTTGAATCTCTTACTCTTCCAGTAATTGAAGATGTGGTAACACCTTGTGCATTAAGTTCGTTATAACCTAATAACAACACGAGGAAAAAAGTAAACCAAATAGTAAAATTTTTCATAAAATGGTTTTTTAATTAAACATTTATTTAATTTAGGGACAAAAGTAATCAGATAAACCCGTAATTATCAGAACTGTTGAAATTTTGTTATGTTATTTATTTGTAAACTTTTAAATTTTAGGTTTAACAAGGATTAAATACCATTTTTTTAGATGGATGTAAAAAAAGAAATTGGAATTGTACTTTCAGGTGGAGGAGCCAGAGGTATTGCTCATATTGGTGTTTTAAAAGCTTTAAATGAGTTAGATATTCATCCAACGGTAATTTCGGGTTCTAGTGCCGGCTCTATTATAGGTGTCTTGTATGCAATGGGACTTTCCAGCAAAGAAATGTTTGATTTTGTGGGACATAGCAGTCTCTGGAAATTTTTTAGATTTGAATGGTCTGCGGGTGGCTTATCTAATCTGAATTATCTTAAAGAGAGATTAATCCAAATCGGTATTCCAGAAAATTTTGAGCATTTAAACAAAAATCTCTTCGTTTGTACAACAAATTTGACCAAGGGTATATCTGAAATCTTTCATAAAGGACCTCTTTTGGATCCAATTCTAGCTTCTTGTTCTATTCCATTGGTTTTTAAACCTGTTATTATTAATGGTGAAACTCACGCAGATGGGGGTATTTTAAACAATCTTCCTGCATCTCCCCTGATTCCACTTTCTCAACGTATTATTGGTGTAAATGTGATTCCATTGTCTGAAAATAAAGAAAAGGATTACCAATCGTCCATTCAGATTGCTCAGCGATGTTTTGAATTGTTTATGAATGCAAATACAAAACCCGATTTAATTGCCTGTGATTATGTCATTTCTCCAAAAGTCCAAGATTTTTACCTTTTTTCTTTACCCAAATTTAATCTTATTCATGATATTGGGTATGAGACCACTATGGCCGAAGGGGAAAAGATACAAAAGGCTATATTGGGTTAATTTAGAAAAATGCGTTGCCTTGGAATGACAATTTCTCCGGCAGTTAATTTATTTAATTCTCTTAATTTTATTTCAGGTATATTAAATTTCCTAGAAATACTACTCATGGTGTCTCCTTGTTGTACGACATAAATCTCTCGTTGTGAGGAGGAACCCTTTATCGTTTTTTGATCACCTCTTTCTTCTGATATGATTTCCGGTTCTGAAAAAAGGGATTTCATTTTCCCATTTTGAATATCAAAATAAGGTACATTTTCCTCTGGTTTAGATTCAGTAGATAAACTTTCTGAAGGACTTTCTTTCAATGTTTTTATTTCTTCTGAATTTCCTCTGTTTTGTGGGGCCTGAATGTTAGATACAGGGCAAATGACCGTAATTAAAGTTTGGCCTGGATTAATTTTTTCATTTGGCGTTAAGCCATTCATCTGTCTGAATCTGGCTTCAGTGAAACCATATGCTTCTGCTAAAACAGGTACAGTCTCATTAGCTCTGACAATATGTTTTCCGTCTGTATTTTCCCACATTCTTGAATTTAATGATAAATTAGCCTTATTATTTTCAGGAATTTCAGCTCCTTTCGTACGCATGCCCTCTATGATTGGATCATTTTCAGGTGCTTTAATAAAAATAATATCACCGACTACCTTTTCATCAAAATCTGGATTCCAACGATAAATATCCTGGTGAGTTATACCAAAAGTAAGGGCTATTTTTTCAATATTATCAGCTTCTTTAAATACATGCGTACCATCAGATGATTTTGGTTTTATTTTTTCCGCTGGAATTTTTATGGCTAATCCAATTTTCAGTCTATTAGGATCAACACCAGGGTTATAATCCATTAATTCACCTGGTAAAACATTGTATTTTTTGGCAATACCAAAAAAGGTTTCACCCTTTTCTACCAAGTGCATTCTTTCTTCTGAAGAGGTTGATTGATTTCCCTTTGATCGTAAAAGATTTTTACTATTGTCATTTTGATTGTTTACCTGACTTTCAATACAAATACTTGACATGTAGTCTATAAAAGGTATTCCTTTTATTCTTAAAAGAGAATATTCTCCTTGATTTTCAGAAAAAGATTCTTTTATTACACCTAGTTTTGGAGTCCAGGTAATGTCCTTAAACAAATCAGTGTTAAGTTTTGAATTTTTCCTAATGGTATATGACTTACAAAGGCTGTTATTTATCTCTGTAATTTTTTGAAGCTTTAAATCAGAGGATGCTAAAACAATATCCCGGTTCATATCTAAAACAAATTCCATATCTGGGCTTCGAAATTCACATCTATTATTTTGAATTAAAATCCATTCGATAGCATATACAGGTGCAATCCTAAACTGATTTACACCCGCCGGTAAAACTAATTTGAGTTCCTGATTTCCTGAAATAATTTTTTCACGTATAGAATCATCGAGTTTTACCCAGACAGAGGCATTCATTAAGACGGCATCTAAAGGTTTTATGCTTGTAACTTCTCTGTCTGACTCAACTCCAATATCAAAAATAAGGCACTCATTTTCAGAAATTATAAATAAATATTTTACGTATTCCTTGCCCGCTTTGGTATTTGAATAAGCAAATTCCATTTTCTGAAAATTTTCAGATCCAATGGTAAATTCAATGGCTTTATCTATTTTTTGGCCATAAAGACAAATACTAATTAGATAGATAAAAGCAAGAGAAGGGAATTTTATCATTTTTTTTTCCATGGTTTCCATACTCAAAACAATTCAATTTAAAGGAAAAGGCTTAATGAAACGTTGTAAATCTATAAAAAAGTTTTTATAAATCAATAAAAATCAACTTGAAATGCCAATATGGGAATAAGAGGCAAGGCATAATTGTAATAAATTTGTAATTTCTGATTATCAAATCTTTCTCTGATTTTATTCTTTCTTAAGGTTGCGTTCTGGAGATCAATCCTAAAAGTCCAGGTAGTACGCTCTTTATTAATTTTGTATGCCATCCCATAATCTAATCGCCAGAATGTTGGAAGTCTTGGCTCATAAGCATTTGCATTATCAAGCACTGTGGTTTTTCGTTTAATCGATTCTTGCAAAAGAATGGGAATATATCTGTTTCCACCCCTTAACATAAATCGGATATTATAGGACAAAAAATGTTTTTTTTCTTTCCCAATGGGAAATTCTTTTCCTAAAACGGCACTGCCAGCGAAAGTATTGTTAAATATTGTATTTCTCCATTTTAAATCTAAGGTTTGATAAGTTGATTGAAACAGGGAAAAAGTAAATAAATAATAAAAATTCTTATAAAGAAACTGTTCAACAGTAAATTCCAGGCCTATGTTTTTTCCCAACCCTTGATTTGTTAAAATGGCGCCCGGAATTCCTGATGTTGAGTTTAAGATAGAAAAAAAGCTTTTCCTACTGGTATCAACAGGTATCTGATATAATTTTTGATGATAAGCTTCAACTACCCAACGTGCATGGTTGGATACTCGTTTATTGAAACCAATCACTGTATGCCTGGCCATGGATGGTGATAAATCTTTATAAGGTTGAATAAACTGGCCAGTTCGGGTTTGCCGCTTGTATAAATATAAAGTGATGGGTTCTAAACGACTATGTATGCCAAATCCAGCATTAATGGAGGATTTTTCCCCCGTTTTAATTTCCATTCCCAGTCTAGGTTCAAAAGTAGCTTTTTTATTCAAATTAAAATGTAACGTGTGAATACCTGCTGAAAATTGTAAATGATTATTAGGTGTATATTTAATTTGACTATATCCTTGTGTACTGAAGGTATGCCCTTTTTCATTGATCCAGTTTATAATTTTTTTCTGTCCTGAATTCCAAATATCTTCATTTAATTCAAATCCGAGCCTGGAGATTATTATTCCAGTTCTCATTTTCCAATGGCTGTTAATTCGATGATTAAAAAAAGTGGTGAATCGCAACGCTCTTTCATAATGTGTTTCATCATAGGTATTTATCCAGCTCCCGTTTATGAGGTTTTCTCTGAAATATTGATGTGAATTAGTTGAAAAAGCAAGGACTGTATTAATGTAACCTATTTTTTTTATGGGTAATTGATGACTGATGCCTGTTGAAGTTACTTTATTTTCATCTCTGTCTTTAAAAGTTTCATAATCGCTGTCTGAAAAATTCTCACCACCTAAACCCCATAAGGTAAACTTTCCCGTTTTTTTTGTTGGAAGCTCAAAAGTAAAATTATAATCGCGGAAGGCAGGTTTAAATCCTTCTGTTTCTATTTTAACCAATCCTGTTTTAAACAATAATTCCAGGGTAGAATATCTTCCATTTATCCGGTAAGATGCGCCCGACTTGGTTATGGGTCCTTCTGCAGCTACTTCCATACCAACCACACCAAGTAATGCCTTAAATTCATGCTTTCTGTCATTTCCACGCCTGAATTTCAGGTCAAATACCCCTGATAATGCATTACCATAATCAGATGGGAAAGCGCCTGTCAGAAAATCGGAGTTTGCCAGACTGCTACTGTTAATCATACTAATGATGCCACTTGTAGAACCTTGACCATCTCCAAAATGATTTGGATTAGGAATTTCTATACCTTCAAGTCTCCAAAGTAAACCTTTGGGAGAATTTCCTCTAATAATTATTTCATTGTTGTCATCATTTCCAGAAGAAGTAACTCCGGCGAAAGACATGGCCATTCTGGAGGGATCACTATAACCTCCTGCATATTTATTGCTTTCCTGAACGCTGAATTGTCTACCACTGACAAAAGCTAATTCATTGGTTGTTTTTGTTTTATCAATATCAGCCTGGATAACTATTTCCTGCAATTGAATAGGAGATTCAACCAGCTGGAAATCTAAAATAGCTTCCTTCCCACTGCTAACCTCCACTGACTGGACACTTCCCTGTTGATATCCTAACAAAGAAAATAGGACGGTATACCTGCCAGGTGAGAGTCTTTCGAAATAAAATTCCCCTAATGCATTGGAATACATACCTTTATTGTTTTCTATTATTTGCACACTTACTCCTTCCAGAGCTTGCTTTGTTTCCCTGTCCAAAATTTTTCCTCTCATTACTCCCGTACCATTTTGACCTAAAAGCCATAATGGGAATAGTAAGCAAAGTAAATACCGCATAAATCAGTTTATATTGTTAACCCATTATTTACAGCATATAAAACCAGCTCAGATGGGCGTCTCAATTTAAGCTTTTCCATAATATTTTTTCTATGTGTATATACGGTGTGGGTACTTAAATTTAATTTTCGACTTATTTCCTTTGCTACAAGTCCCTTGGCAATAAGTTGGACAATTTCTAATTCTCTGGCGGATAAAGGAATAGGTTCACTGCTTAAGTTTTGAGAAAATGATTTTTCAAAAATATAATCAAACACACGGGTGCAGAAAAATTTCTCGCCCTGCGTTATAGCTTTAAATGCTTCTTGTATTTCCACGGCGTCACATTTTTTGGTCAGAAATCGAATAACACCTGTTTGAATTACTTCATATATATTTTCCCTTTCGTCATCGGACGAAATAACCAATATTTCTATTTCCTGATATTTTTCCCTTATTATTTTTATATTTTCCATTTTAAATGAGCCTGGCTGATTGTAGTCCATTACAATAATATCAGGCTTTTTATCCTCCAGAAACACAAAAAGTTCAGATTCATTTTTAACCTCACCTATAATGGTAAAAGATTCCATCTCCTTGATTAATTCACTCAGTGCAAAGCGGATCAGAAATTGTGAATCTGCCAATAATACCCTATAATTAGATTTGTGCATAAATGAATTTTAGGGCTAATTTAGATTAAGTTTAGATAAAAATAAAAAGAATAGTGAAAAGATAATATTAATTGTAATATTTTTGATTTTTGCTTAATTAAAAAGGTATGTTAAAGCCCAATATTACCCTTAACCTGTGTGGAAGGTTATTCGTGTTAGAGCGTCCTGTGGTCATGGGAGTCATTAACATAACCAACGATTCCTTTTATGAAAATAGCCGCTTTACTGAAATAGATAAAATATTGGCCTATGCTGAGAAACACCTCAAGGAAGGAGCAACTTTCCTGGATATTGGGGGCATGTCGAGTCGGCCTGGAGCACCTGTTTCAGAGGCTAAAGAGGAAGAAAAAAAAATGGTTCCCATTGTAAAGGCTTTATTGAAGGAATTTCCTAATGCTTATATTTCCATAGATACGGTTCATAGTAGCGTTGCCAATGCGGCTTTTCAAGAAGGTGCAGTGATCATAAACGATATTTCAGCGGGAACTATAGACCCAGAAATGTTTCCCTTTGTAGCAAAAGCAGGAATTCCTTATGTGTTGATGCACATGAAAGGGGTTCCTCAAAATATGCAGCAAAATACTCAATATAGTCAGGTTGAAGTGGATGTATTAGATTTCCTTATTTTAAAATATCAGGAACTTAAACTTTTAGGAGTAAAGGATATAATCATAGATCCCGGTTTTGGATTTGGAAAAAGCTTACATCAAAACTATACCTTGTTGCATAATCTTTCCATTTTTAGAATGCTTGAATGCCCTATGATGATTGGGATATCCAGAAAATCCATGATTTACAAAATATTAGATGGTTCTCCTGAAGATGCATTGTTTGGTACAACCGCTTTACATTTTTATGCTCTTCAGCAAGGTGCATTAATTTTAAGAGTGCATGATGTTAAAGCTGCCATTGACACGATAAAGGTTTGGGAGGCATTAGAAGCAGTTAATCAAGTTGAAAATTTATAAAATGCCATATATTAATGATGATTATCGACCCCCGTTTTGGTTTAAAAATAATCACATAAACACCATTTCAGCCGCTCTTTTTAGAAGAAAAATGAAATTAATCTTTGAAAGAAAACGGTTTAAGTTAAAAGATGATGATTTTGTAGATTTGGATTTTGTTATTACTGGGGCTGATAAACTGGTTATTTTGATGCACGGACTTGAAGGAAGTTCTGACAGAGCCTATATCAGGGGAATGGCTAAGATACTTTCTAAGCATCATTTTGATGTACTTGCATTTAATTTTAGAGGTTGTAGCGGGGAACCAAATCTCTCAATGAAAGGCTATCATATGGCAGCAACGGAAGATTTAGAGGAGGTGATTACTTCTTTAAAAGATGAAAATAAATATAAATCTACTTATTTAGTTGGATTTAGTCTGGGAGGAAGTGTTGTTCTTCGTTTTTTATCATTATTAAAAGGAAATCCATCTTTAAATAATGTTAAAGGTGGCGTCGCATTTTCAGTACCCTTACATTTGGTAAATGCGAATAAAGCCATTGACAGATTGGAAAATGCTATGTACCGGATACGTTTCTTGTTGAGTTTAAAGAAAAAAATGAAACTAAAACAAATTCAGTTTCCCTCAAATAATTTGTTCCCCAAAAAATGGGAATATAACTTTACCTTTTTTGATAATTTTTATACCGGACCCGTTCATGGATTTAAAAATGCTCACGATTATTGGCAAAAAGCTGGAGCTTTAAATGTTTTAGATAAAATAGAGGTACCCTGTTTATTGGTTAATGCGGCAGATGACTCTTTTCTGAGTGAACAATGTTTTCCTCATGATTTGGCACATAAAAATTCAAACTTCTATTTTTGTTGTCCTGAATGGGGTGGACACGTCGGATTTATGCCTGCAGATAAAAATGGATTTTTATGGAGTGAGGTCTTTGCTTGTGATTTTTTAATTGATATACACGAAAAGGGAAACTATGTACGTTAAATATTTGTTAACAACCAAATTGTAAATAATGACTAAACAACCTAATACCCCTGAAAAGGTTGGTAATGAGGTTCGTATATTAAATTTCCTTAAAAAATCGGGAAAGATTTTTGGATTGCTGATTGGAATCCTCCTCCTTTTTTTTATTGCTTTCAACCTTCTTTTAAGAATTCCTTATTTTCAAAAATCAGCTGTTTCTAGCCTTTCCTTCACTTTTTCAACCTATTTAGGTACAAAGAATAGCATTGAAAGTATTACACTTTCAGGATTGACAGAGTTTAGAATTAATAAATTTTATATTGAAGACCCTGAAAAAGATACATTTTTATTTGCAGATCGAGTTTATGCCAGATTGCACCCCAATATTTTTAAAATTTTTACTCAGGGATTAATTGTATATCAGTTAAAAATTTCTGATAGTAACCTGTTCATTAAGGAACTAAAAAAAGATAAACAAAATTCATTATCCTGGTTCTTATCGAAATTCAATAAAAATAATAAATCAGTTAAAAAAGGAAAGTTTAAAATTTATCCCGAAATATTTAACTTAAAAAGAGTGAAAATTATTCAGGATGAGCCTAGTAAATACCTTTACAATAATTATTCTTTACCCG
>Ga0214921_10006784_pt1 | contig 15503 bp, 9 predicted proteins | sample LL1505_MetaG_FD_177992 | JGI IMG/M metagenome (GOLD analysis project Ga0214921, IMG submission 177992) | Freshwater microbial communities from Lake Lanier, Atlanta, Georgia, United States - LL-1505 | ecosystem: Environmental > Aquatic > Freshwater > Lake | place: USA: Georgia | collected 2015-05-28
TCATTCAACTGTCCATGTTCAAATGATTTATTATTTTTGTACATTCACTAAAATAATTTTATCATGAAAAAGCTCTTATTGATTGGTTTAATAAGTTTTGTTCTAGGTATTTTCAAAACTTCAGCTCAACATCATATCCACCCAGATAAAGCGGCTATCAAAGGCGTATTGCAACAACAAGTATTTGCTTGGAATCAACGAAATATTGAGGGTTTCATGAAATATTATTGGAACAGCCCAGATTTACGATTTATCAGTAAAAAAGGCATCACTTATGGCTGGGAGAATATCAAAAACAATTATATAAAATCATACCCTACTGACACCAGTATGGGCAGTCTTAGTTTTGAGATTAACGCCATTGATTTACTTTCCAAAAGCGATGCCTTGGTAGTAGGTGCTTGGAAAATTAAGAAAGACAACTCCGAAACTGGAGGTTTTTTTACCCTACACTTTAAGAAAATAAAAAAAGTATGGTGCATTGTGATGGACCATACTTCTTAAATTTTTTGAACAAAATAGAACTATTCTATTCTCATTTTTTTAGTTAACCTGGTTTGGTTATCAATTTGAATTGAATACAAATACAAACCTGCAGGTATATGCTCAATATTTACTGATTGCGTATGTAAACCAGCTGGAACACTGCTATTTTCTGATGTCCAAATTTCTTTTCCATTGTAATCAAAAATACTCAACTTCACATTGGCATCCTGAAGCAATTGGTAATTGAAATTTACTATACCATTTGCTGGATTTGGATACGCAGTAAACAAGTGATTTTTCTTTGTTACAAGCGCATCATCTATACCAGTTATTTCCATTAATTTGATTTTAAAGTAACCGCCATTTGCAGCGGTATAAGGTTTTGTTCCTTTCTTTCCATTGTTTGAAACTGCTTCAATATAGTATTCAATATAATCTGTTCCTTGTAAACCCGGGTTGTCAATATCGCCTACCCAAAAACCTGCAGAGTCAGTTAAATTGATTGTTGTCCAAGTCCCTTTATTTTTTTTCCAAATACATTTTGCGCTTGCAACTCCACTTGGAGTAGTAATTTTTGATACAATATGGTACTTGCTTAAATTAGGTTGAATGCCATCAACTGATGGATGCCAAATTCTCAAAGGATTTGTGGCAGGAATTTGCATAGTAATACAATGTATCGCACCTCCCAATGGAGACAAATCGCGGCTGTCAATAGGAATGATTTTATAACCTGGCATTGTTTTCTCTAAAAATGCTATCACCCTGTCATCTTGCTCTTTGTTACCTGAATATCCATCATAATAATCTGGGAAAATAAACGAATTATTTACCGTTAAACCATTGATAAAATTACGAGCATCATTGTTGATTTGGTCACATGTAATATCGGTATAAGTTCCCGAGTCATTGGTTGGATGCTCTACCCTGATAATTCTAAATGGTCTGTTATAAGTAGATTTTAAATTTGTTAAGGCTTGGTAATTGTCTTCAATGATTTGTTTGTCTTGGGCTGTAACTTCATTTGGATACTGCGCTACCAATAAAGTTTGTTCATCTATAAATTTAGTGTACAAATCAATATGACCAGTTCCTCCGTCGCACTGAAGCGCTTTCAATTCAATCAGTTCTTGTGTTCCAAAAATATTTTTTAAAGTTTCTTCCGTTTTTGTTGCTGTCCAACCTAATGCATCTTTATTAGCGGAGCCAATGATATCAGAATATACCAAACGACCAAAACCATCGGTCATTAAATTTCCACCCTCTGCATTTAATGGCGTTTCAAAATTCGCTAGATTCATTTTCTTCGCTAAAACTCTTGGAAACAAATTGTCATTGTCTCTGCCATCATAGTATTTCATGTCAGCAAATCCAATTGAATCTAAATTGTTATAATAAAATGCCATGGGTCCGTAATCACGTGTCCACCAATCTTCGCCTGCTGAAACAATAAACTCATAATTGGTAAGTGCTGCATCTAAACTAAGCATGAATGCTTTAACGGCAATGGTATCTGCTGCAGCATTGACACGAATGTATACTTTACATTCTTGTTGAATATAATATGCCAATTGTGCCGACACATATCCATATGAACTGGTAGTATCTGCGCCAATCACATTCCCATTGTTATCGTATTCAAAAGACCAAGAAATAGCCACAGCTTGTGATTCTTCAAATTCTCCAGGTAGAACAATATCTGTTGGGAATGATTTCCCTAATGATTGAAAACCTAATGACTGTTTTCGAGTGAGTGAAAGTTCTTTTTCTTTTGCTGTTTTTGCAGCAGGAACATGCCCTTTGAATTTTAAATTTTGAGCATTTAATAAAATCATGTTCACAAATAACACAACCAATGTAAAAATGTATCTCATATTTGAATATGTTTGTTTAATCTTACAACTTCGTTATTTACAAGTAAGTTTCCAAATAAAATTTACATATTACCTAATCATATATGGATTTAAAAACAAGAAAAGAACCCAGAAAAGTGTTGATGTGTAGTCCTGATTTTTTTGATATCATAGATGTTAAAAACCCATATATGCTTGGGAACTCAGGGCAAGTCAATAAAATTGAAGCAAGAAAACAATGGGAAACCTTAAAAAATGTGTATGAAAATTGGGTAGCCAATTCATACCTTGATGAAGTATTGGTCATTGATGGGGCTGAAAATTGTGAGGACATGGTTTTTTGTGCCAACCAAAGCTTTCCTTTTTTAGATGAAAAAAACAACAAGCAGGTTATTTTGAGTAAAATGAAGCATGCTTCAAGACAAAAAGAAGTTCCTTATTTCAAAGCATTTTACAATCGTTTAAATTACAATTGCATTGAATTACAAAATACCGAATTGTTTGAAGGCATGGGTGATACCATTCCTCATCCTGGCAAACAATTGTATTATGGAGGGTATGGACACAGAAGTAATGCTGATGCTTATGAAGAAATCAGCAAAATCACGCAAACTCCTATCATTTCATTGGAACTGGTTTCTGATCATTTTTACCACTTAGATACCTGCTTTGTCCCACTTTCTGAAAATGCCGTGATGTTATGCAAAGAAGCATTTACCGATGAGGGCATCAATCAAATCAAAATATATTTCAAAACCCTCTATTTTATAGATGAACAAGAGGCAATCAGCACTTTTTGCCTAAATGCACATGTAATCAATTACCCAGAGAACAAGAAAAAAGTAGCAGTTTTACAAAAAGGAAGTGTACAAGCAAAACAAGCACTTTTAAATGAAGGGTTTGAAATTGAAGAAATTGAAACTTCTGCTTTTATGAAATCTGGTGGCTCAGTTTTTTGTATGAAAATGATGATCTATTGATATGAGTAAAGAACCTAAAAGAAACAAATTATTTTTAGCATTGGGTGCATTCTTTATTGCCAATGCAATTATTGCAGAAATGATTGGCGTGAAAATATTCTCGCTAGAGAAAACAATTGGTTTCAGCCCTGTCACCATAGATCTGTTAGGCAATGTCTTCTCTTTTAACATGACAGCAGGTGTCATTCTTTGGCCAATGGTTTTTATCATGACGGATATCATTAATGAATACTTTGGTAAAAGTGGCGTACGACTATTCACCTATATAGCCATTGCACTTATATCTTATACTTTTTTGACTTTGTTTTTGGCCATCAGACTAGAGCCTGCTGACTTTTGGAAATTCAAAGAAACAAATTCTGGCACCATAGATATGCAAGCTGCTTACAGTCAAATTTTTGGTCAAGGTCTATGGATCATTATAGGCTCACTGGTGGCGTTTTTGTTTGGTCAAATCATAGATGTTCATGTATTTCATTTGTTAAAGAACAAAACAGGAAATAAAATGCTTTGGCTTCGTTCAACAGGCTCAACTTTGGTTTCTCAGTTTATTGACAGCTTTGTTGTTTTGTTTATCGCATTTTATATAGGGGCAGGATGGGATTTAAAATTGGTCATTGGAATTGGAATAGTAAACTATATTTACAAATTTGTTGTTGCAGTTGCACTTACTCCCCTCCTGTATCTTATTCATCAAATGATAGATGCGTATCTAGGCAAAGAATTGGCTGAAGCCATGATGGCTGAAGCACAAAAGGATTCATAAAAAAAGGGGCATGCGCCCCTTTTTTTATGAATAAAATTTTAAACAACTACTATGGATTTGCTACGCCAATAAACAAAGAGTTGTTGTTATCAATGACAATAAAGTCGTTTCCATCTACGAATGCATCACCATTTACATCGGTTGTTAAATAACCTGAAGCAAAGTTTGCATTGTCATTGTCAACATCAATAAAATCGTTTCCATCAATAAAACCATCTTGATTGATATCTCCTGAATACATCCCAAATATTCCAGTTTCTAGTTCAGCCAAATTTGAACCATATACATCTGAGGCATTTGCAGTTAAATCAACGGTATTGTTAAATGTTAAAGTGATTGGGACAGCAGTCCAAACTGGAATTGAATTTCTATGTTTGATGACCACATAGTAACTATTGCCTACAACCGCAGATGGGAAACTGAAGACACAATTTCCGGAAGTAGATAATGCAGCCTTTTGAGAATAAATTACTGCGTAAATTGTTGCACTGTTATTTTCGTGCAATTCAACTTCTATTGAATCTGAAAGAGAGTCTGAAACTGTTGGATCTGCACTAAACAAAGCGGATGCCATCTTACCATTTCCAACATATAAACCCTGTACCAAAACCTTTAACTTCAATTCAGCTAAAACAGGTAAGCTTGGAGTTTTAATGCCAAGCGCAAAGTAGCCTAAATTAGTGATTTGGTTATTTGATACAATTTGAAAGCTATCAGGAATTGAAGAAGTAATATTGTCAAATGCGCCATTTATCAATTGAGAACTGGCCAATCCATTGTTTGAGCCAGCATAAATACTGCTGTCATTTAATTTCACTCTGGCACTCATAAAACTGTTGTTTAATGTTATAATTTGTGCATCCCAAATCAAACTTGGACGAATTGAATTCATGCCAGTTCCAGAAGTAGCACCTGTATTGGTATCAACCAAATTTACTTTTAAATCAAAATCTCCAAAACCATTGGTATTTGGTTCAACTAGCTCAAAAGCATTGTAGGTGTTTTTTCCAATTGGGAATAAATAATTAGGTCCATTTGTCAATAACATTGAGATTGTTCTAGTCAAAGGTGCGTTGATATATCCTTTTGTTCTTGAAATGGCATCCGATTGATTGTTGGTAACCGCAACATAGTTTACTGATGAGCCAATTAAGTTTCCACCCAAAAGATTCAATTTATTTGAAACTGTTAATGCTGATCCTAATACAATATTTGCGCCCTCAATTGTAAAACGATATACTGGTCCTGAAAATAGTCCTGAAGGGAGACTTAAAGTTGCAGAATTGTTGAATTTTATTTCGGCATCAGTAATTCTAAAATCAAAAACCCCTGAAGTGCGAGAAATTGAAGTACCAGAGAAATTATAAACCGTTCCTGATTCTAGCATTAAGCTTCCTGCTGTAAGTGTAAGTGTTCCTGTATTGTTTATTTTGTTTCCAATACTCAATGTTCCACTGGTTAAAACAATGTCTTTGAATACATTGGTTGTACCATTGATTGATTGATCAAATAAAAGAATACCATGATTGATGGCTCCTACAACGGTCAATGAAGCCAAACTTCCTCCACGAACCACACCAGTTCCAGAAGCAACTCCATTCAATGTTAATTTATAGGCACCCACAGTAAATGTGTCTGTAGCTAATATATTGAGTTCAGTTATAGAAGCATTCGCATTAATTTGAGTTTTGTTTGAAAAGGTCATTGTATATTTAGGATAAGCGGCTTGCAAAGAAGAACTAGTTATCCAATTGGCTGTATTGTTGATCAAACTTCTCAATAAGTAATTCGAACCTACCCAAGTATTGTTGTAATATCCATTGCCAAAATTTGCAGCTGAATTTGAAGCGTTAATACCTGCAACCAAACCCGTAGGCAATACAGAATTGTTAGAATTAATTGTAGCACCAACATTTACCCATGGCATTGAAGAAAATGCGGTTAAGTAGATAGGTGCTGATGCTAAACCTCTGTAGCAGATCAATTGGTCTCCACCAGTTGCCAATGCAAAATTGGTGGTCATTGTTGCCGTTCCATTAGGTAAATTATTGGTACTGTCAACTACAACTGTATTGGTAAGTGGTATTGAAATTGTTACCACTGTCCCTGCATTTAAAACCCTATTTGGCGAAGTCCATACAACAACACCTTCATTTGAGTTAAGTGTAGTTCCGTTGAATGCATTGTCTGTAAAAGTTAATACAGATCCTGCAGGAATATCTGCATGCAACATAAATGAAAATTTGTCCGGATTGGTACTACTGTATCCCATAATTGAAATATCCCCTACTTCAATTGATTTGATGATTTCAAAGCTATTGCTTGTTCCTGTTCCAATTAAAGTTCCTGAGTTTACTTCAATTGTAACACCAGTCTGAATTGTACCAAATGCAATATTAGAAAATGTTGCAATTCCAGCTACAGGTGTTACCTGGATAGTTGAGCTATTCAACAGGGTCTGATTTGAAATTACATTCATGTCTGTTGCATAGTCCAAATCAGTGTTTTTTAATATATCTACTGCAGCAACTACCACACTCGGAGCTATTGGATAATTGGTAACAGATTTTGTAGGTTGTTGAACGAATTGAAGTTGAGTTGCCGTTACTTCAATTCTATTTTTATCCCCTATTGTAGAACTAAAAGCAGCGCCAGCATCATACGCATAGAATGAAGAGCCATTTGGAGAATTAGCCGCGCTTCTGATCACAAACCCAAATTGCGCATTGTCCGTTACTTTTGATTTAAAAGTTGCGCGAAGACTCAAATTTTGAATGGTGTTATCAGGCGTATAAAAATTCAAGTTTGTAAAATTAATCGTTGTATCTGTTACGGCTAAATCAGCAATTTCGGTTGACCCATTGAACAATGCCAATCTACTGAGTGATTGATTACCAGAAATAGCAAATCCAATACTTGTTAAAACGGTTGAGCCTGTATCAATATCCGCTCCATAACCACCATCTCTGATTTGAAACCTTGCTACTTCAATTGAATTTGAAAAAGTAACATTAGCCGTGTCTTGGTAATTTTGATAAGCTATGTTTTCTGGTTCATAGAAACTGGTATCTGTAATTATATCGGAAGAGGTTGAATTTGGAATTCCATTGGTCATATCAACCCCATTTCCGGGATTCAATGTTAAGAAGTTTGCTTTATTTCCGGTTCCATTGTATGGGAAAATTGCATAATAATAATTTGTACCAAAGTTCAAATTTGAAATTGTTACAGATTTTTTTGTACTCGGTCCATTGTAAACAACGTATTCACCAACAGCAATGCTTGAACCAAAGCTAAAATTGGTATCAGCAGTATAAGTTGTAGCATCAATTGGCAAACCACCAACTGGGGAACCATTTTTAATGACAACCAAATAATTATCCCCGTTTCCACCATTGAAATTCAATGTCATTGAATTGGTAGTGATGTTTGAAGTATTTAAGAAATAAGCTTGTCCAGTAGGCTCTTCAGCAATGATATTGAATACCCATGAAGGAGTTGGCGTAATTTGGGTGGCACTGATTGTCCAATTCAAAGTATCCTTTGTTCTTGCAGGTAAATTTAATTGGCTGATGGTGGTATTACCTGTATTGTTGGTATAATAAGCATTGGCAAATGTTACGTTGATTGCATTTACACCTGATGTTAATGATGTTGGCAAGTAAGAATTGGTTGTTACACTGGTAATTGTTCCTGAACTTGTCCAAGTTCCACCTGTCATCATCGCATTTAAAAGGCTTGTATATCCACCAGCAACACCCCATGTACCTTGGTAAGCAAAAATTTGTTCTCCATTGGTAGACAATGTAAAATTACTTGGAGCTGAAGAATTCCATCCAGTACCCGTAATTGTCATTCCATTCGTCCATGTCACAACTGTTCCTGGAGCCAAACTTGTAGGCGCTGTATAAATCAAGGTGCCTTCGGTTAGCATTTGAGTGGTAGGGTCACTGTAACCATTGTCAGTAAACTTTATTTTGGTGTTTGCAGGTATCGTGTTAATAGCAACAAAAGAAATGACATTTTTGGTGGTGGTATTCATTCCAATGATTGCCAAATCATTCGAAGTTAAATTGTAAATAGAACCCAAACAATCTATACTTTGCGTAGGAGAACCTGTACTGGTTACTGTTAAAACTTTAGCAGATTGGTCTGCCAATGAACTTGGATTGTAACGCACATAAATTGTAGTATTGCTTACTACACCTACATTAGGGGTGATGGTAATTGAAGATGCAAATCCTGCACCAGAACTCAAAGAAACCTCGTAACCTGTAGGAGCATTCACAACCAAATCGTTTGTTAGGTTTGATCCTGATACAGTAATCGTTTGCTCAGAAGATGGAAAGCCAACACCTTGACTGGCAAATTCTTTTAAAGAACCAGTTGCAATTACCAATGGACCACTAGATGGGGTTACGCTTCCAACTGCACATAAGTCAGGACCAACAGAATTAGCCACATCGTAACAATAAAAAGTACCTGCTGATGCTGTACCTCCATAACCGGCAACTCTAAAAGTAATGGTATTAGATGAAGGTACATTTTTCAGCGCAGCGATGGCACTTAGATCTACTTTTAAAATTGCGCCACCAGATGCCGTACTTGTAAATGACAAAGTTCCAATATTGGTAAAAGTTGTTCCATTGAGCGAGTAATCTAACATTCCAGAAGCAGGGCCTGATGCCGATCTTCTGTATGGAAAACGCAAAGAATCTATGCTTATTTGGTAACCAGCATTGGCTTTTACTGTAAATGTAAAAAACTGATTTGCTGTTACAGCGGCAGCTCCAGTAGTTGCTTGCCAACTTGCACCACCCCAACCTCTTGCAGCAGGAGATCCAGTTGTTACAACTCCTGAAGCTCTTGTTAATCCTCCAGCGGTTACATTTGATGCTGAAGTTCCAGCATAAGGACTTGCTCCAAATGCCATGGTTGTTGTAATTGAATTAAAATCATAGGAACTCAAAATGGTTTGTGCACTTAATTGCCTCGCAGTTATTAGGGAAATAACAAGAAGCAACAGCAATGATAGTTTAGATTTCATGGTTGACATGGTATAATGGTAATGGTTGTATTGATATTTAACAATCTAGTTTTGCGCAAGTTAGACATACTAATTAGATAGATTCAAACAAGTAATTCACAATTTTTTTTAAGCTTTTTTTAAAAGCTAAGAACTGAAAATTTGAATTTCTAATAGCACAAAGCTAAATCAATACAATTAAAAGCATCTTACTAAAACGTTAATTCTTGTCTGAATGAATTAAATCAAGGGAATACGCATTTGGGTATACACCTTGTATTCTTTTGATACCGTATTTAAAATGGGAGCTAAAATGGCTTCCATGTTGGGGTTTATTTTCATGGGCTGGGCTTCTTCCCTTAACAAGTCAAAATCTAGTTGCACTTTGCTATTTATATAACAATAGCCAACAAATAAACCGGGTTCATAAACTACAACAGCCTGTTCTTTATGGTTTCGCCCCTTACCTACAATAAAATAGGCTTTTTTATCCGCATTTAATTTATTAAAAAAAACTTGTACCTTTTGGTTGTACAATTCTGTATGCGCTAATGCAGAACAATTCCCTGAGCAATTTTTATTTTTAACAGAAGTACATGTGAGCTGATTGGTTTGATGGTTGCAAAGCTTTGGACATAGACCATATTCATCTATCAGTTTTTCTACATATAAAAGTGCTTCAGCTCGATTTGAAAAGGTAACCAGAGGTTTGAACTCTTTTCTAATTTTATCAACGCCAAACCTAATTTTACCATTTTGGTCAAGGTAATCGTACAAGCCATAAACTGTTTGGAATTTCTTTTGAGCCCTGTTTTCATCTGGCCACAAGCGTTTTATTTCTTGACTTTCTATCAACAATGCCAATAGTTCGTTTCCAGTTTGCACATAACTCAATCCATACGTATTGCGTAGTAAATTTTGTTTTTGACTGCTGTTCAAGTTGCCAGTAAAATGGCTAATGACCCTGTTTTTGATATTTTTAGCCTTACCCACATAAATTGCCAAACCTTTGTTGTCTATAAAATAATAGATACCAGGCGTTTTGGGAAGTTTTTCAAGTTCTTCTTTGGGTAAATTTGGTGGTAAAACATATTCTTTGGTTTTCTTCTTTAAACTTTCAGCAATGAACTGTTCATTGTCTTTTTGAACCAAGAGATGAAATAACAGGGTTGTTGCCAAGGCATCACCTCCTGCTCTATGTCTGTTGTTTAGTTTGATGCCAATAGAACCACATAAATTCCCTAGAGAATAAGAAGAAAAACCTGGAATAATTTTTCTACTGAGCCTAATGGTACATAATTTTGAAGCCTGATATTGAAAGCCCGCCAATTCAAATTGGTGTTTGATAAAAGTGAAATCAAAATTCACATTATGTGCTACAAAAATTTTACCTTCTAACAATTGATACAATTCAGCTGCAATTTGATTGAATGTGGGTGCGTCTTCAACCATATTTTGTGTAATACCTGTAAAAGATTGAATATAGCTTGGAATTGGAATCTCAGGATTGACAAGGGTTTCAAACTTTTGAAGAATTTTTTCTCCATCAGAAATATATACTGCAATTTCAGTGATGGCGTTGGCAGAAGGCTGCCCTCCAGTTGTTTCGATATCTACAATAGCAAACACTACTCGAAATTACAAGATTGATTGTGTTAGAGGATTTTGAACTTATACACCTTTAAACAAGCTAAGAACACAATTGTATATTTTACACTAAGGTTTTTATTTAAAAGCTTAAATTTGTTAAAATTAAAATTAGAACCATGAAAGGAACTGGCGTTGCACTCATTACTCCCTTTAAAAAAGATTTATCAATTGATTTTGATGCATTGTCTAACATCATCGAAAATTGTATTGCTGGAGGGGTTGATTATTTGGTAGCATTGGGTACAACTGGTGAAACTGCAACATTAACAGAAACTGAAAAAAAATCTGTTTACCAATTTGTAGTAGAGCAAGTAAACAAGCGTGTTGCTTGTGTTGCTGGAATTGGTGGAAATGATACAGCTTCCATTTGCAATTATTTGAACAAGTTCAATTACAATGGTTTTGATGCAATACTTTCTGTAAGTCCTTATTATAATAAGCCCAACCAAGAAGGTATTTTCTTGCATTATACTGAAGTAGCAAAGCACAGCCAAGTTCCTGTGATTTTATACAATGTACCAGGCAGAACTGGCAGCAATATGAGTGTATCAACTACCTTAAAACTTGCGCAAATAAACAATATCATTGCCATCAAAGAAGCGAGTGGCAACCCTGAACAATTTATGGACATCATTCATGCCAAAGCTTCTACATTCAATGTTATCAGTGGCGACGACAATTTAACCCTCCCATTTATTGCAATGGGGATGTCTGGTGTGATTTCTGTAATTGCACAAGCTTATCCAAAAGCCTTTTCAGAAATGGTAAAATTGGGATTAAAAGGTGAAATTGAACAAGCACGAAAAATCCATTACCATTTATACGATATAATGAAAGGCATTTTCTTGGATGGTAACCCTGGTGGAATTAAAGCTTTACTTGAAATTCAGGGGATATGTTCAAACTATGTTCGCTTGCCTTTGGCACCTGTGAACCCATCTGTTTACAATCACTTGAAGGAATTGAACCAGAAAATTGGATTTTAGCTCATTTCCTTATTGCCCTGATATATTGAACGGACTTGTTGAATTGAAGCCTGACAATGTAATTTCCTGATTTTAAATTCAAAGTATTTACTTCTGCCAAAGGATTTTGAGAAATGTCCAAGAATTGTTCTTGTTCCACCATACCCAAAAGATTGAGAATTGATAGTTTGATTGGATAAGGAAATGTAGCGGCAAATTTAATCCTAAAGAAATCGTTGAATGGATTTGGATAAAGGGGTGCTTCAATCTTCCAGGGCAAATCCAATTTTTGAATGTGTTCAACAGATTGAACAATAGTTGAAACTGTTTGAGAATCAGAATTCAAAGCCGAAATTCTATAATAAATTACAGTAGGTAGATTGAGCAAATTGCTATCAAGATCTATGTATGCATAATTTGTTTGATAGAGGCTGTTCTTAATGGAATTTACCTTGGCAATTTGGGTATAGTTTTGCTGGTCACTGGAGCGCTCAATTAGAAAACAACTTGTGCCAATTTCTGCAAAACTAGACCAATTGAGCTTCAAAGTAATATCGCTTTCTTGTTCAATAGCAATACTTCCCCATTTGATGAAAGAAGATTGCGCCATGACTTCTGCATGAAACAGAAATAGCAAGCTAACAAGTACGATTTGAAAGAAAGCTTTTTTCAAATTATTTACCCATCAATAATTTGATTTTTTCCTCTAGCATGAACTCATCTCCCTCTACATAGCCACTGTGTTGGTATACAATTTTACCGGTTTGGTCTAATAAGAAAGTATGAGGAATTTGAACCACATTCATGGCTCTTTGAAAATCTTGGTTGATGTCCATGATCACATCGTAATCCCAACCTTGTCCATCAACATAAGGTTTCACTTTTGGCGTATTTCTGGCATTGTCTGTACAAATGGCAACCAATTCCAGTCCGTATTTGGTTTTCCATTCATCGTAAATTTCGTTGATGCTGTTCAATTCTTTTTTACAAGGTGCACACCAAGTTGCCCAAAAGCTTACAATGGTAATTTTACCAGATTTTGAATAATCCGCTAAATTTTTTGATTTCCCGTTGATGTCTTTCAATACCAAGTTTGGCAATGTTTGTACAGCGCTTTGTGCCATGATTCCTATAGAAAGCATGAGGAATATAAATATGGTGCCGATTCTTTTCATAACTATACTTTTACTAAATTAATGTTTGCTTTTTTCTAGTTCCAAAATTCTTGCCAAATATCTAATTTTTAAAGAATGTCTTTCAAAAATTATGAATTGTCAACACAAAACTATGGAAAATTGATGAAATAAAACGCTATAATTTTGGTATAATTTTGATTGCATTCATGTATGTTTGAATCATGAGCAAACGCATGCGTATAGGTATTTTTTTTGGAGGGAATTCCAGAGAAAGGGAAGTTTCTTTTGCTGGTGGTAGAACTGTTTACGACAACCTAGATAAAAGTTTATTTGAAGCCGTTCCAATTTTTGTAGACAGCTTCAATCAGTTTATAGTACTTGACTGGAAATATATCTATAAAGGCTCTATCCGAGATTTTTACCCTCCAGTTGAAACGCTGCATCAACATCCAAGTGCTTTTCAAGTTTATGCTGAAAACATTTGCGAAAATACCAACAACGAAGCCTTAATAATGGCTAAAAAAATAGGAAAACCTATTGAAGCCAAACAGTTAAAGCAGTTCATTGATTTGGCATTTTTAGCCTTGCATGGAAACTATGGTGAAGATGGTACCATTCAAGGTTTATTAGAATGGCATCAAATTCCATATACAGGTTCAGGCATCATGCCTAGTGCTTTAGGCATGAACAAAAGAATTCAAAAATCCTTGATGGAAGCTGCAGGAATGGCCGTTCCTAAATACGATTCTTTTTACAAAGAAGAATTGGCTCAATTGCGAACTATCCACCAAAGAATTCTTAAAACAGTAGGCATTCCTTACATTGTAAAACCAGCAAATCAAGGAAGTTCGGTTGGCGTTAGTGCCATTGATACCAAAGACTTTGAAAGTTTTGAAAGCGCATGTCATAAGGCATTTTTCATGCTTCATCTCACTAAAAAAGAATGGACAAAATATTCAACTTCAGAAAAATTTAGTTTTGTTCAGAAACTTGCAGACATCAAAGAAGGGATTGGATTGCCATTGATTTGCGAACAAAAAATCATTCGTCATCCCGATCAATTACTGAGTACACTGAATCAAATTTTCAAGAAACAAGAAGCCGTATTGTTGGAAAGTTTGCAAAGTGAAACAGAAGTTTTGATTGAATCTTTTATAGAAGGTAGAGAGTTTTCTTGTATTGTGATTAAAAACGAAAATGGAGAAGCCATCAGTCTCCCTCCTACTGAAATTATCAAAGGCAATGAAGTATTTGATTACAGAAGTAAATATTTACCAGGACTGAGCAGAAAAGTAACCCCAATTGAAACTTCAGACAAACAAATTCAGGCAATTAGAGAGGCCTGTCAAAAGCTATTTACGCTTTTCAATTTTCATGTGTATGCAAGGATTGATGGCTTTCTAGGCAATGATGGCAAATTGTATTTGAATGACCCCAATACCACTTCTGGCATGATGCCTTCCTCTTTCTTTTTTCATCAAGCAGCTGAAATTGGCCTGAACCCCTCACAATTTTTAAGTTACATCATCAGGTGTTCATTGGCAGAGAGAATGAACAGTTTATCCATTCATTTCAATGAAAGAAAATTATTGACTGAATTAGACAAGAACTTGGTGTTGATGAGTGCAAAAAAATCAAAGAAGATAAGGGTTGCAGTAATGATGGGAGGCTATAGTTCTGAAAGACATATTTCGGTTGAAAGTGGTAGGAATATTTTCGAGAAACTTTCTTCTTCTGAAAAATATGCGCCTTTTCCTGTTTTTGTCTCTGGTGATGAACATGCGCACCAATTGTATTTATTGCCATTTCATGTCATGTTGAAGGACAATGCAGATGATATTTTAGAAAAAGTAAAGCATTACAAAAGGCCAGCAATCATGAATAAAATTGCTGAAGACTGTGCAGATATCATTGCGAAATACACCAGTTCTCAAATTCTTGAACCCAGAGAAATTAATTACAAAGAGCTTAAAAATATTGCAGATACTGTATTTATAGCCCTTCATGGAAGACCTGGAGAAGATGGTACCATTCAAAAAGAATTGATAAAAGTGAAGTTACCGTTCAACGGATCTGGAGTTGAAAGCTCTCAACTAACCATCAATAAATACAATACCAATCAATTGTTGAAAGAAAAGGGCTTCTTGGTGGCAGAACAGGTATTGGTTTACGAAAATGAATGGAAAAAATCTTCTACAAAATACATCAATGCCATTGAAAAAATGGGCTATCCATTGATTGCCAAACCAGCAGATGATGGTTGTAGCAGTGCAGTGAAGAAAATTAAAACACGCAAGCAGTTGCTTGCTTTTGCAGAAGCCACATTCCGTAAAAACCTTGCCATCATTCCAGAAAATTGCATCAAAGAACTCCATATTCAACCTAAAGAAGAATTCCCTAACAAACCGCATTTTTTGGTAGAAAAATTCATAGAAAAAGGCAAAGCACAACATTTCTTGGAAATTACTGGAGGCCTGATGACTCATTACAAAGCAGGTAAATTAATCTACGAAACATTTGAGCCAAGTGAAACCCTAGCAGAGGGTGAAATTCTTTCATTAGAAGAGAAATTCTTAGCAGGACAAGGCCAAAATATAACACCCGCCAGATACAATTCTAACGCTACTAAGAGCAGTAAAAT
>Ga0214921_10006785_pt1 | contig 15500 bp, 13 predicted proteins | sample LL1505_MetaG_FD_177992 | JGI IMG/M metagenome (GOLD analysis project Ga0214921, IMG submission 177992) | Freshwater microbial communities from Lake Lanier, Atlanta, Georgia, United States - LL-1505 | ecosystem: Environmental > Aquatic > Freshwater > Lake | place: USA: Georgia | collected...
ATGGGGCGCCAACATTGCGCGGGCTGCGCGCGGCTGGGGTGACGGCGGCGGCGGTGGTGGAACGGGTTGGGGGTGGTGCTGGTGGCTCTTGGGAAGGGCTCTGCCCTCCCCAAACCCCTCCCGCAAAGGGCCGAAAGGCCCTTTGATCCCAATATGATGGAGTGGTGAAGGGAGGGGGCTCGCCGTTGCGACCTTGATGAAGGGGGCAACTGCCCCCTCCCTTCACCACTCCATAAACTCAATGGCGGTCAAGGAGCCCCTGGCTCCTTGCGGATGGGGTCTGGGGAAGGCAGAGCCTTCCCCAGGGGCCGCCAGCGCTACCTCCAACCCGGATTCACCAGGGCCGAATGCGTCCCCAGCCGCATCCGGGCAGCCGCGTATTCCTGTGCCAGGCGGTCGACCAGTTGTGCCGTGGGCAGCACTTGTTTCACCGCGCCGATGCCTTGGCCGGAGCCCCAGACGTCTTTCCATTTTTTGACGCGGCCGGAGCCGAAATTCATGGCGTTTTTGTCGGATTGGTCGAGGTTATCGGGGTCGAGGCCGGCGGCTTGCAGGCTGGGGCGGAGGTAGTTGCCGTGCACGCCGGTGATGAGGTTGGTGTAGACGATGTCTTCGGCGCCGTGGCCGGCGATCATGGCTTTGTATTCGTCAACGGCGCGGGCTTCTTCGGTGGCGATGAAGGCGCTGCCCATATAGGCGAAGTCGGCGCCCATGGCTTCGGCGGCGAGGATGGAGCGGCCATGGGCGATGGCGCCGGAGAGGGCGATGGGGCCGTCGAACCACTCGCGGGTTTCCTGGACCAGGCCGAAGGGCGAGAGGTTGCCGGCGTGGCCGCCGGCGCCTGAGGCGACGAGGACGAGGCCATCGGCGCCTTTCTCGATGGCTTTGTGGGCGAAGAATTGGTTGATCACGTCATGGATGCCGTAGCCGCCATAGGAGTGGATGGCGTCATAGACTTCGTTGCGGGCGCCGAGGCTGCAGATGATCAGCGGTACTTTGTGTTTGACCACCAGTTTGAGGTCTTCCTCCAGCCGGTCGTTTGATTTGTGGACGATGAGGTTGATGGCGAAGGGGGCGGAGGGGCGCTCGGGGTGGGCGGCGTCATGCGCGGCCAGGCGTTCCTTGATTTCGGAGAGCCATTCGTCGAGTTGTTCGAGTGGGCGGGCATTGAGCGAGGGCATGGAGCCGATGATGCCGGAGGTGCATTGCGCCACCACCAGATCGGGCACGGAGATGATGAAGAGGGGCGAGGCGATGACGGGCAGGCGCAGGCGGCCTTGCAGCATGTTGAGCAGGCTCATGGGGCATAACCTTCGGCGAGGGTGACGTGGGAGGTGGTGGCGGCCTCGCGCAGGGCGAGCAGCGGCTTGTAATCCTCGCTGAAATAGAAGGCGCGCAGGGAGGCCATATCGGGGTATTCGAGGATGACGAGGCGGTTGAGGCCGGGCTGGCCTTCGAGGGTTTCGAGATTTCCGCCGCGCACCAGATAACGGCCGCCGAAGCGCGCCACCATGGGTGCGACCATGGCGCCGTAGCGGGCGAAGCCCTCGGGGTCATGCACCTCGATATTGGCGATGAGATAGGCGGCCATGGGTTTCCTCATTTTTGGTTGAGGAAAGGCTAGCGCATGGATTTCAGCCGGGGAAGGCGCTTTGCCCTGGCATGGCGCCGCCGCGCAGCGCGCCTGGTGCGACGCTGCCCCATTGCACGCGGTGGCCCTCGGGCAGGGCGCGGGAGAAGGGGGGGGCGATCCAGATGCGCATCAGCACGCGGCGGCCGGCCTCGCCATCGGCATAGGCGGTGCGGCCGTGATAGGTGGTGTGCTGGTTGAGGATTTGGATGTCGCCCGGGGTGAAGGGGGCTTCGATGCAGAGTTCCTCGGCCAATTGGGCCAGGAGGTCCATGGCTTCGATCTGCGCCGGGGTGAGGGGCGGCACGCCGGGGAAGGCTGCGGCCATTTCCACATAGGTGCGGGAATATTGGCTGGTGAAGGCGCCGGTTGGGCCGCGGGAGAAGACCGGCATGGGGAAGACGGCGTCTTCGGGCCTTGATTGGGGGCCTTCCTCATCGGCGGGGCGTTTGCGCCAAAAATCGCGGTAGAGGATTTCGAGCAGATCGGGGCGGCGGCGGACGAATTCATCGTGGATTGCGATGGTGGACACCACGCGAGAAACGCCGCCGGAGATGCCGTTGGAGGCGCAGAGCAGGGCCAGCAGGTCGCATTTGTCGGTGTGGAAGCGCAGCGGGCCGGTGGAGCGGCTGCGGGCGCGGGCGGAGGGGATGCCGTTTTCGATGCTGAGCGCGGCGGCGCCTTCATCCTTCACCTCGCCGATAAATTCGCCGGTGGTGTTTTGCGGCAGCGGTGTGCCGAGATTGGCGCAGAAGCCCCAGAACAGGGTGCGGAGCTGGGCATGGGTGTAGCGCTCCACCGGCAGGCCGGAGAGGCGGATGACGCCGGCGCCGATTTCCAGTTCTCGCGCCAGGGTTTCGAGCAGCGGGCGGAGTGCGGGGATGGCAAAGCCCTGGGCGCGCAGCGCGGGGGGGGCTGCGGTGGCGCGGGTAAGGGCCTCGTCGAGTGCTGCGAGTTCGAGGCCGAGGAATTTGCGCGGCCAGAAGCCGCGATGTTCGAGTTCGCGGCCGCGCCAGGCGGGGGGGCCACCGATGGGGGAGAGCATGGGTGGGATGCTCTGTCGGGGAGGGGCCGGGGTCAAGCCTGCGGCTGGATGGGCTGGACTACATGCCCAGCGCGCGTTTGTAGAGGTCGAGCAGGGTTTCCTGTTCCTCCACCTCGGCCGGTTCTTTTTTGCGCAGGGAGAGGATTTGGCGGAGCACTTTGACGTCGAAGCCGGCGGATTTTGCCTCGGCGAAGATGTCCTTGATGTCGGAGGCGAGGGCTTTGCGCTCTTCCTCGAGTCGCTCGACGCGTTCGACGATGCTGCGCAGACGCTCGGCGGCTATGCCGCCGACATCGGGGCCGGCAAGCGTTTCGCCCGGTTTGATGGCCATGAAGAAATCCCCCTGAAAACGAGCGGGGTGTTTAGCCGAAGCCGGGGAGGTCGCCCAGGGTGGGTGTTAGTGGCCTGGGTTTTTCGCGGCGAAGGCGGCCTTTTGCTCGGGCGAGGCGTCCTTTTGGAAGGCGGCCTGCCAGGCCTTGTAGGGCATGCCGTAGATCACTTCGCGTGCTGCTGGGGTCTCCAGTGCCACGCCGGCATCGGCGGCGGCCTCCTGATACCAGCGGCTGGTGCAGTTCCGGCAGAAGCCGGTGAGGTTCATCATGTCGATATTCTGCACGTCCGAGCGTTCGCGCAGGTGCTGGACGAGTTTGCGGAAGGCGGCGGCCTCGATGCGGTCGCGCTGCTCGGGGGTGAGCTGGGCGGCGGCGCCGAGGGCGAGATCGGCTTCGGGCTGAACGGGCGTCATGATGGGGCTCCTTTGCCTGCTATGTGCGGGGGAAGGGGGCGCGCATCAAGCGGGTGGGGCTAGGCCAGGGCGGCCAGGGCCCGCGCCGCCACCGTCACCGCCGCCAGATCGGGCACGCCGGCGGCCTCCTCCACCAGTCTGGCGGCCATATCGGCGCCTGGGGCTTCGGGCTGGCCGGCGAGGAGGGCTGCCGCCAGCCTGGCCTGCACGCTGGCGATATCGGCCAGCAGCGCCGCCCGCGCCCGATTGCCGAAACTGCCGGAGACCCGGGCCATATTCGCCGCCGCCCGCAATGCGGGGAGGTGAAAGCGTTTTGCCACGCCATCCCAGGCCTCGGCGGCGGCCTGGGCGCTGGCGCCGGAGGTGAGTGCCAGGCGCAAAATGGCCGGGGCAGCGGCCAGTTTGGGGGCTGCCGCCAGCGCATCGGCGCCGGCGCGGCCATCGAGCAGGGCCGGCAGGCCGGGGGAGAGCGCTGCCAGGGTCTCGCCCAGCGGGGCGGTTTCGGCGAGGAGGGATTGCGCGGCGTTTTCCAGCAGGCTGCGCAGCGCGGTTTGGGTGGAAAGGCGCTCGCTGGCGGGGCGGGCGGCGGCATCGGCCTCGATGGCGGCATCCTCCAGCCCCAGCAGCGCGCCGGCTAGCCAGATGGCGCGGGCGGCGGCAGCGGGGGTGGCCTCGGCGGTTAGGCGACCCAGCCCGGCGCAGCCCAGGCGATTGGCCACCTGATTGGCCAGGGCCATGGCCACCAATTCGCGCCGCAGCCGGTGGGTTTCGATATGGGCGGCGAAATTTTCGCGCAGAGCGGGGGGGAAGTAGGCGCGCAGCAGCGGCAGGAAGGCTGGGTCATCGGGCAGGTCGCTTTGGCCGATGGTCTCATTCAGCCAGAGCTTGGCGAAGGGCAGCAGCGAGGCGGCCTCGGGCCGGGTGAGGCCTTTGTTTTCGGCGGCGCGGAGGGTGATGGTGGCGTCATCCGGCAGGCCGGCCTGGGCGCGGTCGAGCAGTTTTGCCTGTTCCAGCCGGGCCATCAGCGCGGCCTGGGCGGGCAGTGCGCCCGCGCCCGCCGCCACTTCGAGCGAGATGGCCAGGGATTGCAGCGCATTATCCACCAGCACCAGCGACGCCACATCATCGGTCATGCTCTTGAGCAGGGCGTCGCGCTGGGTGCGGGTCATGCCGCCCTGGGCTTCCACATCGGCCAGCAGGATTTTGATGTTCACCTCATGATCCGAGGTGGAGACGCCGGCGGAATTGTCCAGCGCATCGGTGTTGATCCGCAGGCCCTGGCCATTGGCGCCGAGTTGGGCGGCCTCGATCCGCCCGGCCTGGGTGACGCCGAGATTGGCGCCCTCGCCCACCACCCGGGCGCGGATGTCGGCGCCATTGACGCGGATGGCGTCATTGGCGCGGTCGCCCGCATCGGCCTGGGTTTCGGCGCTCCCTTTTATGTAGGTGCCGATGCCGCCGAAATACAGCAGATCGGCCTGCATCCTGAGGATGGCCTGCATGATGGCGGTGGGTTCGTGCCGCGCGCCGGCCAGGCCCAGCATGGCCTGGGCTTCGGGGCTGAGGGTGATGGCTTTGGCCGAACGCGGGAAGACGCCGCCGCCGGCCGAGATCAGCCCTGCATCGTAATCCGCCCAGGAGGAGCGGGGCAGGGCGAAGAGCCGGGCGCGTTCATCATAGGCGGCCTCGGGCGGGGTGGGGTCGAGGAAGATGTGACGGTGGTCGAAGGCCGCCTGCAGGCGGGTTTGCCTTGTGATCAGCAGGCCATTGCCGAAGACATCGCCCGACATGTCGCCCACGCCGGCGCAGGTGAAGGGTTGCGCGAAAATATCATGGCCCATTTCGGCAAAATGCCGGGCGATCATCACCCAGGCGCCGCGGGCGGTGATGCCCATGATCTTGTGGTCATAGCCAGCGCTGCCGCCGCTGGCGAAGGCGTCGCCCAGCCAGAAATTGTAATCGGCCGAGATGCCATTGGCGATGTCGGAGAAGGTGGCGGTGCCCTTATCGGCGGCGACGACGATATAGGGGTCATCGCCATCGCGCCTGACCACGGCGGGGGGCGGCAGGATGGTGGTGCCGTCGAGATTGTCGGTGATGTCGAGCATGCCCTGCACCAGCAGGCGGTAGCAGGCGATGCCTTCGGCCAGGAATGCCTCGCGATTGGCGGCGGGGGGCGGGTTTTTCAGGATGAAGCCGCCCTTGGCGCCGGTGGGCACGATGACGACGTTCTTCAGGCGCTGCGCCTTCATCAGGCTGAGGATTTCGGTGCGGAAATCCTCACGACGGTCGGACCAGCGGATGCCGCCACGTGCGACTGGGCCGGCGCGCAGGTGGCAGCCCTCCATCCGGGCGGAATGGACGAAGATTTCCCGCCAGGGCCGGGGCTCGGGCATATCGCCGGCCTGCAGGCTTTCCAGCTTGAAGGAGAGATAGGCTTTGCGCTGGTGGAAATTGGTCCTGAGCATGGCGTCGAGCACATTGCGCAGCCGAGCCAGGATGCGGTCTTCATCGGGGTTGGCCACGCCATCGAGCAGGGTTTTCCAGGCGGCGTCGATGCTCTCTTCGCGGGCGGGGTCACGCGGCAGGGCCGGGTCGAAGCGGGCGTGAAAAAGCTCCACGAGCAGGCGCGCGGCCTGGGGGTGGGCGCAGAGTGCGGCCTCGACGCTCCCTTGCGAGAAGGAAAAACCCACCTGCTTGGTCCAGCGATACATTGCCCGCAGCAGCCAGCATTCGCGCCAATCCAGCTCGGCGCGGGGGATGAGGCGGTTGAAGCCATCGGCATCGGCTTCCCCGGCCAGCAGGGCAGCGAGGCCGCCGAGCAACTCATCGAAGCTGGTCTCGGCCGCGCCGGCCCCGGCCTCCAGGGTGAAGACATGCAGCACCACGCGGCGGCCATCGCTGAGGGTGAAGTGGTGCGGCATCTCCTCGATGGCGCGCAGGTCGAGGCTTTCGAAGAGCGGCAGGGTATCGGCCAGCGGCAGGGGGCCGCCGATATTGACCAGGCGCAACTGCACGATCCGCGCATCGCAGCCCGGTGGCCGCAGGAAGGCCATGGCGGGGCGGCCCTGGGCCAGCGCCTGCTCGGCCAAGGCGAGATCGGCCAGGGCCGCGCTGGCGGTGGTGCGCTCGCGATAGCCGGGCGGGAAGGCCTGGGCCCAGAGTGCCATGGTGGCAGCGGCCTGCGCCTCGCCGCGCGCCTGCAACAGGGCATCGGCCACCCGGTCCTGGAAGCTGCGGGCCATTTCGCAGACCAGCGATTCCAGCGCCGCAGCATCGACCCGGGCGGGGTTCATCGGGTCGGTGCCGATGATGTAGTGGACGCGGGCCAAAGGCGTGTCGCCGAGGGATATGTAAAACGCCGAGAGGCGGCCGCCATGGGCGCGGGCCAGCAATTCGGCCACCTGGCTGCGCAGGCGGGTGTCGAAATTCTCTCGCGGCAGCCAGATGATGGCGGAGACGAAACGGCCAAAGGGGTCGGGGCGCAGCACCATGGCGGTGCGCGGCATCAAGGCGAGGTCCAGCGCGCGGCGGGCGCCGTGCAGGATTTCGGCCTCGCTGGCCTGGAACAGCTCATCGCGCGGCCAGGTGTCGAGGATATTGCGCAGCGCCCGGCCATCATGGCTGTCGGGGGCCACGCCCGAGGCCTCCAGCACCCGCTCGACCTTTGCCGCCAGCATGGGGATGGAGCGCGGGTTGCGGTTATAGGCGGCGGCGGCGAAGAGGCCGAGGAAGAGGCGGATGCCGAGCACGCGGCCATCCTCGGCAAAAATCCGCACCGCAATGACATCGGCATGCTGGGTGCGGTGGACGGTGCTGCGCATATTCGCCTTGGCGACGGTGATGGGCAGCCGCTCCAGCAGCCCGCCGCGCGCGGCTTCCGGCACGGCGGAGAGGTCGCGCAGCGCGTCGAAGACCGGGATGGCGGGGTTGCGCAGCAGGCCCAGCCCTTCCTCGGCACGGAAGCCCGAGCCGTCGATCATGATGCGGCGATGGCCGAGCAGGACGAAATTATCCTCGGCCAGCCAGGCGAGGAAGGCGCGCGGGTCGCCGTCGAGCCCGGCCTCGGCGCCGCGCAGCTCGGCCAGCATGGCGGCGAAATCCTCCACCGCCACGCGGATATCGGCCAGGGTGGCGGCGATCAACGCCTCGGTTTGGGCGGTGGCGGCGTCGGTGCTGGCGAAGCTGATGCGCATCAGGCTTTCGCGCAGCGGCCCCTCGCCCATGGCTTGCAGGCTGCCATCGGCGGCGCGGGTCGCGGGCAGCACCGGGTGCAGCACCTGGCGCAGCGGCCGGCCATGATGGGCGAGGGCGCCGAGCACGCTATCGACCAGGAAGGGCATGTCGTCGGTGACGATTTCGGCCACCGGGTGGGGGAAGCGGCCGGCGGGGAGCACGCGGATACGCGCCTCGCCCGGCAGGCGCTGCTGGGCGAGGCCGGCGAGCGAGACGACCATGGCGGCGAGTTCATCGGGCGCCATGGCGGCCAGTTCGGCCAGCGGAATACCGGCGAGGAGCGGGCGGAGCAGGGACTGGGCGGCTTCCATGCCCGGCGGCAGGGCGGCGGCAGCGAGGCGAAGGGCCTCTTCGCGCACGGGGTCAGGCAGGGTCGTGGGGTGATTGTCTGGCATGATGGCCCTCCTGAGGCAGTTCTCGCGGGCATCATCTTCCAAGTTGTGGCAGCGTAACAAGAAATTTGCGTGAAGCGGTTAACGCTTTGGTCATAAGGACGGGCTATCACTGCCAACGGGGCGCAGGATGGGCCCTTGGATCCGTGCGCGGGATGGCAATAGGCCAAGGCCCGCGCGCCGCTGCTCGGCATGGGCGCGAGATTTTATCGTCCGGCCCATGTCGCGGGAGTGATGGCGCGCGCGGCTTGGTGCTATTACTGCGTCCATGAACCTCGCAGAGCTTCTCGCCCCGGTCTCGCCCGAGACCTTCTTCGCCGAGTATCACGACAGGCAGCCGCTGCATGTCAAAGGTGGTGCTGCGAAATTCGCCGCCGTGCTGGGCTGGCGCGGCATCAACCGGCTGCTGGATATGACCCATGCCTGGTCCAGCCAGTCGCTCAAGCTGTATCTCGATGGCACGCCCATCCCGGCGGAACAATATTGCGTCTCCGCCCTCTCGCGAGATGCGCAGACGGTGATGCAGCCTGATGCGGCCAAGCTGGCGCAGTTTATCGCCCGGGGCTGCTCGGTGGTGATGAATGATGTGGACAGCCTGACGCCTGGACTGGCTGGTGTTTCTGCGGCGCTGGAGGGGGCGGGGCTGGGGAAGGCCCAGGCCAATGCCTATATCTCCTGGCAGAGCCACAAGGCCTTTCCGGCGCATTACGACACGCATGATGTTTGGGCCGTGCAGGTTGAGGGTGAGAAGATCTGGAATATTTGGGAAGGCCGGGCCGAATGGCCGATCTCCCACCCGGTGTTTCGCAGCCAGGATCAGGCGCATCACGAACAGGCCAAGGGCAGGCTGCGGGAGAAGGTGCTGCTGAAGACCGGCGACCTGCTCTATCTGCCGCGCGGCTGGTATCATGATGCGCTGGCCGAGGCGCCGGCCTCGGTTCATGTCGCCTATGGCGCGCATGCGGTGCTGGGGATGGATGTGATGAACATCCTGATGGAGCGGGTGCTGTATGAAACCAGCTTCCGCCAGCCTTTGCCGCGGCAGGATGGCTCGGCGGCGGCCAAATTCGCCCTTACCCAGCGGGTGGGGCAGATGGGGGCTAAGCTGGCCGAATTGGCGCGCGACCCCAAGGTGCTTTCGGTGATTGAGGGTTTTGTGGCCGGCCATCGCTTTCATCGCGGCGGCAATGATCTTTTGGCGGCGCGCGGGCTGATGGCGCCGGCGGCCGCGGCTGGGGATGCCGAGGCGCCAGGCTTTCGGGTGATTGCCGCTGGTGCGAGGCCGGTGCGGCGCGGCGCCGAATGGGTGCTGAAGACCGAGGGCGGGGCGCTCGCCCTGGCCCCTGTCGAGGCCGAGGCCGCGGGCTGGCTGCTGGCCCGCCCGGATGTGACCGAGGCGGAGTTGAAGGCGGCTTATCCTGCGGTGGATGCCGGGGCGCTGCTGGCCCGCCTGGCTGGCGCTGGTCTGGTATTGGCCGGTTGATGCGCCTCGTTCTGCCGCTGTTGCTGGCCATGGCGCTGCCTGCGGCGGCGCAGATCCGGCCCTTCAACTGCGTGGGCGCCGCCGGGCTTGAGGATGATAATTTTGCCGTCAGCTTCGCCCCGCGCTCGGCCACGCTGGGGGAGGAGGCGCGCAGCCCGCTCGCGGCGGCGGCGGAGCTGGCCCGGCAGGCGCCGGAGCGCAATATCTGCGTGCTCGGCCATGCGCTCTCCACCGAGGGCGGGGCGACAACCGGCCAGCGCCTGGCCGCTGCCCGGGCGCGGGCGGTGGCGCTGGAACTGGCGCGGCTTGGCATTGAACGCGACCGGGTGCGGGCGGAGGCCCGGGTGGCTGGCTTCACCCGCAGCACGGCCGCCCGGCCGGCGCGCGGCGCCACCATCATTATATTGCCGTGACTACACGCCAGCTTGCGACAATGCTGGACGGCGGCGCTGCTGCCACGGCATTCTACGCGCCACGATTAAAGAGGATACGCATGCGCCACCATCTGGGTTCCATCCTCGCCGTCACGCTGTTGGCGCTGCCCATGGCCGCCGCCCTGGCGCAGAAGCCGCCTGCCAGCCCGCCGCCATCCGCGCCGAACCGGGCGGGGCCGCCGCCAGCGGAGCGCCAGCTGAACCTGATCAACCGCACCGATACTGCCATCCGCCAGGTTTTTGTCTTCGCCCAGGGCCAGGCCGGGCGGGGTGAGGGGCCGGACCGGCTGGGCACTGATATGCTGCCCGCGGGCCAGCGCTACACCCTGCGCCTGGGCCGGATTGCGCCCTGCCAGCAGCAGTTGCGCGCGGTGTGGGAGGATGCGACGGAGGAGACCCTGGCCGTGGATGTCTGCCGCCAGCAGGAATTCACCCTGACCGATGAGCGTCGGCGCGACATCCAGGTGGTGAACGATACCGACAATCAGCTGATGCAGATCTTCATCTTCGCGCGTGGCAGCCAGGAGCCGGGGCCGGACCGGCTGGGTGCGGCGACGGTGGCGCCGAGTGACAGTTTTCGCCTGCGTCTGCGCGGTTTCGCCGCCTGTCAGGTGACCGTGCGGGCGGCCTTCCAGGGCGCTGATGCGGAGACGCGGCAGGCTGATATCTGCGCCGAGCCGCGTCTGGCTTTTGGTGATTCCAGCATCCCGCTGCGTGAGGTGACGGTGACCAATCGCAGCGCCGGCACCCTGCAAAGCATTTATGCCAGCCGCACGCCGAATTGGGGCGCGGACCGCCTGGGCTCGGCGGTGCTGCAACCTGGGCAAAGTTTCCCCCTGCGGGTGCGCTCGGCCGAGTGCCAATTTCGGCTGCGTGCGGTGTTCCAGAACCACCGCGAGGAGCTGCGCGAGGCGGTGGATATCTGCGGCGGTCAGCCCGTTATTTTTCAGGGGGCGCGGCGCATGGCGCTGGGTTCGGTGTATGAGCGGGCGATCACCGGCATTTATCTCTCGCCGGTGGAGAGCGGCGATTGGGGTGGGAACCAGATTTCCGCACCGATCGGCAATGGCGGCACGGCGGAGATCAGCATGGATGGCGAATGCCAGGCCGATCTTCGCATTGTCTTCGACAACAATGCGGCCGAGGAATTGCGCGGCTTTGACATGTGCCGCAACGCCGCCATCACCCTGCGGCCGGGCTGGGTGACGGAGGCCCGGCCGTGAAACCTGTCCCGGGGGTCTTCCCAAGTGGCGCCTGCGGACCAAACTGAAGGGCCATGAGCGATATGTCCCAAGATTCCGCAGGCGCGCTGAAGGCACGCATTTTCGACGGCTTGTTTGCGGTGGTGGCCGAGCAAGGCTGGCGCGGCACCACGCTGGCGCGCATCGCCGCGGCGTCTGGCGTCTCGCTGGGGGAGATGCGCGGTTTTGCCTCCTGCCCGGAGGGGATCATGCTGCGCTACACCGCCATGGTGGACCGGGTGGTGCTGGATGGCACCGTCCCGACCGAGGGCGAGACGGCGCGTGACAGGCTGTTTGACGTGCTGATGCGGCGGCTGGACGCGATGCAGCCGCACCGCGAGGGCATTCTCCGCTTCATGAAAGACCTGCCCTTTCACCCTTTCCTGGTGCTGAGCCTGGGGGCTGCGATGGAGCGCAGCATGGGCTGGATGCTGGAGGCGGCGGGGTTGGATTCGCATGGCCCGGCCGGCCTGGCGCGGATCAAGGGGCTGACGGCGGTGTGGGTTTATACGCTGCGGGCCTGGCTGAAGGATGACAGCGCTGATCTGGCCGCCACCATGTCGGCCCTCGACCGTGCGCTCGACCGTGCCGACCAGGTCGCCCGCAGCCTGGACCCAGCCGCCCGGCGCAAGCCGGCCGAAGTGGCTGAACCAGATGTGATGGTGGATTGATTTCGAGGTTATGCTGCGGTGCAGCAAAATCTTTTGACGTGGGCTGCGGGGGGGGCTAAGGGTGGTGCACTCTTAACCACGCAAGGAATATTTCCATGGCCAGCCCGCACGAAGAATTCATGAAACTGTTCGCCGATTTCAAGATGCCTGCGATGCCCGACATGTCGGCCTTCGCTGAGGCGCAGAAGCGCAATATCGAGGCGCTGACCGCCGCGAATAAGCTGGCCATGGAAGGCGCGCAGGCTGTTGCCCGCCGCAACATGGAAATCATGCAGCAGTCGATGGCGGAGATGAGCGAAGCGGTGCAGAGCATGGCCAGCCAGGAAGCCCCGGCCGCCAAGGCCGCCCGCCAGGCCGAAATGATGAAGGCCGCCTATGAGAAGGCCGTGGCCAATATGCAGGAGATCAGCGAGCTCATTCAGAAGTCGAATGGCGAAGCGCTGGGCGTGCTGAATGCCCGCTTCACCGCGGCGATGGAAGAAGTGAAGGGCCTGGTCGTCAAGGCCTGACCGGAAACGATCCGGAAGGCCCCCGGGGCCTTCCGGCATTCCCCCCCGCCACTCAGGGGGGTCAACAGGGGGCTTTCCTGTTACCCCCCGGGGGGGACGCGTAAAAAATACGGTTGAGGGCAAAATTCCTCTTGCAGCCCCAACCCCCTGCGCGTATCAAGCGCGCAGACGCAGTACGCACGTGCCCCTGGCCCCAGGCCCACGGGTTGGTTCAATCAACCAACACCGCGGCGCAAGGTTTACGCAACGACGTCAAGTGTTCTGGCAACCCCGGACCGTGAAAGCGGGTCGGTTTCTACTTGGTCGCTGGTTCGTTCGACCGTTCGTCAACTTTGGGGCCCCCCGGCTGAAACCGGGTCCGGTTCCTTTTGAATTGGAAGGGGTATTGCGATGACCGATAAGGTCGCTTGCTTTCTCGCTGATACTGTCCCCGCCACGCCATGCCTTGTGCTGGATGTGGACCGGGTTGCCGAGAATTATCGGCGGCTGCAGTCGGCGCTGCCCCTGGCGCGGATCTATTATGCGGTGAAGGCCAATCCGGGCGCGCCCATTCTGGAGCGGCTGACCGGGCTGGGCTCTTTCTTCGACGCGGCCTCCTGGCAGGAGGTGCAGATGTGCCTGGCCGCCGGCGCTGATCCCGATCGCGTCAGCTATGGCAACACCATCAAGAAAGAGCGCGACATTGCCGCGGCCTTTGCCGCTGGCGTGCGCATGTTCGCCTTCGACAGCGAGGCGGAGCTGCGCAAGCTTGCCCGCTCGGCCCCCGGCGCCCGCGTCTATTGCCGTGTCTTCGTCGAGAATGAAGGCGCCGAATGGCCGCTGAGCAAGAAATTCGGCTGCGAGGCCGAGATGGCGAAGACGCTGATGGTGCTGGCCGGTGAACTCGGCCTCGACGCTTTCGGCATCTCGTTCCATGTCGGCAGCCAGCAGACCGGCACGGCGCCGTACAAGGCCGCCATTGCCAAGGTGGGCATGCTGTTCTCTGACCTTGAGGCGGCTGGCGTTCGGCTGCGCATGGTCAATCTCGGTGGCGGCTATCCGGTGCGCTACAAATCCGAAGTGCCGGAGATCGAGGAGATCGGCGCTGCCATTATGGGTGCCATGGCCGAGCATTTCGGCAATGCGCTTCCGGAGATCGTGATCGAGCCTGGCCGCTTCCTGGTGGCCGATGCCGGCACGGTGGTGGCTGAGGTTGTGCTGGTCTCCCGCAAGGGTGAGGCTGACCCGGTGCGCTGGGTGTATCTCGACATTGGCCGCTTCGGTGGCCTGGCCGAGACTGAGGGCGAGGCGATCCGCTACGCCTTCCGCACGCCGCATGACGGCACGCAGGAAGGCCCGGTGACCATTGCAGGCCCGACCTGCGACAGCGTGGACACGCTGTACGAAAAGTCCAACTACCGGCTGCCCGAGGCGCTGGTGGATGGTGACCGGGTGGAGATTCTCTCCACCGGCGCTTACGTCACCACCTATGCCAGCCAGAAATTCAACGGCTTCGCGCCGCTGGCTGAGCACTACATCTGAGTTATCCGCGCGGGGCTTGCCGCCCCGCGCGCCAGATTCCTGTCCGGGCCTTCGGCGCTGCCTCTGCGTGGCGCCGCCTGTCGCTGTTATGTCGTGTTTCCGCCCTGGATACTCCGTCACTGCGGTGACGGGCCTTCCATGGTCGTGCGTGCACGCGCCCATCGGCTGCAACCCCAGCTTGTAGATGGTGGGCGAGAGAAACCTTCGGCGTTGTGGTGATCGGCCCGCCTGGATGGGCTGTCCTGGCCGGCGAGCATGGCATTCTGCCCTGTCTCGCCGGCCAGCCCAGGAGCATGTTTCCCTAACACCAAAAAAACCGGATAGAATACGGCTATGGACGAGATCGACCGAAAAATTGCCATTGCCGTGCAGCAGGATGGCGCGGCGGGGCTGGCGGAGTTGGCGAAGATCGCCGGGCTTTCCGTCTCCGCCACTGCTGAGCGGCAGAAGCGGCTGGAGGAGCGGGGCGTCATCATCGGCTGGCATGCCCGGCTGGACCCGACGGAGGCGGGATGCCCGCTGTTGGCCTTTGTGCGCTTGGCGCTGAAGCCTGGGGCGGCCGATATCGCCTTCCGCGCCGCCATGGCCGCGCATGAGGCGGTGCTGGAATGCCACCATGTGACCGGCAATTGGAGCTACCTGGTGAAGCTGCGCCTGGCCAATATGCCGGCGCTGGAGGAGTTCGTTTCGGCTGAATTGCGCACCTTGCCGGGGTTGGAGCGGCTGGCGGTGGATGTGGCGCTCTCCTCGATCAAGGAGACCAGCCTGCTGCCGGTGGCGCCGGAGGATGAGGAGGAGGACGAGTAGCGCGCCATGGAAGCTGAACGCCTGGAAATCCTCGTCATCGTCGATAATGTGCTGGATATGCTCTCCAGCACGCCGCGCTTCGTGCAGCGGGAGACCCAGGTGTTGCGCCGCTTCGGCATGACGCGCACGGCGGGGGAATGCCTGTGCTGTGCCAGCCATGGCCTCTCGCTGCTCATCACCGCGCATGGGCCGGGCGGGCCGCGGACCATGCTGTTCGATGGTGGGCCGGTGGATATGTCCATGGCCCGCAACGCGCCGCGGCTGGGGGTGAATTTTGCCGCCATTGACGCGATGATGCTCAGCCATGGCCATTGGGACCATGCGGGCGGGCTGCCGCAGGCGCTGTCCATGCTGCCAGAGGGCAAGCGGGTGCCGCTCTATTTGCATCCTGGCATGTTCGCCGAGCGGGGGATGCGCCAATCCGATGGCGGCGTGCTGCCGATGGACCCGGTGCCGAGCCCGGCGGGTTGGGCGGCGATGGGGGCTGATCCGGTGGTGAGCGCTGAGCCGCTGAGCGTGCTGGATGGGTTGTTCCAGATCAGCGGCGAAATTCCCCGGGTGACGGGCTATGAGCGCGGCCTGCCCGGCCAGGTGGCGCGCGCCGATGACACCGCCCCCTGGGTGGCGGATGAATTGCTGATGGATGAACGGTTTCTGGCGGTGCGGCTGAAGGGCAAGGGGCTCGTCATCTTCTCCGCCTGCTCGCATGCCGGGGTGGTGAATGTGCTGCATGAGGCCCGCCGGCTGTTTCCGGGTGAGAGGCTGCATGCGGTGATGGGCGGGTTT
>Ga0214921_10006786_pt1 | contig 15499 bp, 12 predicted proteins | sample LL1505_MetaG_FD_177992 | JGI IMG/M metagenome (GOLD analysis project Ga0214921, IMG submission 177992) | Freshwater microbial communities from Lake Lanier, Atlanta, Georgia, United States - LL-1505 | ecosystem: Environmental > Aquatic > Freshwater > Lake | place: USA: Georgia | collected...
GTACTCACATTAAACTGCACCCCTGCTGTTTCTGTTGATCCACCTGTCCACGACTCTAAGGTCCACGCAACATTGCCAACCCCTCCTGCACCTAGCGAATCGGTCGGGCTACCAGTTGCATATGTTGTCTTGATGACCGTTCCTCCGATTGCCTGAGCTGTGCCAGTGCCCGAGGAGGGCGAAGTGGTACTTCCGTTAAAATTCCACTGGGTAATTACATTCGATAGGGCGATATACGGGACACCAGACACACTCGTCCCTGAACTTACGTTATCTCCCGATACATTAAATGCCTTAAAGTAGTAAAGCAGACGGTTGGTCAATCCCGTGACTGTCACATTTGTACCCGTGCTATTGAAAACTACATAGGATGTGCCTACCTGAGTCCCTGAACCGTAAACAGTGCTTGCCGTATAGGAATTGGTAGCCACGGGACTGTTGGTCACCGCACTGCCCTGTTGGGCAAGAATAATTACCTTGGTGCTTGGAGATGCATTCGTCCAAGAAAGGCTAATTTGGGAATTCCCAGAAACAGCTGCGAACCCTGTCACATTTTGGAGACTATTCGCCGTGCCCGTGAATGTGTACTTCGCGACTGTGATTCCTCCTGAGGATAGGGTCACCACACCCGTTTTGGGTCCCGTGGTCAACGGGGCAAAACGGATATAGGGAGTGGCAAACGAACCATCATACGGGATGGAAAGCGAACTGGACCAGGCAGATCCGTCCTCGGACAACAAAAAGTCTGGCGAGTCAGACTCAATGTTCAGCGTTCCTCCTGGCAACCCAGCCCCCATAATAACCAGGTTTTTGTCCACGCCGGTGCCTCCAACCGAAACAGAACCGAAATTCATACCATCCAATGGTGTCGTTACTGCAAAGTCACCCACCACAAAGGCCGTTGCACTCACCACCGCACCCGCTCCATCTCCCACAGTAATATAACCCGTCGTTGCACCTTCCGGCACCGTTGCCACGATTTGGGATGCGCTGACGAAACTAACGAGTGGGGAGGCAACTCCGCTGAATTTCACGGGCATTCCGCTCGTGAAATTAGCCCCGTTGATTGTCACTTGAGTTCCCACCGGACCAGAACTTGCAACAAACGAACTGATCGTTACAGCGGAGGTCACCTCATAGGTCAAAGAAAAATCATCAATTGCAAATGTATCTCGGCTACCTGACCCGGTTGTAGCAGATAATGCAGCGACTCGAATCCATACAGGTGTATTTAAGTTGTTGAGGGCTGAGATATTAGGGATGTTGATCGTAGTTGATCCGAGTATTCCAGTATCCACAAATGTAGCCAAGCTGGTAAAGGATGTAGGGGCAGCTCCGATTCCATATTCGACTGTCCAAGTAGTGGAGCGAGTTTGCACATCCAGTAACATCGCCTTGAAAGACAAATTAATGTTAGATTTACCTAAGGTGTTGGCCAACTTTACCGAAAATCCTGCTCCAGGATCAAAACCACCGCTACCGATCTGACGAACGCCCAAGGCCCGATCGCTTGTCGTGGCGCCACCATCCGTATTTGCAGCGTTGAATGATGCGTAATTTTTAAATCCACCACCAGAGCTGGGCCATAGACTAGGACCGCTTGCGAAAGGACTAATTGTCCCGAGTGAGCTGGATGTCGCACTGACCCAGGTACTCCAACCAGTAGGCAAACCAGTTCCGATCGAGTCAAAATTCTGCGTATATCCTTCAGGGGTGAGCTCGACTGCTCCCCCGCCTTGGGTAAGGGCGACTCCCGTCACCGCCAAGCTGGCCGAGGCACTTCCTGCAACATGGCTCACGCTAGCAGAATTAGTTCCTAGTGGGGCTGTGGCGCTCATCCGCACATACACGGTGGTCGCAGGTAGAGCGCCACCCGTGGACGCTAACGAATAACTACTAACCCAAGTAGCATTGTTCGTGCTAACCTCAAAATTTGCGGGAGCAGTCACTACCACTGAGTCCGAACCAATAGCCGACGCCCTTACCGTATAAGACGCCCCAGCAGATGCCACCCCAGATGCGGCGTATAGCGACAAAGCATTCGTACTTAGAGTTACAACTGGATTCGTATTCACAACTGTAAGTGTGCTTGAAGCAGCTGTGTAATAAATATTACTAGCGGTGATCAAGGTTGTACTATTTGAAGTGCTTAAAGGATCCGCCACCGCCGCGATGTCGAATGTCGCGTTGGTCTGCCCATTAGTAATGGTAACGGTCGAAGGGACCGTGGCAGCCGCGGTGTTGGAGCTGACTAAGCTGACCGTCAGATCGTTCGTCAAACTGAACGGAATCCCCACTGTGCCCGTTGTGGCATTCGCTCCAGCGTTTTCGGCCACGCTGTTGGTCGCGAGAACTAAAGTAAGAGCAGGCTGAGTCACCGTTCCACTCAACGTAAAGTTATTGCTAGCTACGCCGCTCACATTACTCACAGTGGCACTGACCGCGCCAGTGGGGGCCAAGGCCGATATCCGCACGTACACTGTATTGCTCAAAGTGCCACTACCGGAAGGAGCCAAAGAGAAGGAGTTGGTGAATCCCGTGGAGGAGTTGGTACTAACCTCAATCGCATTCGTCGAGGCGGTCACTACCAGATCCGAAACAAGATTGGTTCCCGTCACCGTATAGTTCGTCGATGCCGAAACCTGACCTACATAGCTCGTTAATCCAGTTGCGCTGGTCGGAGAAACCGCAACCAAAGGCGCACCTGCTGCTGTCGTTAGCGCAGTCTGCGCTCCAGAACTTGCGCTAGTACCCGCTGAATTGTTCGCACGAACCCGATAGTAGTAGGTTGTACCTGCATTAAGACTGGTGACTGCCGAAGAAGTCACATTTCCCACATCCTTGTTTTGATAACCAGTGACGAAAGAGGTGAAGCCGCTGTCCGTAGCCACATCCAGAAAATATTTCGTTGCGCCCGACGAGGCCGCCCAGTTGGCCGTGAAACCAGAGGTGCTGATCGCAGAAGCAGACGCAACAACAGGAGCAGCAGGAGTTGTCTCGGCACCTCCGCCAATGCTAGAAGGAACCGCATTGTAGACCACAAAATCGTCGACGAAAATATTCGCAGCATTTGATGTGCTGCTTACGCCAATAAAAGTGGCTGCGTTAATCGTGTTTCCAGCAGTGAGTTGCCCACAGGTTAAATCGTCGCCCACCAAGGTGCCGTTGATATACAAGTCGAATTTCTGCACTGCCACAGTCCTCGAATTTCCATTGTAGCTGTAACTGATCGTGCCAGAGGATTTGTTATTGGCCACGATTTCGACCGTGTAAACAGTGCCTTGAGACAAGGAGGAACTGGTCAGGCTGGTCGTAGACCAAGCACTCCCGTTGCGATAATTTAATGTAATGGCACCGGACGTGCCGTAGGTGAATTGCAAACCGGCCCACACTTGTGCACCAGTTAAGTTATTCGCGTCGGTATACATGGCGCCCGTTCCCTGGTAAAAGGTCCAAACTCCGGTATCGGCGCCAGAGGCTCCAGAGGAATTCCCAAACAATACTTTGAAAGATGTGTAAAACTCAGTCGTAGCATTTGTGTAGCTTGCGACGGGCGATGCTTTCGAGACGGAAGTGGAAGTTGACGCAACAGCTCTTAAGTATGCCCCCGTCGTGCCAAGTGGATTTGGTGTATTGGTGGCAACGATGATAGGCGCATTAGGCGCAGTAACGCCACCTCTTGCCCAGGTGGTTCCCGATCCCGTGGGATTTGGGATAGTGGAAGTGTTTCCGGTTTGAGAGGAGTTTGTCGCTGCAGTCGTGCCGAAGTTTTGAGTGGACGTCTGCCCCCACCCCGTTGTCGCAAAAGTCATCAACGCGGCAATTAACGCGACGCACCATTTTGTGAATCCAAAGTTTGAATTGCCGAGGATGTTTTTCATTTTTATTTTCCTCCTTTTTTATCGGCTTCGAAAACGTTCCCGCCCACTCACCCAGCAGTCGCGAAATACACTCATAAAGATCAGATTTGTGATCACCCCCAGAATTTGCCCCACTACTGCTATGATGCTACTACTTTTTTGTGACAATTTGATTCCAATTTTGTGACAATATGATGCCACTTATTTCGAGTCAGAAATAGTTATTATACCTTATTCATTAACACTTTGTGATTTTTTTATATAATATATGTATCACACCACTAGAAAATAGTTACACTGGTCCTGGTCGCATCCCTCCGGTATCACTTTTAGCCTAAGTCTCTTAACCCCCTAACCCCTTAATCCCCTTCTGGCCGAAGGCTCTCTCCTACTTAAACGTGCCAACAGGTTTGCTCGAGTTTTTTGGATCCAACACCCAACCGAATCAAAATTTGGTGATTCGGTCTTCGTATTGGGTTGCCGCCCAAGCCCCACTGGCATCGCGGTAGACAATGATAACATGGTCTCCGGGCTTTGCAGGCTGATACTCCGTGATCAACTTGGCTCCATCGCGGAGGATAATCGAGCGCGCAGATCCCCCCACCTCCTGAATTTTTCCGGCTTCCAAATTTATTTTCTGATCGTTGCACAGGATTTCACAGCTTGGCTCCCCCAACATGAGCAAGCGGAATCTACTTTTGCCCTCAGGGGTGGCTTCTTGTGGAATTGCAATTATCGCCAGCTTTTTTTCCGGCTTTCCTGGTTGCCTGTCTTTCAGGGGAATCGGCTCAAGGAAAGCCACCACCGCCACGTTGCGACCTGAGGAAAGCTCCACCGGTATAGGTAGGCTTGGCGGCTCCTCACCGCTTTTGGCAGTAAACATGGTCTTCCCTGCAGGAAAACCCCCCACCCCACCGGCGTATCCTGGAAGAAGCCCATTGCTACTTATATTCCGTCCATTCATGAGAAACTGGACTCGGTTGGTCGTGCCCGCGGCATGTACCAGACGTAAACCCGCATACGATGGTGAGGGTGAAATGCCCTGCCCCTGCAGCACGGGACAACCCAAGACCAAAAGCAGAACACTTAGGCCAACAACATTTCCCCTATTTAATAGACTTTGATTAAACCCTAGCATTTGCTCCACCTTAGCAGAAAAGATCCTTCTTGCTCAATATTCAGCTCGTCGCGTGGTAACAATACTGCAAGAGGAGGGGCTCGCTTCATTATTACGCCGATTATGCACCTCGTAGAACCGCCGCATCATTGGGCCTTTCGGCTGCCCCGCAGGAGTTAGAATCTGCGCCACCACATAAACTCGATAATTATATGTCCCTACTTTTGTTAGGTTGTAAATCTTGCTAAACCACTCCTCCATAACCTCATCGTTGGCTTGAGTAATCCCTTGAAGGGTTCCGATGAGACCATTCGTGTTACCAAAAACAGCATTTGTCGGCCAATTTGTTGGCCAAGCCGTGTCATACCCAATAAAGGCCAACTGGCTGGGCGAATAAAAAGGGTGGCGAGCTCGAAAATTTGTAACTCCCCGAACAAAAGCCCCAACGAAGGCCGGGGAATTATTTGTTCTAAAAATCGTGGGAGTCGTGGGACTATTCGAGGTACCCACCACCACCTCCGCTGCAAGCGCTCGTAAAACAGCCGGAGGAGCCGTGTTGATATTTATTTTTCCTCCCTCAATATACCTATCTTGGACACAAAAGATGTCCAACAAAGCAGAGGCACTCTGCTGCATGTTGGGCGCTAACTCACCACCGACATTGGTGAAAGCAAATTTGGGATGCTCGAATTTCCCGATCCGCAGGGTATTGCCCCCTCCGTACATGGAATTAGTCGTAGCGTTTGCTGGGATCGAGATACGGGCCAGCCCATTGCTGGCAGCCGCAGACCCCTGCTCCGGCCACCTCCACTGAATCGGATCAAAAATCCGTCCAAGGACACAGATATTGGAAAAGGCCCCGTTGGTTGAATTGGTCGCCCAAGGACCTTTATTCGAAATTTGAGCAGGAGCCTCGTTCGACTCAGTCAAAGAAGTACTTCCGACATCCAGCGGGGTTTGCCCTTTACTTGTGGTTCGCACGGAAGTAGCCGAGTTGTGTCCACCATCAGGCCAATTCCGGGGGTCGGTAAAAATAGGAGTCGAAAGCTCGACTCGAGCCATTCCCCACCAACAACATTTCTCGTAGTCGCTTGCGACAGTAGGTATCGATGTTTGATATAAAATCATCCGCGGATCCCCAAGACAATAGGGCGCCGTGGGTGTATCATAATAACGCAAAGCGGGTATAGCCCCGGCGCAATCAGTCTGACTAGTTCTGAACACGCGCCCATTCTCTCTCTTCATTTTGCTTCTAGCGATAACAACAGAATTTACACTGATGGAGAACTCCCCAACGATGTCTCGTTTTGTGAGCTCAATAGGGTCACTTGGAGGGGCTGCGGGAGCAAAATCAAAATCATAGTTCTTGGTTGCGAAGGCCACGACCTTAACTTCATTAGGTCCTAATGTTAAACTTTGCGTATCAACGTACGGTTGATCTGGAAAAGGCGTGGACGCAGTTGGCAAGTTAAGCTGTTCGTCAATCCGATTCGTCAAGGTCAGCGGAAGATTTCCCGTGCTCGCTGAGGATGGGTTCCAAAATTGGACATATGGCGTTACCGCAAATCTTAGCCTTGTGCCACTTACAGTCATAACAATTCGATCATAATAAATAGTCGGCAACGGGTAGCTGTCATAACCGCGGATGGCGGGAGCATTTGTGGTGGGGGAGTTAGTCGTCGTCGGAGCGGAATCCGTATCCGCAAAATCAATAATATTGGCCGCCAAAGTCAGGGCATAATCGTTGGAAGGAAATCCTCCTGCCCGATTTTTAAAATCTGGCAAAGATGTGTTGATGTGGTTAGCCAAAGTGGTAAGTCCTGCGGCATTTATATTGGTGTTAAGATTCACTGCCTTAGATCCAGAATTGGTGTAACCCAACCCTTCTGGAATCCGATAGAAACCTCGGGCATCATCCGCGGGAGCCAGCGGACCATTGACGGTGCGAATGCCCGTCGAAAAGTACTGCGCGTTGGTCGCGGCGATGTTGAGTTTATTGGTAAATATCTCCTTGACCATCCCAGGTGAAACAAAAGCGGGACGCAGGTTTGTAAATTCAACATATTTATTGGTGGGCACCCCCACGTAGCTTAAAGAAATTTCCGCGGGGTTCGTCCCCGTCGAACGATTTGTCCCACCCCCCATAGAATCGGCATCGATCAACCCCTCCATGTCCTCAGTAAAATATGCAAACCGAAAAGCTGGGGTGTTGCTTCCACGGATAAAATTATAGTTAGTGATCCAGCCTACGGGACGGGAACTTCGCGCCCCAAGCATGGGAATCTGCACGGTTGCAGCTGTATTGGAGAAATTGGTTAACCTCATTAAACCAGTAGGGCTAGTTCTCTGGGAGACATAATCTGCCTGACTGGTGCTTGTAAAATATATGCTGTTACTTGGTAACATACTATTACTGATCGCAGAAATCGTCGCGGGACTGAACAAGACGTAATTCGTAACAATCGTAGAACCTGCCGTATCTGACGGAGTGCCCACCAAGAGATAGCCGATTCCATTGGTGTCTTCGCCAGCGAGAGAGTGTGGAATATTCCAAGTTTTTCCTGCTAAGCTTATCGGGTAACAGGCAAAATCCAATCCAGTATCTAAAGCCATCTCGAGACGCGTCTGTTCTCCAATCGTCCTTGAGGACATCCTCTCCAGCCTTGCACTGGCGAGAAAAGCAGTTGTCGTCAAGGCGGCTAGGGACACCAATGCAAGCACGCTGACGAGCGCAAAACTTGCCTCCCCCTTTCTCTGCTGGACTTCTGCAGAACTCATTTGTCTCTTTCCATGTTTTTTCGTCCTTCGAAAGTCCGACCATATTTTTGAATATTGGAAGCCTTGAACCAATTCGTAAGGCCTCCCAAGGCCCCAGAAGCAACCACATCGTCAGGATAAATAGTCAACTCGAACTGATATTTGTTTCCATGATAAAAAGTAGTGGCGCCTGTGTCTTCTATCACAGTAAAAACCAACCCATTAGTAGGCACCGAGTTGGTGGGATAGATCGTGGCCTGTAGGTTGCAGGCGTTGCGAGCTAAGATTTCGTCATTGGTCGAAGGTGCAAAGATTCCGGTAACGGATGCGGCGGGACTTCTAGCTTGAAGATAGGTGATCAGGGCGGGTGTCAGTTCTGCTCCAGTCCTGAAATATCTATATAAATTATAGTTGGTTCGTTTAAATCCATTCACATCCACATCCTCACCCGAACCTATGTAGTAACCTACCGCGCTAAATTCATCAAAGATGGCATTGGAGTTGGGCGCCGAAGATTGTCTTTGGACAAGAGCGAAAATCGCGACGCTCCCGGGTTGCGCATTCGAAATGGGCAAGGTAGTTGCCCGAGCAGCATCATTCAAAATTGCTAGAGGGATAGGCGATCGGCTCGGGTTGTATGCATAGGTGCTCCCTGACGTATTCGTGCGAAAATATAGATTTCCAAGATCACTGCTCATCATTCGCAGGGCTGCACGAGCCTCTCGAGTGGCGTCCATACGGCGGTTTGAGTTCTTCCAAGCCCTGGACATCTGATCTTGTATTCCCACCATCATCAGAAGAATCACCGAAAGCAGGGTGGAAGCACACATCAACTCGATCAAGGTGAAGGAGCGAGCCACGGGACCTGCTTTCATCGAATTCCTCCAGAAAAAAATTGTCGGATCCGATTGGTCTCTTTTGCCGACCCCGGCATCTCGATGACTACTTCTACTCGGTGAAAATTATCTAATAGTTGGTTTAGGGTAATTTTAGCTACCGCTGCTGCTCCCACCACGCCATTAGAAAACTCATTTGCCGTAATTATTCTTGTTGGGCGGCACATGATGGGACTTCCGGTTGCGCTCAAAATCAGTGCATTCGTATAAGCCACGAAGTTCGTGTACGCACCCGTATAGTTGCCGAGGGGAATCGTGGTGAATGTCGTCGGACTCTCTGGGTTAGCGTCTGTGCTAATCTGCAAAAGTCGAAAGTTCATTGCGCTGTTGCCACCCCTACCCCATTTTGTTCCCCCTTGGGAATCCCGCAAATCTTCTAGAATAATTTTTGCTAAAATGGAGGATTGGGTTTCCATATAGCTTTCGTTGTTGAGATTCAAACCTAATGGAAACAAAGCCATGAGAGACGTAAAGGCAACTGCCGCAACTCCCATAGCAATCACCACCTCGGTCAAACTAAATGCAGGGACCGAGGGCCGACTCTTGGGCCTCATGGCTCATCCCCCAAAGTGGGCAGAACCCGACCCGTGTACCGAGCCAAGCGTACCCTTTCAAACTTAGGTTGCTTGGTGATTTTATTAGCCGTTTTATTAGTGACGGTTCCCTCGAAAAAAGCCACCCCGTTCGTCGGAAATCTAGGAACTCCTTCATTTGTTGCGGAAGCAAGTCCGCCGTCCCTTTGGAAAAGAACTGCATTGAATGTGCCACCAGTTATTTTTTGGGTGAGAATTCGATAGGTTATGTTGGTGGCAGTAACCAAATTTGTATTTTCTAGAGAGCGAGGAAAAAACGCTATTCCCTGAGGTAGACTGATCCAATCCCCCACCATTTCTGCCTCATTGTTTGTGTTCGTTGTCGCCCAAGTAACCACTGCCATGGTTCGATATGCGTACCCTTGATTCGTCATAGTATCGGTAGGGAAAATCACCCCAGCATTAGTTCCGCTCGAGATTGCGGTGTTCCTCGCCAATTCCATTGCCCCGATAACCTGTCCAAGGGCCTGTTTTCTACCCCCACTACCCGTCAAACCCTTTAAAGCTGGCACTGAAACAACGGCCAATAAACCCATGATTCCAATAACCGCCAAAAGCTCTACCAAAGTAAAAGCATGCGTGTGAAGCTTTAGCCTCATAAGTGAATGGTAATATGCATAATTTACTTTGTCAATACTCTTGAGTCTAGTACTTAGGAAACAAATACATAAAAATAAAACACCATAATACTATATACAACAACAATTTATGAATAAGTAGTTCCAATACCAAGTTTTCGGAGGTTTGAAATGGTAGTAATTTGCTTAAATACTAAATAGTGTATTGTGTTTTAAAATTCAAATCAGCGTACAATGCGTCCGCGTTTTGCCCGGCTAGTTTGCGAACCGATTAGCTCATCTCATAATCTCAGCGGCCGCAGATCGGTTAAGTAGGTTGCACGAGAGATGGAACTAGGAAGCCAATTCAGAATCCGCCCCAACCCGGGTCGGGGTGCCCCACTACTTACTTTCCAAACGGGTTCTCCACATTAACTCCTAGGCCCCAAAACCGCTCCCCTTCCCTATCTCTAACGTCAAACCAAGTTCCAACGCCGTTGCCGCCAGCAATCCGTTCACAAAGGAAATCGACTGATTCACTTGATCCCACGCCTGTGGGGTCCTGTCAGGGAGCCAGATATACTTCAAAACTACATACCCTACCCCGACCCAGTCTGAGTATCCCACATCCCAACTTTCAAACCTCTGGAATCCTTTCTGACCCGCATCGGGGCTTTGCGCCCGTTGCGCGAGCAATTCGCCTTCACATCCCCGTGCCGTTTCCGAGCGCATCCCGCAACTAGGGAACGAAGTAGAGCAACGCCCTGCAAAGTCCCACGCATGCAGGACGAACTTGGTCCTATTTAAAAGTCCCAACAGGTTTGTTTGAGTTTTTGGGATCCACCACCCAAACCGCCACACTCGAAGCGACCACGTAATTACTCGAACCCACTTTGTTTGTTAAAAGACCCGCTCCGTTCGTATCAATCGCGAGAAAAAAATTGGACTGCCCTTTATAAAATCCACTTGGCGTAACAATTCCGCTGGCATTCGTAAACTTCGGCGGAACTTCTAAAAACGCTATCCCACGATAGTTTACTCCATTGGTGTTAGTAGTCGTGCTGATCAGATTTAGAAATTCTAGGCTCGTGTTCGTATAGCATTGACCACTGCTGTTAGCGGGATACGTCGAATACTCCGCATAAAATGCATTCACTGCCGTCTTGATTGATTCCGCCATCGCCGACACCTCCGCCTTCTTCCCAGCCTGCATCGCACCATTAATCGCAGGCAATCCCAACCCCGCCAGCAACCCAATGATCGATATCACCACCAGCAATTCCACTAACGTAAACGAGCTGCTTTTTGCCTTTGGAAATTTGCGAGTTGAAGTTATGTTCATTACTATGACTACACCCGCTCTCTCACCTTTCCACCAGAAAATATTTACTCACGCTAAGCCCGCCACGTTAACTGCAAAACTACCTTCGCACCCCGCGTCTGGCCGCGTCCCGCAACCGCGGGATTCGCACATTCCAACCCTGCGTAGCTTAGCAAGGTTTACCGAGACGGAGCGAAGCAGGGCCGCCTTCACCCTCATCGAACTCCTTGCCGTCATCACCATCATCGGCATTCTCGCAGGCCTTACCCTGGGTGCCGCAGGAGCCGTTCGCCGGCACGGCGCTAACTCCACCGCCAAAGCCGAAGTCGCCGCCCTCCAAGCAGCGTGCGACCGCTACTTCGCCGATAATGATACCTATCCGACGAATGCGTCCTCGGATAATATCGGTTGCGATCCAACAAGTAGCTTCGCGCCCACAGCAACCAGCTATACAAAAGCCGGCACCGTTCTTTTTACGAATCTGATCGGAGGCAGCAGCCTTACCATCGCGCCCACGGGCAAACGCTATTTTGAACCCAAGCCCTCAATGGTAAATACAAACGGCTACTTCATCGACCCCTGGGGCTATGCCTATGGCTACAACTCCGACGGAACCAACGCACCACTCATCTGGTCCACCGCAGGGCAAACAACATCAGGCGGTACAAATAAATGGATAACCAGCTGGCCTCAAAGATAATGCCGATGGGGTTTGTTTATTTTTCCTTTCTTTTTATCAATATTTAAAAGAATAGGTTTTTACTTTTATTCGAACTCTGTCTGAAGTCCTTTTTGCTGGCATTTGAGTTAATCCCCCACCCCTTTCCGCAACCTTTCGAATAACCCTCATGGAGGGGGTCATAAGTCCACTTTTTTAACGAAATCTGATTGGCTTACGATTCTTGCTTTTAAATTTTTATCGCTTGAACCAGTTCCAACACCCCCAACACCTCCGTCTCTCGATGCCCGCCTAAGATTAGATTAATGCCCAACTCCTTCGCCTTCACCTCCGTCGGATAATCCGCCTCCCCCGTGATCAGCGTGTCCAACTGCGCTTTCACCACCTGATCTAGATCCCCAAATCCACCCGTCACAATTCCAATCTTCCGGCAGATTTTTGGCCCGCGCCCCAACACTGCTGCTTTTCTCCCTGTCACTCGACTCATCCGATTTACCAAATCCCTCAACTTCCACCTACTCCCTTCCACCTTCCACCCGATGGCTCTCCCCATGGCCACGCCGAACGGTTTTCGCTTCGAATCACCCAAACCCAAAGCCCTAAGCAGCCCGATCGAATTGCCCAGTTCGGGATGCGCGTCCAATGGGAGATGGGATGAGTAGATCGCCACCCCCAATCTCTTTGCCACCCGAATCCGTTTTGCCCGTATCTTCCGATCCAACGCGGATCTCCCCCAAAACAGGCCGTGATGCACGATCAGAAAACCCACCTTCTCCTTCCCCGCTTTCCGAATCGATTCGATATCCGCATCCACTGCCCATCCCACTTTCTTTACAGGCTTGTTGTGGCTCACCTGCAATCCATTCCTTGCTCCTGGATAGTCTCGGAACTTTTTCGCCTCCAAAATCCTATCGCACTCCTTGGCTAACTCCTTTGCCTTCATACCACCTTCTTACACCGTACTCCCATCCAACGCATCGCGAATCTTACACTTCAACCGAAACCTGAATCTGGACTAATGTCCTTTCATGAATCCGGCGATCGTCCTGGAACACTCCTCTTTCCTGATCGTCGACAAACCAGCTGGTTGGCTCGTTCACCCCACCCGACCCGATGGAACTTTTACGCTCATCGACTGGCTTCGCGACCAGTATCCCGATGAATTCCTTTCCCTCGTCAGCCGACTCGACCGAGAAACCAGCGGCCTTCTCCTAGTGGCACGCAGTAAAGTGAACGCTTCCCTCTTTGGAAAAATGCAGCAACGACGTGTAATTCAAAAAAACTACCTCGCCCTTGTTCACGGTCGGCCACCTGAGTCAGGCTTGATCGACCAGCCCCTCGACCGACTCGGCAAACATCAACCCAGCCGAATCTATATGCGACAAGCCGTTATAGCCGGCACTTACCCCGCCCAAACTGAGTTCAAAACCCTTGAAACACGTACCCACCCGAAATTTGGTGAGATAAGCCTCGTTGAAGCAGCTCCTAAGACCGGCCGACTCCACCAAATCCGTGCCCATTTCGAATTTATTGGGTTTCCAGTCCTAAATGATAAGATTTATGGACAAAAAGATGATGTTTTCATAAACTATATCGATATAGATACTAGAAATGAGCCTAAAATGCCTAGACACAGCCTACATTCATCGAAATTATCATTTGTTTTAGGCACAGAGGAGATTTCCCAGGAAATTGGGCTGCCCGAGGATCTGGCTGAAATTTGGGGTACCTGCAATGAAGTTAAAGTTTGAGCTCTGACCCCGACCGCATATGAAATCGCCTATGCACTCCCCCATCTATCGCCTCCCTCCCTTCAAGGTCGAAAAGGTCATGCTGGCCACAGCCGAAACGATCGACTGGGGCCTCAAACTCCTCGGCATCCCACCCCTCTGGAAAGAAACCCAAGGCGAAGGAATCAAAGTAGCCGTCCTCGATACAGGCATCGCCCTTGAACATCCCGACCTCCAACCTGCGATCCTCGAAGCCCGCGATTTCACTCGCAGCCCTTCCGCAGCCTATGACGCCCAAGGTCACGGCACCCATGTCTCGGGCATCATCGCCGCCCGCCGCAACGCCCACGGCATCGTCGGCGTCGCTCCCCAATCCAAAATCATCGCGTCCAAAGTTCTCAACGACGAGGGTAGTGGCACAAGCAGGGATATCGTCGCCGGCATCCACTGGGCAATCGCGTCCGGCGCAGACATCCTCTCGATGAGCCTGGGCAGCCCAGAACCCGACGAAGAAATTCACCAAGCCCTTCTCCTCGCCATCTCCAAAGGCATCTTCGTAATCACCGCCGCTGGCAACGAAGGCCCTGACTTGGACACCGTGGGATATCCCGCCGGCTTTCCTGAAATGGTGGCGGTCGGCTCGATCGACCGCAAAAAACGCCTCTCCCAATTCTCATCTCGGGGCCGACAGGTGGATGTGGTGGCTCCAGGTGATGAGATCACCTCCTGCTATCCTCCTCGCAGTTACGCCACTCTGAGCGGCACCTCCATGGCCACCCCCTTTGTCTCTGGTGTAGTTGCACTGGCCCTGGCCAAACACCGGAAAATAGGAGGAAAGACGCCTCTCCGCACCCAGCAGGATCTCATCGAACACTTGTGCCGCACGTCGGCCGATGCCGGCTTGGCCGGGTTCGACCCTCTCTATGGGTGCGGAATCGTCAATCCGGCAAAGTTGATTAAGGGGTAAGCGATATTTCGTAGGGGCCTTATCCAAATGCCCCATACTCAGAACTCCAAACTTATGTGGGACGGGCATCTTGCCCGCCATAGAAAACAGACTCTACTTAGCTACAAATCTCACCCTTGCTGCGCTGGCTGCTGAATCTGAACTCCCTGCAATGGAATCCGCGAAACAATCTTCCCGTCATACAAAACATCCAACGAATACTGCCCAGGACTTGGCAATCGCAAGCCCGCAATATTGAAGATGAAGTTCTGGCTCCAAAAAAACGCCTGAGCTGGAGGTTCCCCCATAGTGAATTCAATCCTAGGCCCCCCTTCAGGAAGAATCGCCTTTCCATCCGAATCGATGAAGGAGATTTGAATGGTGTGCTTGCCCTCGTCCCCCGTGCGAAAAAGAAGCCTGAGTGCAATTGAGCAGTGCGGATGCACCGCTGGATACTGCCTCGCGCAGATGGTGTCAAAGGACCCCAAAACACAGAGCTTACCCTGATAATCACTGGCCGAATCTGCAATCAGCGCGGTAAGAACCTCCATGCATTGAACTCTATCTGATTTTTCACCACATTGGTAGGGGCGGGTTGGCTCTACCAGTGTCACCCCTCAAAATTCCTTCTCCCTTCATCTCCTTCTTCACCTTAAACTTCGCCTATGCCCCCTCTTCTCCTCTGCATCATGGCTGGAGGTTCTGGTGAGCGCTTCTGGCCCCTCAGCCGAAAGGCCAAGCCCAAACACTTACTCAAACTTGTCTCCTCAAAAACTCTTCTCGAGGAAACTGTCTTCCGGCTCAAACCCCTGGCACCCCGACCTTCCAATCTCCTGATCCTAACCAATCACGAGCAGATCCCTGGCATTCGCAAAGCCCTGCCTCGCTTCCCCAAAAGCTCGCTGATTCCTGAACCTGCGAAGCGCGACACAGCTCCTGCCGCGGCCCTGGCAACAGCCCTAGCTCTTCGGACCCATCCCGACGCCATTTTGGCCCTCCTCCCAGCCGATGCCGTGATCGGAAAAGCCCCGATTTTTCGAGCC
>Ga0214921_10006787_pt1 | contig 15497 bp, 20 predicted proteins | sample LL1505_MetaG_FD_177992 | JGI IMG/M metagenome (GOLD analysis project Ga0214921, IMG submission 177992) | Freshwater microbial communities from Lake Lanier, Atlanta, Georgia, United States - LL-1505 | ecosystem: Environmental > Aquatic > Freshwater > Lake | place: USA: Georgia | collected...
ATACAGAGGAGTTAACAGTAACATCTAAAATATCTGTTGCCAAATTATACACTTCAGTAAATGTATTACCTGCATTTGGTGATACCGTAACTTTAATTGTGCTTGTATCGATGTTACTATTTGGCAAAATAAATGTAGATTTAGGATTTGAATTTTGATTATATGTAAATTGATATGTGTTTAATGTACCTTCATATATTTGCAAATTATCAAAATAAAAAGCTGTTCCCGATTTTGTTGCAGTTGCATCGTCTAATAAAGTAAAATTATATGAAACTTCATCTATTAAATTGGAACTGAAAGAGAATCCTCTCGTAAGTGTAATTATATCTGGAGTTGTGTTACCACTTTCAACAGTAACATTAATTGTTGCCATTGCAGCTGTAGTTGAATATGGTGTATAACCTAAAGTCTTTGCATGTGAAACAACAGAGTCTCTTAAAATGGCAGTATCTAAGAAAGATTCATTAGCAACCATATTCAAGTAATATGAATTGTAATGGGTATTATAGGCAAGAATATCCAACAAAACAGAAAGTCCAGCACCTTCAAAATCATAGTCTTGGAATGTGTTTTGTTGTTGTAAATAACTTTTTAGATTTTGCTTGATTTGGTCAAAATCAAGGTCTGAAATTTGTAAACGAGCGTTAGCCATCTTTATCTAATCCGTTCTAGGAAGAAATTAATTGTTATTGGACTTGTTCTATTGGCAACATAGAATTCCATATAGACTTTGAAACCATTGTTATCGTAGTCTGGCGCAACATTCAACCTAGATATGTTTGCCCTTGGTTCATAATTATTAATAGTCTGTTGAATTTCTTTTTCCAATGTTGTTGCAGTAATAGTATCCATGTTTTCAAACAAAAGACGGCGAACATTACTGCCAATATCTGGTTGAAAAGGTCTTTCATAGTGATTTGTCAGAATAAGATTCTTAATAGAATTCACAACCGCTGTCTCATTAGTATAACGATTGATATCTTTTTTGACAGGATGTATAGTGAAATTTAAATCTAAATCACTATAAGCTGCGACTATGTTTGTGGTTACGGTTGCCATCTTCTATTTATGAGTTAAGCCTGGTCAAAAGTTTGCTTGTACCAGTATAATTATTGACTAAAGTTGTCTCAGATTCACCCATATCTGAGAACTGTCTTACTGTTTTGTAATCACTTACCATAGTTTTCATATTGGTGAAAAATGATTCATCATGCGTTCTACGAGTATCTAAAAATGTAATTATTTCATTGATTCCAGTATTGATTGTATTTGCTTGTGCAGTAGTCAATGTGGACTTAGTATTTGGACTTGAAAAATAGATACTTGAATTTACTGTATTTTTATATGTTGTCAAAGTATTAGAATATGTATTGGCTTCTGGTCCAGTAAACAAACTAGTCAAAGCACCATTCATAATTGCAGTATTACTAACACCATCAGTTTGGTAAATAATATACATTAAAATTCTTGCGTTACCTTTAACTGTATCTTTAAAAGGTTTTGTATTTGCAACAGTAGAACCAGCTTCTGTGATATAATCACCATATGAAGTAACACCTGAAACTCTATCGGTATGGTCTTTAAAAGCATTTGCTGTTGCAATCAAATTATTAGCTGCATTTGCAACATTTGCCATTATAGAACTGACACCAGTATTGTCATAGATTTCAATGGTGCTTCGAAGATTCATAATTAAATTTGCTGTTGTAGCAATAGTTGTTGATATAGCACCAACAGGATTTTGATTGTAACTACCAACATTACTATCTGAAATATCTTGCGTTTGCCAATCTTCAATCAACGAAGGAATAGCAGCTAAATGTTCTTTTGTAGCATCTGAAAATTCAGTTACATCTCCGTGTGGATCACTATAATTGTATCCTAATTTTTGAAATAATGTTGCCATAATATATCCTTAAATCATCGGTGGAATTGGGAATCCAGACGGACCTTTTGGTGTCGGGTGGAAATGTATATCGTACATAAATGTGTTGATATAATCTGTCATTAAAATCGATGATGATATGCCAATACTTGCATATCCAATATTTGTTTTTAAGAAGTTACCAGTTGGTGCAGTAACGGAACCTAACGCTGTGATTGAGCCTACAATATCAATACATCCAGGACTTGCGACTGGTGTTGCAGGTGTTGGTCTACCCAAACTTAAACCACCAAGTGTAGATGTGAAACCATATGGTCCAGCATAAACTCCCATACCTGCATTAACTCTCGATTCTGCCGTAAGAGTATCGCATGTGATAGAGCCGCTAATATACAAATCAGAAACTAAATCCAAACTTTGTGCGGATGACAATGTTAATGAACCGCCAAAATTTTCATTTGCACCAATATCAACATCACTATCACCTTGAATTGAAATGTCTTTTACACCACGGATATTCATCTTACCTTTAACTGCAAGATTATAGTCACCATTAACTTCGTGATTATAGTTACCATCAACTTGCATATTACAGTCACCTTTAACTACAATGTTGCAAGCACCAGTAACATAAACATTCTTTTTACCTATTGTGATATCAAAGTTTTCACCAAATACTTTTACAACTTGGTCACCGTTTGGATGCATCTCAATAAAGTTTTTAGACTTGCCATGTTGTATGCGAACTCTTTCTCTACCAGGAGTATCATCTAATTGAATGGAGTGTCCAGATTCTCCATCCCATGTTTGATAATGTGGGTATAATGGCGGGTGGTCTTTATCCGCAGCCGAAGGTGGTTCAGTAAATAAATTTGTTGATGGGTTCGATGCTAAAGCTGCACTTATCGTTGCATATGCCTTATCGTAATCACTAGTTGTTGCCATAATATTTCCTAAGGAGTAGATTTCTTCAAAAAGTCTGGATCAGCAGGAACTTCTAATGCAGCGGGAATTGTTCCAGAATAAGCAATAATTGTTTTGTCAGCACTTGCAATATCCGCTTCACTAACTGGTGCCAATAAACCTACTGTAGCAGAAGCAGCAATTCCAACTGTTAAAGCAGCAACAGTAGTTGTAGCTTTCAATAATTCACCAGCAGCACCAGCTGCTTCTTTTATTGCACCTGTCAACTCTTGAAAATCTTTTCCGGAGTCTGCCAATGGAACTTCTGCTTTTGATTCACCCCATGCATCAACAAAAGCACTCACTACACTTTTTAATAATTTTGTCAAACAATCTTTCAACAATGCAAGTAATTTTCCAGGTAAACTTAAAATCCATTGAATGATTGCTCTAATTTTAACTAATACCGCTATTACATATTTTTGAAATTCAATAATTGGTGTAATATACAGTTTGATAAAAGTTTTAATTTCTTGTGCTGCCTTTTTCAAATAATTAATAATTTGAGAAAAAGAACCTGATGCGTCACTAAAACCCATCAATTGTTGTATTTTTCTAATGCCTTCTCTAATCCATTTTGCAATTGCTTTTATGAATTTTTTTAATCCGATTGATTTTATTAAATCGTTTGCAAAATCACAAGAGTGTATTAATTTATTATTTGTTGTTGCAATGCTACCAGATACATCACCTCTAACCGCAGGTGTTGATGGATAACTTGGTCCACCAATAATAGGACCATCAGCCTTTGTTGATGGTGATATATTATTTCCGGTGCTTAATACTGGTTGTGGTATCATTTATTTTTCTCCAAATGATATAGTCTCAAAATGCCATCTAAAGATTCTCTATAACAAGCATCCAATTCAGAATGTTTTTCATCCAACACAATATCGGTATGACAATGGCAATCAATATCATCTATTTGTTGTGTGAACTCTTCTTTTGTTATCATACCGGCCAGATATTTTTTATGCGCTATAGTTGCTTTTGCCGTTAATGTATGTAAATCTTGTAATTGTTTGCTCATGTCACTTTCATTCCTGGTATCATACCCATCATTACAGGTTGTTGTGCATTTTCACCATCTAAGAAAAATCCAACAACCCATTCACCAACTTGTGGTGCAGAAAACATTCTTGTTGAATTAAGTGGATACATTGGATGTGCCCATGGCAAATTTTCTGTAGGTACTTTCAATTTGTTTGAACTATGCCAGCCAAATATTCTCACTTGGCATCTTCCAATTCCTAATGGATCGGCTCTGTTTTCGATTGCACCAACCCACCAAATAAATCCGTCTTTCCCGGCAAAATTTGTATTTTCCATTATCTGTATTTAGATTGTTGTAATGTAGGATCTGAAGAAAGAATAACTCCGTTATTTGTAGAGTCTGAAGCTAACTCACAAAAAGTTTCGTGTTTTTTCGGACTAATAAGATGCCTTGTTGCAATAATTAAATATTTACCAGAAATAGAATCATCTTTCTTATCAGTTGGATCGGATTCAACGGCAAATGAATGTGCATCAACATTCAAAACAAAACCAGAACTCAATGAAAAATTACCAGGTAAAGTAATAGTCATCTTTTTTTGTAAAAGATTATAAAGAATAGCTTTTCTTTGAGGCACATACTTATGTGTATCATCAATCAACAACGATTTACTGGTGTCATTTGATTTTACATATTGTTGATAATTTCTATACAATTGAAATGGATACAAACTCACTTTTGAAAATGGCATTAGTCCTGGATCTTTTCCGTCTCTATTCGAAGAAGCATATGCGTTTGGACTATCATTTAAGTGTTTACCTTTATAATGATTTTTTATACCCAAATCTGTTTCAACCAATGTTCTGGTTAAAATATCAAAACCAATAAATCGATTTGAATAAAAACCATTTTTTGTGTTTTCTAAAACATCAAAAGATGTGCTTATGTTATAATCTCTCACGCCAAAAAATTCTGTACCAACATTATCTGAAATATTTTTAGGTGAAAAATTTATTGTAAAAAGTGGTTCTATACCATATAACTTAGTCAATGATACAAAGTTGAATCCATTTATATTTTCAAAGAATAAAAAATCTGCTAAATTATTTTCACTAACAGACCTTTTTGCCAACCAATTCATTGTGTCAATAGGTGATAATAAAGGAACAATAGAACTGTGTATGCCTTTTGTTTTTTCAACAATTGCTATTTTCTTTTTTGGAATTTTTAAATAATTATTGATTACCGAAGATGCAATATCAGAGTAGTTTCCAGTATAAGCTTGAGCAATTTTTTGTTGTTCAGAATAAATCATTTCTTCAGAAACAAAATGTAAAACATATTTTTCAGTTGTTTGATTTACGCTTATTCTGTTAGTTTGTTTAAAAATTCTAAAAGTTCTTGTTATATTTGTTTGTTTATTATCAGATGGTTCTTTATCTTTAGAAATACTAACATCCAAATATTCACTGCCATCCAATACAAGTCTTTTTGCCAATCCAATAGAATCTGATAAAACAATAGTACCAGACATGCAAGGTGTTAAAATACTATCAAATATATTTAATTCTTCAAAAATAGTAGACACATCAAAAGGACCAGCTTTTGAATTTAAAGCTAACTTTTTTATTGTAAATTGCGTTGACTGTTTAATATTAATAGTCATTATCTAATTACTCGCCTAAACTCTTCTTCAACGGAATTTACAAGTTCTGGTTTTAATAATTTTATTTTTCTTTTTGATTCGTTTAATTCCATCTCATAATCATAGTATGATTGTGTTTCTTTTGAGACTTGAATTCTAATTGTATTACCATCTTTCAAAATTACATCTTTATTTGTTGTAGCAATTGTATTGTAGGTATTCGAATCCACTTCAAATTTATTTTTAACAACAGTATTTGTACTTAATGTGGTTCTCGTTTCGACTTTGTAATAGGAATGTGTATGTGATTGTGCCCAATTTGTACCAGATTGACCAACATTGGCGTTGTCTTTATATTTCCCATCAATAAAACTAATGAGTGTTCTGTAGTCCATTGGCCAATCAAATTGCGGATCGGAAATATCATTAAACAACAAAACAATCCAATGTCTTTCTGGATCTCTATATATTTTTGAAGCTATAATTTCCGGAGTATCACTATCTTGTATGTTATACTCATAACAAACAGCGGTATTATTTTTAAATTTCTCTTCGAAATTAAATCTCGCTGTTAAATTATTGACAACATCACCAGTTTTAGAATCTGTTGTGTATAAAACTTTGGGAAAAAAATTAAAATATTTTGACATAATTAGTTATAAGCATCTTTCAAGTCTGCACTAGCTTGTATTTCCGATTGAGTTCTAAGTTCACTTGAACCTAAAGGTCTACTTGGTAAACCATTCATTGTATCTTCTTGATTGAAAGAAGCTTTAGTTTTAATTTCTGTTTCCATAAATTCTAATGATAATTGTATTGCAACTGGCATACCTGTACCACCTAATGTAGCTGATTGTCCTGGAACTTCATATGCCGAAAATCCACTAGGCGCATAATTTACATTCATTTGTTTTAAGACACAAATTCCAACTTTTGGAATATTTGGATTTTCTTTGCCATTGTAATAAAAAGAAAGATTAAACTCTGAAGGTGGAACTAAAAAGAAACCATTTGAAGAAGCTAATCCTTCTGGTGCTTGATGAAATCTCAACTCACTAATTATCTTTTGAACTTCTTTAGATTCAGCTTCTGTTCTTGGATAAAACATAAAATCAAATCTGAATGTTCTAAATTGTGGTTGTGTGTATAAAACTTCCATCATTGGATTTTGAACTAATCCAGTTGCTGCCGAAAATAAGACGCCACTTAATTCACCACCAGCTAATTTTGCTGCAGCCTGTAAAGCAAAAGGCGTAAGATTTGAAACACCCTTTGTTATTTGTTCATCTCTAGAACCACCAGAACTCATTACATCAGCTATAGATTGGCCAGCTGATGCAACACCGGTTGCGAGACCTGATAATGATGGATTACTATATTGTTGTGATTGGTCAAAATTTAATGAATCAGGCATATAAAGATATACAACTGTACTTATTTGTTTTGTCGCTCTAACACCATCGCCTATGTTTTTTATTGCACCACTTATACTATTATTTAAGGCATCAATACCAGTACCAACAGCAGTACCATTTGTATCTGTTGGCACACCTAATTTATTTAAGTAACCAGAAGCAAAAGTAGTCGCTGATGATATCCATTGTTCCGCTGTTTGAGCTGCATTTGATATTGTACTTAAAACACCTCCAGCACCAGCACTACCCGGTCCAGTATCAAATCTTCTTGCAGCTGCGCCAACATTGATATCATTTTTAAATTGCGTTGATTTTTGTACATTGATGTTTATTACCAAATAATGACCTTTATCATTTGCACCTAAATCTGCCGGATACTTCAAATTTTTAAGTTCATATTGACTCTGTAATAACTGAGCTAATGGTCCAGCAATTTCTGGTGGTCTTACATTAATGTCTGAGAGGAAGCTTAATAGTCCTGCCATTTATTGTCCTATAGGTTAACTAGATATATTTATCATACATATGGAGACTATTTATGTCATATAAAGGGTGGTTTACCCCAAAACATCGAAGCAAATATAAAGGCAACTCTGATAATGTTGTCTATCGTTCCTCATGGGAACTCAGAGTAATGAAATGGTTAGATGAAAATCCAAGTGTCATTTGGTGGGCATCTGAAGAACTAATTATCAAGTACAAGTCACCGCTGGACCAAAAAATACACAGGTATTTTCCAGATTTTATTGTCAGGTTGAAACAAAAAAACGGTACAGAATCTACTGTGGTTATTGAAATAAAACCACAAAAACAAACAGTAAAACCTGAACAAAAAAGAAAGACAAAACGATACTTGCAAGAAGCGGCAACTTATGCAGTCAATCAAGAAAAGTGGCGAGCTGCAGACTTGTTTTGTAAGGAACACGGTTGGCAATTCAAAGTGTTAACTGAAAAAGACATAGGCATTTGAGATAAATAGATAATGGCAAAACTAATCGACAGAATCAAACAATCTCTTGCAAAAGAAGGTTATGCAACTGGCACAAATAATGCACGAAACTGGCTTCGTGCCAAAGTGAAAGAATTGACTCCTACTTCAAGAGCATTGATGGCAGATAGAGATAGATTAAAATCAAATTCAACAATTGGTAAAATGTATTTTTATTTCTATGACCCAAAGACAAAAGATACAATGCCCTACTATGATAGATTTCCGCTTGTGATTCCTATTGAATCATATAAAGATGGATTCTTGGGTTTGAATTTACACTACATTCATCCAAAACAAAGGTTGATTCTTTTAGACAAATTGAGTGAAACTGCAACAAATGATAAATTTGATTCAAAGACAAAATTGAGAGTTAGTTATAGTTACCTTGCTGGCGCCTCAAAAGCGTTTGAAGCAACACCATGCATTAAAAGATATTTGTATACGCATATTCAATCAAGATTTTTAGAAATCTCCGCAGATGAATGGGACATTGCCGCAATGTTACCAGTTGAAACATTTGTTGGTGCCACTACTAGTAAAGTTTACGCAGACTCAAGGAAAAAATTCTAATGTCATTCTCTCCAAATTTATTTTTGTCGCATATGCGTTCAAAAGATGGTCCTGCAAAACCATCTAGATTTGAAGTTGTTATTCCACTACCGCCATATATTGCAAATTTTATGTCTACAAGTGCTCTTGAGGCACTATTTAATTTACCAAATGCAATCTTTGGCACAATAACAGACACGATTGGTAGTGCAATGGGACAATCACCACTCGGTGCGAATTCTACACTATCAAGGTATCTTGCGTTGCAATGCGAGGCTGCAGAATTGCCTGGTAGAACAATAATGACACATGAAGCAAAAGTTTACGGTCCAACATATAAAGTTCCTTATCAGACACAATACGGTGATGGAACTATGACTTTGACTTTTATATGTACAAATGAGTTTTGGGAGAGAAAATTGTTTGATAGATGGTTAGAAGCTATTAATCCTTCTGATACAAATAATGTTAGATTCCCAAAAGACGAAGCAACAAGATACATGACACCAATTAAGGTGATTCAGTATGACGATTTTATTAAGCAAATATATGCAGTTGAATTGATGGATGCGTATCCAATTGGAATATCATCACAAGCATTAAGTTGGTCTGATGATAATTTCCATAGATTACAAGTGCAATTTGCTTATCAGAAATACAAACCAGTATATACCGGAAGTTATGATATTGCTGCAGCTGCGGCCGCTCTATTTGGAGTTGGTCTTGCTAAAATATCACCATTCGGTAAAGCATTAACTTAATTTATTTTAACAAAGCGAGGATATTATGTTACCAAAGTTAGACATACCAATTTATGAAACTACATTAATTTCAACAGGCAAAACAATTAAGTTTCGTCCGTTTTTGGTTAAAGAACAAAAAATCTTTTTAATGGCTGCACAGTCAGAAGATTCAAAAGAAGTTATCAATTCAATCAAACAAGTATTAACAAATTGTGTAGTTGATGATACAGACATTTCCAAATTACCATTTTTTGATTTAGAAAATTTATTTTTAAATTTGAGAGCACGGTCAGTTGGTGAAAAAGTAGAATTGAATTATGTGTGTAATAATTTAGTTAAGAATGAAAAAGATGAAGAAGTTCAATGTGGCGGTAAAATAAAATTAGATATCAATCTAATGGATATTAAACCAACAAAGAACGAAGAACACTCAAATAAAATTATGCTTACGGATAAACTAGGCATAGTAATGAAGTATCCAAGTTTTGATGTTATCAGTAAATTGAATATTCAGTCTGAGAGTGATTTATTACAATTAATTGTTGCTTGTATTGATTATATTTTTGACGAAGAAAAATTATATTATGCAAAAGAATCAACTGAACAAGAGTTAATAGATTTTATTGAAACTATGCAACAATCTGATGTAGCAAAAATTCAAAAATTCTTTGAAACTATGCCAAAGATTTCTAAAGATGTAGAATTCAAATGCAAGAAATGTGGTTACGAAGAAAAAACTACGATTGAAGGCATCCAAAATTTTTTCGGGTAATTCTAAATTATGAGTCCCTTGGTAACTACTATCAAACTAACTTTGCACTTATGCAACATCACAAATATAGTTTGACAGAATTGGATATGATGATGCCTTGGGAAAGAGATATTTACATTTCATTGTTGGTTAAATATCTAGAAGTAGAAAATGAAAAACTTAAAGCTCAACAGAGAGTAAAACACTAATGAGTAGACTAGCAGACATATACAAATCAGAAAAGAAGCGTGGTGGTGGATTAGGTTCCACTTTAGGTAAAGCCGCACTTGAAAAAATCGATCCAAGACAGATGTTCAATCAAAAAGGATTGATGGCTGCAATGTTGCCGTCTTTATTTAAAGCGTATAGTGCGACACCAAAATCAAACACCATGTCTTCCAAATTAACTGCGCCTAGTTTAGATACTGGTGCTTTAGAATCACAATTAGTAGATATTGCTGTTAATACAAGGTTGACTGCAAAAAATACAATGGTGTTGCCAATGATGGCAAGAGATGCAAATATAACCAAATTGAATATTATGAAATTGGTTAAGTTACAAGGTGGCAAAGCGACAAAAAGTTCTGATATGTTTTGGAAAAATTCTGCAGCTAGAGAAAAAGAATATGAGTCGAAGTTTTCAAAAGAAAAAGCAAAAACACCAACACCAAGTTCTTCTGGTGGTTCTCCTGCCGCTGCAGGTGGTGCTGGTGGATTAAAAGGTATTGGTTTAGATTTTCTTTCCACACTTATGGGTGGTATCGGTAAAGGATTGAGTCTGGCGGCAGTTGGTGCTGGTATCGGTGGATTCTTTGCAGGTATAGCCGCTGGTGGTGCCGCAGTACAAGCATTGGGTGGTTCCAAAGGTGTGAAAGATATGTTAGTTGATTTAGCTGAAGGATTAGGAGCATTTAGTGGGACATCTCTTTTAGCATTTGGCGCATTATTAGGTGCAGGTATGTTATTCGGTCCATCAGGTTCTAATCCTGTTTCTGGATTAGGAAAAGGACTTAATATGTCAATTGGCATCGCATCAGTTGGTTTAGGTCTTGGTGGATTTTTAGCCGGTCTTGCACTCGGTGGAGCTGCAATAGAATCTATGGGTGGAAGCACTGGTGTTAGAGATATGATGGTTAATCTCGCAGAAGGCCTTAATGCATTTAATCCAAATAGTATGGTAGCTTTTGCTTCATTACTTGGTGCTGGGGCATTATTTGGTGTTGTTACAGGAGTATCTGCACCCGCTGGTCTCGCTATGATGGGTGGAACTATGTTGGGTATGACCGCTATCGGTTTGGGTCTAGGTGGATTCCTTGCGGGTCTTGCTTTAGGGGGTAAAGGAATCGAAATGCTTGGTGGTGGTAAAGGCGTAAAAGATATGATGGTGAACCTTGCAGAAGGTCTCAACGCATTTAGTGTACTTGATGCAGGTAACTTAGCAAAATTAGCACTTGCAATTCCAGCATTTGGTGTCGGTATGTTAGCATTTTTCGGCTTAGAGGGTATTTCAGGTATAGTTAAATCATTTGCAGATGGTATGAAAGGTGTAATGGATTGGGTTTTTGGAAATGAAAAAACTGGCAAAACACCAATGCAACAATTGGCAGAAGATTTAAAATTGTTTCAAAATATTAATGGTGATAACTTATCAAAAGTTGGCCAAGGTTTTAAAGACTTAGCATCTGGTTTATTAGGATTTGCAAAAGTGACAGATGAAGATTTAGCAAGAGCTAAAAAAGCAGTTGAAGCTGGTGCAGTATTAACAAAGAATGTTCCACCAACAACTACTGCGCCACCTGCATTACCATCGGCGCCAAGTACAACATCAACATCACCAACAGCTGATATGAGTGCATATAGGTCTAGAGCAGGAGTTGGTAGAGATGGTTCTAGTTCATCTTCTACCTCAACACCAAGTTCAACATCACCAACAAAAGATAGTTCAACACCAAGTAACACAGGACCAGATGGTGCGTTTAAATCTAAAGATGATTTTTTGCGAACAATGTATCCATTAGCAGTTGAGGCTTCAAAACAATTGGGTGGAGTTGATCCAAATGCATTACTAACACAATGGGGATTTGAAAGTGCTTGGGGCTCTAAGGTTAGTGGTAAATATAATTACTTTGGAATTAAAGCGGATAAGAGTTGGACTGGCGATAAAAAAGATGTAATGACACATGAGTTTTTAAATGGTCAAAAAGTAGAACTACCACAACCATTTAGGTCATATAATAGTCCAAAAGAAGCAGTTGATGATTATGTAAATTTCTTAAAAAATAATAAAAGATATGAAAAAGCTGGTGTATTTCAAGCAAAAACTTCTGGTGAATATTTTGGTGCTTTACAAAAAGCAGGATATGCTACTGATCCAAATTATGCAGCCAAATTAACAAGTGCAACAGAAGGTACAGCTAGAAAAACTGCATCATTACAAGCACCATCCGCATCAACTGGAACAACATTAGCATCCGCATCAACAACAATGTCAGACCAAAGAATGGCTGCAATGAAACCTTCTGGTGGAAATACAACTATTAATGCACCAACAACAAATACAGTTGCATCTGCATCTTCTGGCGGTAATAATGTAAACCCATACAATACGGATATGGCAAAGTATCTGCTAGGAACAATTACATAATAAAAAACCCCGCACAAGGCGGGGTTTAATTTGCATAAAAGATTTTACTCTTTTTCTGCTAAAGACTTAAAGTAATCCAAGTCTTCGTCATCATGTTCAACAATCTTTTTATCGATTACTGCAACATCTTCATCATCAAACTTTTTAAAGACAGCATCTTCTGCCTTTGTCTTTACAGAAGAACCACCATCAAAGCCCAAAACTTTATCAAGTTTCGCCTTCAACACTTCATATGATTTGAAGTTAGATGGTTCGGTGAATTCCTTCAGAGAAAATTCTTTCTTCCAAAGTGCTTCAAGTTTCTCATCATCACCATCAAGTAATGCAGACTTATCAGCGAATTCTGATTTGTCATAGTTACGATAGCCTTCAACATTACGAATCTTCAATTTGAAGTTAGCACCTTCCCACATATCGAATGGGTTGATTGGTGTTTCATCTGCGAATTCAGGATTCATCGCCTCTGTAATCTTATCAAAGATTTTCTTACCAAACTTAAACAGTTTAATTTCACCTTCGTTTGATGGATTACTTGGGTCTGATATGACCAGAATGTTAGCAATATAATGCAAACGGCGTTTTTGTTTTCGTGCAATCTCTTTGTTTGCTTCGATGCCAGAATTCCATAATGTAGTATTGTACTCTGATACTGGATCTTTTTGACCAAGAGTTGTCAAAGAGTTTTCAATATACCAACCGCCTGGACCTTGAAATCCATGGTCGAATCTACGAACCCAAGGTAGTGCATCATCACCGTCTACCGCAGGTGCGGGAAGAAAGCGAATAACTGCCATGCCATTGCCTGCTTTATCAACAGTAGGTTGCCAGAGTCTGGTATCGTCTTTTGACCCAGCTTCTTTAGAAGTGGGTGATGTTGTGTCTTCAATTGCTTTGGTTAGTTTATCCAAATCATTGCGACTTCTTTTGAGGTTTGCGAATGAACTCATATATTATTTCCTTGTATAAAATGTATGTTATTGTATAGCGTTTTGTTCACAGTATCATTATATCACAGTATTTAGTTGCTTTGCAAGCACACTATCTAATGTTTGCAGAGTTTCACCGATATCTTTGTGAAGTATACCGATACCACCTGCCTTGTTGAAAGCAACAATCACATCTTCTGTATCATCGATTAAGATGGCATCAGGAGTTGCATATGATGCTTTCAGACCTCTTCCAGGAACCACATTTCGTTTGTATGCGAGTCCTTGTTTCTTTAACCAAATATCTTTCTGTTCGGCAACTAAATTATGATACTTTGCGCCGCCAGATGAGGTTAGTATTTCAATTGGTAATTCTGTTCGTCTTACATATCTCAACAATTCAATTGCACCTGGAAAGATATCCAAGGTTTCAAATTGTTTCGACATAACAAAGTCAGTCCAGTTTACAGACCAATTCTTTTTGTCTCTGCTTGAATTTGGTGCTTCATTGTACAATTCCATATATCGTTTTTCGAAATCACACAATACTCCATCCATATCAAGGTAAATTTTCTCAATCATGTATCACCTTCTTCAATATAAGTTTATATTTTACACTATCCTTGGGGAGAAATGAGGCATACTTGGTGCATTTTCGCCTGTATTCTGGCCACCGAATAGTGTCTGATATCTTCTTAGACCACATAGGAAAGAATCCAAGAATGTCATTGAGAATACACAAGGTTTCAATCTGTATATCTCTCTGTAAAGTCTTCGTCAATAGACTAGGATAGTCACCATGATGCACAACAATCAAGTCGTTAGGGTTAGAACAGCCATCGAATATCTTCGTTAAATCATTCTCAAATGTATACGACAGCGATTGAATTACCTTTTGTCGTTTTCGGTAATTCATATCTGCTTCTTCCATCAATAGGTTACCTACCCAAGACTTCTCATCTTCCACAAAATTGGCAACAACAAAATTAATTAAATCATCTTTGTTATTACACTTACGAGATAATTTATAGAAATGGTACTTGTCTTTTCTATTTTCGAAAGTGTTTACATTAACGCTGGTCTTACCATTGTATTTGAAAAAATCATAGTTGTCTGTTGTAAAATGTAACTTGAGTGCCTGATAAATTTCAAATGTTTCGTAACCAGTCATATTGGCAATCTAGCACCTTTGTCTTTTAACATATTATGATCCATTGCATTAGCTTCAATCTTTGATTTTAAATTAGAGTTAATCAATGTTGCAGCTACTTCAATTTCAAGTCCTGTAGTTTTACAATGTTCGACAATTGCTTCTATGTAATTGAAATCAGTAGTTGCAACAAGAGACTCTATCGACTTGGCAAATTTTGCCATTTCATCTTTAGTTGGCATCATTGCCTATTGGGCATTTTACATCCCAGCATTTTTGATTTGCCATTACATCGAAACTGATACCACAAATCGAACACTTCTCAGAATTTGATTGCACAGTCATTGGACCTTTCATCAATTCATTCACAGTCCATTGCATCGCAACAGATGGTGCAACACCTTGCCATGGTTGTGTAGCGCCTGCACTCGGTGAATTCAAATCACCGTCATAGATTGATTCAACAGGTCGTTTCAAAGGAAAAGGCCACTCAGCATCATCTCGCAATGTTTGTGTCCATTCATGCGTTTCTTCCGTGTCTTCATCTTCATAGATTTCTTCAGCACATTCAAATTTTGGTGTTGTATATTCATCTTCTTCATCAATAAAATCTAACACACCTGATGGATGAAAACCTGAACCACGGAGAAACATTTCAAAATGTTCCAAAATAGTTGGCATCGTATCTGCATCAAATTCAATTGTAGTTACTGCATTTGAACCAGAGATATTATCTATTTGTTTAAAAATATATTTCATTTTACAATCGTTTCATAAAGAGTTTCAAATTGGTCTTGCACAGCAACTTCTTCATCATAGTTCTGTTTAAAATAGACCT
>Ga0214921_10006789_pt1 | contig 15495 bp, 15 predicted proteins | sample LL1505_MetaG_FD_177992 | JGI IMG/M metagenome (GOLD analysis project Ga0214921, IMG submission 177992) | Freshwater microbial communities from Lake Lanier, Atlanta, Georgia, United States - LL-1505 | ecosystem: Environmental > Aquatic > Freshwater > Lake | place: USA: Georgia | collected...
CATGTCGGCTGGCGCTTCCCCGTTGCGCTGCTGCGCGAACAGGCGTCGGACACCCGCGATATGCCATTCAGCTTTTACGGCCCGACCTGTGACGATCTGGATCATATGGCCGGACCCTTCCTGCTGCCCGCCGATGTGCAGGCCGGGGATTATATCGAAATTGGAATGCTGGGTGCCTATGGCTGCGCGATGCGCACCGGGTTTAACGGCTTTATCAATGGCGCGACCTTTGAGGTCAGCGATGACCCTATGGCCACGCTTTATGACGAAGACAGGCAGGATCGGTTTTCGGCGAATGTCGTGAAGCTGTAACAGCCAAACACAATCATCATCTACACTTTGCCCAACCCCATCCGCCAAGCGGGCGGGGCCCAAATGGAGTTTCAACTATGACCAACCCCCAAGTTAATGCCCAGCGCAAGGCAGAGCTGCTGTCGAGCACGGTTGAGCATATCGACATTAAGAGCTTCGACGCGCGCCCGATCATCGACCAGATGGGCAAGATGAGCTTCACCAGCCGTGACCTTGCGAACGCAACGGGTATCTATAATCAGATGCTGGCCGATAAGGATTGCACCATCTTCCTCGTCATTGCCGGGTCAACCTCGGCCGGCGGCTGTATGGATCTCTATGCAGAGCTGCTGCGCAACAATATGGTTGATGCCATTGTGGCGACCGGCGCCACCATCGTCGACATGGATTTCTTTGAAGGCTTAGGCCACAAACATTACCAAGCCCTCGAAATCCCCGATGATGATACGCTGCGCTCGCTCTATATCGACCGGATTTACGATACCTATATCGATGAAGAGCAGCTTCAGGATTGCGATTTCACGATCAACAAGATCGCCAATGAGCTGGAGCCCAAAGCCTATTCCAGCCGCGCCTTCATCCGCGAAATGGGCAAATATCTGTCCGAACATGGCAAGAAGGACAACAGCCTCGTCAAGCTCGCTTATGAGCATGATGTGCCGATCTTCTGCCCAGCCTTTGTCGACAGCTCAGCGGGCTTTGGTCTGGTCAAGCATCAGGTCGATCAGATGAAAGCGGGCAAGCCCTATTTGATGATCGATGCTGTGGCTGACTTCCGTGAACTGACGGACATCAAGATCAAGGCGGGCGAAACGGGCCTTCTCATGATTGGCGGCGGCGTGCCCAAGAACTTCATTCAGGACACGGTCGTATGTGCCGAAATCCTCGGCCATGAAGATGTCGCCGTGCATAAATATGCCGTGCAGATCACCGTTGCCGATGTGCGCGACGGGGCCTGCTCTTCCTCCACGCTGCAAGAAGCCGCCAGCTGGGGCAAGGTGAATACGGGCATTGAACAGATGGTTTTTGCCGAAGCCGGCTCGGTCATGCCGCTGCTCGCGTCTGACGCCTATCATCGCGGCCATTGGAAAACACGCGCGAAGCGCGGTTGGGCAAAACTCTTCTCCTAATCCTGTGATGGCTCCCTGGTCGCGCTTTTGCTTGACCGCGGAGTCGCGCTCAGGCAGCTTTCTCCCGATAAATCCTCAACAAGGGGAGGGGGAGGGAGAGGGAAATGAGTGCACCAATTTTAGCGCCAGCCGCCGTGCTGGTACTCTGGTCTGTTGTCATGCTGTACTGGATGGCGGGGACCCGTATTCCGGCCATGGGAAAGAGCGGGGCAGATCTGAAATCCGCAAAGCCCGGTGGCCGGGGTGTCGATCTGGAGGGCGTCCTGCCCGACAAGGTCAATTGGAAAGGCCATAATTACGCACATTTGATGGAACAGCCGACGCTGTTTTACGCCGCCATTGCCATTCTCGCACTCGCGGGTGCGGGCGATGGGGTGAATGTGCAGCTGGCCTGGGGCTATACCGGCCTGCGTATTGCACACAGCCTGTGGCAGTCGCTGGTGAACACGATTCCCGTGCGCTTCGCATTATTCATTGCGTCCAGCCTGTGCCTGACGGTGCTGGCCATCAACGCCGTGCGCGTGACGCTTGGGGTTTAAGGAGAGAGGACAATCATGAACACAATCGCAGAAATTATGCAGCCCATTGCCGCGCTTGCCGCCTGGACAATGGTCATGTGGGTCTGGATGTATGTCACCCGCATTCCGGCCATGTCCGCCGCCAAAATCGATGCCGATGAACTCGTGCGTCAGGGCGGACAGAGCCTGGATCAGCTGCTTCCAGCAAAGATGCAGTGGAAGGCGCATAACTATAACCATTTGCATGAAGCCCCGACGGTCTTTTACGCGGTCGCGCTTGCCCTTGCTCTGATTGGGCAAGGCGATGGCCTAAATGCGACATTGGCTTGGGCCTATGTGGGCCTGCGCATTGTCCATTCGCTGGTACAGTCCACGATCAACAAGGTGATGGTCCGGTTCCTGATCTTCGCTTTGTCGAGCCTCGTGCTTATGGCGCTGACGCTCCATCTGGTGCTCGCTGTTTTTTAAGCGATCAGCCTTTTTGAAAAGCGGCGGCCAGTTCCACATGGGTTGACCAACGGAACTGGCCGACCGGCTGCACCCATTCAAGACGATAGCCGCCCGCCACCAGCATCGCTGCATCGCGGGCAAAGGTCGCGGGGTTGCAACTGACATAGGCGATGCGGGCGACGGTGGATGCCGCAAGCTCTACCACCTGCTCCTTCGCGCCTGCGCGCGGTGGATCGAGCACGACCGCCTCAAATGCGCCAAGCTCTGCTGCCGTTAACGGACGACGAAACAGGTCACGGTGCAAGGCCTTAACCAGCCGACCTGTCCGGTTGGCCGCCGCCTGAAGCGCAAGGATCGCATCGCGCGCCCCTTCTACAGCCAGCACCTGCCCCGGCAAATCAAAGGCAAAAGTGCCCAGCCCCGCAAACAAATCAGCACTGCGGGTCGCGCCGCCAACAGCATCCCGAACTGCGGCCTGCAACGCGGCCTGCCCATCGGCCGTTGCCTGCAGAAACGCCCCTTCTGGCAAGCCGACCGCCACCCCGCCCAGCGTCACCGTCACAGGCTCAGGCTCCCACCGTGCGGTCGGACCATAGCCTTCATCCAGCGACAGGCGCGCCAGACCATGGGTTTGGGCAAAGCGGGACAGCGCCTCGGCGGCGTCCAGCCCCTCGGCCTCAACCCCTGCGATCAACAGATCAACGCCCTGATCCGCCAGCGTCATCCGGATATTGGCCCCACGCCGATCCGCCAGACACAGGCCCAGCAAGGCGCGCAGCGGCTTGATCAGCGCCTCAAGTGCTGGATGCATGACCGGGCATTGGGCGAGATCAATGATGCGATGGCTTTTGGCGGCATTAAACCCCAGCAGGATCTGCTTGCCCCGCCGTTCCGCGCGCAGCGAGACTCGCCGACGCGCAGATGCGGGCGACATATGCGGCACGCGCAGGTCAAAACCTGTGACGCCCTGCGCACTGAGCGCGCTCTCAATCCGATCCGTGATGAAGGCGGCGAGGCTCTCTTCATCAACATGTTGCAACTGACACCCGCCACAGTCCGGGACATGACGGCAGACAGGCGTCACCCGATGTGGCCCGGCAGTCAATATGCCGGCGGCGTCCAGCATATCGCCCGGCGCAGCCTGTGCCGCATAACGGCCAGAGGCGGTGACACCATCGCCCCGCGCGGCGAGCCGCAAAATGGGTTCGCTGCTCATGCTGTTTGCTCCAAAGCTTGGGGAAGTGCCGCGCACAGATCGTCTGCGATCAGCCAAGGCCCGGCGATCTGCGCCGCCCGGCCATGCAACCAAATTGCGGCCTCCGCCGCTGAAAACTCGTCCAGTCCGCGTGCCAACATGGCCCCGACAATCCCGGCCAAAACATCCCCCGTCCCCGCACTTGCCAACCAAAAGGGCAAATGCGCGGCAAGGGCGGCCCGGCCATCGGGCGCAGCGAGAACCGTATCTGCGCCTTTGAGAAGGACTATGGCCCCGCACAATTTCGCCGCCTGACGCGCGCGATCCACTTTGCTGCCCGACAGGGGGCCAAAGGCGGCCTGAAATTCCCCCTCATGCGGGGTCAGCACACAGGGCGCGGCGCGGGATGTCAGTTGGTCTGGCGCGATCAGGTGGAGCGCATCGGCATCCAGAACCACGGGAATATTGGTCGCAAGGGCGCGCTCAAGCAGCGCGCGAGCCGCGTCGCTCCGGCCAAGGCCCGGCCCAATGACAATTGCCCCGGTTCGGGTATCAGCCAGAGCCGCATCAATGGATCGGTGGACGACCGATAAGGGCGTTTGAGCAACGACCCCAGAGTGCGCCCCGGCCAGCACCACATAGCCCGCGCCACTGCGCGCGGCCGCCGTTGCGGCAAGGGCCGCCGCCCCTCCCATCTCCCCAGCAATCACGGTGACGAGCCCACGCGTATATTTATGGTCCGCAGCAGTCGGACGCGAGAGGCGCGGACGCGCGACAACCGATAATCTGCTCTGTATCGCAACCCCAATATCGGCGCAGACAATATGGTCGCACAGCCCCGCAGAGGGATGGAGCAGATGGGCCGGTTTCAACGCCCCCAAGGCGATGGTCACATCGGCGCTTATAGCTCCAAAATCAGCCCCATCATCGCTGCCCACCCCGCTGGGCACATCGGCCGCGAGGACAAAGTCCGCCTGCTGCCGCAAGCGGGCAAGCTGGCCTGCAAGCCCTGCGTCCAATGGCCTATCGAGGCCGGTGCCAAAAACCGCGTCCAGCAGCACGGGCGCGGGGGCTGCCTTGTCGAGCGTCTCAACGCTGCACGACCAACCCGCGCGCGCACGACGCGCCACATCTGTTTTCGGTTCCCCAAGTGCTGCCACACGCACGTCAAGACCGCGCGCCTTAAGGATGGATGCGGCAACATAACCATCGCCGCCATTATTGCCGGGGCCGCACAGGATGAGGGTCGGCCGCCCCCCACCAAAGCGCCAGACCGCCTCTGCGATGGCCGCGCCGGCCCGCGCCATCAGCGCATCGACAGACACACCACTTGCCATGGTCGCGGCTTCAGCGGCCCGCATCTCAGCAGCCGTGAGGATAAATCCGGTCAGGGGAGGCATCATGCTTTGCGCTTACGCCAAGATGCAGCCGGGGGAAACGGCGTTGCGCTTAACCCCGTCTGCACATGGGCGCTTAAATATCGGCGTAGACGTGGCTTTCGCCCGCAGCACCGGGGTGCGTGACCGCCCCTTGATAGGCCGGACCCACATTTTGCGCATAACGCCAGAGCGCACCCGAGCCATAGTCATTCTGACGCGGTGTCCAGGCCTTTTTGCGGGCTTCCAGAACCGAGGCATCCACCAACAGATCGATGCTGCCTGTTTCGGCATCAATTTCAATCATGTCGCCATTTTCGACCAAAGCGATGGGCCCGCATTCGGCAGCTTCCGGCCCGACATGGCCGATGCAGAAGCCGCGCGTTGCGCCAGAGAAGCGACCATCGGTGATGAGGGCAACTTTCTCCCCCATGCCCAAGCCATAAAGGGCCGCTGTGGTGGAGAGCATTTCGCGCATCCCGGGGCCACCCTTTGGCCCTTCATAGCGAATAACGATCACCGAGCCTTCGACAATTTCACGCGCCTCAACCGCGGCAAAGGCATCTTCTTCGCAATCAAAGACAATGGCCGGCCCCTTAAACTGAAGCCGCGCCATGCCCGCGACTTTCACAATCGCGCCATTGGGGGCAAGGCTGCCGCGCAGACCGACGACGCCCCCTGTTGGAGAGAGCGGCTTGGTCGCGGGATAAATGACCTTTTGATCCGGGTTCCAGGTGATCTCATCGATATTCTCACCCAAGGTCTTGCCCGTCACGGTCATGCAATCGCCATGAAGGAAGCCTTCCGACAGCAGCGACTTCATCAGCATATAGACGCCACCGGCTTCATACATATCCTTGGCGACATAATTCCCGCCCGGCTTCAGATCGGCCATATAGGGCGTGGTCCTAAAGATTTCGGCCACATCAAAAAGGTCGAAGGAAATACCAGCCTCATGCGCCATGGCGGGAAGATGGAGGGCCGCATTGGTCGAACCGCCTGTGGCTGCGACAATGCGGGCCGCATTTTCAAACGCGTCCCGCGTGCAGATATCGCGAGGACGCAGATTGCGGGCGAGCAAGTCCATCACTTGCGTGCCAGCGGCATGGGCAATTTGATCGCGCGTGGAATAAGGCGCGGGGGCCATGTTGGAATTGGGCAGCGATAGACCAATGGCTTCTGCCACACAGGCCATAGTGTTGGCCGTATATTGGCCACCGCAGGCGCCATGACCGGGGCAGGCCGCCTTTTCCAGCGCTTCTACTTCGGAGAGTGGGCAGGCACCGGCTGCATATTTGCCGACAATTTCAAACACATCGACAACCGTGACATCGCGGTTCTGATAACGGCCCGGCAAGATTGACCCGCCATAAACGAAGATGGAGGGCACGTTGAGGCGGAGCATCGCCATCATCATTCCCGGCAGCGACTTGTCGCACCCGGCAAAGCCCACCAGCGCGTCATAGCAATGCCCGCGCACCGACACTTCCACGGAATCGGCAATCACCTCACGGCTGACGAGAGAGGATTTCATCCCCTGATGGCCCATGGCAATGCCATCGGTGACAGTGATCGTGTTGAACCGGCGCGAGAGGCCACCTGCCTCATCCACGCCACGACGCGCGACATCGGCCTGATGGTCGAGCGCGGTGTTGCAGGGGGCGGAGTCATTGCCGGCCGAGACAACGCCGACAAAGGGGCGGGCAATCTGCTCTTCGCTCAGGCCCATCGCATAATAATAGCTGCGATGCGGCGCGCGCTCGGGCCCAACGGACACATGGCGGCTGGGAAGCGTCGACTTATCAAATTGGTGCGTCATGAGGCGGCCTCGGCAGTTACAAAAGGGAAGGTGAGTAGGGAACGGTGTTCAACCATTCCCTAATCCCACTCAACCTCCCTGCAAAGCCGCCAAATGCAGTAATTTGGCGTTTTGGGCGCTTAGCCCTTCGCCTTGCGACCCAGACCGATCCGCTTGGCCGTGGAGCTGCGCTGCTCGGCCAAGGCCGGCGCATTCATCGGATAATCGGCGGGCAGGCCCCATTTGTGGCGATATTGCTCTGGCGTCATGCTATATTGCGTCTTGAGATAGCGCTTCAGCATGCGCAGCTTCTTTCCGTCCTCAAGACAGATGATATAGTCGCGCTTGACCGAAGCTTTGATGGGCACTGCCGGTTCCGCAGGTGGTGTCGGAATCTCTTTTTGCCCATCCAGTTCAAGCAGCGTCGTGTAAACATCGCGCAGAAAACCCGGAACATCGGCGATGGCAACAGAATTATTGCCGACATGTGCGGTTACAACGTCAACGGCATAACCAAGGAGGGATTCTTCAAAATTTTCCATTTTCGTTTCTTTCTGCCACTTTTGGTTAGTAAACATAATCACAAGTTTAGAATACTTACAGACTTGATGTCAAAGGAACAAGCAACCTAGATGTGATTTTCTGGATCAACTCAGCGGTATCACTCCTCTTCTGTCGACCCTCTGGTTAAAGATAACGAACAATGGTCAAATTTGTTCATATCATTTGTGATGTTATACCGTGAATAATAATCATATCCTGGCCCTTATTGTATGCATCCGACTGAAAAGCAGATTTCTCAGCCTCAGACAGATAAGGTCTGGCGCTGCACAGGCGCTGGGTCGCGTAATTTGGGCTGGAACACAAATTACCTCACAGGCTGGAACATTGTCACTTTCTATATGTTTAGGCATCCAACCCAAGTTCGAAACACCCCTTCCAGCCAGAACCAGCAAGACGTGATGACACCCCATCAGGACAAAAACCGACCCCGCACAGATGCGGATCTTTGGGCGTTTGAGGAAAAACGTGGCCCCTTTGTTTTGGCGGTTGAGCATACACGCATGGCAATGCTCTTTGCGGATGCTCAGGTAGAAGACAGCCCCATCATCTTTGCCAATGGCAGCTTTCTGGATCTAACTGGATATAGTCGCGATGAGGTGATCGGCCGCAGCCTCAACTTTATTTTGTCTTCGCATGCCGATGACCACATGCTGTTGCAGATGCAACGGGCGCTTGCCGGCGAAGTGATCAGCGGAGCAGAATTGCTCTGCACGAAAAAATCGGGCGCGAAATTTTGGGCGTCTTTCTTTATCAATCCACTGCGCAATGAAGACGGCAAAACCGTTCATTATTTTGCCTCCTTTGTTGATTTGACGGACCATAAGGAAGAGCAGGTTCGCCTGCGCATGCTGGTTGATGAATTGAATCACCGCGTGAAAAACACTTTGGCTACGGTGCAGTTAATTGTCTCGCAAGCGATGCAGGGCAAGGCGGTTGGCCCGATCCGCGACGCCATAGAGGCACGACTTTCGGCCCTCTCCCGGTCACATGATCTTTTGACGCGCGGGCAATGGAGCAAGTCCGATTTACGCGATGTCATTTTGGCAGCTTTAGAACCCTTTTGCATTGAAAAGGGACATAATCCCAGATTCAGCCTATCTGGGGATGGGGTGAAAATAGCCCCAACAGCGGTGCTCGCCCTTGGCGTGTTTTTTCATGAGCTTGCTACCAATGCGCTCAAATATGGGGCGCTCTCCGTTCCGCAGGGCAGAATATCGATCAACTGGACAGTTGCCCCCGCTGCCGAAGGGGAAGCCCTGCTGCTGAACTGGCGCGAGACCGGGGGGCCCCCTGTCCCGCCCCGGTCGCATAAAGGCTTTGGATCAAGGGTGATTGAACGCGGCTTGTCACATCAGCTGGGCGGATCAGTCGCGCTGACATTTCATCCAGAGGGTCTGGAATGCGCAATTTCTATCCCAGCCTTGGGGTTGCACCGCGGTGAATAAACTTCTTACCGGAAAGACCATCCTACTGGTCGAAGATGAGATGCTGATCCTGATGCTAGCCGAAGATTATCTGCATCAACTGGGCTGCACATCCATCCTCGTTGCTGGAACCACGCGCCAAGCGCTGGACGCGATTGCCGCCCATGATATCGACGCCGCCATGGTCGACATGAACCTGCACGGTGAGATCAGCGACGCGGTGGCCGACGCGCTCAGCGACAAAGGCGTCCCTTTTCTGTTCGTCACGGGCTATGTCGGCCCATCGCTTGCAGAGCGACATGCCCATCGACCCGTTTTGAACAAGCCCTATGCCGCCGGGCAGCTCAGAGCTTTGTTTGCGAACCTGTTGTCCGAAAACGATCAGCCTGTTGCACCTTGACGGGGTTGGCGTCTCAATAACTTAGCCGCTTTATCTTGAAGCCAGCCCGGGTCAGATAGTCCTGCACGCTGTTAGCGCCTGCCAAATGACCCGCCCCAACGGCAACAAAAACGGTGCCCGGCTGCGCCATGCGGGCCTGTAATTGCTTGGCCCAACGCGCATTCCTATCGGTCAGCAAGAGGCGGACAGTTTCCGGCGTGCTTTTCATCTCTTCATTCAAAAGCTGCCCAGCCTCCTCCGACTTGCCCTGCGCCCAGTGATCGAGAACCTTGTTCAGCAGCGCCATTTGCTGGTCTGATTTATAGGTCAGGTCGCGGATGCCGATCAGCTGCTCTGCTTCTGGCGTCGAATCGAGGATGGAGAATTGCTTCTCTGGCGTCTCAAAGGCGGTCAGCTTTTTCCCCGCCTTTTTTGCGGCTTGGGTTAGGATCTCTTCCGCGCCAAGTTTCGGGTCATAGCCCGCCTTTACATAAAGGACGACAGACGCCTGAAGCGCGACAAACCAAGGCTCTAGCGGCTCCAACTGATCGACGGGCAAGCCGATTTGAATCAGAGCTTTGCGATAGGCCTCATGGTCTTGGGGGGATAGGCGTTGCGCCATCGTGCGCCCCTTGGGGTCAACAGCCAGCTTCATGATCAGCGGCGCCAGACTTGCGGGGTCCTCAACGGGCAGAATTTCCATCTGAAGTTCATCCGACGCATCAAAGGCTTTGGCCACAGCATCGTCAAACCATGTCAGTCCAGCAGGCAGTAGATGCACCGTGCCGAACAAATAGACCGTGGTGTCTGCATCGCGCATCACCCAAAGCGCCGGATCAGCATCGCGGGACGGGGCGGCCAAGGCGGGGGCTGCGACAAGACTTAGGGCGGCTGCAAGCCAGAGGAATTTACCTTGAAAGATGTTCATTATGATGGATCTCCAATCAATTTCGTTAACCCCTAAGTCACCGCCAACACGCTGGTGAGCACGATCCGCACCAACTCTGCCTGACCGCGCGCGCCCGTCTTGGCATAGATTTTCTTGGAATAATTGCGCGCCGTTTCAATCGTCAGTCCCAGAGTTTCGGCAGCGTCAGATATGCTGGTGGCCTGCGCCATCATCCATGCCAACCGGGCTTCGCTGGGCAATAGGCCAAAGAGATCGACCAGCTGCTCGCACCGATCCGCCTGCGACCATCTGTCTCCGTTGACATAGATGAAGGCCGCAGGCTTGGCTTGGCCCGCCCCCCCCTGCTCATGGGCCGGGGTCACAAGCATATCCACCCAAGGGTCTTGGCTTAAGCGAAAAGCCTGCGACTTGCCCTCGCCCGTCTGGCCATAGGATTTGATGAGCGCGGTGAGCTGTCGATCAATCATCGGCGACATTGGCACCAACCGATCATATCGGCCGCGGCGCAAAGGCCCGCCCAATTGAAACAGCTGTTCGACATTTTGGGTCGCATCGATGATCCGGCATTGACCATCCACGGTCAGCCAACCCATTTTCAGCCGCTCAATAGCCTGCGTCGCCACGGACGACCGATGACGTTCCCGCTCCAGCGCCGCATAGGAGCGCAGCGAAATGCGCAGATGCGGTGCCAGCGCCGTCAACAGCGCGCCCGTCGCAGAGCCGATCGTCCTTCCCCCAAAGGCGGTGAGCCAAAGATCAATCCCGCCCGGCTCTGCCACCCGGATGGAGCGCATATGCGTCAGTCCATTTGGTTGAAGCACATTCTGAACATACGTCATCTGCGTCCCATTTGCGGGATCAAACACCTCGTCGAGCGCATAGGCCCGGTCAGGACGCATGGTGCGAAAGGCAATGGCGTGATCCTTGGCCATGCCCTTTAAGATATCAGCGGAGGGAACAGCCCCTGCATAGAGCCGGACATCTTCATCGGCATGAACCGGACGGAAGACCAAAGAGATGAACTGCGCCCCGGTTTTGGCCAGCAAGCGATTGAGAAACTCCCGCCAGAGGGGTATTTCAAACATCCCTTCATGCAGGGATTGAAGCAGGCCATCATCATCAACGCGCATGATCTCTATATATCCTCCCAAATGGGAGGTTCAAGATCGAATCCTATGCCCAATAGAAGCCGCAGTCCCCAAAAGAGGAGCTGGCCCGATATGACGCGCACATTGACCCATTTGGAACGCCTGGAGGCAGAAGCCATCCACATCATGCGCGAAGTCGTGTCGGAAGCTGAAAAGCCCGCGATGCTCTATAGCGTGGGCAAGGACAGCGCCGTCATGCTGCATCTGGCGCGCAAGGCCTTTTACCCCAGCCCACCGCCCTTCCCGCTGCTCCACGTCGATACGACTTGGAAATTTCAGGACATGTATAAGCTGCGCGACCAAATGGCGCGCGACAGCGGCATGGAGCTTTTGGTCTATCAAAACCCCGAAGCCAAAGAACGCGGCATCAACCCCTTTGATCATGGTCCCTTGCATACCGACATGTGGAAGACCGAAGGGCTGAAACAGGCGCTCGACCTGTATGGCTTTGACGCGGCTTTTGGCGGCGCGCGGCGCGATGAAGAGAAAAGCCGGGCAAAGGAACGGATATTCTCCTTCCGCACGGCCACCCATGGCTGGGATCCGAAGAACCAGCGCCCCGAATTGTGGAACCTCTATAATGCCCGCAAGGCCAAGGGAGAGAGCATCCGCATTTTCCCAATCTCCAATTGGACCGAGCTCGATATCTGGCAATATATTCATTTGAACGACATCCCCATCGTTCCGCTTTATTTCAGCGCGAAACGGCCAACTTTTGAATATCAGGGCCAGCTGTTCATGGCCGACGATATTGATCGGCTGGAACGCGTGATGGGCACGCGCCCAAACATCACCGAACGCTCGATCCGCTTTCGCACGCTTGGGTGCTTCCCCTTGACCGGCGCGGTTGAGAGTGAGGCCAAGACATTGCCCGAAGTTATTCAGGAAATGCTGTTGACCACCACGTCCGAGCGACAGGGCCGTGTCATCGACAAGGACGGCGGGGATGCCTCCATGGAGAAGAAAAAGCAGGAGGGGTATTTCTGATGGCGACGCAAAACAGCATCTATCAGGCGGACGCGCTGATTGCGGCGGATATTGACGCCTATCTTCAGACGCATCAGCAAAAAAGCCTGCTGCGCTTCATCACCTGCGGGTCGGTCGATGATGGTAAATCAACGCTCATCGGGCGGCTGCTTTATGAGTCAAAGATGATCTTTGAAGACCAGTTGGAAGCCCTGCAGGTGGATTCCAAGAAAGTGGGCACGCAGGGCCAAGAAATCGATTTTGCGCTGCTGGTGGATGGGCTTGCCGCCGAGCGTGAACAAGGCATCACCATTGACGTTGCCTATCGATTTTTTGCGACGGAAAAGCGCAAGTTTATCGTCGCTGATTGTCCGGGGCATGAGCAATATACCCGCAATATGTTTACGGGTGCGTCGACGGCGGACCTTGCGGTCATATTGATTGACGCGCGCAAGGGCGTTCTCGTCCAGACCCGGCGGCACAGCTATTTGTGCAAGCTGATTGGTATTAAGAATATTGTTCTGGCCGTGAACAAGATGGACCTGATTGGCTATGATCAGGCGACATATGACGCCATTGTCGCCGATTACACGGCCTTTGCCGCAGAGATCGGCATCACGAACTTCACCGCCATGCCGATTTCTGGCTTTAAGGGCGATAACATCACCACGAATAGCCCGAATATGCCTTGGTATCAGGGCAGCCCATTGATCGCGCATCTGGAAATGGTGGAGCTGGACAATATCGCGGATCAGCGCAAACCGTTCCGCCTGCCCGTCCAATGGGTCAATCGACCCAATCTCGACTTTCGGGGCTTTTCCGGTCTGATTTCTTCGGGATCCGTCAAACCGGGCGATGCCATCCGCGTGCTGCCATCGGGCAAGACATCGACTGTTACAAAAATTGTGACGCTGGATGGCGATCTGAACGAGGCAGTCGCAGGCCAGTCCGTCACCATCTGCTTTGACGATGAAATTGATTGCTCTCGCGGCAGCGTCATTTCGGTCGCAGAAACGCCGCCCGAAGTCTCAGATCAATTTGAAGCAACCATCGTGTGGATGGATGATGACCCGCTGCATGTCGGCCGATCCTATTGGTTGAAGCTGGGGTCGCAACTAGTGTCCACCACCGTGCAGCAGCCCAAATATACCGTCAACGTCAACACGATGGAGCATCTGGCGGCCAAAACGCTGGAGCTGAACGCCATTGGCGTAGCCGAGCTGGCGACGGACAAGCCCATAGTGTTTGAACCCTATGCGGACAGCCGCGCCTTGGGTGGCTTTATTCTAATTGATAAGCTGACCAACCGCACCGTTGGGGCAGGCATGCTGCATTTCAGCTTGCGCCGAGCGCAGAATGTGCACTGGCAGGCCACCGATATTGGCCGCGCCGAACATGCAGACCTTAAAAATCAAAAGGCACGCGTGCTTTGGTTTACCGGCCTGTCGGGGTCTGGCAAATCAACCATCGCCAATGAAGTTGAGAAGTCCCTCAATCTCATGAACCGGCACACTTTCCTGCTGGATGGCGATAATGTGCGCCACGGCCTGAACAAGGATCTGGGCTTTACCGAAGCCGACCGGATTGAGAATATCCGCCGCGTGGGCGAAGTGGCCAAACTCATGGCCGATGCCGGGCTGATTGTGCTTACAGCCTTTATCAGTCCCTTTCGCGCTGAACGCGATATGGTGCGCTCCATGCTGCCAGAAGGCGAATTTATCGAAGTTTTCGTCGATACGCCGCTGGATGTTGCGGAAGCCCGCGATGTGAAGGGGCTGTATAAAAAGGCCCGGTCTGGCGCGCTCAAAAACTTCACCGGGATCGACAGCCCCTATGAAGCACCGATCACCCCCGACATCCGCGTGAACACGGTTGAGATGACGCCGGCCGAGGCCGCCGAACATATCATCCGCAAGATCCTACCGCTGAAATAAAGGAATGAAGATGGCCGCGTCAGACGTCGGTCGATTGTCCTGGCTTCCGCGCAAGATTGCGGCGCATCTGGCTGAGCGATGTGAGCAGAACATGGCGGTCTTTGTCATCAACGCCGCTCAGGGCCTCTTCCAGCATCTCTTCCCCCAAGGGGCGAAGCTGACTCAAGAGCGCCCCCGCTTTCGGCGTCAGAAATAAGAGCCTGGAGCGGCGATCCTCTGGGTCGGGGCGACGCTCAACAAGGCCAGCTTCCTGCAAGCGATCGACCATGCGGCACACGGTGATCGGTTCGACTTCCAGCATCTCTGCCAGACCGCCCTGATTAATGCCCTCAAACCGAGTGAGCGCGGACAGCACCCGCCATTGGGGGCGCGTGACGCCAATCTGCCGTGCCCGCGCATCAAATGCGCGACGCATCAGCCGAGCGGTGTCCGCCAGCATCGCAGCCAGATTGTCATCCATAACCATAGTTTTTATAAAAATGCTTATAATTGTCAAGCTTAGGGCGGGTGCTGCACATGCCCCAAAGGCTTAGTGGGGTGGCTCCCTAACGCCCCGTCCATTTGGGTTTACGCTTTTCAGAAAAGGCCCTTGGCCCTTCCTGCGCATCGTCACTGCAATAGGCCTTTTCATGCGCGGCATAGCCCGCATCAATAGCAGCGCTGCGCCCCATTTCCGTCGAGAGCATGACCGTTTCGCGGGCGGCGGCAACGGACAACGGGGCTCCGTCAATCACCTCGCGTGCCAGCGCAAGTGCGGTGTCGATCAGCACCTCTGGGTCCGCCAGACGATTGACCAGACCAATTTCATAGGCGCGCTGCGCCGTGATGGGCTTTCCAGTCAGAACGATTTCCATGAAGATCCGCTGTGGGATCATATGGATGAGCGGTGCGGCCCAAGGAGAGCCCCGGCCCACCTTCACCTCGGTGATGGCGAATTTGGCGGTTGTCGATGCAACACACAAATCACAGGCCTGCGCGATCATCCACCCGCCCGCAAAGGCGACCCCGTTCACGGCCGCAATTGTGGGTTTAGAAAGCGAAATATTCTCATAGGGCATGGGGAACATATCGCGCGGCGGCACCTGCAATTGGCGCTCAACCATTTCCTTCAAATCGCCCCCTGCACAAAATGCCCTGTCGCCTTGGCCTGTCAGGACCGCGATTTTTGCCGCGTCCTCGTTTTCAAACCGTTCCCAGGCCGCAAACAGACCGTCCCGCACTTCAAGGCTGAGGCAATTGCGCTGCTCAGGGCGGTTGATCGTGATGATTGCAATGCCGTCGGGCAGGAGGTCATAGAGAACCGCGTCGGACATGGCCGTCACGCATCATCCACTTGGGCGAGCAATTGTTGCGCGCGCGACAAAAAGGGACGGTCAAGCATGCCGCCCTTA